>Ga0190271_10001625_pt1 | contig 12992 bp, 12 predicted proteins | sample Popmic356T_FD_133747 | JGI IMG/M metagenome (GOLD analysis project Ga0190271, IMG submission 133747) | Populus adjacent soil microbial communities from riparian zone of Weber River, Utah, USA - 356 T | ecosystem: Environmental > Terrestrial > Soil > Riparian zone | place: USA: Utah | collected...
AGCCTTCAAGCCTCCAAGCCTCCAAGCCTCCAAGCCTTCAGGCCTTCAGGCCTTCAAGCCTTCAAGCCCTTACGTCACCGTCACCGGATCCACATCAACAATCGTTCGCCTGCGGAGATCAGGCCGTTCGGACAGCGCCGCGAGAAGTGCTTCGCGCATCGGGCGCCGTTGCCTGCCCTTCAGGAAAAACTGCGCGCGGTATTCATCCTTGATGCGCGCCAGCGCTGCGGGTGCCGGACCGAGAATCTGCATGGCCGCCCCCCGTGACCGCACGCGGGCCACGAGATCGGCGGCATCCGCCATGGCCCGGTCGAGCGACCGATGCCTGATGACGACGTTCACCATCGCAAGAGTGGGAGGATAGTGCATCGCCTGCCGGAACTCCATCTCACGGGCATAAAACGTGGCGTAGTCCTGCGTCGCCGCCGACTGCACGCTGTAGTGACCCGGATACAGCGTCTGCACCACCGCCTCGCCCGGAATCTCGCCGCGACCCGCGCGGCCGACCACCTGCGTCAGCAACTGGAACGTCCGTTCGCTGGCCCTGAAGTCTGCGAGTCCAAGGCCGACGTCGGCCGCCACCACACCGACGAGCGTGACGGCCGGAAAGTCGTGCCCCTTCGCGATCATCTGGGTGCCCACGACGATGTCGAGGTCGCCACGCGCCACGGCCGCCAGGACGCGGGTGATCGCACCGCGGCGCCGCATGGTGTCGCGATCGACCCGTGCCACGCGTGCGCTTGGAAAGCGATCGCGTACTTCGGCCTCGAGCCGCTCGGCCCCCACACCCGAATGTTCAAGGAACGCCCCGCCACACCGCCGCACGCCTTCGGCACGTGCGCGGCATAGTTGCAGTAGTGACATCGGACCCGCCGCGCCGCACGGTGATAGGTCAGCGTGACACTGCAATGCGGACACTCGAGCGACGCGCCGCACTCGCGGCAGAAGATCACCGTGGCAAATCCACGCCGATTGAGCAGGACGAGGCTCTGCTCCCCCTGCGCCAGCCGACGTTCGATTGCCTCCACGAGTGGCGCGCTCAGCGCCTGCTCCACTCCGGTCGTGGCGATCTGTTTCCGCATGTCGACCAGCCGGACCGTGGCGAGGGGCCGATCGAGCACACGTCGTGTCATCCGTACGAGCGTGTAACGTCCGGCCTCGGCATTCGATGCCGACTCCATCGACGGGGTCGCCGACCCGAGTACGACCAGCACACCGTCCATGCGCGCTCGCATGACGGCCACGTCACGCCCGTGGTATCGGGGCGTCTCGTCCTGCTTGTACGATCCCTCGTGCTCCTCGTCGACGACGATGAGACCGAGCCGATCGAGCGGCGCGAACACCGCCGACCGCGTCCCGACGACCAGGTCGACGGCGCCTCGACGGATCCGGTGCCACTGGTCATGCCGCTCGCCTTCGGACAGGCCACTGTGCTGCACGGCCACGCGCTCGCCGAACGCACCGCGGAAGACACCTGCCAGCGCTGGCGTCAGCGCAATCTCCGGCACGAGCACGAGCACGCGACGGCCGCGGCCGATCACGTGCGCGGCCAGTCGCAAGTACACCTCGGTCTTGCCGCTGCCGGTCACGCCGTGCAGCAGCACGGCCCGGAACGCGTCCGCATCGGCGGCCTCGACGAGTGTGACCAGCGCCGCTTCCTGCTCGACGGTCAGCGGGCGCTCCGGCACGGCCTTCACGTCCGAAGCCCAGCCTGCCTCGCCCGCCGAGAACGGATCGCGCTCGTCGACCTCTTCCTGAATGCTCACCAGACCGGCTGCGGCCGCACGACGCACGACATCCGGGGTGATACCGCTGGTCACCAGTTCACTCTGCAGGAGGCCGCCAGCGCGCCCTTCGAGCGCCGCCATGAGGGTGCGTTGCTTCGCGCCCCGCAGGCCGGTCAGCACCACGCCGGCCACGGCAAACACACGTGTCCGCATGCGGAACGCGTCCGGCTCGCCTCGGCGTGCCGCAGGCGGCATGGCCACGGTCAACGCATCGCCGGGTCCGCAGGCATAGAACTCGCCCACCCACAGGGCCAGGTCGACGATGTCGGACGGCAGGAACGGTTCGGTATCGAGGACGGAGGAGACGTCGCGCAGTTCGGAGCCTTCGGGTGCGTGAGCCTGGGGCTCGACCACACATCCGACCACCGACCGTGAGCCAAGCGGCACGGCCACGCGCGCGCCCTTGGGCGGTACGGGCGTCCCGGCAGGCAGGCGATACGTCAGCAGCCCGAGCCCGGGGACGGGCACGGCCACGCCAATGGTGGCGTCAGGTCGGTTCAGCGAGGAGGGCACGGACGATCTTCATGTCTTCCCACACCTCGCGCCTCTTGTCGGGACTGCGCAGGAGGTACGCGGGATGAAACGTCGGCATGAGCTTGATCCCGTCACGATAGTCGTGCGCACGGCCGCGCAGCCGCGAGATCGGCGTGTCGGTGGCGAGCAGCATCTGTGCCGCGAACGTCCCGAGCGCCACGATCACGCGCGGCCTGATCGTCTGAATCTGGCGCAGCAGGAACGGGCTGCAGGTCTCGACCTCGATCGGATCGGGATTGCGATTGCCCGGCGGCCGGCACTTGATGACGTTGGCGATATAGACGTCCTCGCGGCGCAGGTTGATGGCTTCGATGATCTTGGTCAGCAACTGGCCGGCGCGACCGACGAAGGGCTCGCCCTGCACGTCTTCATCGGCACCAGGAGCCTCGCCCACGAACATGAGGTCGGCATCCGGGTTGCCGGCGCCAAACACCACCTGCCGCCGGCCCAGCGTGTGCAGTACGCAACGGGTGCAGTCGCCGATCTCGGCGCGCAGGGCCACCAGAGCCGCCGCTGGCGTGGCCGGCTCCACAATCGGCGACGCGGTGACGGCGACCTCGCGCGCAGGCTCGGGCTCCGCCGCCTCCGCCGGTGCGGCTCGCCGGCGCCACGCCGCATCCCTGGAGATGCCATTGACGCCCATGTCAGCGAACACGCGTAGATGATCGGCCAGTTCCTGCCGAGTGCTCACGGCTGTGGTACCGGCCTGGACGCGGGTGACGCAAGAAGTACCTCGATGCGGTCGAGGACGCGCCGCGCGACCTCTCGTTTGGTCATGAGGGGCAGCGATTCGTCGGCCGCATCGCGCGCGACAATCGTCACCTGGTTGGTGTCGACATCGAACCCGGCGCCGGGTGCCGTGACGTCGTTCGCGACGATGATGTCGGCGTTCTTGACGTTGAGCTTGCGCCGAGCCTGCGGAACCGGATCCCCGGCCTGCGCCGCGAACCCCACAAGCAGCGGGCGGCCGCCCTCGCCCCGCATGCGGCCGAGGTCCAGCAGGATGTCTGCCGTGCGCTCGAGTTGCAGCGTCAACGCTCCGCTCTTCTCGATCTTGCCGTCCATCGTCCCGCCGGCCGGCGTGTAGTCGGCCACGGCCGCGGCCATGATCACGATGTCCGTCTCGAATGCGTGGGCCATGACGGCCGCGTGCATCTGTTGTGCACTGCGCACGCGCACCAGCGTGGCGCCCGCCGGCGGCTCAACCGACGTCGGACCGGCGACCAGCGTGACCTGCGCGCCGCGCGCCATCGCCTGTTCGGCCAGCGCGAACCCCATGCGGCCACTCGAGCGATTGCCGATGAAGCGCACCGCATCCAGGTCCTCGACCGTGGGACCGGCGGTCACGAGCACGCGGCGGCCTTCGAGCGATCGGCGTTCACCGGCCAGCCATGCATCGGCCGCCGCCGCAATGACCTCTGGTTCGGCGAGCCGCCCCGCGCCGACCCACCCGCACGCGAGATACCCCTCCCCGGGATCGACGATCCGGACACCGCGCTGGCGCAGCGTCGCCATGTTCGCGCGTACGGCGTCGTGTTCCCACATGTTCGTGTTCATCGCGGGCGCGATTAACACCGGAGCACGCGTGGCGAGATACAGCGCCGACAGGAAGTCGTCGGCGATGCCATTGGCGAATTTGCCGAGGATGTTGGCGGTGGCCGGCGCCACGACGAGCAGGTCCATGCCGGACGCCAGCGCGATATGTTCGATTTCCGCGTTCAGGCCAGGTGCAAACTGCGAGGTGATGACCGGCTCACGCGTAATCGCCTCGAACGTGAGCGGTCCGACGAAGCGTCGGGCCGTCCGGGTCATGACGACCTGAACGCGGTGCCCGCGCTTCTGCAGCAACCGTGTCAGCTCGACGGCCTTGTAGGCGCCGATGCCACCGGTAACCCCCAGGCCGACAAACGCCATGCGCGCCTACTCGGCGTCGGACTCGACAGCGGCGGCGTCGTCGAGATCGGACCGCTGGATTTCGCCCGCCACCACTTCCTGCAGCGCGCGACGCGCCGGCTTGGCGGATCCTTCAACCTTCGGGACGCAGCCTTCGAGCAACTGCCGGGCACGCGCCGCCGCGATGGTCACGAATTCGAATGAGTTGGCCGGCCGTGTGGTCGGCCGCGGTGTATCGGTCATGAACGTTCTGCTCCCTTTCCTGCCTACTGCCCTTGGAATGTCGACACAATCGGGCTGATGACGTCGCGTCGCCGCGACAGACTCGCCCGTTCGGCGACGACGATGGCCTCGAGCTCGCTCACGCAGCGATGGAGATCGTCGTTGACCACCACGTAGTCGTATTCATCGACCGCGCTTACCTCGCGACTGGCCGTTGCCAGCCGGCGCACAATGGCGTCCTCCGGGTCCTTGTTACGTCCCCGAAGCCGGGTTGCCAGGACGTCGAACGAGGGCGGTAGGACAAAGATTTCAACCGCCCGGCCCGGCAACCGCTCCCGGACCTGCCTGGCCCCCTGGACGTCAATCACGAGGACGAGATCGACGCCGGCGGCCAGGGCCGCCTCGGTGTCGTGGCGCGAGGTCCCATACAGGTTGCCGAAGATGTCGGCCCACTCGAGGAACGCGTCCTCCCGGACCATCTCCTCGAACCGCGGCCGACTCACAAAATTATAGTCGACACCGTCGACTTCGCCGGCCCTCTGGGCCCGGCTCGTATAGGACCGGGAACGCGTCAGCCGGGGCGACCGCTCGATGAGCCGGTCGACGACCGTGGTCTTACCGGTCCCGGACGGCGCCGACACCACGAACAGCAACCCGGCTGGCGTGCTCACGTCACTCGACATTCTGCACTTGTTCCTTGAGGCGTTCCAGTTCGGCCTTGGCGGCGATGATCACCTCGGTGCCCCGGGCGCCCTCCACTTTCGACCCGATGGTGTTGACCTCCCGGTTCATCTCCTGTACGAGAAAATCGAGCTTCCGACCACAGGCTTCCGCCCCTCCGGCCAGCCTTTGCCAATGCTCGACATGGCCGCGCAGGCGGACGATCTCCTCGTCCACATCAGACCGGGCCACGAACCGCACGATCTCCTGCGCCAGGGCCGCCGGATCGCCCTGGAGGTCCACTGGCAGTTGCGCGACGCGTTCGCGGAGCCTGGTCTCGAGTTGCCGCTGGCCCTGGGCTGACTCACGTTCGACCGTGTCCACGTACTCGGCCATCGTGGCCAGACGCCCGTCGAGATCGGCCGCGAGGAAGCGTCCTTCGGTCTCTCGCATCTCGAGAAGCGCATCGAGCGCATCGTTGAGGGCCAGTTCGACCAGGGCCGTCAGTGTCGGTGGGATCGCACCGCCGGCGTCGATGGCGCGCGTCCGCACCTCGAGGACCTGCGGCAGCCTCAGCAGGTCGGACGGTGTGAGCGAGCCTGTGATGATGCCGCGCGCCCGGACTCTGTCCACGGCGGCCGCGACCTGCTCGAGCAGGCGCTCGTCGATCACGACCTCGCGTTCGGGCGTCGCGGTCGCATCGGCCGCAATCTGCAACTCGATGCGCCCGCGGGAGAGTCGCTGCTGCACGACCGCGCGGACGCGTTGATCGATGGCGGCCAGCGCCTGCGGCAGCTTGACCGACACGTCGAGAAACCGGTGGTTCACCGACTTCACCGTAATCTGCACCTTGTCGCCCGCCACCTCACGGCTGACCGACGCGAACCCTGTCATCGAACGAATCACGACGTTCCCTCTCGCTCCCCCGCAGCCGCGACAAGGGACCGGTCGTCCTCGCCGATCGCCTGCAGCGCGTACAGCCGCGCGTACACTCCGCCCTCGCGGGCCATCAGTTCGTCGTGCGTGCCGATCTCCGCAATGCGTCCACTCTCGAGCGCCAGTATCAAGTCCGCCCGCCGTACTGTCGACAGCCGATGCGCGATGACGAACGTCGTGCGATTCCGCATCAGGTTGACCAGCGCCTCCTGCACGAGCTGTTCAGACTCGGCATCGAGCGCCGACGTCGCCTCGTCGAGCACCAGAATGGGACAGTCTTTCAGAATCGCCCTGGCGATCGCCACCCGCTGCCGCTGCCCGCCGGACAGACGCTGGCCCCGCTCGCCGATGCGCGCCCCGTAGCCCTGCTCCAGCTGGGCCACGAACTCGTGCGCGTGCGCGGCCCTGGCCGCCTGTTCGATCGCGTCAAGCGAGGCGCCCGACGCGCCATAGGCAATGTTGGCCGCGATCGTGTCGTCGAAGAGCACCGTTTCCTGGGTAACGAGCGCGATCTGGCCGCGCAGCGACGGAAGCGTCACGTCGCGGATGTCCACGCCGTCAATCAGCACCGCACCCTCGGTGACGTCGAAGAAGCGCGGAATCAGGTTCGACAGTGTCGTCTTGCCGGCACCGCTCAGGCCGACCATGGCCACCATCTGGCCGGCGGCCACGCGGAACGAGGCGTGGCGGAGGACGAAGTGATCCGGTCGATCCGCGTAGGCGAAGCCGACGTCGCGGAACTCGACGGACTCGCGCATCCGTGGCAACGCGAGCGCTCCGGGCCGCTCGCCCACCTCGGTGTGGGTGTCGAGCATCGCGAAGATGCGTTCCGCCGCGGCGATCGCCTGCTGGATGCTGGCGTTCACGCGGCTCAACTTCTTGATCGGCCCGTACATCATGAACGCGGCGGCCATGAACGCGGCGAAGTCTGGAGCCGTAAGGGCGCCGCTGCTGATCTGCCGTGTCCCATACCAGAGCGCACCAATCGCCGCGAAGCCGCCGATGAACTCCATCAGCGGTGGCAGGGCCGCCACGGCGCTCGTGATCTTCAGGCTCGTGCGGTAGAGCGCCTCGGTCGCGGCTCCGAACCGGTCGGCTTCCCGCGCCTCCGCCCCGAAGGCCTTGACGATGCGATGCCCCGTGAAGGCCTCAGTGGCCCGGTGCGTCACCATTTCGAGGTGTTCCTGCCCGCGGCGGGTGGTGCGGCGCACGCGCTGACCCAGGCGGGACAGCGGATAGACGATCAACGGCGCGGCCGTCACCACGACGATCGCCAGCTGCCAGTCCAGGTAGAACATGTAGCCGGCGAATCCGACCACCGCCAGCGATTCGCGCGTCAGGTCCGCAAGTGTTTCCGAGACCACGGTCTGCAGTTGCCCGACGTCATTCGTGAGGCGCGACATCAACTGGCCGGACGTCCGGCGCGAGAAAAAGGCAGCGGACTGATCGAGGGTGTGGCGGAACAGCCGGTTCCGCAGATCGCGCACGACCCGCTGCCCGACGTCGGCCATGAGGTAGGTCGACAGATACGCACCCGCGCCCTTGAGGAAGTACGCGAGCAGCACGATCGTCGCGACCGACCCGACGGTGTCGGGCCGAGGCTGGATCAGGCCGTCGACGATGCGACTGATGAGATACGCGAGCAGGGCGTTACCGGCGGCATACACCACCATCGCCACGAGCGCGACCGCGATGCGCCCGCGATACGGCCGCGCCTCGCCGAGCAGTCGCCTGAGCTCACGCACGCGGCATCCGGATCTCCCGGCCGGCCGGGGGCCGGGTCAGTTCAGGGCTGTTGCTGGGTGCGCCTGCCGTAGCCATCCGGATGTGAAGTGTGCCACGTCCACGCCGTCCGCACGATAGCTTCGAGGTCGCCGAGGCGCGGCGTCCACCCGAGTTCGCGCCGGGCCAGTCCGCTCGAAGCGACCAGCCGCGCGGGGTCCCCCGGACGTCGCGGCCCCATCGTATGCGGAACGGGGTGCCCCGCGACGCGGCCCACCGCGTCGAGGACCTGCTTCACGGTCATCCCGTTGCCGCTGCCGAGGTTGAAACGTCCCGACGGCCCGCCGCCCTCCAGGCGCCGGAGCGCGGCCAGGTGTGCGTCCGCCAGATCACAGACGTGCACATAGTCGCGGATGCACGTCCCGTCGTCGGTCGGATAGTCGTCGCCGAACACGGTCAGCCCCTCGCCACCCCGGACCGCTGCAATCGCGCGCGGGATGATGTGCTCCTCAGGCTGGTGATCTTCGCCAATCCATCCGTCGGGATCGGCGCCAGACGCGTTGAAGTAACGGAGGGCGATGGACCGGATCCCGCTGGCCGTCTCGATATGCGGCAAGGCCCGCTCCACGGCGAGCTTGGTCTCGCCGTACGCGTTGATCGGCCGCTGCGGATGCGTCTCATCGATGCTTGGGGTCTGCGGTTCGCCGAACGTCGCGCACGTGGACGAAAACACGAAGTGTTTCACGCCGGCCTGCGCCATGGCCTCGAGCACCGTCATGGTGCCGATGACATTGTTGCGGTAGTAGGCGAACGGATCGCGCACCGACCCGACCACCGAGAGTAGTGCGGCGAAGTGCATCACGGCCGAGGCGCCTGTCGACTCGAGCGTCTGGCGCACGAGTGGACCATCGAGGATGTCGCCCTGGACGAAGGAGATCTTGCGCGCCGGAAATGCCGCGACGAGTCGATCGACCGCCTCGCGGTGTCCCGCCAGCAGGTTGTCGTAGATCACCACGTCATATCCCGCGGCGGCCAGCGACTTCACCGCGTGACTACCAACGTAACCGGCGCCGCCGGCAACCAGAACCGTACTCATGGGCGTCCTATGGATGAATAGGTGAAACCGAGATCCCGAATGTGACGGGGATCGAAAATGTTGCGGCCGTCGATGACGATCGGCGACTTCATCGCGCGCTTCATGCGCTTGAAGTCCGGCTCGCGGAACTCGTTCCACTCAGTGACGACGAGCAGGGCGTCGGCTTCCTTGAGTGCGTCGTAGGCACTGCGCGCGTAGGTGATCTTCTTGCCGAAGATCCGCCTGGCCGAATCGCGGGCTTCGGGGTCGAACGCCCGCACCTTCGCGCCACGCTCGAGCAATCCCTTGATGATCGGCACGGCCGGCGCCTCGCGCATGTCATCGGTACGCGGCTTGAAGGCGAGACCCCATACGGCAATCGTCTTGCCCTTGAGGTTCTTCCCGACCAACCGGTCCACACGTGTCAGCAAACGAAGCTTCTGCGCCTCGTTGACCTGCTCGACCGCATCCAGAATGCGGAACCGGTACTTGCGGTCGGCGGAAAAACGGATGACCGCCTTCACGTCCTTCGGAAAACACGACCCGCCGTAGCCGATGCCAGGAAAGAGAAAGGCGGGACCGATGCGCTTGTCGGACGCAATCGCCTGCCGGACCTGGTCGACGTCAGCGCCGAAGGCCTCACACACGTTTGCGATCTCGTTCATGAACGAGATGCGGGTGGCCAGCATGGCGTTCGCGGCATATTTGCAGAGCTCGGCGCTGGCCGGATCCATCACCATGATCGGTGCTCCGGTCCGCGTGAAGGGGCGGTAGAGTTCCCGCATCAACTCGGCGGCCCTGGGATCGTTGGCGCCGATGACCACGCGATCCGGCTTCAGGAAGTCCTCGACCGCCGCGCCCTGCTTGAGGAATTCCGGATTACTGACCACGGCAAACGGGTGCTTCGCGTGCTTGGCCATGGTCGCCTGCACCAGGTCGGCCGTGCCGGCGGGCACGGTGCTCTTGTCGACGATGACCTTGTAGCCGTTGAGTGCCTTGGCAATCTCGATCGCCGCCGCGAGGACGTGCTTGAGGTCAGCCGAGCCGTCTTCGCCCGTGGGCGTGCCCACGGCGATGAAGATCACGTCGGACCGGCGAACCGCGTCTGGCAACGCTGTCGTGAAGCTGAGGCGCTTCTCCTGACGGTTGCTCCGGACGATTTCCTCGAGGCCCGGTTCGAAGATCGGGACCCGGCCCTTGTTGAGCATCCGGATCTTGGCCGCATCGTTGTCGACGCAGATCACCTGATTCCCGGTCTCCGCCAGACACGCTCCGGCGACAAGCCCAACGTACCCCGTGCCAACCACCGCGATTTTCATGACGTCGAATGACCTCCGCCCTCAAAACTCCTCAACCTAACATGCGTCCCAACACGAGTCAATCAGTTGACAGGCAAGGAGTTGCGTCGCCTGCTGCAATTGGCACGGTACTGCGCGTGATAGCATCCGCGGGACCTCTGCCGTGCGGATTCTGCTCGACTACCGACCCGCCCTGCGCCAGCGGACCGGCGTCGGCGCCTACATCCACGAGACGGCGCAGGCGCTGGCCGGAACCTCGTCCCCGGACGAGTCGATCACCCTGTTCAGTGCGTCATGGAAGGATCGGCTGCCGCCAGACGTGGTTCCGCCCTTGTCGGTGATCGATCGCCGCATTCCTGTACGACTCCTCAACCTGCTGTGGCACCGCCTCGAGTGGCCCGCCGTCGAACGCGTGACGGGTCGCCACGACGACGTGGTGCAGGCTGCCCACCCGCTGCTGCTGCCGTCAAGAATGGCCGCACAACTGGTCACCATCTACGACCTCGACTTCCTGGACCATCCGGAGCGCACGACGGCCGAAATCCGTCGCGACTATGCCGCCCTCGCCGGATCCCACGCGCGGCGGGCCGACCAGGTGGTCGTCATCTCAACTCATACCGCGCAACAGGTGGAACGCCGCCTGGGCGTGCCCGCATCGCACATCACGATCTGCCCCCCGGGTGCCCCGGACTGGTCCACGACCGACCGGCCATCGACCAAGCGCGACTGCCTGCTCTTCCTCGGCACCCTCGAACCGCGCAAGAATCTCGACGTGCTGCTCGAGGCCTACGCACGACTGGTGGCCACCGATCCCGCGACGCCGCGGCTCGTGCTGGCTGGTCGAGTGAGCGATGCCGCCGCGGACCTGGTGCGACGCGCGCAGGCCACGCCCCTGTCGGGCCGCGTGGAACTGCCCGGTTATGTCACCGAAGCCGAAAAGCGTGCGCTCTTCGACCGCGCGATCGTCTTTGTTCTTCCGTCGCACACCGAAGGCTTCGGCATGACCGCCGCGGAAGCCATGAAGGCCGGCGTGCCGGTCGTCGTGGCCGACCGCGGGGCTCTGCCGGAGACCGTCGGCGATGCCGGCGCGCGGTTCGATCCGGACAACGCCGAAGAACTCGCGAACCTCTTGCGCGCCATTGTCCGGTCGCCCGAGCGCCAGCACCAGATGATCGAGGCCGGGCGTCGACAAGCCGCCGGTTTTACCTGGACACACACCGCCAACCGACTCCGTGACGCGTGGCGGCTGGCCGTGGAGCACAGGACCGCCCGTGACTGAGCGCGCGCTCCGGATCGGGGTGGACGGCCGCGAGTTGCTCGGCCACGTGACCGGCGTGGGCCGCTACGTCGGTGAGGTGCTGCGAGCGTGGGTCACCGACGCGCACTTTCCGCATGCGCTGGTCGTTTTCACGCCGGCTGCTCCGCCGCCCACCCTGGTCAGCCAGTTGGGTTCGCGGGTCGTCTGGGAGGTGGCAGCAGGACGGGGAGGCGGAACGATCTGGGAACAGTGGCACCTTCCGAACGCCGCGCGTCGGCACGGCCTCGACGTCTTCTTCGCCGGTGCCTACACGGCTCCGTACCGCTTGGGCTGCCCGTTCGTGCTCGTGATTCACGATGTGTCGTACTTCGCGCATCCCGAATGGTTCGGCACGCGCGAAGGCCTGCGCCGACGGTGGTTGACACGGCTGTCGGCCGCGCGTGCGCACACGATCGTCAGCGTTTCGAACTTCTCTGCTGACGAGACGGCGGCCCACCTGGGCGTCACCAGAGACAGGATCGCGATCGCGCCGGGTGGCGCTCCGGCCCCGCGTCCTTCCGACGGGGCGGACGGGGCCACGGTCCTGTTCGTCGGGTCCCTGTTCACCCGGCGCCTGATTCCCGAACTGATTGCCGGCTTCGCCCTCGCGGCGGCCGAGGTGCCGGCCGCGCGGCTGGTGCTCGTCGGCGACAACCGTACCCACCCCCACATTGACCCACGCGCCGTCGCCGCCGAACGGGGGGTGCGGGATCGCGTGGACTGGCGCGAGTACGTCACAGACACCGAACTGGACGCGCTCTACGCGTCGGCGCGCGTCTTTGCGTTCCTCTCGACCTACGAAGGATTCGCGCTGACGCCGCTCGAAGCTCTCACTCGAGGCGTCCCGCCGGTGCTGCTCGACACGCCGGTCGCCCACGAGATCTACCAGAACGCCGCATTGTTCGTCTCCAGCGATCCCGTATCAATCGCGGGCGCCCTCACCTCGCTGCTCCGCAACGACGAGCTGCACCGGACGCTCGTCGCCGCCGGCGACGCGCTGCGGCGGCAGTACACGTGGACACGTACGGCCGCCACCATCCGAACGGCGCTCGAACAGGCCGCCTCACATCCTCGATGATGCCCCTCATCGACATCGTCATCGTCAACTACAACAACCGTGAGGACCTGGCCGGCTGCCTGACCTCGATCTTCGACGCACGGCCGGACGCCCTGAGCCGCGTCATGGTGATCGACAACGGGTCGACCGATGACAGTCTGGCGTATGTCGCCGAAGCGTGGCCGCAGGTCGAGGGTACGGCGCTCGGCGCGAACCTGGGCTTCGCTGCCGCCAATAACGTGGGCATCCGCGCCGCCAGCGCGCCGCTCGTACTGCTCCTCAACAGCGACACGATCGTGCCAGCCGGATCACTCGACACGCTGGCGGCACGCCTCGACGCGACGGCTGCCGTGGCAGCTGGACCGCTGCTCGTGGACGCCGACGGCCGCCCCGAGGTCTCGTTCGGTGCGATGCTGTCGCCCTGGAGCGAACTCCGGCAAAGCCTGCGCGTGCGGCTGGCCCGCAGCCGGCACGGGGTCGCCCGGGCCCTGATTGACAGACTCGTGTCACA
>Ga0190271_10001626_pt1 | contig 12982 bp, 12 predicted proteins | sample Popmic356T_FD_133747 | JGI IMG/M metagenome (GOLD analysis project Ga0190271, IMG submission 133747) | Populus adjacent soil microbial communities from riparian zone of Weber River, Utah, USA - 356 T | ecosystem: Environmental > Terrestrial > Soil > Riparian zone | place: USA: Utah | collected...
AGCGATCCGGTGGAGATGCGGCGCAAGCTGATGGCAGACTACCCCGCCGCCGTCGCAGTCGTCGACAAGGTCGCGGAAATGTCGAACTGGGGCGAAAAGCTCCCGGCCGGAAAAGCGAAGGGCTTTGCCTTCACTTTGTCCTTCGGCAGTTGGTGCGGCCAGGTGATCCAGATCGCCGACACGCCTAACGGTATCAAGCTGGAAAAGATGTGGATTGCGGTCGATGTCGGTACGGCTATCGATCCGGGCATCATCGAGGCGCAGATGTTCTCAGGCGCAATCTATGGGCTCTCCGCAGCCATGGGCCAGGCGATCACCTTCAAGGACGGGATGGTCGAGCAATCCAATTTCCATGACTACGACGCGATGCGGATTTTCCAGACGCCGCAGTTCGAAGTCGCGGTCCTTGAAAACTATCACAAGATGGGCGGTGTCGGTGAAGTGGGCACCCCGCCTGCCGCACCGGCGCTCGCCAATGCGGTGTTTGCGCTGACTGGAAAGCGGATCCGCAAACTGCCGCTGGCCGACCAGGTTCGGTTCGCATGAAGGGCGTTCGCAATCTCCTGACTCTTGCCGCCATTCTGGCGCTTGGGGCCAGCGTCACGCTGGCGCAGGAGGCAGTTACGCCGGCTCCTGCAGGGTCGTCTCAGCCGGCCGCTCCGGCTGCGGCGGCCGACCCCGCCGGCCTGGCGGCGTGGGAGAAAGTCTATGCCGTCTTCGCGCATCCGCGCTGCGCCAATTGTCATGTCGAGGACGACCATCCCCGCTGGTCAGGTCCGCATTACGGACCGCAGCCGCGCTTCCATGCCTTCAATGTGAAAAGGGGGGACGATGGATCGGGGTTTGGCAATGCGGGATTGCGCTGCACGACCTGCCATTTCTCCAGCAATTCCAACGTTTTGCATGGACCCCCGGGCGCCGAGAACTGGCATCTTGCGCCGGTCGAAATGGCCTGGTTCGGCAAATCGTCGGCCGCGATCTGCGCGCAGATCAAGGATCCCGCCCGCAATGGCGACCGTAGTCTCGAAGAGGTTGCGCTGCATGTGCGCGACGACAAGCTCGTGGGTTGGGGCTGGGCGCCAGGCCCTGGGCGTGAGCCAGCGCCGGGCTCCGCAGAGGAAACCTACCAGGCGATCAAAGCGTGGACGGCGGCTGGTGCTCAGTGTCCGCCGGAGTGATGGAGCGATGAATTTTTGTGACTTTTTCGCGCTGCAATATTCGTGTACAAGCGCGCGCTTCGCACATGTACGAAAAAGTTAGATTGAAGACATGTCGGCATAGCCCCATATCCATCGTCCTTGGGGAACAACAGGCGCGGTAGCGCCAGACGGACAAGACAAACGGCCATGGCCAAGTTCAAGTTTCACAAGATTGCAGCAGTTGCCGTGCTTATCGGCTTTGCGGCCTGGATGGGCACCGGGAAATTTTCCTCGGTAGGCAGCGCCTCGGCCGAGAGCGACAAGGCGGTTCCCACGGCGGAGCAGCAGGCGGCGAAGAACGCCGAGCAGCCAAAGGCAGCGCCTCGCACTGTGGCCGTGATCACGCCGCCGCGCTCGCAGCATGCACGCGCCATCCGCATCTCTGGACAGACCGAAGCGGACAAGCGCGCGGTTCTCGCCACCCGCGCAGCCGGCATCATCCGCGAACTGCCCGTCAAGGAAGGCGATCATGTCAAGGTTGGCGACCTGATCTTGCAGCTCGACGCTGAGGACAAGCCGGCGATGGTTGCCATGGCCGAGCAGGTGGTCAAGCAGCGCGAAGCGGAACTTGACGCATCCCGGCGGCTGACCAAATCCGGCGCGCAGGCGATGCTGCAGCTCGATACCGCTATCTCAAACCTCGCTACTGCGAAGTCGTCGCTTGAAGCGGCACGCGCCGATCTGGAGCGCAATCGCATCCTCGCGCCGTTCACCGGTATCGTGGACAACGTCGCGGTGGAGCTTGGAAGCTCGGTCATCCAGGGCGGCGAGATTGCCACGCTCATCAGCCTCGATCCGGTCCTGGTGAAAGGTGAAATCGGCGAGCGCGATCTTCGTCACATCAAGATGGGCGACAGCGCCGAGGCGCTGCTGGTCAACGGCGAAACCGTGACCGGCACAGTGCGCTACATCTCCCGCGAGGCGACCGCGGCGACGCGCACCTTCCGCATCGAGGTAGCCATTCCCAATCCCGACGATCGTATCCCGGCCGGCATGACCGCCGAGATCACCCTTCGCGCCGTGCCGAGCGAAGCGGTGATCCTGCCGCGTTCGGTGGTAACCCTTTCCGCCAATGGCGATCTGGGCATCCGCGCCGTCGACAAGGACTCGAAGGTGACCTTCTTCCCGATCGATCTGCTCGACGATCTCCCGAAGGGCCTTGTGCTCGGCGGCATTCCCTCGGATGCGAGAATAATCGTTGCCGGCCAGGATCTGGTCAAGGAAGGCGACGTGGTCAAGCCGGTTGACGCAAGCATCGAGCTTGTGAAGAAGCTCGCTGGCGACACCGCCGGAACGAATTAGACCCCACGGGCCTGTTGATGGATATCGTTCAAATTGCGATCCGGAATGCGCGACTGACGCTGTCAGTCCTGTTGTTCCTCGTGATCGCCGGAATACTGGCATACCGCGCCGTGCCCAAGGAGGCCGAGCCGGACGTCGCGATTCCGATCATGTATGTGAGCCTGGTTTACCAAGGCATATCCCCCGAGGATGCCGAGCGGCTGCTTCTGCGGCCCGTCGAGTCGCAGCTCAAGAGCCTCAAGGGGCTCAAGGAGATGAAGTCGAACGCCTATCAGGGCGGCGCCAACGTCATCGTCGAGTTCGACCCTTCCACCGATCTCGGTGATGCGCTCATCGATACCCGGAACAAGGTCCAGGACGCCAAGCGCGACCTGCCTGCGGGCGTCGAGGAGCCGACCGTCAACGAGGTCAACCTCTCGGAATTCCCGGTGCTCGTCGTCACGCTTTCCGGCGACGTGCCGGAGCGCGTCATGACGGCCGCCGCCAAAGAATTGCGCGACCGCATCGAGGAAGTGCCCGGCGTTCTTGAAGGTGTCATCCAGGGTTCGCGCGAAGAACTCGTGGAAGCGATCATCGATCCGGTAAAGCTGTCGTCCTATGGCCTCAAGCTCGATCAGCTCATTCAGGGCATCGGCGCGTCGAACAGCCTGGTCGCAGCCGGGGCCATCGAAGGATCGGAAGGCAAATACGCCATCAAGGTTCCGGCGCTGATCGAGACGCCTGAAGATGTGGCGCGCCTGCCTGTTGTCGCCGGCCCGAATGCGGTCGTGCGCGTCCAGGATCTCGCCAATGTGCGCGCGACGTTCAAGGACGCGGAAACCATCACAAGACTGGACGGTAAGCCGGCTATCGCGATCGAGGTGAAGAAGCGTATCGGCGCGAATATCGTCGAGACCATCGAAGGCGCCAAGAAGGTGGCCGATGATTTTCTCAAGGCTGCGCCAGAGGGCATGAATGTCACGTACACGCAGGACAAGTCGGTCTTCGTCAACCAGTTGCTGACCGACCTGCAGAACCATGTGATGATCGCGGTCATCCTGGTGTTCATCGTCATTCTCTACGCTTTGTCCGGCCGCGCCTCGCTGCTCATCGGCCTGGCGATTCCGTCCTCATTCCTGATGGGCATCCTGGCGCTGGCGCTGATGGGCTACACGATCAATATGATTGTGCTGTTTTCGCTCATCCTGGCGGTCGGCATGCTGGTCGACGATGCGATCATTGTGACCGAATATGCCGAGCGGCGCATGTCGGAAGGCATGCACAAGGCCCAGGCGTTCGAGGAAGCGGCCAAACGCATGGCCGGCCCGGTGATCGCCGCGACGCTGACCCGCATCGCCGCCTTCTCGCCGCTGCTCTTCTGGCCGGGTATCGTCGGCGACTTCATGAAGTATTTGCCGATCACGCTGATCGTCACACTGGCCGCGTCGATGGCTTATGCCTTGATTTTTGCGCCCTCGATCGGCGCGATCATCGGCAAGGCGCCCCTGCATGGCGAGGACGAGCAGAAGGACGGCGTCTATATGGCCGTCGTGAAGACCGCCGTTCGCTTCCCCATCACGGCGCTGGTGCTGACACTGGCGCTGCTCGCCGGCGGCCTCACTGCTTATGTGAAATACGGCAATGGCGTGGAGTTCTTCCCCAGTGTCGAGCCGGACTACGGCCTGCTTTATGTTCACGCGCGCGGCAACCTGTCGCTCGACGAGATGGACCTTGCAACGAGCGTCGCGGAAAAGCGCATGCTTGGATGGCCGGGCATCAAGTCGGTCTATACGCGTGTCGGCAAGACGCGCGGCGGCCAGGACATTCCCGAAGACGTGGTGGGCGTGATCCAATACGAGTTCGTCGATTGGCGCGAGCGCAAGTCCGCGCACACCATTCTTGACGAGCTTCGCGGCGTCATGGCCGGAATTCCGGGCGTCGATGTCGAAGTGCGCGTACCCGACGCCGGCCCGCCCACCGGCAAGGCTGTCCAGGTTCAGCTTTCGGCGGCCGACCCCACGGGGTTGAACGAATACGCCGCGAAGGTTGCCGCCGCTGTTGCGAAGGTGCCTGGGGTCATCGACCTGTCGGACGGCCTGCCGCCGCCCGGCGTCGACTGGGCGCTCGAAGTCGACCGTTCCAAGGCCGCGCAGTACAGCGTCTCGCCCCTTGCCGTCGGCACTGTCGTGCAGCTTGTGACCACCGGCCTGAAGCTGACCGACTACCGCCCGGCCGGTGCGGATGACGCCGTCGATATCAGGCTCCGCCTGCCGGAGGATCGCCGCACTCTGGCGGCGCTCGACCAGTTGCGCGTGGAGACCACGCAAGGCTCGGTGCCGATCTCGAACTTCGTCACGCGCAAGCCAGAGCCGACGGTCGGCGTGCTGAACCGCATCGACGCCAAGCGCACGATCACGATCCAGGCCAACGTCGCCACCGGCTATCAGGTCGCCGCGGTGCAGGAAGAGGTCGGCAAGGTCGTCGGCGCCATGGCCAAGCAGGGCGTCGACTGGAAGCTCGCCGGCTCCAACGAGGACAGCGCCGAAGCGGGCGCCTTCCTGATCAATGCGTTCGGCGCGGCGATCTTCCTGATCTTCCTCGTCCTGCTGGCGCAGTTCAACAAGTTTACCAGCGTCTTGCTGGTGTTGACCTGCGTGGTCATGGCTGTGATCGGCGCCTTGCTCGGTATGCTGCTGACGGGACAGACCTTCGTGATCGTCATGTCGGGCATCGGCTTCATCGCCCTGGCGGGCGTCGTCGTGAACAACAACATCGTGTTGATCGACACCTACGATCGCCTCCGCGAGGAAGGCTGGAACAAGATGGATGCCGTGCTGCAGACTTGCCGCGAGCGCGCCCGGCCAGTGGTTCTGACCGCCCTGTCGGCCATCCTTGGCGTTCTGCCGATCGCCTTTGGTCTGGGTCTGGAGATATTCCACCAGGAGACCACGATCAACGCGCCGTCCACACAATGGTGGATCGCGCTGTCGTCCGCCATCGTCTTCGGCCTGTCCTTCGCTACGGTGCTGACGCTGATCGTGACGCCATCCATGCTGATGGTGTTCACCCGCGACAAGCGCAAGCCGGGTCATCGTGGCTGGATTGTCCGCCTGCGTGACAGGCTCCTGCGGCGCAAGGCGACAACTGCAGCTGTCGAGGCGCCGGGCGGCATCGGGCCGGAGCCGGCCATCGACTTTCCCAAGGCGGCTGAATAGACAGGGTGAGTGCGGCGGAGCTCCGCCGCACTGGCTTGCTTTTCACCGTAGCTTCTCTGGATGGCCTGCCATCCTGCCCGGCATTGGCCAACACGCCGGATCGACAGGCCCCCATGGAACAATAGTTCCGGGGTTCGCGTTCTCACCTCGCCCAATAAATTGGTGAGAGGGAACGACCAATGACACTCAGCACAATTCTGATCATAATCCTGATCCTTATCCTGCTCGGCGCAGTCCCCGCATGGCCGCATTCACGAAATTGGGGCTATGGCCCGTCGGGTATCGTCGGCGTGATTGTGGTCGTGCTGCTGATACTATTGCTGATGGGTCGCATCTAAGCGGCGGCAGATTACGTCAGGGAATCTGAAGAGCGCGCGTTATTGGCGCGCCTTTCGCCGCGTAGCGTCAGTTCGGCAGCGGATCCTGCACTGTCTCGCGGTTTGAATCGGCTGAGCGCGTCAGGCCGGATAGCAGGAAGACAAAGCCCAGCAAGATCGCTACCGCGATATAGACCGGCGTAAAGCCGACCTCTCCGCCGACGAAGCCGATCAGTGACGGCGCGACGAGTATGCCTGAATAGCCCATCGTCGTGACGACGCTCATTCCCGCGCCTGACGACACGCCCGGCTGGTTTCCGGCAGCCGAAAACAGGATCGGAACCATGTTGGCGATACCCAGTCCGCAGAGCGCGAAGGCGGCGATGGCCAGCCACGGCCAGGGCGCAAGTCCGGCAACCAGCATGCCGATGGCGGCGATGATGCTCGAGACGCGGAAGGTGGTGACCGCGCCGTAGCGATTGCGGATGCCGTCGCCGGCAAATCGCATCACCGCCATGGCGCCCGAGAAAGCCGCGAAGGCGAATCCCGCGACCGAAATGTCGGCGTCGAGTTCCTGGCTGAGGTACAGCGCTGCCCAATCCAACACCGCGCCCTCGGAATTCATACACAGCAACGCCATGATTCCGATGACGTAGATCATCGGCTCGCGCGGCCAGCTGAAGCCCCGCTTTTCCTCGACCAGCGGCTGCGCTTCATCCCCCACGAGATAGCGATAAGCGGCTGCGACGCCGACGAGCGCCAGCAGGGTTACCAGCAGCGCATGCCATAGATGATCGAAGGATTCGATCACGATGCCGCCCAGCGCGCCACCGGCAAACCCGCCGAGGCTCCAGAAGCCATGCGACGACGACATGACCGCCTTGCCGAGCTTCCGTTCCACCGAAACCGCGTTGGAGTTCATCGACACGTCCATGGCGCCGATCGATGCGCCAAACAGGAACAGCGCGACAGCCGCCAGCGGCACGCTGGGGGCGAGTGCGACGATCAGCAGTGTGAAGACAACGGCCGCGGCAAACAGGCGCAATGTCAGCCGTGAGCCATGGCGGGCGATAAGGTGGCCGGCGAGCACCATCGACACGACCGCGCCGAGGCCGAAGCCGAGAATCAACAGGCCAAGGGTGAATTCGCTGATTGCCAGGCGTTGAGCGAACACGGGAATCTGCGGGGCCCAGGAGCCCAGAACGAAGCCGTTGATGAAGAACATCGTCGCAACCGCCCAGCGGCCGCGACGGGCTTGCGTCCGCTGTGCGGAAATGTCCATGCCAGGGTCCACTCGAACTTGAAGTCGCGTCGGACCCTAGATGGCTTCAGGGGTGTGTCAAGATTTGATCCCCCGCCCAATAGCGAGGCGCGGAGGGAAATGGGTGGTCCAGCCAATTGGGCGTGGTCCGGCTTCTACACCGGAGTGTTGGGGCGCGGGGCGTTGGGTCGCCCGGCCCCCCGGCAGGCGAGCGTCGTCCGGAGAGCCAGGCGATGAAATCCATGCGATGAGGGTCAGGCGAGGAGGGGTTGACGCCACCGTGCGGCGATCAGTCGGTAAGGGATCAAGGCGAAAATTGCGATGAGCAGCTTTACCGAGAGGTCGCCCACCGCCCAGGATATCCAACGCGCGGTTTCAACGCTGAAGATGCCCAACAAAGGCGCTTGTTCCAGCGAGAAGGCGTCCTCCGCGCCGATAAATGCAAACGTTGAGGCAAAGGCCACCGAGAAGAAGATCGCGGTATCGATCAGCGAGCCGGCCAGCGTGCCGAAGATCGGGGCGCGCCACCAGCTCTGTCTGCGCAGCCAATTAAACACGGTTATGTCGAGCAACTGTGCCGTCAGGAACGCCGCGCCGGAGGCGGTGGCGATGCGCACCAGGCGCGAGGATGTGGTTTCAAACTCGATGAGGCCGAAGCGCAGCAGTAGTGGCGGCACGATGATCGAGCACAGAACGGCAAGCAGGAAGCCGACGAACACGACAGTACGCGCCATTTTGGGACCGTATCGCCGGTTGGCAAGGTCGGTCACGAGAAATGCAAAGGGATAGGTGAAGGCGCCCCAGGTCAGCACATCGGCAAGCTGAATTGGGCCGAGAGCGCCCTGAACCGGGAACTGCACAAGCACGTTGGACGCCACGACGACGAGCGCCATGGCGATCACAAACGGAGCGTAGATGGGTGTTCTCGACATTTTTTTATCCTGGGTAATGGAACCAGCAGAATGGGGCGCGGCCATCAGGTCGCGCGATCTTTGGGTGGAGCCTTGCCTGCAGCCCCGCGCTGGGCAAGGCTCCCGAGCGGCGTTCCCCCGCCCGTAACCGGAAGGGGATTAGGCTGCCGGCTGCTCGGCCAGCTTCTTGGCGATCTGCTTCTTCAAGAGGCGCGCCTTGCTCGACAACTCAGCCGAGTCTGCCTTCTTGAGGAAGGCGTCCAGGCCGCCGCGGTGCTCGACCGAACGCAATGCGTTGGCCGAAACGCGCAGGCGCACGTTCTGGTTCAGGGCTTCGGAAATTAGCGTGACTTGCACGAGGTTCGGCAGGAAGCGGCGACGCGTCTTGTTGTTGGCGTGGCTCACATTGTTGCCGGTCAGGACCGCTTTGCCGGTCAGTTCGCAGGCGCGGGACATTCTTTTGCTACCTTCAGTTCTTGTGTAGACCAAACCATCTCGCCGCGCCGCTTGGGCAGCGCGCACTATAGGCGGCCTCTTGGAAAGTTGCGGTTCCATAGTGGGAATTGTTGCAGGCGTCAAGCTCGGCACCGCGCTCTTGTCGCCGCCCGCATGATCCATATTAATACCGGATTGTTCGAATTTGAAGTCTGAGGGGACCGCGAGTGCCGCGGACTTCTTCGCGGACGGTCAGGAGATTGCCATGTGGGGCACGGTAGCGGCGGTTTTACTCGCCATGACAGTCACGGTAACGCCGCCGGGCTCGCGCAAGACCGGCGATGTCGCCGCTGGCGCGCAAAAGTTCAGCGGCGAATACACGGTTTCGTTCCTGGGACTGCCCGTCGCACGCTCGAATTTCGAAAGCGTGATCTCCGGCGACCGCTTCACCGTCAACGGACAGGTCAGCAGCGCCGGCGTCGGCAGGCTTTTCGACTCCACGGTTGGCAACAGCAAGGTCAGCGGCAGCTTTGTCGGCAAGGCAACCCGCGCTGATTCCTTCCGTATCCAGTACAAATCCGGCAAGGAGACGCAGACCACGGCGATCAGGTTCGTTGGAGGCAATGTCGCGAAGACCGTCAACGTTCCGCCATTGCGCAAGCGCAGCAACTGGGTCGCGCTGAAGGCCGCGGACCTTCGCTCCGTCTCCGATCCGATATCTGCCACGCTGATCCGAGCCGATGGTCCAGGCGACGTCTGCAATCGCACGCTGCGGGTCTATGACGGCCAGATGCGGGTCAATCTCCAACTGAGCTACGTGTCAAAGGGACCGGTTTCCGGCTATGACGGCGAAGCTGTGACCTGTAGCGCCAAGTTCATCCCCGTCTCGGGATACCGCTCAAACAACCGCTCCGTCAGCTATTTGCGCGACCGCGCCAAGATATCCGTGTCGTTTGCGCCTCTCGGGGAAACTGGCGTATACGCGCCGGTGCGCGCATCGGTCAGCACCACGATCGGAACGGTGACCGTCAACGCGCGGCGGACGAAGTCTTAGGCGCCGGTCTCACCAGCGCGGGGGGATGAATGGCGCGGGCCACGCTCATCGGTTTTCTTGCGGTTGCGATGTGGGCGCTTCTGGCGCTTCTGACCGACGCTTCCGGCGCGGTGCCGCCGTTCCTGCTGTCGGCGATGACATTCGCGATCGGCACGCTGGTGGGATTTGCGGTGCGTGCGGTCACCCCGCCTGCGCGGAATGCGCAGCCCATTCCGGGGATAGTCTGGCTGATCGGGATCGGCGGCCTGTTCGGCTACCATTTCTTTTATTTCACCGCGCTGCGTAACGCTCCGGCCGTGGAGGCAAGCCTCATCGCCTATCTCTGGCCATTGTTCATCGTCGTCGGTTCCGCACTCATGCCGGGCGAACGGCTGCGCTGGTATCATGTCGCTGGCGCCCTGCTCGGTCTGGCCGGCACAGCGCTGATTGTTACCAAGGGCGGCGGTGTTTCCTTCGATCCACGCTATGTCTTCGGCTATGCGGCGGCCTTTGTCTGCGCCTTCTGGTGGTCGGGCTACTCGTTGCTGTCGCGGCGTTTCGCCGAAGTCCCCACAACGGTCGTCACCTGGTTCTGCCTTGCGACATCGATCCTTTCGCTCGCCTGCCATTTCGCGCTGGAGGAAACGGTGCTTCCGGCGACCGCCGGCCAGTGGCTCGCTGTCGTCGGGCTTGGGGTGATGCCGGTCGGCGCCGCATTCTATGCCTGGGATGTCGGCGTCAAGCGCGGAAACATCCAAGTCCTTGGAGCCGCCAGCTATGCCTCGCCTCTCCTGTCCACGCTGGTGTTGATCGCCGCCGGCTTTGCTGAGCCGAGCTGGCGCATCCTTGCCGCCTGCCTGCTCATCACCGCGGGCGCTATATTGGCGGCCAAGTCGATGCTGTTCGGCCGCTCACGCCAGGCCGCGGAGACGGCGTGATGCTGCCCTTTCCTGGCGGCGTCGAGGATCCGTCCAATGGCAGCATCGTCTTCTCGCTCGGCGCGGCGTTGCTCTATTTCCTGTTCGTCGACGCCAAGCCCTCGCTGCCGCGTTCCGGCGTGAAGACGCTGGCTATCGGACTGCTCGCGGTGCTTGCGGGGCTGCAGGGTCTACCCTTGCTGCTGATCGCAGCGCTTGCCCTCTCGGCGCTTGGTGACTGGTTCCTGTCGCGTGATGGCGAAGGCGCCTTCCTGGCGGGATTGGGAAGCTTCCTTTTCGCGCATATCGCCTACATCGCACTGTTTTCCATGGCGGGCGAAGGGACGCAGATTGTTGTCGACGAGCCGTGGCGTCTGGCTGTCGCGGCGGCGATGGCGATCTTTGCGGTGACCATGCTCGTCATGCTGATGCGCGAGGTCGGACCGGACCTTCGCTTTCCGATCTTTGTCTATGTCTGTGCGATCGTGCTGATGGGCGTCGCCGCACTTTCGATGCGCAATCCGTGGGTGATCGCAGGCGCGGTGTTCTTCATGGCGTCGGATGGAATCCTGGCTGCGGAGCGCTTTCTGGTAGCCGCCATCTCGCCGCATCGCGTCTGGATGCGGTTTGCCGTGTGGGGGTTGTACTATGCAGCGCAGGCGCTGATCGTGGCGGGGTTCTTGCTGCGGTAGCGGCTCGTTCAAAATCCCTGAAACAGCATGTACAGACCACCTACGATGTCGTCGTGGCGTGCCAGCAAGTTCGTCTTGGCATCGCCCAACTGCGCGCGCGGAACCGCTGCCATCAGATGGGTCGCCATCACATATTTGCGGCCATCGATGACAAAGACCGGATGCAGCTTCCGGATGGTTTTCATCGACGGAGTAAGAGGCAGAAGCGGCACGATCATACGCGTCGCCAGGCCGTCGATCAGGTCGGTCTGGATGTCGAGCAGAAAGTGCTCACCAGACTTGGCCGGATAGACATCATACTGGGCCATCAGAACTGCCGGAATTCCTCCAGCGGAAGTCCGTGCTCTTCAATATAGCCGTTCCAGAAATCGATCGCCTCGCGGTTCTCGATCTTCCAGAGGCGAGCCCGCTCCTCCGACACCGCACGAGCGATGCCTTCTTCGGCGACCCGTGAAATGTTGATGTCGAGGCCTTTCGCCTGCGCGACCAGATGCGCGTCGAGCGACAGGTTGGTGGATTTGCGGAGGATCGAATTGTTGCCGCGGGTCATCGGGTATTCTCCCCAAGCTGCGCATAGAATATGCGCATGAATTTCGAGAGGCAAGGGTGACGAACCTACAATCCCGTCGCCGGGTGTTCCGGACAGTTCATCCCCCCAACTCCTCGCGCAGCATCTCCAACTCCAGCCATTCCTCCTCAAGCGCTCCGAGCGTGGCGCGCTCCTTGTCGATCATGGCGATCGTTTGAGCGAAGCCCTTCGGGTCGCGGTCGTAGAATTTCGGGTCGGCCAGCCTGTCCTCCAATAGGGAGATCGCTGCCGTCACCGCATCGATCTTCTTCGGCAGGTTCTCCAACGCGAATTTCTGCTTGAAGGAGAGCTTCTTGCTGGACACCTTGGCCGCGCCATCCCCGTCGGCTGGCTGCTCGCGCTTCATGTCGGCAGATGCGGTGCCAGTTGCCGGTGCGGCGGTCTTGCGGCGGTCGTCCAATTTCTTGCCGCCGCGCTGCGCCAGCATGTCTGCGTAACCGCCGGCATATTCGCTCCAGCGGCCGTTGCCGTCCGGCGCAATGACGCTGGTGACGGTACGGTCCAGGAAGTCGCGATCGTGGCTGACCAGCAAAACGGTTCCCGCAAACCCCGCAACCAGTTCCTGCAGCAATTCGAGCGTTTCCATGTCAAGATCGTTGGTCGGCTCGTCGAGCACCAGAAGATTGGCCGGACGGGCAAGAACCCGGGCGAGCATCAGCCGCGCCCGTTCGCCGCCCGAAAGTTCGCGCACCGGCGTGCGCGCCTGCTCGGGCTTGAACAGGAAGTCCTTCATGTAGGACACGACGTGCCGCAACTCGCCGTTCACGACGAGATTGTCGCCGCGTCCGTCGGTCAGGAAATGCGCCAGCGTCTCCTCAGGATCGATGCTGCGCGTCTGGTCGAGCGAGGCGATTTCCAGATTGACGCCGAGACGCACGCTGCCGCTCTCGGGTGCAAGCTGGCCCGTCATCATCTTCAGCAGCGTCGTCTTGCCCGAGCCGTTAGGCCCGACCAGGCCGACGCGGTCGCCGCGCTGGATGCGGGTGGAGAAGTCGCGCACGACGGTCAAGTCGCCGAAGCTCTTGGCGATCGACTTCGCCTCGATCACCAGCTTGCCGGACTCTGTCGCGTCGCTGGCAGCCAGCACCGCCGAGCCTTCCGGCCCGCGATGGCCGCGATGGCGCTGGCGCAT
>Ga0190271_10001627_pt1 | contig 12981 bp, 9 predicted proteins | sample Popmic356T_FD_133747 | JGI IMG/M metagenome (GOLD analysis project Ga0190271, IMG submission 133747) | Populus adjacent soil microbial communities from riparian zone of Weber River, Utah, USA - 356 T | ecosystem: Environmental > Terrestrial > Soil > Riparian zone | place: USA: Utah | collected...
AGCAATAAAGGCGGATTGGTAATGCCACTGATCGTTGAGTTTACTTTCAAAGATGGTACTAAGGAAGTTGATCGGATACCCGCGCAGGTTTGGAGATTGAATGAAGGAAAAGTAACGAAGTTGTTTATGAAGGATAAGGAAGTGGCGAGTATTAAACTGGATCCGATGAAAGAGACAGCGGATATCAATGATAAGAATAATGGATGGGGTGAAATTACCAGCTCTTCCAAATTCACCAGCTTTAAGATGAAACAAGGAGCTGCACGCGGACAATCAACAGGTATTAACCCGATGCAGAAAGCAGAAGAAAAGAAGAAAGCGTTCTAAGAGTAGAAGAATTAAAGAAGTATAGAAGTATAGAATGGACCCCGGTATTTGCCGGGGTTTATTTTTTTGCTAAGGGGTTAAGGGGAAATGGAGTGAAGGGATAAGAAAATTCCTGAGGCGTTTACTCACCGCAGCTTAGCGTAGGTGAGGATAAATGTCGCCCGGACTAAAGCTGAATTGAAACTGCCTGCCGGTCCGCAGGACTTGTGACAGGAGGTTGGTTAAGCTGAAAATTATTCGTCGCTCCGCTAACCCCGCCCGAAAGCTGGACGCAAAGACCCCATGTTACCAGCAGTGTTTCTGTCTTTTATCAACCGGTATTTTATTTTACTCTGCAAGAACACTCGTGGTGTTCGCTAATGTATTTGATTGATTCTATACATAGTTCCTTTAGGACGGTTGTATTGATGTCGGCAAGTTTTTTTATATAGATGCAAGCTTTACTTATCTTAAATTTACCAAGGTCAGCCAACAATAATTTACTTCTCTCTGTGTCAGAATACACGTAAAGTGTAAGGGCTGCTTTTCTTGGTGAAAATCCAAGAACTGGTGCTTCGCCTTCGTGTCCGCTTGCATATTTGTAATGATAGTTACCAAAACCGATAATGCTCGGCCCCCACATTTTAGGTTGGGATTCAGACCAATCTTGCATTAACTCAATTAGTCGGGAGCTATCTGCTTTTTTCTGCTCGTTGTCGACGTATGAGTTAATAAAATCAATTACGTCTTGCCCAGTGTAAGTAGTCTTTGTTTTTGCCATTGTTCTCTATTTTAAATAATAGATTTCATATTATAGCTAATTGTTGTCAGTCGTGTTAAGCGATTATCTGTCCGAAATATTTTTTCATAAAAGTCAACGGTTGACTGTTCACCGACAAAAATGTAACGAAGCAAACTACTGTACTTTTGTCAAAGTCCTCCCGAAGTCGAGTAGTGGACTGTCCACCTCTGACTTCGCAAACCTTCGAGATAGGGTGGTCGTTTATAATACCTGGTAACTCAAAAATATAAGAAAGTTTTCAAGCCCTGCAATCTTTCACAAATAGTCAAAAAAACAGGCCATCCAAAATTGGATGGCCTGTTTTAATTTGAGAATATTTCGACAACGGAATTTTAATTCCCTATTGTTTTTTTGGGGTTTGTTTTATCGGACTACCGGGAGGAGGGATCGGTTCCAGTACATCCAGCTTGAATCCTGTTGTTACTGTTACCGAAGCGCCGGTTCTGATAGTAATATTTTTTATAACTACATCTGAATTGACAATTGCCGAATGCGGAGTACCAGGATTAATAAATACTTCGCTGTTAGTGTTTGGAACACCACCGCAACTCCAGTTGGCCGGATTTTCCCATGCTGTGCTAACATTACCAACCCAGGTATTGATATCACCCGAGCAAATATTTGCATACACCGCAAAGCTATCCTTCAAGCAACCCTGATTATCTACCACGGTGTAATTGCTGAGTCCTTCCGGTGGAGTTACAGTTATAGTGCGTGTGGTAGCCGCATTACTCCAGGCATAATTACCCTGCCAGGATGCATCCAGCGAAACCTGATCGCCGGAAATTATAAAGAAGGTATCGGCAACATTTGCACCTTTTATAATTGTGAAATTATCTCCGATGGCTCCATCCGAGCGTATATATTTCGCATCCAGACGACCGCTATCTGCTTCGAAATAGAACATGCCGCCCAGAACATCTTCATTAAATGGCAGCGCATTATGCGGATACCCCGCCTGCGTGTTCCCATCTGCACCTGAATTACCGGATACAACGTACACGGTACCGTGATTGAATTTACCATGTTTATAAATATATGGGCAGGAGTTGGGACTGCCGTCGTATTTAGCGCTGGAATTGCTTGCAGTATGGGTTGCAGGATTGAAGTGGGTCTCATATACATTTCCATCACCGGGATTAGCTTTATAATAACCTTTCAACAGGTAAGATCTTTCGTAATCGTGGCTATGACCGCAAATGACCAAATCTACACCATTCCGCTCCAGGATGCGTATGAAATTTTCCCTGATCTCAGTCAATTCCTGGTCACTACCTCCCGCATCAGAGTTATGGCTTCCCTTCGTATAAGGTGGATGATGCCAATACGCTACTACCCACTTATTAGTGTTGGCAGCAAGATCAGCTTTAATCCAATCTACCTGGTCTCCTGTGGTATCATACAGCCTGTCACCTGCTTCGGTTCCATATGAATCGAGAGATAAGAAATGAATGTCGCCGATATTGTAGGAATAGAATGATTTAGTGTTCGAAGCGACTCCTCCTCCTTCGCCATTAGTAGGCATGGTAAACAAACTAAAATAAGGCACATTCTTAGTTTCCATATTAGCCGATGAACCATAGTCGTGATTACCAGGAGCAGGATATAATTTGTGATTTTTTAAGATGTTCGGGCCATAAACATTAAAGAAATTATTGTTGAACTCAGATTCGGTTCCGCTATTATACGCATTATCGCCTAATAGAATCCATGCATCAGCGGCATCAATTCCGTTAGTCGATAAATAATTCCGGTAACGTGTCAATGTATTCACCTGGAAATTGGTTTCATTTCTTCCGCAATCGCCAAAGGCAGCAACTCGTACCTTACGGGTACCTTCAGCCGGTACAGTAGTAAAGAAGTTATCAGCGCCACCTTGTAATGACTGACCGGTAGTTCCTACACGGTACCAATATTTGGTATCGGGGGTTAAACCAGATATACGAACGATGTGCTCCGTAGTAAGAGTTGTGCTATCTACCGTTATTGTATAATTGTTGGGATAGGATGTTCCTAATTCAACGCGGGAATCGGTAGCGGCAGCAGTTCTCCAACGAATCGTAATTTCTGTTTGTGTGCCTCTTTGTAAGTAGGGAGAACGTGTGAGAGTAGCCGAACCACCGGGACTTGACGAACCAACCATTTCAAGTGCAAAGCCAAGATCCGAACTGGTTATGTTCACCTGGTGTACTTCTACAGCTATTGTATTGACACCTTCCACAAAATGAGTGGTGGGAATGGAAAACGATACCGGCGTTTCTTCTTCCGCTCCATCATCAATTACATCCGTTGCAAGACTGAGGTAATTTATCGCACCTGCAGGCATATTATTGCGGAGTACTTCATTGCCGTTTACATACAGTACCACTCCATCATCACGTAACATGTTCAACGTAAAACTTTGGTATTGGCTGAGATTAGCAATAGTAATTGCTTTGCGGAAATAAGTCGTCCGGTAACGGTCGTTGGCAGGTCCGCCATTTATTAAAGTCGCCTGCACATCACCAAATCCTAATTTACCAGGACCACTGCCCCAAAGTGCATCATCAAATGCCGGTGCGCGCCAGGCACTGCCCTGGTCTGAACCATTATCAAGGAATTTCCACACGTCGGTATAATTTATAATCGAGGGGGAAGTATTTATGTCGCTTCCTATCAATTGTAAATTGAAACCAAGATCAGAACTGTTAATGGCATCCTGGTGCACTTCTGCAGCTATAACGTTATTCCCATTCACAAAATAAGATGCTGGAATAAAAAAGAAGTGAACAGAATCTTCTCCTGCATCAGCTATATTAGCTGTAGCGAGTGTAGAATGCATAACAGGCGGAACAGGCATATTGCTACGGATTACTTCCACGCCGTTTACATAAATCACCGCGCCATCGTCCCGAACCAGCCCGATATTAAAACCAGCAAAAGAAGAAGCATCTGGTATATTCACCATCTTACGGAAATAAGTCGTAATAAATCGTGCCCCCACCGGACCCGACTGAGTAGTGGTAACAATATCCGCATCTCCAAATCCCAGTTTTGCATAACCTGTTGGCCAACCTATGTCGTTGAAGGCTGTGGTTTGCCATGCGGCTGGACGAGCGTTGGTATCCAGATAACTCCAGGAAGCATTAAAAGGAATATATGTTGGATTCGTATAGTTGCCATACATCTGCAGGTCGAACGAAAGGTCGCTGCTGTTGTTATTCGACTGATGCACTTCCACTGAAATAGTGTTTAGCCCATTTACGAAATTGGAAGCCGGTAATGTAAAGGTTATAACGGAATCATCTACATTGGTTGCATTAAAATTATGAGCCGGTGTACCTGTATAATTATTTCGAGCGCGTTCGGTTCCATTCACATACAACACAAAACCATCGTCTCGTTTAACGCTGAATGTATAATTGCTATATGCAGATACATCCTCAATATTAACAGTTTTCCGAAAATACATAACGGGCCAACGTGCTCCTGCTAATCCTGCTTCAAAAAAAGTAGTTTCATCACCGTCTCCAAAACCAATCTCCGTGCTGCCTTTAGGCCATACTGTTTCATCAGGAGTAGCGGGCCAGTTTGCGGGACGGTTATTCTGGTTCCAGTATTTCCAGGAACCATTATTGCTGATTAACACGTTGAAGTCACTATTAGCTGTCAATTCCAAATCGAAAGAGAGATCAGAACTAGTGTTATTTGTCTGGTGAACTTCTACAGCTATAACATTGTTCCCTGTTGTAAATACCCCGTTAGGAACTGTGAAGTTCACAATTGCATCGTCCACAGAAGAAGTTGAAAGAGTTGTGTGCAGTGGTACTCCAGCGGGCATATTGTTCCGCCCAACTTCTTTCCCGTTTACGTAAACCACAAAAGCATCGTCTCTTTCGATGCTGAAAGTATAGGTAGGGAATTCAGAGGGGTTTACCATATTAATGGTCTTACGAAAATAGGTGGTAGGATACCTGCCAGGATTTGGACCGGAAGCAACAAGTGTTGCTTCATCACCGTCGCCAAAACCTAGTTCCCCGTTGCCAGAAGCCCAGGCCGCATCGTTAAATGCAGATGTTTCCCAACCAGCTGGGCGTGTATTATTATCAAGGTACTTCCATGACGAACCATAATTAATGACTTTTTGGGCGGAGGTAACCCCGGCAGCTTTCATATTAAATGAAAGATCAGTGCTGTTGGCATTGGATTGGTGCATCTCAACTGCTAATAGATTGGAGCCGGTATTCAGTAAAGAAGCGGGGATAGTAAAACTGATTACTTCTTCCTCCACATTCGATGATGCATAAGTACCATGAGTAGGAGTGCCAACTGCCATATTATTACGCCCAATTTCTACGCCGTTCAGGTAAACAACAAAACCGTCATCGCGTGTTACACTAAATGTATAAGATGAAAATGCAGCAGGGTTAGTCACATCAAATCTCTTCCGAAAATAAATGGTGGGAAACACATCCGGATCTCCGCCGAAAATAACGGTAGCTTCATCGCTTTCACCAAAACCAATTTCTCCATATCCAATTTTCCATACGCCATCCTCAATATTTACTGTTTTCCAGGCTGCCGGAGGCGCTGTTGAATTATTATAATATCGCCAGGAATCACCGTTGTTGAAAATGATATTACCAGGAGTAACATTTCCAATCAATTCCAGGTCGAATGAAATTTCAGAACTACCGGCATTTGCCTGGTGAATCTCAACAGCAATTACATTAAACGTAGGAGAAAAAGTTGTGTTGGGAACAATAATAGTGATGATCGAGTCATTAACAACAGACGCAGCATATGATTCATGAAGAGGAAGGCCTGCAAGCATATTGTTGCGGCCGACTTCTATACCGTTTACGTACAAAACAAAAGCATCATCGCGCTCGATATTAAAAGTAAAATTGATAAATGAGGAAGGATCGGGGATATTTATCGTCTTACGGAAATAAGTTGTTGGGTATTTGTTTTCTTCATCAATGCCGAAACTAACAACATGACCTTCGTCGCCATCACCGTAACCAAGTTCTCCCACACCGTCCTGCCACGACAAATCTTCAAAATCGATAGTTTCCCAATTGAGAGGTCGAGTATTATTATCCAGATATTTCCAAGAACTTCCGAAATTTATAAATCTTGTTTGCGAAAAAGAATTAGAAGATAGTACAATACTTAACGATACTATCGTTAGTAGTTTTGGCAGCAAGTTCCGGTTCATACGTGGGGTTTATACTTAACAAAGTAGGAGATTTTACTCTTAGTCGCAAACAAAAGAGCGACAATATTATAGGGAAAAATTCCCAAATAAGGAAAAAGCATTAAACGATTGAATATTAAACTATTGAAAGAAACAATTCACATAATTCATAGGACCGGATTTAAGTTTGCTTGCCTGTTTGGCGGAATTCTTTTTTTCAGCAGTTTCTTTTATAATGCCCGAAAGTCGAATAATGAACAGGTGGATGCATTGTTTGGCCAACAAGTACAGGAAACGCTGAGCCATTTAAAAAATTTAAAAGAAGCAATTGATAAGAAAGTAAATAAAAAAACGCTACAAAATAAATTCCGTGCTGTACGGTTATCTTATAAAAAAGCGGCCGTATTGATTGATTATTTTTATCCGGCAGATTCTAAATTGATAAACAGTCCTGCTTTGCCTCGTCCGGTAGATGATAGCCCTGGATTATTTATTCCTCCTCATGGACTCCAGGTATTGGAAGAAATTTTCTTTAGCGAAATAAATAAAGATTCTCTCGCGCTGGCAAAAGAAGAAATTGCGCTTATCCAAAAAATTTTGAACCAATTTTTACGAGAACCCAACAGATCTTATAAGTTCAAGAATGAATATATTTCAGAGGCACTTTGCAAAGCATTGATAAGAGTAATGACACTAGATATTAGTGGATTTGATTCTCCGGTTGCCCAATATTCTATTCCCGAATCGGCCGCTGCATTGCAAAGTATTCATAGCCTGCTTTCCGTTTACCATCGCAGTACCGAGTCAGATAGATTATTCGAAAACGCTATCCAATATCTTCAGACTCATCAGCAATTCAATCGTTTTGATCAACTGACATTTTTTACAGATTATGCACAACCTCTTTATGCGACGTTAATGAAAATGAGCCGGGAACCCTCTTTTGTCTCAACCGAGGGAAAACGTCCATTAAATACCTCTAACGACAATTTTTTTTCGCCTGAAACTTTTAATGTTTCATTTTTTGGTCCCTCAAAATCTTATGCTGTTACGACTGAAAAAGTAGCGCTGGGCAAAAAATTGTTTTTTGATCCTTTACTTTCATCTACCAAAATTCGTTCCTGTGCCAGTTGTCACAAACCCGAACTAGCTTTTACGGATGGCCTTAAAACAGCATTGAGTATTGATGGTAAAAAATATTTATCGCGCAATACTCCTACCTTATGGAACTCCGTATTCCAAACGAAACAATTTTATGATAGCCGTGCTTCCATGTTAGAGCATCAGTTAAATGCAGTTGTACATAACCCGGAAGAAATGGGAGGATCATTAGCGCAAAGTGTTAAGGTATTAAGCACAATTCCATCTTATGTAACATTATTCAACGCTGCATACGCTGGTGAGGAGGAAAAAATCAACCAATATACTATTGCAAACGCCATTTCTGCATATGTTCGTTCGTTGGTTTCATTTAACAGCAGTTTCGACCAATATATGCGTGGAGATAAGAGCAAACTAACGCGGGAAGAAAAAAAAGGATTTAACTTATTTATGGGCAAAGCAAAATGTGGCACTTGTCATTTTATGCCCTTGTTTAATGGACTCCTGCCTCCCGACTATACAGAAACCGAATCAGAAGTAATAGGAGTTCCTGCCACAAATGATAAATCAAACAGTCGCCTTGATCCCGATGAAGGGAAATACAATTTTACCAAGTCACCTCTGCACAAATTTGCATTTAAAACTCCTACCCTTCGTAATATTGAATTAACGGCTCCTTATATGCATAATGGAGTATACAATACATTGGAAGAAGTAATGGATTTTTATAACAAAGGGGGTGGAAGCGGATTAAAGATCGCGCCGGAGAATCAAACGTTGCCCGATGAAAAACTGAATCTTTCCAAAAAAGAAATCCGCGCAGTGATCGCGTTTATGAGAACGTTGACGGATAGTGCTGTGTTGAAGTACAAGTAGTAGTCGGGAGTCAGTAGTTCGGAGTCGTGAGTCAGACTCCGAACTACTGACTCCGAACTACCGACTATTCATCAGCATGATTTAAAAAGCAATCCCACGAATGCTACTGCGAAAGGTATCCAGAAAAAAATGAATGACTTTTTCATATTGTAGTTTTTAGTTGTTGTCAAGTATTATTCTTATCTGTTTTCTTGGGAGCACCCGGATCGTTTGATTTCTTACGACCCGATTCCTTTAGTGCACGATCGATGATACATTCAATCTGTCCGTTCACACTGCGAAATTCATCCCCCGCCCACTTCTCGAGAGCCTTATACATATCCTCATCGATACGCAATACAAAATTCTTTTTTCCCGCCATAGGCCTTTATAAGATTGGATTTATATTAATATTATTGATAAAGCGTGCCGGTATTTAAAATAGGCTGCGCTCCTTTTTCTCCGCATAATACCACCATCAGGTTGCTTACCATAGCGGCTTTCTTTTCTTCATCGAGATGCACGATCTCCTTTTTAGACAACATCTCTAATGCCAACTCAACCATGCCCACTGCGCCTTCTACGATTTTAAATCGCGCTGCAACGATTGCAGTAGCCTGTTGACGCTGTAGCATGGCGCCAGCAATCTCCGCAGCGTAAGCCAGATGACTAATCCGGGCTTCCTTGATCAGGATACCAGCAGCACTCAATCGATCAGTCAATTCTTTTTCCAGCAGTGAATTTACCTCATCACCTCCATCGCGCAAGGTGATAGTAGCGTGTTCATCTTCCATATGATCATACGGACAACTGGTGGCCAGGTGACGAATAGCAGCCTCACTTTGAACTTTTACAAAATGATTGTAATCCTCTACTTCAAAAGCAGCGCGATAAGTATCCTGCACCTGCCATACAATTACCGCGGCGATTTCGATGGGATTACCCATCTTATCATTCACTTTTAACTTAGCGCTTTCCAGGTTTTCAGAACGAAATGATATTTTCTGTTTTTTATACAAAGGGTTTACGAACAGTAAGCCATTCTCTTTAGCCGTTCCCACATATTTCCCAAAAAAGGTGAGTACACGGGAATGATTGGGACTGATTATAATCAGACCCAGGGCTAAAAAAATTCCAGTTAGTAAAGAAACAATTGCCATAACCAGCCACCATTTGCTTTCTCCGTGATCAACCCGGGTAAACAGGTAGGGTGAAGCTGCAAGAAGAAGTAACGACAGTAATAAGGCGAGAAAACCGGAAACAGGTTTAATTGTCTTTTCCATTTTGGTTAATTTTGAGTGATATCAATTTGATATCAAATATACATCAAACCCGGAGATTTCAAAATTTTTCTGGGAGAAAGGTTTGAAAGGCATTACCAGCGGTAAAAAAAAATTGCCATCGCAAACGCGATGGCAATTCATTACTTATTTAAAGTTCTTTTCTTATTGTATCGACTCCCGACTCCGAACTCCCGACTCACGGCTAGCCACCCGTGCTTCCATCTTTCACTTTTACTTTCTTTTTACCAGAAGCCTTCTTTTCAAATTCCAGTACTTCCTTCGGTTTATTGATCGCTTTCTTTTCACCTGTCGGAGCAGTATTGGAAGCAGTGGAGTTACCCAGCAATTTACCTAATTCATATTTTTCGGTCTTCATCACCGATCCGGTTTCGGTATTATAATAAGTCCAGATACCATGTTTAAGAGCCGCTCCCTCATTCTTTACTACTACCTGCCGGTATGAATCCAATTTATCCAGATCTTCAACAGTAATTGTATCGAACTCCTTATCGGGATTTAAAGCTTTCCAGTTTTGTTCCAGCCTAAGATCACCATGCATTGAATAATAACGACAGGTACCGTCTTTAAACCCCCATTTATAATTTTCCACTCCTACCAGGTCACCATTCAGACTGAACATTCTCCATTCTCCTTCTTTGCGGTTGTATTTGTACCATCCTTCTTCTTCATATCCGGGCTCTCCTCGTATAGATTCATAACGATGTACCCAAGGACCCTGTTTACGGTCTTTTTGGTCGATCCGATTCAGGGTATCACCGTTTGCATTTAAGATATAATCCTTCCACGGTGATTGTGCAAACCCGTTTATGGAAATCAATAATAACAGAACCAAAATACAACGCATGTTTTGTATGTTTATACCCTTAAGAACGAAAACTGAACCAATTTATGTTATCAAAACTACTGCAAAACTCCTGCCGGGCTGCAGGTTTAACAACCCTGTTACTGGCCTATACCCTTGATACTTTGAAGGCCCAGGTAAAACCGACCCCTGGCGCCGACCGTCTAAAAAAAATACAGCAACGTAAACTGCTGGAACACAAATCAATGGTAAAGGAAATCCGATTCCGCAATATCGGTCCTACGATAATGGGCGGCCGGGTGGTTGATCTCGATGTAAACCCTGACGACCCCACCGAATTCTATCTGGCTTATGCTTCGGGTGGTTTATGGCAAACTGTTAATAATGGCCAGAGTTTTACCCCTATATTCGACAGCGAGGATATTCTCACAATCGGCGATATCGCTGTTAACTGGAAAACAAGGACAATCTGGGTTGGAACGGGTGAAGTAAACAGTAGTCGTTCTTCTTATGCGGGTATCGGCATATATAAAAGCACTAATAATGGAAAAACATGGGAGTATCTTGGATTACCTGAATCGCACCACATTGGAAAGATTCAATTACATCCTACCGATAATAATACTGCCTGGGTAGCCGCTATGGGACATCTTTATTCCCCCAATAAAGAAAGAGGCGTTTATAAAACCAGCGATGGAGGCAAAACCTGGAAACAGACTTTGTATGTAGATGATAATACAGGCGCGATTGAATTAGACATTAATCCATCCAATCCTGATGAATTATTTGCTGGCATGTGGTATCGTACCCGTACTGCCTGGGATTTTGAAGAAAGCGGAAAAAGCAGTGGCATTTATAAAAGCTATGATGGAGGAAATACCTGGCAACTACTCAGCAAGGATGGATCAGGTTTTCCGGTTGGAGAAAGTGTAGGAAGAATCGGAATTGTGGTATATCCCAAAAATCCGAAGATTGTTTATGCTGTTGCAGACAACCAAGCGCCAAAACCGGATACCAGTACGCGAAGAACAGATACGATTTATACCATTGCTAATTTTAAGGATCTCACGAAAGAAACATTCGCGCAGCTCGACGATAAAAAACTAGAACAGTTTCTTCGCAGAAACCGCTTCCCGGCAAAATATACAGCGGCTGTAGTAAAGGAAATGGTTAAGAATGATAAGGTAAAGCCTACTGCCGTATACGATTACCTGAATGTAAACGATGGTTTTACCAATACGGGTATTTATGGTTGCCAGGTTTTCCGGAGTGATGATGGAGGCGTTAGTTGGAAAAAAACACATGAGAAGGATATTTCCATTTATTCAACCTACGGTTATTATTTTGGAAAGATCTATGTATCGCCATATAATGATAATAAAGTGATCATTTTTGGGGTGCCACTGCAATTGTCAACGGATGGTGGCAAAACATTTAAAAATATTGATAAAGGAAATGTTCATGCGGATCATCACGCTATCTGGATCAATCCTAAAAAAGATTCTCATATTATTAATGGTAACGACGGAGGTGCGAATATAACATACGACGATGGACAGAATTGGTTTAAATGCAATACGCCGCCTGTTGGACAATATTACGCGGTAACTACCGATGATGCAAAACCCTACAATGTATATGGAGGATTGCAGGATAACAATGTATGGTATGGCCCTTCCAATCACAGAGAAGATATCGGATGGATTGACAATGGCGAGTACTCCTATAAATCGCTGGTAGGTGGAGATGGCATGCAGGTACAGGTTGATACGAGGGACAATACCACCACTTATGCGGGACAACAGTTTGGATATTATTATCGCTTGAACCGCCTGACCAGGAGCGATCGAAAGTTGATTCGGCCCACGCACGAACTTGGAGAAACCCCGCTACGCTACAATTGGGAAACACCCATAGTACTCAGCAAACACAATCAGGATGTTTTTTATTATGGAAGTAATAAATTTCATCGCTCGCTGAATAAAGGAGATATTCTCGAAACATTGAGTGGCGACCTGAGCAATGGCAAAAAAGAAGGTATCGTTCCTTTTGGAACATTGAGCGCATTGGCCGAATCACCACTCAAATTTGGATTATTGTACGCTGGCACTGATGATGGGAACGTTCATATTTCCAAAGACGGTGGATATAATTGGAAAAAAATAAGTTCAAAATTACCGCCGGGCTTATGGGTAAGCCATATTGCTCCTTCCAAACATAAAGAAGGTAGAGTATACATAACTTTCAATGGCTATCGCAACGACCATTTTCTTCCTTATTTATTTGTGAGCGAGGATTATGGAGAAAACTGGAAAGCAATCGGAAAGGATCTCCCATTTGAGCCATTAAATGTTGTAAAAGAAGATCCGAAATATGATAGCATCTTGTATGTGGGCAGTGATGGAGGTTTGTATGTAAGCGTTGATGCAGGTAATAATTTCATGACCTGGAATGGTGGATTGCCTAAATCGGTACCTATACATGATATCGCCATCCAGGAACGTGATAATGATATCATACTTGGAACACATGGTCGAAGCCTTTATGTTTCCAAACTGGATAGCGTACAACTTTTACTAAAAGATCCGGAATACCATCAGAAAAAACGAGCTGATGCAGATAAAATGGTAGC
>Ga0190271_10001628_pt1 | contig 12981 bp, 11 predicted proteins | sample Popmic356T_FD_133747 | JGI IMG/M metagenome (GOLD analysis project Ga0190271, IMG submission 133747) | Populus adjacent soil microbial communities from riparian zone of Weber River, Utah, USA - 356 T | ecosystem: Environmental > Terrestrial > Soil > Riparian zone | place: USA: Utah | collected...
CAAGGCGCTGCGCGCGAGTGGCGAACGGCTCATTGACGTCAATGCCAAGGGCGCCAACCAGCCGCCCAACGAAGGCTCGCGCCGCCTGCTGGCCGCGGCCGCACAAGGCGCGCGGCTCGACAAGCGGCTATGGACGGAGATCGCGGCGCTTACCGGCGCGGCCGGCAATTCAACCTCCCTGGTCGGCACGCCCGATCAGGTCGCGGATGCCATGCTCGATTACTACGATCTCGGCGTCACCACTTTCCTCATCCGCGGGTTCGATCCGCTTCAGGACGCCCTCCACTATGGGCGCGATCTCATTCCGCGCGTGCGTGCACTCGTCGCACAGCGGGACAACGCGTCGGCGCATGTGCAGGCGGCTGAGTAATTCGACGCGCAACGCCAGACAGGCTGAACGCCCCCATCAACCGGCACCCTCAGGAGAAACGAACATGGCCTGGAAGACCTTTGCATCTGCGAGCAACAACGCCTCCATCGGCGGGTTCGATCGCCGCTCTTTCCTGAAGACGGCGGGCGCGCTTGGCCTCGCTGCGCCGCTCGGCGCGATTTCTGCGAGCAGCCTTTGGGCGCAATCCGCCGCCCCGGCTGGCGAACTGAAGAAGATCAAGTTTGCGACCAACGCCACGGCCATTTGCCTGGCGCCGGTGTTCGTCGCGCAGGAGCAGGGGATCTTCAAGAAGTATGGGCTGGAGGTTGAACTGGTCAATTTCGGCGCCTCGACCGAAGCGCTGCTGGAAGCCATCGCAACCGGCAAGGCGGATGGGGGCGTCGGCATGGCGCTGCGCTGGCTGAAAGCGCTGGAACAGGGCTTTGACGTCAAGATCACGGCCGGCACTCATGGCGGCTGCTCGCGCCTCGTGGCGCTCAAGTCGACCGGCATCACAGAGCTCAAGCAGCTCAAGGGCAAGACGATCGGAATTTCCGATCTCGCCAGCCCCGGCAAGAATTTCTTCTCCATCCTGCTCCACAAGGAAGGCCTCGATCCGGTCGCTGATGTCGAATGGCGTCAGTATCCCGGCGAACTGCTGCAGCTTGCGGCGGAGAAGGGCGAAATCCATGCCATCGCCGATGGCGATCCGAAGGCGTATTTCTGGCTGCAGGATCCGAAATACCTGCAGATCGCGTCCAATCTCGATCACGGTTTCGAGAACCGCGTCTGCTGCATTGTCGGCCTGCGCGGCAGCCTGATCCGCGATGACCTGCCGACCGCCTCTGCTTTGACTCGCGCGCTTCTGGAAGCTCAGGACCTGACCGTCGCCAAGCCGGAAATCGCCGCCAAGGCCTTCCTGCCGCAGGCCCCGAAGGACAAGACCGTCGAGCAACTGGTCGGCGTGCTGCTCGATCAGACACATGGCCACAACCCGACCGGCGCGGACCTCCGCGAGGAGATCAAGCTGTATGCCCAGGAACTGCGTGATGTGCAGGTCTTCAAGAATTCGACCGATCCGCAGGAATTCGCGGAGCGCGTCTATGCGGACGTGCTGACGGCGTAGTGGAGGCGGGACGATGAGCTCAGTTGATCCAGCGCTGCCGGGGCGTGTCGAAACCTCTGTCCTGGAAGGCGCTTCGGCGCCGGCCGGGGCAGGCATCTGGGTGCTCGGATTGGTGGCGGCGGCCGCCTGGATCGGCGTCGCCGCGCTGATCGAGCTATGGCCGGAGATCATCCCCCAGCCATATGGGCGGGAACTGGCGATCGCTTCCCTGGCGATAGCGCTCGGATTGGTCGTCGTCGCGGCGACGGGGCGGCTCTTCGGCGCCGTCGCGTCGACCGTCCGCTATTACGGCCCCTGGTTCCTGGCTGCCGCGGCCGTCGTCGCGGGGTGGGAGATTGTCACGGCCAAAACCGGCCTCTTGCCCGTTCCCTTCTTCTCGTCTCCGCAGAGCATTCTGGAGGTGTTCTTCGACGACTGGAGCAGGCTCGGCATCAGCGTCTGGTATTCGGTGCTCTTGCTTGCGAAAGGCTATTTTTTCGGTGCTGTCGCCGGTTTCGTGACCGGTGTCACCATCGGCTGGTCGCGGGCGGCAAGCTACTGGGTTCATCCGCTGCTTCGGTTGATCGGGCCCCTGCCGGCCACGGCCTGGCTGCCGCTCGCCTTCTTCATCTTTCCCACCAGCGGGTCCGCAAGTGTGTTTCTCATCGCCCTTGCGACCGCCTTCCCGGTGACCATTCTCACCTGGTCGGGCATCGCCAGCGTGAACCGCGATTACTACGATATCGCCCGCACGCTCGGCGCAAAGCCCTCGTTCCTGATTCTGAAAGTCGCGATACCAGCAGCACTGCCGCATGTTTTCGTCGGGCTGTTCATGGGTCTCGGCACCTCCTTTGCGGTGCTCGTCGTCGCCGAAATGCTCGGCGTCAAGGCCGGGCTCGGCTGGTATCTGCAATGGGCGCAAGGGTGGGCAGCCTATGCCAACATGTATGCGGCGCTCCTCGTCATGGCGCTGATGTGCTCAAGCCTGATCACCATCCTCTTCAGGGTGCGTGACTGGACACTTTCCTGGCAGAAGGGCCTCGTAAGATGGTAGCGCTTGCAACGAACCTGGCAGCAGCGTCCGTCGCTGCCGGCCAAAAGATCGATATCCAGAGCGTATTCCATCAATTCGAACTCGAGGGTGAGCCGCTCCCAGTGCTCGACGGCATAGACTTTTCCGTCGAGCCGGGATCGTTCGTCGCGCTGCTTGGGCCCTCGGGGTGCGGGAAGTCCACGCTGCTTCGGCTCCTCGCCGGTCTCGATCACCCGACCAAAGGCGACCTGAAGGTGGATGGTGGGAATGTCGGCGATCCCGATCCCTCTCGCGTCATGGTCTTCCAGGATCCAACCCTGTTTCCGTGGCGAACCGTGTGGGACAATGTGGCGCTGGGCCTCGAAGCCCGCGGCATCCTGAAAAAGTCCAGGCAGAGGGTCGATGACGCCATCCAACTTGTCGGTTTGGACGGTTTCGATAATGCCTATCCGCACCAGCTTTCCGGCGGCATGGCACAGCGCGTTGCACTAGCCCGCGCACTGGTCAACGAGCCGCGCCTGCTTCTGCTGGATGAACCACTCGGCAAACTCGATTCGCTGACGAGGCTAACCATGCAGACCGAGTTGGTCGGCCTGTGGCAGCGGGCAGGATTGACCGCGGTTCTCGTCACGCACGATGTCGAGGAAGCGCTGTTCCTGACGCAGCGCGTGCTGATCTTCGGACCACGGCCGGCGCGCATTGTGGCCGATATCGAGGTCGACCTTCCCTACCCACGCCATCGCGGCGATCCGCGTCTGGCCGAACTTCGACGCGAAGCGCTCGGCCATCTCGGCCTGGCAGCCACCTGGTAGTCAACCGATGGAAACCTTCAAAATGAAGATGCTCAACTACGGCCTGCGCACGACCCTCGCTGCGGCAGCATTTGCGATATCGTTTCCTGCCCAAGCCCACATCACCTTCGAGAATAAGGAGGTAAAGGCGGGCAGCACGGTCAAGTTCGTTCTGCGCATCCCGCATGGCTGCGCCGGATCGCCGACCACCGCGGTGAGGATTGCGCTGCCCGAGGAATTGACGGATGCCAAGCCGCAGCCCAAGCCGGGCTGGACGCTGGACGTCACCCGGGTCAAAGCCGAGGCTGACAGCTCCGGCGAAAACGTACACGCTGCGCATGGCGGAGATCATGCCGTGATCAAGGAAATCGCATGGTCCGGCGGCAAGCTTGAAGACGCCTATTATGACGAGTTCGTGTTCCGGGCGAAGGTGGCGCAAGATGTGGCGGCGGCGACAATCTTTGTGCCGGTCGTGCAGGAATGCGAGATTGGCGTTGAGCGCTGGATCGAGATTCCCCCGGCCGGAGGCTCGTCCGACGATCTCAAATTCCCGGCCCCGTCGATAAGAATCCTCGCCGGATCGTGACCGGACTTCGAGCCTTTTTCCTGCGTCTGGGGGCGGCGATCTTCGCCGCCGTTTTTGTGTCGGGCGTTGGCGCCGGATCGGCTCTCGCCCACGCGACGCTGATTGCCGCCGAGCCGGCCGACGGAGCGATCGTGCAGGCCGCGCCGCAAACCGTCACCCTGCATTTCTCCGAACCTGCCCGGCCGCTCGTGGCGCGGTTGATCCACCCAGGCGGCCGCACCGAAATCCTGAAGGAGATCGGCGAAAAGGGTTCGGAGATTGTGCTCACGCTCCCGCCCCGCCTGGAAAACGGCACGCATGTCCTGTCGTGGCGCGTCGCTTCGTCCGATGGTCATCCGGTCGGCGGCGGCCTGGTATTCTCTGTCGGCGCGCCGAGCGCGGTGACGCCGGTCGCGACCGAGCAATCGGATCTGTCCGTGCGGATCGGGCTTTGGCTGGCGCGCTTCCTGCTGCTCACCGGCCTGATTGTCGGTGTCGGCGGTGCCGCATTCAATGCCTTCATCGAACGCGACGGTCTGCCGCCGGGAGCCAGGATCGTGACGGCCGCGCTGGTTTTGGGCCTGGTGGCGGCACCGTTGCTGGTCGGCTTCCAGGGCCTAGATGCGCTTAGCGCGCCGTTTTCCGATCTGGTGACGGCAGAGGTCTGGCAAGCCGGATTGTGGGCGACGAGTTATGGCCGCTCGACGCTGATTGCGGTCACCGCGATTCTTCTGGCCTATGCAGCGGGACATGCGGGCAGCCGCTCCCGCTTCGGAGTGGGCCCTGCGGGCGCCGGGCTGCTTCTGGTTGGCGTCGCCGTCGCCAGTGCAGGTCACGCCTCGACGGCATCGCCGAGGTATCTCACCATTCCGGCCGTCTTTTTGCATGCGGTGACGGTCGTGCTGTGGATCGGCGCCCTGATCCCCCTTGGAGCCGTGCTGCTGCGCGGCGGCACCGCGCTGCCGATCGTGCTGGCGCGCTTCTCACGCGCTATCCCATTGATCGTAGGCGTGCTGGCGCTGTCGGGCCTGCTGCTGGCGGTCGTGCAGGTGCAATCCATCCCAGCGCTTTGGGATACCGACTATGGTCGCGTGCTCCTGGCCAAGCTCGCGCTGGTCGCCGCTCTGTTCCTGTTTGCCGCGCTCAACCGCTTTTATGTGACCGCTCCCGCGATCGCCGGCGACACTGGCTCGATCCGACGGCTGACGCGCAGCGTCGGCGCTGAAATCGTCGTTGCCACGGCTATTGTCGCGGTGCTCGGCCTGTGGCGCTTCACGCCGCCGCCCCGCGCGATAGCGGCGAACCCCGCTTTGTTTGAAGTTCAGGAAGTCCGCGTGGAGAAGGAGGGGATCAGTGCCGCCCTGTCGATCCATCCGCCGATCGCCGGACCAGTAAGGGTCGAGATCGGCAGCCTGCTTCTCGATGGAAAGCCATTTGAACCGATCAGCGTCAGCATCGATCTCGACAAGCCATCCTACGGCATCGGTCCGTTCACGCGCGATGCCCAGCGGGGGCGGGACGGGACCTATCGAGCGGATGGGTATGTGCTGCCCCTCGACGGTTTCTGGGTCGTCCGCGTCACCATCCTCGTTTCGGATTTTCGTTCGGTCACGCTCATGGATGTCTTCGACGTTCGCAAGCCGTCATGATCGGCGGACAGCCGATTTCACGCGGCGGACAAGCTGTGCAGCATATTGCCGGAATGGAGAATTCGACACTCCGATCGGGCTAAAGTTCAGTACATCATGCCTAGTCTACTAATTTAGTAGAAATTAGCCTTACGGCATATCTTCGGCGAACCGGTCGTCGTCTCAGGTCACCGTCAGGGAATTTGCGATGCCCCAAAAACGTCAGCTTAAACTGGGATTCATGCTTCACGGCGTGGGCATGGGATGGGGCGACTGGCGCCATCCGGATGGAGACCCGACCGCGAGCACGACCTTTGAATATTACAAGAAGCAGGCAAAACTCGCCGAGGCGGCGAAGTTCGATTTTCTGTTTGTCGCCGACAGTGTCTCCACCACCGAGAAGTCGAGCCTGCACTACCTTAACCGCTTCGAGCCGCTAACCATATTATCGGCGTTGGCCGGCGCTACCTCGCATATCGGTCTCGTCGCAACGCTGACCTCCAGCTACAGCGAGCCTTTCAACGTCGCGCGCCAGTTCGCCTCGCTCGACCACATCAGCGGTGGCCGCGCCGGCTGGAACGTGGTGACGTCCTGGCTCGAAGGCACTGCTTCGAATTTCAGCAAGGCGTCGCATTTCGCGCATGATACGCGCTACCGGCTCGCCGCCGAACATCTCGATGTCGTGCAGGGCCTGTGGGATTCCTGGGAAGACGACGCTCTCGTTCATGACAAGAAAAGCGGCGTATTCTTCGATCCGGCCAAGCTTCATGCCCTCAATCACAAGGGCGAGTTTTTTCACGTCAAGGGTCCGCTCAACATAGCCCGCTCCGCGCAGGGCCAGCCGGTGATCTTCCAGGCCGGTGCTTCCGAGGACGGCAAGAATTTCGCTTCAAGCCGCGCTGACGCGATCTTCGTCCATCACGAAAATCTCGATGAAGGCAAAGCCTATTACCGCGACATCAAGGGGCGCGCCGCCGGTTTCCACCGCGATCCGGACCAGGTCTTTGTCCTGCCGGGAATTCGTCCGGTAATCGGATCGAGCGAAGCGGAAGTCGAGCGCAAGTACCAGGACTTCGCCAATCTCACTTCGATCGAGAACGCGCTGTCGATGCTTGGACGTCCGTTCAACGACTACGATTTCCTGCAGCACGACCTCGATGCGCCTTTCCCCGACGTGTCGGCGCATGGCGCCAACAGCAATCAAAGCACGTCGCGCAAAATAGTGGAGACCGCAGCGCGGGAAGACCTGACGCTGCGCCAGGTGGCGCTGCGATTTGCGACACCACGGACGGAATTTGTCGGCACACCGGAACAGGTCGCAGACGCGTTCCAGAGCTGGCTGGAGGAGCGCGGTTCCGACGGCTTCGTTGTCAACGTATCGCTGCCGAAGGAACTCGAAGTCTTAGTCGAAACCGTCGTTCCGATCCTCCAGGCACGCGGCATCTACCGCACCGAATACGAAAGCGAGACCTTCCGCGGCAATCTTGGCATTCCCGTGCCGCCCAACCGCTACGCAAGGCGTGCCGTCGCAGCGGCCGCCGAGTGACCTTCCAGTTCCTGACCAAGTCTTCCCAAGAAATGAAAGTGAACCCCGCCATGACCATTTCCCGCCGCATGTTCGGTTTCTTCCTCGGCGGGCTGGCCGCTGTCGGCAGTCTCGCTGCAGCGCTGCCTGCTGTCGCTGCTGAAGACCTCAGCAAGGTCGTTCTGCGCGTCGGCGACCAGACCGGCGCCACAAAGGCAAAATTCGAGGCGGCAGGCTTGCTCGCCGACATTCCCTACCAGATCGAGTGGTCGGTCTATCCAGCCGCCGTCAATCTGCATGAGGCATTGAAGGCGGATGCCATCGACATTGGCCAGGCCGCCGATTCCCCAACGGTTAGCGCCATCGCCGGAGGCTCGAAGATCAAGGTCGTCGCCAACTATTCGAATGGCGGCCTCGGTAGCTCCCTGATCATTCCGGCGGGTAGTCCGATCAAGACGATCGAGGATCTGAAGGGCAAGACTATCTCGCCAACGACCCGCGGCAGTGTCGCCCACTATCTCGTGCTCGGCGTGCTGAAGAAAGCCGGGCTTTCCCAGGACGACGTGAAGCTCGCCTTCCTCAACCCTTCCGATGCGAGCGCCGCCTTCCAGGCCGGAAGCATCGACGCCTGGGGCACCTGGGGCATCTACAAGGCGCGCTCGATCGGCGCGCTGAAGGCAACCGTGCTGATCGATGGCCCCGGCATCAATACCGGCAACTTCGTGCTAAGCGCCACCGACAATGCGCTGGCGGACACCGGCAAAGTGGCCGCGATCGCCGACTTTTCCGACCGCGTCGAACGCGCATTCGACTGGTCGAAAAAGAACAAGGATGCCTATCTCGACTTCTATGCCGCCTTCACCAAACAGGACAAGGCAACTGTCGAGGGGCTCTACCCGGATGAGGCCGCTTATGTGAGGCTGCCGACGGACGACGCCTTCGCCGCTTCGCTCCAGAAGGTGTTCGACACCTGGAAGGAAGCCGGCGTCCTCAGCGGCGATCTCAAGCTTGCCGACTACGTCTATCGCGGCTTGCCGACGAACTGAGCCGGATCGAAGGTAAACGAGCCGATGAGTTCGATAGCCACAATCACCCTCTCGCCGGCAGCTTTCAAAAGCCCGGCGGCAGACGAGCCGGCCAGATCGGACGGTTCGCTGGCGCGGCAGCGAATCGCGCCGGCGTCGGTGGCCCGGCAGGGTGTTCCGCGCTGGTTGCGGCGTCTCTCCGGTCCTGTCCTCCTCGTGCTGGTGTGGCATGTCGCTTCGGTGACCGGCGTGTTGCCGGGCGAAGTGCTCGCCCCTCCGTCCACGGTGATCGGCAGCGCCGCCAAGCTCATCGAGACCGGAGAACTCCAGGATGCGATGGTCATCTCGCTCAGTCGTGCGCTGGCGGGATTGGCAATCGGCGGTTCCATCGGCGTGACGCTGGCCATCATTGCCGGCCTCTTTCGGCTCGGGGAAGATCTGGTCGACGCCACGATGCAGATGCTGCGCACGGTGCCGGCCGTGGCGCTGATACCGCTGCTGATCATCTGGTTTGGCATCGGCGAGGCGCCCAAGATCGCGCTGATCGCGCTGGGTACCGCCTTTCCGCTCTATCTCAACGTCTATGCCGGCATCCGCAACGTCGATTCAACACTGGTCGAGGCGGGCCGCACGCTCGGCCTTTCCCGCGCTGCAATGATCCGTCACGTCGTCCTGCCGGGAGCGTTGCCCAGCGCCCTTGTCGGCCTTCGCTACGCGCTCGGCATTGCCTGGCTGGCGTTGGTGTTCGGCGAACAGATCAATGCCACCGCCGGCATCGGCTATCTGATGGCGACCGCAAGGGAGATGTTCCAGACCGATGTCATCGTCGTCTGCCTCGTCGTCTATGCCTTGCTCGGCCTCGGCGTCGATTTCACCGTCCGCACTCTCGAAAAGGTGTTTCTCGCATGGCGGCCAGCCTTCAGCGGAACTTGAATGTCGTAACGGCGATGACGCTTTCGCCTGTCGCGAAACAGGCGAAAGCCTCGCTGCCTGCGGTCACGGTTCGCGGGCTCAGCCGCCGCTTTGGCGAGCGCGAGGTCTTGAAGAGCCTCGATGTCGACATCGCGCAGGGCGAGTTCGTGGCGCTACTGGGCGCCAGCGGCTGTGGCAAGAGCACGCTCTTGCGCATTCTCGCCGATCTTGACCGCGAAATAGTTGGCGAGGTCGAAGTGCCGGTCCGCCGCGCCGTCGCCTTTCAGGCGCCGCGCCTGATGCCGTGGAAGAAGGTATGGCGCAATGTCGTGCTCGGCCTGCCTGGCCGGCCTGACCGGGGGCGCGCGCTGGCGGCGCTGGACGAGGTTGGGATCGGCCATAGGGCTGACGTGTGGCCAAAAGTGCTGTCTGGAGGCGAGGCGCAGCGCACATCGCTGGCGCGCGCGCTGGTGCGCGAACCCGACCTGCTGCTGCTGGACGAGCCATTTGCCGCTCTCGATGCCCTGACGCGCATCAAGGCGCAGGATCTGGTCGGCGAACTCTGGCAGCGGCATGGCTGCGCCATCTTGCTGGTCACCCATGACGTCGAGGAGGCGGTGCTGCTCGCGGATCGGGTTCTGGTCATGAAGGACGGGGTCATCGCGCATGAGGAGCGGATCGATCTGGCCCGTCCGCGCGACGTCGCCGATCCGGTGTTCGCCAGCATACGTGGCAGCCTGCTCGACTGGCTGGGCGTGCGTCACGGCACTCACGGCAATGCCTGAGGGCTTCGGACGATGAGCAAATCGAGCGGACACACTCTCGAACTGGGCGCCGACGTGCTGGTCATCGGTGGCGGCCTGGCTGGAACCTGGGCCGCGTCGGCAGCGCGGCGCGCCGGGGCTTCGGTGATACTTGTCGACAAGGGGTATTGCGGCACCAGCGGGGTAACCGCGACGGCCGGGCCAGGCCATTGGTGGATACCGCCAAACCCCTCCGAATTGCGGGAGACTGCCATCCGCAACAGGAGAAAGACAGGCTTCGGGCTGAACGATCCGGAATGGATGGCACGCGTCCTGGCGCGGACCTGGGAGAGCCTTCCGACGCTCGAGGGTTTTTACCAATTCTCCACTGACGAGAAGGGAGAAAAACAGTATCGCGCGCTGCGGGGCCCCGAATATATGCGCGCGCTCCGCAAGCTGGTGGACGGGCTTGGCGTAACGGTCCTCGACCACAGCCCGGCATTGGAACTGCTGCAGCGATCCGATGGCTCTGTGTCCGGGGCGCGCGGCATCCGGCGGCAGGCCGGCGGCGACTGGCAGGTGAATGCCGGCGCAGTCGTGATCGCTACCGGCGGCACTTCGTTTCTGTCGCGACTGCTCGGCTCGCACACCAATACGGGCGACGGCTATCTGATGGCTGCGGAGGCCGGCGCTGAATTCTCAGGCATGGAATTCACCACCTACTACACCGTTGCACCGGTGCGCTCGACAATGACGCGCTCGATGTCCTACGCCTTCGCGACGTACTATGACGAGGATGGCGCGGTCGTTCCGATGCCGCCAGGGCCGGAGACGACACGACCGCTGGCAAGGGCCATGCTCAAGGGCCGGGTCTTCTGCGATCTCGCCCGGACACCGCAAGACATCCGCGAGCGCGTTCCGACGATCTCGCCGAACGTCATGCTGCCGTTCCGGCGCTGGGGTATCGACCCTTACAAGGACCGGTTCGAAGTGACCCTGCATGGGGAGGGCACCATCCGCGGTATCGGCGGGCTGCGAATTGTCGGCGACGATTGCAGCACCTCGGTTCCCGGCCTATTTGCGGCCGGCGATGCGGCCACGCGCGAGTTGGTCGCCGGCGCGATTTCGGGAGGCGGCAACATCAATTCGGCCTGGGCGGTTTCGTCCGGCCAATGGGCAGGGATTGGGGCGGCGCGCCATGCCTCGGCCAACGGTTCCGCGTCGGGTGGGCGCGCCATCGGCCAGGCAGGTCTTCGTCCGGCGAGCGCTCCACGCGATGTCGATCTTTCCGCGACCTTGTCCCTGGTTCAGGGCGAGATGCTGCCCTACGACAAGAACATTTTCCGCAGCGGCCAGGCGTTGAAACGTTCGGCCGAAACGCTCGACGCGGCTTGGGCGGAGGTCGATGCAGGCGCGCACGGCGCTGGCGGCAATCTGTTGCGAACACGAGAAACCGCCGCGATGCTGGCGACGGCGCGCTGGTGTGTCGCGTCGGCACTGGCGCGCGACGAGAGCCGCGGCATGCACCAGCGCGACGACCGGCCGGAGACCGACTCCCGCTTCGACCAGCGCATTCTCGTCGGCGGCCTGGATAAGGTCACGACAAGGCCGGACTACGGCCAAGCATTGGAACTCGCATCATGATCGAACTCGTCATAGCCGAGCGCTGCACAGGCTGTGACGCCTGCGTGGAGGCATGCCCCACCAACGTGCTCGATCCAGTGCCCGGCGGGCCGCCGGTGATCGCCCGGCAGGAGGACTGCCAAACCTGCTTCATGTGCGAACTCTATTGCCGCGGCGATGCGATCTATGTCGCGCCTGACTGCGAAAACCCCACTCCGGTGGACAAGGCGACGATCCTGGCGTCCGGGCTGCTAGGCGAATTTCGCCGCAATCATGGCTGGGACGAATGGGCGGGTGATCCTCGCTTTCCCAACGAGCACTGGCGGATGGAAAGCGTCTTCCTGAGGGCACGCGACATGGCAATCGCCGAGGCAGCGGAAAAACGGATAAGTGCAAAGAATGCCTCGGCACTGTGAGGGTTACTGCACGCCTGCGACATCCCCCATGCCTGAGCGTTTTGTGTAGGACCCTATTTCCATGACCCAGAAACGGCAGTTGCGGCTCGGCGCCTTCATGCGGCCCGTCAGTCTCCACACGGGCGCCTGGCGCTATCCCGGCGCCTTTCCCGATGCGAACTTCAACTTTGGTCACCTGAAGCACTTCGCGCAGAGGCTTGAAGCCGCCAAGTTCGATGCGTTCTTCATGGCGGATCATCTGGCCGTGCTCAACATGCCCATTGAAGCGCTGAAGCGAAGCCACACCGTCACGTCATTCGAGCCGTTCACCCTGCTGTCAGCGCTCGCGGCGGTCACCGAACGCATCGGTCTCGTCGCTACCGCCTCGACGACTTTCGATGCGCCCTACCATGTCGCCCGACGCTTTGCCTCGCTGGACCACATCAGCGGCGGACGGGCCGGCTGGAACATCGTGACGACATCCAACCCGGATGCCGCTCTGAATTTCGGGCTGGAGGATCACGTCGAGCACGGCGAACGCTATCGCCGGGCGCGTGAATTCTACGATGTGGTGACCGGTCTCTGGGATAGTTTCGCAGACGATGCATTCGTTCGCGACCCGGAAAGCGGCCTCTACTTCGATCCGGCCAGATTGCATGTCCTCGATCACAAAGGGCCGCAACTGTCTGTGCGTGGCCCGCTCAACATCGCGCGCCCGCCTCAAGGCTGGCCGGTTATCGTCCAGGCGGGCGCATCGGAGGCGGGACGACAGCTTGCCGTGGAGACGGCAGAGGTGGTTTTCGCAGCACATGCCAGCCTCGCGGCAGGGCAGAGCTTCTTTGCGGATGTGAAGGGGCGGGCGGAAAAGCTCGGACGATCGCGCGATGCGATAAAGATCCTTCCCGGTGCCTTCGTCATCGTCGGCGACAGCATAGAGGAGGCGCGCGCCAAGCGGGCGAAGCTCGACAGCCTGGTCTATTATGCAAGCGGGATCGCCTCTCTTTCGATTGCGATCGGCCATGATGCGTCCAGTTTTGATCCGGACCGGCCCCTGCCGGACATTCCGGAAACCAATTCCAGCAAAAGCGGCCGCGAACGCGTGATCGAGCTTGCACGCCAGGAGAACCTCACCGTCAGGCAGCTTGCCCAGCGCCTCGGCGGCTATTCGGGCCTGGCGTTTGTCGGCACGGCAACAACGATAGCGGATGAGATGGAAGAGTGGCTCGTCGAGGAGGGCTCCGACGGTTTCAACGTGATGTCCCCTTC
>Ga0190271_10001629_pt1 | contig 12978 bp, 13 predicted proteins | sample Popmic356T_FD_133747 | JGI IMG/M metagenome (GOLD analysis project Ga0190271, IMG submission 133747) | Populus adjacent soil microbial communities from riparian zone of Weber River, Utah, USA - 356 T | ecosystem: Environmental > Terrestrial > Soil > Riparian zone | place: USA: Utah | collected...
CTCGGCTTCGTCGGCGTGCTTCGGCATGCGCCCGAAGTGCTGCGACACCATCAGTCCGGTGAGCGAAGAGAAGTACTTCTGCTGGTAGAAGTTGAACAGCGTGTCACCGTAGTGCAGTTCCTTCACCGGCTGCGCAGGCAGCTCGCCTGCCGAGGGCGCGGCCCACGAGGCACTGCCCATCCAAGCCAAGGCCACGGCCACCGCGAGGCCACGGCGCACGGCAGGCAGGGGAGCGGCTTGCCGGCGTTGCATCACTGCCAGACCTTGACCTCGAACTCGGGCTGCAGCTTGCCCGCCGAGTCGCGAATGCGCAGCTCGACGTACTTCGGCTCGCTGCCCTTGTCGAATTTGATCGTCGTGCCGCGGCGGTAGTCGCGCTTCTGTTCACCATGAGGCGGGCCCTGGCCGGTGAAGAAGGCGACGATCTGGTGTTCACCCGCCTTCAGGTTGCCGAGGTAGACCCGCTGCACACCCCCGCGGTGCAGCGCCTGCACCTCCAGCGGGGTGTAGAGATGGTTCGCGACGACCTTGTCGTCGAGCTTGATCTGCATCGATTCGAGCGCGAAGAGCTTGCCCACGTCCATCGAAACGAACACGGCGACCTGCGTGTTGGCCGGGAACAGCAGTTCCTCCTCGAGCACGAGCAGGTCGCGGTTGAGGCGGATCACGTCGGCCTTGGTGTCCTGGATGCGGGTGTCGAGCGCGGCGGGCGGTGCGCTCGCCGCTGCGGCCGGGACCGGGGCGGGCGCAGGCGCATCGGCCGCGCGCGCGGGCCCGAGGGCGGCGACGGCAATCACCGCTCCGATGACGATCAACCTGCAGCTGGCGATGAACATGGCCGTTTCCTCGAATCAATAGTTGGCCGTCAGGTACAGCTGCAAGACGCTCGCGCTGTGCGAATAGAGCTGGCCGCTGCGCAGGTCGGTGAAGTCCTTGAACTTGAACTGCTTGAACTCGTAGGCACCGACGAGCTTGAGGTCGAAGCGCGCCGGCATCCCGCCCACGCTGTAGCTGGCCTTGGCGCCGATGCTCGGGCTGGTGAAGCTGCTGAGCTGGCGGTTGCGCGAGATATAGGTCGTCTCGGCGGTGGCGTTGTCGCTGTAGAAGAGCGCCTTGCTCTGCGAGTAGCCTCGCACGTAGGCGTCGACGAGCCAGCGCTCGCCGATGTAGCGGCTGGCGCCGAACTCGACCGTGTGCGCCTGGATGTCCCAGTTGTCCCAGAAGTAGCGGTATTCGGCGCGTACCGCGCTGCGCGAGACGACGCTGCCGGTGTCGCCCACCGCACGCAGCTTGATCGCACGGCTCGATCGTGTGCGCGGGTTGCGCTCGGGCACCGCAGCGCCGAAGACGAGCGCGACCCGGTAGGGGCTGCCGAGGTAACCCGAGTCGGAGATGGCTTCGAAGTTGGCGCTCATCAGCCACGTGGGCGAGAGGATCTGCGTCAGGCCGAGCCGGTACTGCCAGTGCGTGGTCTCGTCCTCGAAGCCGGGTTCGCCCTTCTTGCCCACGGTGTCGGCCGCGCGCGTGAAGCCCAGGCTCACCGTCGTCATGCCGCCGAAGACTTCCTGCGCGGCATCGAGGCTGAACGCACGCACTTCGTAGTCGGGTTCGGTGCTGCTCGACGCGCCGAGCGACACGGTCGCGTCGCGGTAGACGTAGTCCAGCCCCAAGTCGAAGGCAGTGCGTTTTTCCTTGAACGGGCTCGCGGTCGTCACGACGTCGATCGACGCGTTGCTCACCGCGTCGACGTAAACCAGGCCCGAGAGCGAGACCTTGTCGGCGATGCTTTTGCGCACCAGCAGCGCCGGGCCGTCGGCCTTGACGCCGCCGCCGTCGTAGACGTGGAACAGCGCCTCGGCGCGGTCTGCGGGCAAGGTCACCGCGGCGGCCGGGCCTGCGGCGAGCAGGCTCCCGGCGACGCGCAGCAGACGACGCCACAGACTAGTTGCAGCCACAACCGCCTCCCTGAACACCCGTCGCGCCGCGCGCGCCTTCGCGCACGTTGAAGACGTGCTCGCGGTGTTTGTCGGCGAGTGCGCCACGCGAGAAGGCCATGATCGGATCCGACAGCGCCTCGCGTTCGTAAGGCTTGACCCAGGGCTGCGGTGCCGCGCAACCCGACAGCAGCGTGGCGGCGGCGAAAGCCATCAGCGCGGTGAGGCGGTGTGTGTTCATTCCTTCACCAGCTCGCGGATCTGCTTTTCGTAGGTCTCTTCGAGGCCCTCGCGGTAGCCCAGGTGGACCTGGCGCACGCGCCCGTCGCGGTCGATCAGCACCGTGGACGGCATGCTGCCCACGTCGTAGAGCTTGCTCACCTTCTTGTCCGAGTCGAGCAGGACCGGGAACTTCAACCCCAGGCGCTGCGCGTAGGCCTTGGCCACGCCGGCGTCCTGGTCGATGTTGACGCCCAGCAGCACGAAGCCCGACGTGCGGTACTTGTCGTAGAGGCGGTCCAGGTGCGGCATCTCCTGCTTGCAGGGGCCGCACCAGGTGGCCCAGAAGTTGACGAGCACGACCTGCCCGCGCTGCTCGTGCAGGCGCAGGTTCTGGCCGTCGGTGCTGCGCAGCGTGAAGTCGGGCGCCACGCCGGCAGGCGCGATGGCCTGAGCCGGCCAGACCCCGAAAGCGAGTGCAGCGGCGAGCACGCCGCGAACGACGAGTGTGCGTGGGGTGTTCATCGACTTCACCCGGCTCAGAAGAAGTAGCTGACGCCGGCGGTCAGTTCGAGGTTCTGCGTGTTCTGCGGCTTGCCCAGGATGTCGAGGTCGAAGAGGTGGTCGCGTGCGTCGAGCCGGACCGAGACGCGGTCGGCGAGCAGCACGCGCATGCCGAAGCCGAAGTTGAAGGTCTGCTTCTTCTGCCCGGCGAAGTCGGTGCTGCCGACGCCGCCGATGAGGTAGAAGGCCGAGGCGCGTGCGTTGTTGCGGCCCCAGAAGACCTCGCCCGGCAGGATGTTGTAGCCGACCGAGACGTTGTAGTACTTGAGCGTTTCGGTCTCGTTCGGGAACACGCCGCCGGGCAGGATCTGGCGGAAGGCCTCGTCGCTGACCGTGGTCTGCGCGTAGGTCCCTTCGACGAAGATGTCTTCGGTGATGTGGTACCCCAGGCGCAGCCCACCCACCGCACTGGAGCCGAAGTTCTGCGTCCCGTAGACACCGGCCAGGAGGCCGATCTCGACGTCCTTCGACGGGATGCGCGGCAGCGGCACTTCGCGCCGCTCGACCTGCGGCACGATCACCTGCGGGTTCGCGGGCGCCGTTGACTGCGCGGCGGCGCCGAGCGGCAGCAGGGCGATCAACAGCGGCAGGAGGGGTGTCGTTGGGGTGCGCATGGCTTGTTTCGTGACCGGTCAGAAGAAGAACGACACGCCCGCGCTGAAGGCGTTGTATTCGCCGTAGCGGGTGTCGGCGATGAAGGCGGTGTAGAGCGTGTAGTCGGCGCGCACGATGAAGCGTTCGTTCAGGTGCCAGCGCACGCCGACCGACGCGTTGGCCAGGTTGGCGTCGGTGGTGACGGCGCCGACCAGGCTCGCGTTGGGCAGGTTGGTGAAGTTGCCCAGGCCGATGCTGAAGAAGGGCGACAGCCGCTGGTCGGCCCAGGGCTCGGAGCTCAGGTTGATGTGCCAGAAGTCGGTGCCCGAATAGACACCCTGCACCTGGCCGATCGTGGCTTCGGCGCGCAGGCCCTCGCCGAGCCGGTAACCCGCCCACAGCTTGAGCATCGGCTCCGACTTGAAGAGCCCCCACGCGGCGCCCATCTCGAGCCGACGCTGCAGGTAGTCGTCGAGCGCCACGTCGCGGAAGGTCTTGGCGCCGCCGGCGGCGGTGAGCGTGGTCTCGAGCTGCGCACGCTGGACCCAGCCGGTCTTGCCGCCGGCGGTGCGGACCTTGAACCAGTCGGTGTTGCGCAGCTCGATCTCGATCCATTCGGAGCGCTCGGCGACGAAGAAGACCGGGTAGCCGCGCCCGGGGCCGGTGCGCAGCTCGATGTAGGGATCGCTGACCTGGACCCGCTCGCTCGTTGCCGGGTCGGCTGCCCACGCGGGCAGCGCTGCGCCTGCCAGCGCGCAGACCGCGCAGGAGGCCAGCAGGCCTTTGGCCAGCGCGCTTGCAAGGGGAGAACAGGTCATTCGGTGTTGCACAGGCCCGTTTGCGGATCGGCCGGGGTGAACATGCTGTTGGCGGCGCTGCTGAATTCGTCCTGACCCTGGGGCATCGGTCGGCTGATCCAGTAGCGGATCAGCTTCAGATTGGGGTCCTGGTCGTTCTCGAAGATGAGACCGCCGCCGTGCAGCACGTTCAACAACATCGGCTTCGCGATGAGGCGACTTGAGCTCGGCGAGCCGAACACCACCTCGCCTTGCGAGGAATAGAAGTTCTTGTAGATGTCGCTCGTGCGGATCACGTCGGGCGTGTTCGCCGGGTCGGCCAGGTCGACCGCCTGCGCCGCCTGCACGATGCGCAGCGCGCCGCCGGTGCCGGTGCTGTTGTCGTGGCAGCCCGAGCTGGCGCAGGTGTTGGTCGACACGACACCGTTGATGTTGATCTGCAGCTGCGCCAGCAACACCGGGTTGACGCATTTCTGGAAGTAGCTGAACGACAGCTTCTGTCCGCCGCCGGCGAGCGGGTTGTCCACCAGTGGCGGGTTGTCGAGCGGGCCGCCGCCACCACACGCGGCGAGCCCGATGGCGGCGCCGCAGAGCGCGGCCAGGGTCGCAAGGTGGGCGGACGAAGCTCTGCGGGACGGTGGTGTCATCGTGTCGGGCAGCCGGTGCTGATCCAGGCCGCGATCGTGTTGTAGGCACTGCCGCCCACCGGCAGCACGGCCGCCACCTGGCCTGTCGCACCGGCAGGGTGCGGCACCGTGGACGGGCGCTGGAGCAGGAAGTTCGAGCTCGCGTTGCAGGCGTCGGAGACCATCGACAGCGTGACGTTGTAGTCACCCTCGGCGTCGCCGGTGAGCACGAAGCGGTTCTCGCGGAACGACGCGCCGGAGGCGGTGACCTGGTCACTGCCGACCGGCTGGTGGCAGCTCGCGCCGCAGGTCGTGCGCAGGATCGGCAGCACCTGCGCTTCGAAGCTGGCCTGGCTCAGGCCGGTGACCGTGCGCACGCCGCTGCCTTCGGCGAAGGGGTTGTTGTAGTACTGGCCACCGAGGTCCATCCACTCGGCGAGCAGGCGCTTTTCGGCCGCGTTGAGCAGCAGGGTGTGATTCGGTGCGTCGGCCGGCGGGGTCGGGAAGGTCGAACGCGCGCTCGCGCCGGCCAGCAGCACCTCGCCGAAGAGGATCTCGGTCAGGCGGCTCTTGCGCGCGATGCCTGCGGTGTTGGCCGCACCCGAGCTCGGTTCGACGAGCGCCGGCCCGCGCTGGATCATCGGGATGCCGTCTTGCAGACGAGTCACCGGCTGGCCGTTGGCATCGATCAGCGGGTCGCCGAGCAGCAGCTCTTCATAGGAAATGACACGCCCGCTGCCGGCAACGGTCCCACGCAGGTCGAGCTTCTGCGCATCGGCGTGGCAGCTGGTGCAGGTGTCGGCACCGGCCGCGCCGCGCGCTCGTGTCCACAGCGGCTGGATGTGCTCGGGGTAGTTGATGACGCCGTCCACCGGCACCGGCGTCGCGAGGTCGTTCGCCGGGTCCGGGTTGCCGCTGTAACGCAGCGAGATCGCGGGGCGCGCCGTCACGCCGGGTCGGCTGGTGTCGGCCCAGACGTCGGTGAAGACCGGGTTCTGCTGCAGCGTCAGCAGCGCGGCGTCGAGTCGCGTGCGCAGCGAGGCCATCGTCTCGCCCGGCTGGTGCCGACTGGCCAGTGCCGGCACGAGCGCCGCCGGCTGCGTGTTGACGACCGTGCCCGAGTTCAACGCGCCGCCGCGGCGCGGGCTGTGGCAGCCGTCGCAGGTGCGGCGTTCACCCGGCCGCACCTGGATCCAGTTGGTGTGGGTCTGGAAGGCGCGGCCTTGCGCGTCGACGATGGCAAAGCCGAGCGGCACGTCGGCCGGGACCTTGAGCTTGAACGAGCCGTCGGGTTCGATCGGGGCGTAACCCAGGATCTGCTGCTGCTCGAAGTCGGTCTCGCCGATCGCGCTGCGCAGGCCCATCGAGCTCGCCGGCGGTGCGACCGCACGCGTAGCGCGGACGAATCGGGCCGGCGCGCATTGGTACGCCGGGTCGGCGGGGTCCTTGATGCGCGACAGGTCGGCGACCTGCGCGCGGGTGTCGAGCGGGTCGCTCGGCGCGACGAGCGCGATGCCGGCGCTGCAGCCGGCGGCGAGGTCGGCCGCGGTCAGCATCGGCTCGCCCATGCGGCGCAGGCCGTCGGTGTCGTAGACACTGCGCACTTCGATCAGCGCCATGCCTTCGGCCTTCAGCGCGGCATCGACGTTGGTCGGTTCGGCGGCATTCGGCTCAGGCCGGGCCTGGAGCGCGACCGGGTCGGTGAACATGAAACCTTGCGGCGGCGACGCCACCGGCAACCAGGTCTGGTCGACCGGGTTGAACATGTAGACGCCGTAGGCAGCGGGGGCGTTGTCCTGCACCGGGTCGGCCGTTTCCTGCGCCATCGTGCGATCGTCGTCGGCGAGGCGGGCCTTCTCTTCCTCCGTCAGCGTGACGCAGGGAACGACCTGGCCGTCGCGCGTGACTTCGCACGGGCGGTAGGAGACGAGCACGCGGTTGCTGCCGTCCCAGAGCGGGAACGGCGTCGTGACGCGGCCGTTCATCGACAGGCCGCGGCCCTGGTTGAGCGTCTGCTGCGTGACCTCGCGCTGGCCGCCCTCGGCCGGCACGGTCGCGTTGGCGGGCGTGTTCTGCTCGGAGTAGTTGGCGGCGTCGATGAACATCAGCGCGCCGCCTTCCTGTGTGCCCGACAGCGCCATCAGCGAGCTCGAGATGAAACCCTTGTACGGACCCGACGGGTCCATCTCGCGCGGGTGCAGGAAGCTGTTGCCGGGGCTCTGCGCGCCGTAGAAGACGAACATGTTGGTGCCGTCGGGCTTGGTGCTGAAGACGGCGAAGCGGTTGCGGTCGCCCACGTGTTCCCAGCGCGAGAACATGATGTCGCCGTTCTGCTTCACGACCGGGTTGCGGTCGTGGCTCTGGTTGAAGGTGATCTGCTCGATGCCTTCGCCGTTGGCGTCTGCCGTGTGCAGGTTCAGCACCCGCTCGCGCTCGTACTCGTCGAGTGCGTAGTAGCTGCGGCCCAGGGCTTGGTTCAGGCTCGACTTGGCCTGCCGGTTGGACGCGAAGACGACGCCGCGGCCGGCCGGCAGGTAGGCCGGGTCGACATCGTCGTGCTGGGTCGAGCTGGTGAGCCGGCGCAGCGTGCCTTTCGTCGGGCCGCCGTCGCTCATGTCGTATTCCCACAGGTTCCAGCGCCCGGTGCAGGCCGGTGCGCCGTCGACGGTGGAGGTGTTGCTCATCGGGCAGCGCAGCGCGAAGACGATCTTCTTGCCGTCGTAGGACACCTCGGGGTCGGACGCGTCGCCGTTGCCCTGCGTGATCTTCGCGGTGATGTTGTGCTCGGGCGCGCTCGGTGACGACTTCTCGCGGATCAGCAGGTCGCCGCCGGGCGCGCTCGGCGTGCCGTTGGTGGGCGCGATCATGAGGCTGGTCGAGCGCTTGACGTAGGCCAGCGGCACGTCGCCGGCGACCGTGACGGTGGAGGCGTCCTCGCCGGAGCTGCCCTGGCAACCCGCCCCGCCCAGCGCCAGCAGCGTGGCCAGGCCGGCCGCGAGGCGGATGGGTGTCAGTGAAAGGGAAACCATGGCTCTGCTCCTGGCATGCCCGACTTCATTGCCGGGTCTGGGCTTGAGGCCGGGCGCTGGCGTCGAGCAACCCGGTCGAGAAGTGCAGCGCGCCGGCGGCGTCGACGACCACCGCGTCGACACCGGGGCGCGACTCGACCAGCCGCAGCCCGCGTTCGACGCCGAGCACGAAGACGGTCTTCGACAGCGCTTCGGTCGTCAGGCCGTCGGGGCCCAGGATCGTCACGCTGTGCACGCTGCTCGGCGATTTGCCGGTGGCGGGGTCGATCAGGTGGTGGCAGCGCACGCCGTCGCGCTCGAAGAAACGTTCGTAGTCGCCCGAGGTCGAGATGGCGGTGTCTTCGAGCGGGAGCACGGCCACCACCTCGCCGGCGCGGCGCGGGTCGCGGATCGCGACCGTCCAGGGCCGGCCGCGGTGGTCGCCGATGACCCGGCTGTCACCGCCCGCCGAAACGAAGGCGTTCGTGATGCCGCGCTGGCGCAGGATCGCGGCGCAGTTGTCGACCGCGTGGCCCTTGGCGAAGCCGCCGAGGTCGATGCGCACGCCCTGGTGGGCAAAGCGCACCGTGCGCAGTTGTGGGTGGAGGACGACCTTTTGCCAGCCGATGGCGGCGCGTGCGCTCGCCAGGGTCTCTTCGCTCGGCTGGATGCCCCGGCGGTAGTCGTAGAGGTGGCCGACGCTGGCGTAGCTGATGTCGAAGGCGCCGCCCGAGAGCTCGGAGAACGCGGCCGCGCGTTCGAGCAGCCGAAACATCTCCTCGCTCAGCGGCACCGGCTGCGTCGCGGCCTCGCGGTTGATGCGCGACAGCTCGGAGTCGGCCTTGTGAGGGCTCATCGTGCGGTCGATGCGGTGCATCTCGCGCATCACCGCGGCGACCGCGGCCTCGCCGGTGCGGCGCTGATCGCACCACAACTCGACCCGCACCGCGGTGCCCATGATGGCTTCTTCGCCGACATGCCAGCTGCCCGGCAGCGGGACGGCCTGGCGCGCAAAGTCGAAACTGCGCTGGGACGGCTTGGCGCTGGCGAACAGCATGGTGGCAGGGCTCCTGTCCAGGGCTTAACGGCGAACTGGGCTGGAACTTAAAGGCCGGGCGCGTGCCGCGCAGTGAGCGCTGGTGCGGGTGTGCGTGCAGATGCATCCGGGGCCGGCGGGCCCGGGTGTGAACTTGTGCGCGGATCAGAGGGGCCGACCGGGGGCCAGTGGAGCCGGCCTCAGCGTCGTCGGCAGAGCGCCGGTTGCAACCGGCGACAAAAATGCGCAGCCCCCCGCACGCGGCGGCGCGCCGCAGCATGTGGGTCCGGCTCAGCGTCGAACCCGCGAGGTGTCGCCCTCAGGCAGCCTTCTGGCCGAGGGGCGAAAGGTCCGTCAATCGGTCGTGGTCCCCGATGCCGATCGGGCGGGCTGCCACCACGGAGGCCACCATCGCGAACACCCGCGCCATCCGGCTGTTGGGCGCGTCCCAGAACTCGGCCACTTCGGGAATGACCTTCAGCAGCGCCAGGTTCGCCGACGTCGGCCCGTCGGGGAACCAGGGTTTGGCGAAGGGGGTCCAGAGCCGCGCTGCACGCTCCGCGTCGACGTGGACTTCACAACGGCCCGAAATCGACACGTAGGTCGCACGCGGCGTGTCGGTGAAGGCGAGGTTGACCCTGCGCAGGCGATCGCTCTTGTGCGAGCGGCGGTCGGTGAAGAACCAGAGCGCGCCATCGGCGTCCATCTCGAGCGGGGCCATCGGCCGGCTCACGAGCGCGCCGTCGCTGTCGATGGCGGTCAACATGGCCACGTCCATGTCTTCGATCAGTTGGCACAGCTGCTTGCGCTCTTCACTGTGTTGGGCTTCCGTCTTCATGTCAGGTCCAAAAGTGGGGATGTGGAGCCCATAATTTGAAAGGAAACAGTTGCGTGGCGCGTCGGATCCGTTGGAAAGTTGATGTAGGACATCGCCTTGCCCGCGCCGCGGGCCGCGTTCAGGCGCGCGGCCCGAGCATCTGCCGCGCGTCGACCCAGGTGTCGAACTGCTGCGCGCTCACCGCACCGAGTGCGAGCGCCGCTTCACGCAGCGTGCTGCCCTGCGCGTGGGCGTGTTTGGCGATCTGCGCCGCCCGCTCGTAGCCGATGTGCGGCGCCAGCGCGGTGACGAGCATGAGCGAGCTCTGCATCAGTTGCTCCACGCGTGCCGCATCGACGATGATGCCGGCGACACAGTGCTGCGTGAAGCTGTGCATAGCATCGGCGAGCAGGCGCACGCTGTCGAGCACGTTGAGCACGATCAGCGGCTTGTAGACGTTGAGCTCGAAGTGCCCCTGGCTCGCGGCGAAGCCGATCGCCACGTCGTGCCCCATCACCTGCGCACACACCATCGTCAGCGCCTCGACCTGGGTCGGATTGACCTTGCCCGGCATGATCGAGCTGCCGGGTTCATTCTGCGGCAACTGCAGTTCGCCCAAGCCCGCGCGCGGGCCGCTGCCCATCAGGCGGATGTCGTTCGCGATCTTGGTCAAAGCGATCGCGAGCATCTTCAGCCCGGCGTGGAAAGCGACCAGCGCCTCGTGGCCCGCCATCGCGGCAAACAGGTTGTCGGCCTGCAGCAGCGGCAGCCCGAGCTGGCGCGAGAGCAGCGCCGCGACCCGCGGGCCGAACTCGGGGTGGGTGTTCAGGCCGGTGCCGACCGCGGTGCCGCCGATCGCCAGCGTCTGCACCGCCGCGAGTGCGGGCGCCAGCTGCGCCTGGCACAGCGCCAGTTGCGCTTCGTAGCCGCCGAACTCCTGCCCCAGCGTGACCGGGGTCGCGTCCTGCAGGTGGGTGCGCCCGATCTTGACCACGGCGCCGAACTCGCCCGCCTTCGCCGCCAGCGCGGCGCGCAGACCCGCGAGCGCCGGCAAGAGCGTCTGGCGGGCCTGCTGCGCGACAGCGATGTGCATCGCGGTCGGGAACACGTCATTCGACGACTGCCCCACGTTCACGTCGTCGTGCGGGCTGATGCGCTGGCCCTCGGGCAGCGCCGCCGTGGCGAGCCGGGCCAGCACCTCGTTGACGTTCATGTGGCTCTGCGTGCCTGAACCCGTCTGCCAGACCGAGAGTGGGAACTCGCGGTCGAACTCGCCCGTTGCCACACGCTGCGCGGCGTCGGCGATGGCCTGCGCCTTGGCGTCGTCGATCAGCTTCAGATCGCGGTTGACGCAGGCCGCGGCCCACTTGACCCAGGCCAGCGCATGGATCACAGGCAAGGGCATTCGCTGCTCGCCGATGGCGAAGAAACGCAGGCTGCGCGCAGTCTGCGCGCCCCACAGCGCGTCGGCGGGGACCTCGATCGGGCCGAAGCTGTCGGACTCGGTGCGGGTGTCGCTCATGGTTGCGGGCCTCGTCGGCGGTGACACTGGAACGTCTATTCTGATGCGGGTCCCGATGCGGGTCGGCGGTGCCGGCTCGGCACCACGATGCCGGCGACGATGAGCGCGAAGGCGATCACGTGGTAGGCCTGCGGCGTCTCGCCCAGCAGCAGCGCCGACAACAGCGCCGCGAACAGCGGCGTCAGGTTGTTGAAGAAGGCCGCCAGCGCCGGGCCGCCCTGCGCCACGCCCAGGCCCCAGCAGCGGTAGGCGACGATCGACGCACCGAGCGACACGTAGAGCAGCGCCGCCGCCACGCCCGGGCTCCAGTGGATCGGCGCGGCGCCGAGCGCCTGCTCGCCGGCGCTGAAAACGCTCGCCGCCATGAGCCCGAACAGGACCTGGATCAGCAGCATGCCGGCCCAGTCCCAGTCGGGGCGCTGCGCACCTTGCATATGGGGCGGCGGGCGCGCGATGAGCCAGCTGTAGAAGCTCCAGCCGATCACGGCGGTCAGCACGAACAGGTCACCGACGACCGGGCGCAGTTCGAGCAGCGTGTGCGGCAAGCCGCGGCTGATGACGATCAGCACACCGAGCAGCCCGAGCGCGGCGCCGAGCCACTGGCGCGGGCTCGGGTGTTCACCGTAGAAGAGGGCCCCGATCGCGAGCATCCAGACCGGCATGCTCGATGCGACCAGCGTCACGTTGAGCGGCGTCGAGGTCACGAGCGCCAGGTACTGCAGCGCATTGAAGGCGCCGACGCCGAGCACGCCGATCGTCAGCAGGTAGGGCCAGCGATCGCGGATGCGCGACAGCGGTCGCAGCGCGCGCCAGGCCAGCGGCAGCAGGATCAGCGCCGTCAACAGCCAGCGCAGCAGGTTCAGCGTCAGCGGCGGCACCTGGCCGACCATCAGCCGGCCGACGACGGCATTGCCGGCCCACAGCAGCGGCGGCAGCGTCATCAGCAACGCCAGGCGCGGCGTCGACGTCACGTTGCGCCCGGGTGAGCGCTCGGGCGCAAGGCGCCGCAGTTCCAGCACTGCTCGAAGGGGCCGTCGACCGACTCGCCGCAAGCGGTGCAGGCCCAGTGCAGGTGGGGCAGGTTGCGCAAGGCGTGCAGCAGCGCCTCGGCGCGCGCGTGCTCGTCGGCGTCGAGCACCCAGACCTCGGGCAGCGCCTGGTCGGGCGGGATCTCGCCCGCGATGCCGCTGTTGTAGGCGCGTTGCAGCGTGGTCGCGATGCCGGCCTGCTGCAGCAGGTCGACCCACAGCGTGGCGATCGCGACGTTCGGGGCTTGGGTCAGGCGTTTCATCGGTACGGCATGGTGCCACGGCGGCGTTGCGCACGCCTTGGCGCGGCATCGCTTACCCTTCGGTGAAACGTCGACCCAAGGAGACCCCATGCCGCGCACGATCCAGATCACCGCCTACGGCGGGCCCGAACAGATGAATCTCGTCGACCTCGCGGTGGGCGACCCCGGGCCTGACGAGATCCGCATCCGCCACAAGGCCTGCGGCCTGAACTTCATCGACGTCTACCACCGCACCGGCGTGTACCCCTTGAACCTGCCGCACACGCTGGGCATGGAAGCCTCGGGCGTGATCGAGGCCGTGGGCGCCGGCGTCACGCACCTGAAGGTGGGCGACCGCGCGGCCTACGCCAGTCAGCCGCCTGGCAGCTACTGCGAGCAGCGTGTGATGCCCGCCAAGACGGTGTGCAAGTTGCCGGACTCCATCGACTTCGAAACCGGCGCGGCCATGATGCTCAAGGGCCTCACAGCGCAATACCTGCTCAAGCGCACCCAGCCGCAGGGCGGGCTGAAGGAGGGCGACTTCGTGCTGTTCCATGCCGCTGCCGGCGGCGTGGGCCTGATCGCCAGCCA
>Ga0190271_10001630_pt1 | contig 12976 bp, 12 predicted proteins | sample Popmic356T_FD_133747 | JGI IMG/M metagenome (GOLD analysis project Ga0190271, IMG submission 133747) | Populus adjacent soil microbial communities from riparian zone of Weber River, Utah, USA - 356 T | ecosystem: Environmental > Terrestrial > Soil > Riparian zone | place: USA: Utah | collected...
AACATCGAACCGCTCGATGCGAGACAGAGTGCATCAACGCATCGGCGGCGACAATGATCACGCGACAAAAAATGGATTGGATTCCGCTGTGCGGAATGCTGCCAGAGTGCAACCGTATCGCGGCCCGGAACGGCTAACTAGTCACCATCGGGAGGTGCGCGCGCTATTCCACCCTGATCGTGATCGCATTGCTGAGCACGGGGAGCGGAAAAGCGCTGTATCCCTGCACCTGGTAGATCCCGGCCGCGCCGAACATGATGCTCCGGGCATCCGGATCGGCGCCTGCAACGGCATCGCTGTTGAATATCGCGCTTCCCGGCGGATCCACGCTCCACGTGAGATTCGCGGCGACTTCCCGCTCGAAGATCCGCGGCTCGAACATGCTGATCTCCTCTGGCCGGACTTCCGCCGGCTTCACCGGGTTCCATGGGCCACTCCTCCGGGATGCAGTGAGCAGAACCCATTCACCGACTCGCGCGGTTGGCTGTGCCGAGATGGTCACGCTCGAGGCGAAGCCTTCCGCCGGAACGTACGTGTAGCCGTCGCGTGCGATTCTTCCACCATGGGGTTGCGTGCTGCTGTCGATGTCGCCGACCGTCAGCGCATTCCTGCTTCTGCCGGTGCCTGGCGCCGGCGGAGGAGATTGCTTCCTCGCCAGCAGCCGCTCCGAGCCAGACACTTCGCTTTCGAACAATCCGAAGAAGTCCTCTGCGTCCCACCAGATTCCTGGATTCCAGGAGGACCAGCGTCCGGCCCGCCATTCACCGCGACCATCAATATTGCCGGGATCCAGCAACCACCACGAGGCGTCTGCCTCACCGCTCACGACGAGGCTTCGAGCCACTGCAACATCGTCTTCGAAGATGGCTTCGTAAAAGTCCGGCTCGACATCGCGTAACCAGCCAATCTGCTCGACACTGCGAACAGCCCAGATGAAGTTTCCGACCACTCCATGGCCGTTCGATTGCAGATAGAAGGATCTCAACGAGGGTGGAAGGCGTACCCCGAGCCTCGCCTCCTCGCGAGCAATCTGATCCTCGGTTGCCGGCGCGACCGCAGCCGGCAACGGATCCGAAGTGATCTGGTGTCCCTTGCTTCGTTGCCACTCGGCGCTCTCGTGACTCCACCGTTCGCAACGAGCAAGAAGTGCTTTCCAGTCATAAACAGTTGCGGCTTCACCCATGTTCAGCTCCTTGCAATTCACCCCGGCCAATCCATCAAAAGATCCGTTCGCGCCTGATAGTGGATTCGCGGCATTCCGTGAGAGTCTCCTCGTCAACCTCGAGGATTCTCAAGGATGCGTCGCACGATCATCGCCCTGCTCTTGTTCGTCGCCGTTGCTGCCGGTGGATCGTTCTACCTGATCAGCCGAAAATCCGCATCGCCGTCACCGGACTCACGAATAAGCACTCCCGCGACCGCGCCGGCACGAGCAGTTTCGACGCCGCCCGCCTCCATGCCGGCCGCCGCGGAGTCACCTCCGCCTGCAGATGCCAATCTCGATTCCCGCACGAGCGCGGAGTTCCGCCGGATCCTGATATGTCACAGATTGCTCGCGACGAGGAATGCCATCCAGCGCCATATCTGCGATGACATCGTCGGCGACGCCAACGCTGCCCAGGAGCGCTGCCATACCGAGATGGCCAACGTGAACCGGGAACTGCAGGAGCAGGAAGCGAAATCGGGAGTCTGTCCTGAGAAGCTCGCCGCCCCTTCCGAGTACTACACGGCGCTTCGCGATCTGGCATTGCAAGGAAACCTGAACGCGCAGCGTTGTTTCATCCAGGGGTACTTTGGCGAGTCGGGCGAGGAGAGGATCCTCCTCACCGAGGCGCAATACGAGGAGCATCCGGTGTTGGCGAGAAAATTCATCGAGGCAGGTTTCGAACGTGGTGACTGGAGCCTGGTGCACGTCCTGGCCAGCACGCAAATGGGATTTCCCGGGGACTCCAATCTCTACAACGCCTGGCCACACGGTTTCTCCACGCCCGAGAGCGCCGAGAACACCTACAAGATGAATTATCTGCTGCTGCTCGGAAATCGGCCCGAAGAATTCGAGTCGAAAGAACCCGGGCGGTTGATAGACCACTGGCGCAAGAATCCGAATCTGCTGCACTTGACGATTCAGCAGCTCGATGACGCCGAGGCCTGGGCGAAGATCATGTATCGCCGCCACTTCGCCGGCAGCCAGGAAGGCAGTTCAGGATCCGCCAACAAGTTTTGCGGCGCGAACTAGCGAGTCGGCAATTCTTGCGCTCGACGGAAGCGACCCTCATCGCGAGCAATCACCTGACGTCTCAGATCGTGATCTGCACCAGATCCTGCAACGCGCCTTGCAACTCGGGATAACGGAAGAAGTAGCCGGATTCCAGCGTGCGCCTCGGCTTGACGTTCTGCCCATCCAGCAGGATAGAGGCTCGATCCTCGCCCACCACCGCGCGCACCAGCGAAGCTGGCGCCGCCCAGGTGATTGGACGATGCAACCGGCTCGCTAGCAACTCGGTGAACTCCCGATTGCTGACGATGCCCGGCGCCACCGCGTTGTAGCGCCCCCGCGACGCGCGCGCGTCGACCAGGTGCTCGAACAGCCCGACCACGTCGTCGATGTGGATCCACGGCATCGGCTGGCGTCCGTGTCCCATGACCGCACCCAGCCCCAGGCAGAACGGCAAACGGATGAGGGGCAATATTCCGCGGCCGCGGCCGATGCGCCACAGCTTCGCGAGCAGCGAAACGCGTTCGACGGCGCCGAGAATGATGCCGAGTCGCACGTGGACGTGACGGATCCGCGCGGTGTCGATGGCATTGGCCGCGTCTTCCCACAGAGCGACCATGCTCGCGGGGAAATCCATCGCCATCGGCCGGGAGTATTCGTCGAGCTCCGGATACCGGCTGTCCGCCGCGACTTCGGCGGTGCCATAGAAACACTTGCCGGCAGTGGAGATGAACACCGCCGGCGGTTTCGCCATCGCATTCAAGGCATTGACCAGCGAACTGGTCGTACCCACGCGCGAACGGACGAGGTCACGCCGGTACTCGTCATTCCAGCGTCGACGAAGGTTGAGGATGTGTTCGCCGGCGAGGTTGATCACCACGTCGCATTCGGGCACGCGGCCCGCGGCGACATCGAGCCAGGAAATGCGATCCGGACCCGGCGCGCGTGAAACCCAGGTCACTTTGTCGCCGCGTGCGCGAAACCGCGCCGTGAGTGCCGAACCGACGAAGCCGCTGCCGCCACCGATCAGGATGTGCATGACAATGCCTCCTCCGCTTCCTTCATCGACCTGCCGCGGCTTTCCTCGCCCTGGCGAGCGCGCGGCTCTCACGTTTGAGAGGCGCACCGACCGGACAAAACGTCGCAAGAAGACCGTAAAGCTTGCCGAGCATGTTGTCGTCCGCGACGCTGTAGTGAACGAACTGCCCCCGCTTCTCGCTCCTGATGAGGCCCGCGTTCTCGAGAACCCGCAGATGCTTGGACATCGAAGGCTTGGTCATCTCGAAGCGATCGGCGATCTCGCCCGCGGTGAGCGATGTCTTCGACAGGTACGCGAGGATCTTGCGACGCGGCATCGAGGCAAGAGCGGCAAAAACGTGATCTTCGTTCATCTGTTATTTAGCTAATTAGCTAATTGCGCACTAAGATACTGCGCTCGTCCGCCGGATGCCAGCTCAAAAGCGAGATTCCGATGACTGTTTCGTCCGAACCGCGAAAATCCATGCCGCATCGCACACCGATGACTTTTCCCTTCGTGCTGACCGCCTCGCTCGCCGCGGTCGCCACGGCGTTGGTGTCGCAGTACGTATTCGACATGCAACCCTGCGCGTGGTGTGTACTGCAGCGACTCATCTTTCTGATCATCGCCGCGGTGAGCGCGCTCGCCATCTGGTGGAGGCAGCCGCGGGTCCAGGCCGCGCTGGGCGGAACCATCGTCCTGCTGGCCGGAAGTGGCATCGCCAGCGCGCTCTATCAACATTTCGTCGCTGCCAACACCGCCTCGTGTCGCCTGAGCCTCGCGCAGACGATCATCAGCGATACCCTGCACCTCGACAGCCTGCTTCCATCCGTGTTCGAAATTCGCGTCGGTTGCAGCGCCGGCGCCACGACGATGCTCGGCATCCCTTACGAATTCTGGTCGCTGACCGCCTTCGGGCTGATCCTGGCGACGCCGGTTTACTGGTTCGTGCAGTGGTCCGCCCATCGCGCCTCCCCTCGCGGTGCCGACGTTTGACCAAAAACATTGCGTAAGGGTGAGGCAGTTTCTTCGTTTCCAACGTCTCTATAGGTGCGGGTCCTGTCAAAGCTCACAGTTCAGGTCACGGCCTTTCTGGTTGTGTGTACTTGGTTTCGGCGTGGCAGGACAATTGATCAACGACAAGACGTCCCATCGGAGGGAACGACCATGATGCGAATCACCAGAATGTTGTACGTGGCATGGATAGCCATCCTGCCGTTCACACTGACTCCAGTCACGATCGCCCATGCGCAGGCGCCGACCGTGACCGAGATGACTTCATCCGGCCTCCTCACCTTCTCGGAACGAGATCGCGCCATCCGCGTCGCAATCGTCTTTGCCGAGGCGGATGACGCCGTCGTGGAGACGATCGTCAGGTTCGTCGACGTGAGAGGCAATGTCCTCAGGGCACGGCGCGGCAACCTGAGCGACCGCGCGCCGTTCATCGTTGAACTCACACGAAGCGACGTTGGTGGCCACCCCGATGTCCTCGTGCGGGTCGAGGTGTTTCACAAGCTGCCGGGGATGCGCGAGGTGGGGTACCCGATCCTCATTTCCGTGCAGCCGATCTCGGAGGACGGCTCCGGGCGCTTCCTGCTTGGGTGGAACGGCGGAGGGTGCGGAGCAGAGCCAGGGACTGCGGCGGCGCCCCCGCAGCCGACACCGGGGCCCGCATGGGCGGATTGCACGTCGACATTTCCGGTACTACTGCGGGACCAGTAGCCACAGTGACGCGGCTTGCGGCGTGCATTGGTCGGGGCGTGCCCATGCGGCGCCCCTGCGACCTGGCGGTCGCGGTCGCGCTCATTCTTGGCGTATTGAGCCAGGGCGCCTGGGCCGCGCGAACATTTGACGCCTGCGCTGAACTGGTTGCTGCCGAGCCAGGTGCGTACGAGTCCTACCGCTGCTACTTCGAGGTGGCGAGCAGCACTGGCGAATGGCAGTCGGCAGGGAGGCGTCTGAACGCGTTGGCAACCGCGCAACCGCAGATCGACTGGATAGTCTTCGTCCGCGGGCTGGTGACATCGCCCCTCGACAAAATGGCTGCCGAGAGGTTGTATCTCGAAGCGGCGCAGCGCTTCGAGACCAATGGGAATGTGCGGGGCGAGATGCTGGCGCGAGCGAATCTCTATACGTTGTTTTACCGGTCCGGCCGGATTGGCAGCGCGGTGCGCGAAGTTGAGCGCATCACCTCGCTCGCGGAACGGGCGGAGGATCCCGAGACACGTATCCGCGCGCGCGTCGTCGAGTCGGACTTCTTCATCAACACCGGGACGAATCTGGGACGCGCTCAGCGTGCCTTGCAGCAGGCGGAGGCAGATCTCGAACGCATACCGACCTATTGGTTGCGTCAACAAGTTCTCCACGGCCTTGGCAACATACTCCTGCTGACCGGGCAGTACGACGAAGCGGTGACGTATTTTCACAGGCTGCTCGAGGAAGCGCGCGAACAGCAGGACTTGAGCACCGAGGCCGTGGCACGGCTCGATATCGTGAATTCACTCCTGGGGAAGCGCGGTGAGGAACCCGACGCTGTGGATGCGAGCCAGCTGTTTGCGGATGCCGAGGAAGCACTGGCTGCCGCGAGACGCACACAGGACGTCGATCTGGAGCTCGCTGCGCTCCGGCTGCTGGGTGAAGCGTTGATGGTCGAGCAGGGCGAACGCGCTCGCCGGTATGTAGACACGTGCATCGAACGGGCCGAGGCGCAGCGGCGTTCGCAGGCTCTCAGCCAGTGCTTGTGGATCCGGGCACGATTGCTCGCGGACAAGGAGCCGATCGCCGCGGAGCGCGCGATGGCTGCGGCCATCGACTTGCTCCAGAACGAGGAAGGTAGTGACGACGCGTCGCTCGCCTACGCGTGGCGCCACGCAATGCGGGTCGCCTGGCAGACGCAATCCCAGGATGTGGCGATCGCGACTGGAAAGCAGGCGCTCACCGCGATCGAGCGCTCGCGCGATCTGCAGCCAGGCTTGCAGGACCGGGCCGCCGCGTTCTCGGCCTGGACGCAGGACTACTACTGGTTGTCAGGACAGGTGTTGCGCCGGGCATCGGATCCGGCGCTTTCGACTGATTCGGCGACTGCAGAACGTGCGCGCATCCTCCTGAACGAAGGATTTCAAATTGGCGAACGAATGCGCGCGCGGTCGCTGCTCGACCGCTTGAGGGCTCCCGAACGTCCTCCGACTGACGTCGACGCCGCGACACTGCTGCGCAGGGAGGCGCTTTCGAAATCGATTGTCGACATCAATCGTCAGCTGTTGAGATCGAAAGGACAGCCGAGTGCCGAGCTCAAGATCGCACTCGCCGCACTCGAGCGCCAGGAAGTCGACGCCCGTGAGTCGACAGACCAACCGCGCGTCGCGATGCAGCCCGCCTCGATCGCGCAAATCCAGGAGCGCCTTGCAACGAATGAAATGTTGCTTTCTTTTCAGCTGGGCGTGCGTGGCCCGCAGGCAGATCGCGACTCAGCGGGTGCGTGGTTGATCACGATCACGCGCGAGCGGGCTGCGGCTTTCGAACTCCCGGACCGTCACGAACTGCGCAGATCCCTGGCTCTCTACAATGGGTTGAAGGATGAGTCGCCCGCCCGCGCACGTGCGGGTCTCGCGATTCATGATGCATTGCTGCATCAAGCGTTCGAACAGATGCCCCATGGCATCAAACGACTCATCATCGTGCCCGACTCGCCGCTCGATATGTTTCCAATCTCGACACTCAGCGGCTCGCTCGAGTACGAACCGCTGGCCAGGCGCTTCGAAATCGTGCTCGTGCCCTCCGCGACGCTCTGGCATGACTGGCGCGTTGCCTCCGAAGCAGTCGATGCTCGCCCCGCGCTCGTGCTAGCCGACCCGCAGCTCGAAGTTTCCGCAGATTTGGCTTCGACTTGGCGTTCATGGACTGAGGGCGCGAGCTTGTCACTCGGTCGGTTGCCGCAGGCCCGCACCGAAGGACTCGAGATCATCGAGCGACTGCGCGGTCGCGGCACACTCCTGACGGGAGCACAGGCCTCCGAAGCGGCGCTCAAGGCATCCGACCTGTCGCAATACGGTGTGCTGCATTTCGCCACCCATGCGGTCATCGACGTCAACGCTGAGCGCTCCGCCATTCTGTTGGCGAGTGGTGCGAGCACCCAGGACGGGCTGTTGCAGAGTCGGGAGATTGCCGAGCTTCCGCTCGACGGCCAGATCGTGGTGCTGTCGTCATGCCAGAGCGCCACGGGCACAGAAGTGCGTGGCGAAGGAGTGCTGGGCCTGGCGCGCGCATTCTTCGCCGCTGGCGCACGTGCGGTAGTCGGTAGTTTGTGGCCTGTACGAGACGATCATGCGCGGGCGTTTTTCGATCCGTTTTACGCAGCTCTGGGAGAAGGCCGCACCGTCGGAGCCGCATTTCACGAAGCACAACGCCATCTCATCGATCAAGGGTTGCCGGCGCAGGCATGGGCGGGGTTCATCCTCATGGGTGACGCCAACGCAACGGTAGTGAGTTCGAGCGAATTCGCGCACGAGAGACTATCTACCGTGCTCGCCGGCGCCGCGATATTCATGCTGCTGGTCCTCGCGGGCTGGTTGGCGATCCGGCATTCGAAGCGCCGCGCGTCTCGCAGCCAGGTGTGACTTCAATCCAGCGTCACCACGTAAGTTTCAGACGCGACACGTTGGCCATCGGGCAGGCGAACCTCGACCTGCCACAGCAGTTGCTCACCCGGGGGCACCTTCTCCAACATCGCAGCAGGCACCCCCACCTCCGCGTTCGTGATGTCCCGCGTCTCGAGCACGGGGACCAGATCTGCAGTGGTCAATCTGACTGAATAAGTGGAGCCTTCGGGGCCCGGAGTCCATCGAAGGACGTCCCCCTTGCGCGATAGTTTGTCGCCGATCAGTGAAACCGGTGCCAGCCGATGGGCGACGTCCCGATACTGCGGAGACTCCTCGCGCCCTTGTCTCACGACATACGTGGTCAAACCGACCGCGAGGATGACGCTCGCCGCCATGGCAAAACTGGGCGCCCAGCTGCGTCCACGTACCTCGACCGTGTTTGCAGGCCGCGCGCCGAGTTCCATCGCCAGTCGCCACGCCGTTGCACACTCCGCGCATTGCGACACGTGATCGACGAGCTTCAATCGCTGCTCACGGTCGAGGCCGCCCGATGCCGCCTCGAACAGCTGCTCCGCGGGCGGACATGCAGATGAACTGTCGTGCCTGCCCTCGCGCGCCGCAAACGCGCGCGCCAGGATTTCGAATTCGCGTCGCGCGTCACTCACGAATGCACTCCCATCTCCTGCAGAAACTCCCGCAGCTGTGCGAGTCCGCGATGCACCAGGTTGTCGGCGCGCTTGGCATTGCATTCGAGCATTCGTGCGACCTCCGGAACGCTGTAGCCGAGCAGATGCAAGGTCAACGCGCGTCTTCGATCGGGCTGGAGTCGTTGTAGGGACACTTCCATCGCATTGCCCAATGTCGTATCTGGCGCCTCTTCCTGCATGAGGTCGGGCGCGGCGTCTATGTCCACGCGGTCGGAGGCCAGACCCGCGGCCGGCTCGCGACGGCGGCGGCGAATCTCATCGATGACCGCGCTGTAGGCCACCTTCTTCAGATACGCGCCGGAGAGCTTGCTCTGGCCCTCGAGTTTGTGTGCGCGCAGCAGCCGGATGAAGGATTCCTGGACGAGGTCCTCCGCATCCTGTGCGAGGGACCGAGGACATACGTGACGCACGGCGCGCTTCAGATCGCGGAGCAGCGACTGATGCGTTTGTGCCTCGGCCAGCGCACTCGACTGGGCATCGCCATCGTCCAGTGTCTCTACCTCCCTGTAGTTCGAATTCAACATAGCCGAAAACAGGGATGAGAGGAACCGGCTCGACTCCCGCCCTCATCTGCCGGGCGCTCGGCAGCGCCCGGAGGGGGAAACACCGTCACGGTATCCACGCGTTGTCGAAAGCATTCCTGAGCACTTCGCACTGGTAGGGGATGGCACCCTTGTTCGAGTTGATCAGGAGCGCGGCCTCCACCACGATCGGGAATGCGACCACGCAGCTGTTCAGATGCCCTGCACCGTGATCCCAGTCGCCGCCGTGCATCTGGTACACACCGAACGCACCCGTCACCATATCCCAGTCTTCCGGATCCATCAGTCCGAGAAAACCGTCGAACATCTCCTCACGCATGTCGGTGGACAGCAGCTGCTGCGTGTATCGCAGCGTCGCCATCACCCCAGCCAGTTCGTTGGCATTGATCATCCAACCGTAGCCGCCGCACCTCAGGGAGTTGTCGGGCTCCTCAAACCCTGCGGCGCCGGTGTCCGGGAAGTTGTACTGAATGGTGGGGTTCGCATCCGTCGACGTGCAATCGACCGATACGCCGATGGAGTCGTAGAGCGCCTGCGCCTCGACGATGAAGGCTGCCGCCGTGATCACATCGGGTTCCTCGGCGGGGTAATCGACCGGATCGATTCCCAGCAGGCCCGCCACCGCGACGCGCAGCAGGCCGAAGTTCGCGTTCGAGTAATCCCAATTGGTCTGTCCCACGTCCTCTGCGATCAATGTCTGCAGCCCGCTGTAGGAACTGCCGCCGATTCCCTGCTGCGCGAAGCCGCTGTGATGCGTCATGAAGTCGCGGAACGTGAGATCGTCGACACCGTCACCGAGCACCCAGTCGCTCGGTAGATAGGGCGCGACCTCCTCGTCCGGCGTCAGCCCGAGATTCTGCAGTACCCGCAGCGTCACGATGGTAGTGAGCGTCTTGCTCACGCTCGCAACATGCATGTCCTTGTTCGGCGACTGTGCCGTCACCGGTAAATCCGCGGCCGTACGCGCCTCGCCCTCGGCGTGACCGCCGTTGTAGGTCTGTCCATTGAAAGTAATGGACAGCGCCCAGCCGACCGCCTCGCCGCTCGTCTCGGCGATGACGTTGCTCTCGAACAGTTCGATATCGAAGGTGATGGTGTCGGCCGCGAAGCCGAGCGAATCGTCGAACCAGTCACTCGCGAGTGCGTAGTTCCCCTGGCTCCAGGCGCCCTGCGCACGCTGGAAGCTGGCATTCGCGGGCGCGAGCCTGGCGCTCGACACGCCAGCACGGCGCGCGACGTCAAGCACGTCGCTGGCCATGCGTTTTGCGATCGAGGTCAGTTGCGATTGCACGTTGAGCACGGCCGGATCCTGCCCGCCGCTGGCGACAGCGGCTTTGAGATGCTTCTGCGCTGCGGTCAGGTGCTGCGCGCTCTCCACCAGGTAAACCAGACGCGTGTCTGTGGAACCCGCCTGCAGCGATGAGAGTGAAAGTCCCACCTTTGCGCGCGCGCTGACGAGCTGCGTTCGTGTTGTTCCGGTCGCGTGCGAGTCGAGCAACGCGCCGAGGCGTGCAATGACCTTCGGCAAGCCGACGCCTGGAGTCTGCGGGTCCGGTGAACCGAGCCTGGGCGGCTCGTTCTGCGTGCTCTCCGCACTCTCCACGAACTTGGGCGCCCTGCGAAGGCGTTCCAGCGCGCTCAGCATTGCTTCGGTAAAGTCACCACGCTCCGTCAGAACGGCCGACGATGGAGGCGGTAGCGGCACTGAAATGCCCGCCGAGGCCGTCGGAATTGCGGCGGCCAGGAGGGCGGCGGTGGCAAGCGCAGTCGCTGCGAAAGCCCTGAGTGTGAACATGATGTGCTCCTGAGGTGGCTGTCGACGTCGTACTAGATAACGACGGTTGAAGCCGATTCCCCTCAGGCACCGGAGTCTTCATACGCACGAGGACTCACCCACGTTTAGTAAAGACCGTGCGTATTCAAGCTGACAACCTGTCAGTCCGATATGCGCTCGAGCAGTGCTATATCCTGCGCCTCGTGTGCATCACTCCTGCCGTGCCGCCCGCCATATTGCAGCGTGTCTAATATCATCCGTACCCTTATTGCAGTCTGTTGTTAGGTCCGGTATCTACATTTTGACCGGCGGCAATCACCAGCCACGCGCGACTCCCATCCTGATGCTCTTAAGGAAATCCCGATCGATCGGCATCGTCGCTTTGCTCATGTGCAGCGCAACTTCGATCGCCGCCGACGGTGCGAAACTGTACGCACCATGCATCGCCTGTCACGGCAACAAGGGCGAGGGGAATCCGACACTCAACGCGCCTGCAATCGCCGGCCAGGATGCGGCATATCTCGAGGCCCAGCTGCGCAACTTTCGAAGTAACCGCCGCGGCACACACAAGTCGGACGCGCTCGGCGCTCAGATGAGCACTTTTGCGAAAGCGCTTGGCGACGACGCGGCAGTCGCGAGGATCGCGAGCTACGTCGCGAGCCTTCCGAAGACTGCGAGCGCAACGCCTGCGCGCGGCAATCTGCACAACGGCAAGAACCTGTACAACGGCAACTGCGGCGCATGCCATGGCGGAACAGCCGAGGGCAACCCGGCGCTGAAGTCACCGCGACTCGCGGGCCTCGACGCCACCTATATCAAGCGGCAGTTCGCACACTTTCGCGACGGCGTGCGCGGCACGGACCCGAAGGATGTTCCCGGCCGGCAGATGGCCATGATGGCCAGGACTCTCCCGAGCGAGCGCGACCTCGACGATGTCATCGCGTTCATTCACCAGCAGGGTCGAAGCAAGTGATTCGCACGCTCTTGTTGGTCACGGCGGCCGCGGCGACGTCGCTGGCAGCGGGCTCGACTCAGCCGACACACGAAGAATTCACGCTCAACACGGCCTGCCCGCCCGGATTCGAGAAGATGGCTGGCGGCACGTGCGAATTGCGCACGCTCTACCAGTTTTACGATTCGCTCGGTGGCCGCGGCGTCGGCGGCACGCGCACCGCCCTGCCGCCTCACCGCGACGGATTCACGCCACACCAGATCGATCTCGGCCGCTATCTCTTCTTCGATCCGGTGCTGTCGGGGGACGGCACCCTGTCCTGCGCGAGCTGCCACGATCCCGCGCGCGGCCTGTCCGACGGCCGCCCCCGCTCGACAGGCTTCCACGGCGCGGACGCCGGCCGTGCCGCACCCACCCTGTGGAACGTGGCATTCCTGAAGCGCTTTTTCTGGGACGCGCGCGCGGACTCGCTCGAAGCGCAGGCCGCTGGCCCTATCTACTCGCCCCTCGAGATGGGCAACACACCGACGCAACTGCTCGCGAGCCTGAACGGCAATGCGACTTACCGCAGGCTGTTCCACGAGGCGTTTCCGGGCGATACCAGCGCGGTCACGGAGCGGCAGGTCTACACGGCTCTCACCGCTTTCGAGACATCGCTGGTCTCCCTCAACAGCCGCTACGACCGCTACGTTCACGGTTACGACGCCGCGCTCACCGGGCGCGAGATCGAGGGCCTGAACGTGTTCCGCTCTTTCGTCGCGCGCTGTTCCGAGTGCCACACGCCGCCGTTGTTCACCAACGAACAGCTCGCGGTCATCGGCATGCCCGAGCCCCCGCACAGGCCGTTCGACGTTGGCGCCGAAGCCACCTTCGGCAGCCCGAAGCTCAAGGGCGGGTTCAAGGTGCCCACGCTGCGCAACATCGCGCGCACCGCGCCCTACTCCCACTCCGGCGCATTCACCGACCTGCGCAGCGTCGTCGAGTTCTACAACAAGGGGCGCGGGAACTCCGTGCCCCAGGGCATGCAGCTCTATTTGCACTGGCATATCTCGGATCCAAAGCTGACGGACACCGAGGTCGACCGGATCGTGGATTTTCTGGGCGCCCTGACCGACGAGACCTTCGTGCCGCAGCGGCCGGCGCGGGTCCCGTCCGGCATGACGCCCGCCA
>Ga0190271_10001631_pt1 | contig 12976 bp, 10 predicted proteins | sample Popmic356T_FD_133747 | JGI IMG/M metagenome (GOLD analysis project Ga0190271, IMG submission 133747) | Populus adjacent soil microbial communities from riparian zone of Weber River, Utah, USA - 356 T | ecosystem: Environmental > Terrestrial > Soil > Riparian zone | place: USA: Utah | collected...
GTTCGTCGATGACGACGGGAACGTCCACGAGGGGGGTATCGAGGCGATCGCCGCCGAAGGCATCACCCGTGGCTGCAACCCACCGGCCAACGACCGTTACTGTCCGGAAAAGACAGTCACCCGGGGCCAGATGGCGGTGTTCCTGGCCCGCGCCCTCGATCTCGGCCCCACCTCCGACGACTATTTCATCGACGATGAAACCAGCTTGTTCGAAGCCGGGATCAACCGTCTCGCCGCCGCAGGGATAACCCAGGGCTGCAACCCGCCGGCCAGCAACCGGTTCTGTCCCGAGGGGGAAATGACCCGTGGCCAGATGGCACCCATGCTGGCCAGAGCCTTCGACTATCCGGTGTCACACCACAACCGGTTCAACGACGACGACGGTCACATCTTCGAACAGGCCATCCAGAAGATCGCCGCTGCTGGAGTGACCGTCGGCTGCAATCCACCAGCCAACAACCGGTTCTGTCCCGACGACCCGATCAGACGAGACCAGATGGCCACCCTCCTCACCCGAGCCAACCACCTCACCCCCAACCGACCACCCGGGCGATGCCCCACTCTCCCGGCGGACGACATTTGGAACACCCCGATCGATCATCTACCGGTGCACACCCGCTCGGCTCAGTACGTGTCGTCGATCGGGCTCTCGGCCTATCTCCACCCTGACTTTGGATCGGGCGTCTGGCCGCCCGGGTCCAACAGCCCCATCGGGATCCCCTACGTCGAAGTGCCGGCCGGCACACCTACGGTGACTGTCACCTATACCGCCTATGGGAGCGAGTCGGACTCGGGCCCATTCCCGATTCCCGCCGGCGCTCCGATCGAGGGAGGGCCCGATTCGTCGGGCGATCGTCACGTCATCGTCGTCGACCGATATCGATGCGAGCTCTTCGAGCTATTCGATGCCCATCCGGGACCAGGTTCATCCTGGCGGGCAGCATCTGGAGCCAGGTATCAGCTCGATTCGTCTCGACTTCGCCCGGATGGTTGGACTTCGGCCGACGCCGCCGGCCTGCCGATCTTTCCGGGTCTGGTTCGATACGACGAAGTCGCCTCCGGGCACATCGATCACGCCATCAGGTTCACGGCGCCGCAAACGCGATCGGCGCACGTTTGGCCAGCCCGCCACGACGCCTCGAGTTCGTCCAACCTGGACCTGCCGGCGATGGGACAGAGGTTTCGCCTCGCGGCCCAGTTCGACATCTCGCGATTCTCACCGCAGGTGCAGGTGATCCTGCTTGCCTTCAAGGAGTACGGGATCATCCTCGCCGACAATGGCTCCCCGTGGTACATCTCCGGTAGCCCGGACCCCAGGTGGGACAACGATCTGTTGCGTGAGTTGAAGGAGATCCCCGGGTCCGCATTCGAGGCTGTCGATGTCTCGTCGTTGATGATCGATCCCGGCTCCGGGCAGGCGCGTCAGCCCTGAGCGGGCCCGTCCGGGTATCTCAGCGACTCAGGGCGCGCCAGACCCCGACCAAGGCCAGAAGCAGCGTCACTCCGATCTTGGTGAAATCGATCACCGGCGTCACCTCGACTCTGCTGGGTGTGACCCTGATCATCGCCACTGGACGCCCCTGGGAGAAGCCTCCGCCACCTCCACCCTCTCCAGTGCCAATCTCGTCTTCGCCGCTCTGTCCCTGGCCAGCGCCGAACCCGAAGCCACCGGCCCGCTCCCATGCCACCGCGGTGACGATGAGGTCGTCGCCGTGTTTGATCGGCTCGGAGAACAACGCACTCGGGGACGCTTCGCCGAAGAGCCCGGTGAGGGCGTCGCCGATCTGCGAGGCGATCGCCTCCGAAGTCGTCTGATCGTCATTTGCCATCGAGCCACCTCCAGATTCCGGCCAACAAGAGCATCACGACAGCAGCCAGCCTGACCTCCATCACGTGATCCCGGATCGGGATCACCACACCGCTGTCCGGGAGCCTGACGAGGACGGGTCGGTGATATGTGAAGCCCCCGCCGCCAAACGAGGTCGTCCAGTAGAAACCACTGTCAGCAAACGTCAAAGAGACACCATTGGCGCCATCGACCGTCTGCTCTGATCGGGCATGTCTGAATCGCAACATGCCACCACCCTACAAACCCGGCGTCATAGCCCGGTCAGCATCTGGTCAACCGGCGCGAAGTCGTCGGTCAAGGGACGGGCGTCGTCGATGAACCGGGCCAACTCGTCACCGGTCAGCCCGACCTCCACCCCGCCTCTGGAGGAGAGGGCCGATCGCACCCTATCTATGTCGATCGGGTCGTCCGACCCAACGAGGACGTAATTGCCACCTCGGTCCCCCGTGAAGTAGCCCTCCGGGGCGAACACCGCCACGTGGTCGAACACCTCCTTCAGCGTTGCAGCCTCGGCCCGGGCGAAACGCGCCTCGGGCCGGTCGATCACATTGACCGTGTAGAACCCTCCCGGCGCCAGCGAGTCACCGATCATCTCGACGAACTCCACCGTGGTGAGATGCCAAGGCACGGTGAGGCCGGTGAACGCGTCACCGACTACGACATCGACCGAGCCTGGGGCAACTTCTGTAATCGATCTCCGCGCGTCATCGACGATCACCTCGGCCTCGTCCTCAAACCCGAGATGACGTCGGCCGATATCGACCAGCGAGGCATCGATCTCGAGGACCCGGTGTTCGGTGCCCGGTCGTGTGGCAGCCAGATACCCGGGCAAGGTGAATCCCCCTCCACCAATGGAGACGACATCGAGAGGGCCCGAGGGCATCTCGACATCGATCAGGTCGGCCATCACCCGGATGTAGCGAAACTCGAGGTGGGTCGGGTCCTCGAGGTCGACGTAGCTGTTGTGGCCACGGTCCAGGATGAGCAACCTCCCCGACGGGCGGGCGGTGTCGGCGACAACTTCGGCGCAGTGGTAGGAGGTCTCGTATTGGCACGGGCCATCCCACACGAGGGCCACGCCGCTCAGAAGGAGCAGCGCGGCGACGGGGGCGGTGACAGTCCAGGCGCTCCGAGCGACCCAAACGGCCACCCCGAGCGCGACCAGCACAACGCCCACGACAATCACGATCGGCCGCGTGGGGAAGGCGGCGATCAGTATGAACCCTGTGACGAAGGTGCCGAATATGGCGCCAGCCGTCCCGATCGCGGAGTATGTTCCGACGACCGCACCGGTCTCGGTCAGCGAGGCGAGCCTTATCTTGACCACGATCGGTGGGATCGCAGACAGAACCGCGGCGGGCGCGAAGAACCCGATCAGGCTGAGGCCGACGGTCGAAACCGGCCCGGTCGGAGCGGCAGGGCCAACCAGGTCCACGAGCAATGGTGACGCCACTGCCGTCAACCCGCCGGCTACCAGGAGAGGGCCGATGAGGCGACGGGGGTCTCCCCGGTCCGCCGCCCGCCCGCCAGCCCACGCTCCCACCGAGATCCCGGCGAGGATCACGCCGATGATGCCTGTGAACACCTCGAGGCTGACCCCCAGGTAGGGCGCAAGCAGTCGCCCGGCCAGGATCTCGAGGATGAGGACCGCGGCGGATGTGATGAAGACGAGCGACCGGGCGAGGAGCTGTGGCAACCGCCGGAGTATGCCCTACTCGGTCAACGAGCAGCGAAGGCAGGGTTGAACCTTCGCGGGCTTTTCCAATGCCGCCGTCGAGCCGAGATCGCTGTAGGTGAGACGGTAACTCCAGGAGGATTCGCCGCCCCAGGTGGCATGGATCTCGCCGATGGTGCCTTCGGGGCGCAAGCTGATGCTGATGTCGATCAACGAGGCGGGGTCGGCGGCGTCATCATGGGCGACATTCCCGAAGGGCAGGTTGACACCGTATCGGGCGGCGTACGATGCCGCCGATGCTGAGGTGGCGTCGCGTCGGGGTTTTGTTGCTTCTCGCTGCGTGCACGTCGGATGCCGGGTCCGGGACCACGACGACGACCCAATCGACTACCACCACGACTACGCCCGCCCCGACGGCCACGATTGCACGACCCGCTACCGATCAACTCCTCGAGGACCTCGACGCGAGCCTTTGCCCTGACTCAGTGTTCACCTGTGTGACGCTGGACATGCCGATGAATCACTTCGATGCCGCCGACGAGCGGACCATTCCCGTGACATTTGCCGTGCTCCCTGCCACCGGGGAAAGACTCGGAGCTTTCGTGACCGCCACCGGTGGTCCGGGCAGCTCCGGGATCGCTGTGGCCGACTCGTACACCGACGCTCTTGACCCGACGATTCCCGCGTCGTATGACATCGTCTTCTTCGATCAGCGGGGAGTAGCCATGTCTGGTGGGCTCAGCTGCCCCCAGGCAGCCGCCGCCTACTACCGCGTCGATGCCACCACGGCTCTCGGCTTCGACCAGGAGGAGCTCACATCGGCCGCCTCCACGTTCTCCGACGATTGTGTTGCAGAGATGGGCGATCCGGAGATGCTCCCCTATCTGGGGACCGACCAAGTCGTCGAGGACCTCGAGGTTTTTCGGGACAGGTTCGGCTACGAGCAGATCGTCCTCTACGGGGAGAGCTACGGCACCCAGGTATCCCAGACCTATGCCGTCGCCCACGGAGACCGAGTCGCCCGATTGATCCTCGACGGGACGGTCGACCTCACCTTGGAGGCGTTCGACTTCTTCGACGAGCAGGCAACGGCCTTCGGGGACACACTCCAATCGACGCTGGACTATTGCGCAGGGGACGAGTTCTGCGCATCCGACCTGGGCGTCGCGCCCGACGAGGCCTACGACCAGCTCCTCGCGTTACTCGCCGAGGGGCCGCTCACGGCACAATTCCCCTTGCCCAGCGGTGGGTTCGAGGAGCGCACCTTCGGGCTTGGAGACCTCGAGGTCGTGGCCAGCGGGCAGATGTACTCGGAAGACGACCGAATGATGTTCCTGCGCGCCCTGGCCGCCCAGAGCGGCCGCGGCGACTTGGTGCCGTTGCTCAGGCTTCTCTATCTCAGCCTCGGCATCGACGCCGAGACCGAGGCCGTGCTCGAAGATCCGACCTATTCGGACGCCATCTTCTATGCAGTCGAATGCCTCGATTACCACTATCCCGGCTCCACGCCGGCGGAGAAAGCACAGGCGTTCTTCACGGCAAGTGCCGATCTGAACCCGGGAAGGCTGGGCATCCTGTTCTTCGGGGATCTTCCCTGTGCCTTCTGGCCCAACGCAAGGGAGGATGCGACGCGCCCGGAGGCTCTGGTCGCTCCGGGAACGCCCACGGTGGTGTTGGGAGCGACCGCGGACCCCGCCACCCCTTACCAGCAGGGGGTCGACGTCTCGGGCCGTCTCGAGGAGGGGCACCTGATCAGCCAGCAAGGTGGGCCACATGTCATCTTCGGACGGGGCAACGAGTGTCCGGACGACGCTGTCACGGGCTTCATCCTGGAGGGCACCGCGCCCGAGGTGACTGAATGCGAGGGAGATGTCGTCGGGTACTACATCACCCTGCTCCCGATCTCCATCGATGCGTTCGACAGCGCCGAGACGATGCTGGACTCAGTCGAGTTCGAGATCTTCTACATGCCCGAGTACTACTGGTGGGACGCCGTCACCGACATGCCCACCGGCTGTAACCAGGGTGGAGTAATCACGTTCACCGCCCGGGAGACGACGGACGGTTTCATCCTCGAGGAATGCGTCTTCATGGAGGGCCTGACCCTCACCGGGGAGGGCTCGTACAACTGGGACGAGGACATCTTCACGCTCGACGTCCAGATCGGCGCGCCTGATTGCATCTACTCCTACCAGCGCTCCGGCGAGGAGTACACCGTCGAGGACAACTGCCCGACCGATCAATTCAATGGCTAGACGACCCTTCGCGCCTGTTGCAGGGTGCCCAAGGCGGAGAGAGTCGACTCCGCACCTTGGTTCATGTTCGGCCCTTTCACGGTCAGGCCATCGCAGCACCCGCCGGTTTCGAAGTCGTAGAGGACCACATCGCCGTCATTGTCGGCGAGCAGCCAACGGGCAGCTCTCAACACCGCGTCCCTCCATTTGCCGTCACCCGTGAGGAGCCAGGCCCGGGTGCAGGCATCCGCCATGGCCGCCGCCTCCACCGGTTGCTGGTCATAGCCGGGCCGGGGCTCGCCCGATTCCCAGCCGCCGACTGGCGCGAAGCTGTAGTGGTCGTCGCGGGTTTCGATCGTCACCAGCCATTCGAGCAGCCGAAGGCCGGCTTCGACGAGGTGGTCATTTCCAAGTGAGATGCCGGAGGCGATCAAGGCTTCGGGGATTCGTGCGTTGTCGTAGGCAAGCCGCGGCTCGGGCCAGGGCCATCCGGGGTCATCGGAGACGTGGAGAACACGGGCCCACTGTGTAAGAGCCGTCCTGGCCACAGCATTCTCCGGATCTCCGGCGAGCACTTCGGACGCCCCCAGGATCGCGAAAGCGTTGGCTCGTGGCGACGTCGACCCGAACCCCTCCTGCTGATGGAACAATCCCAGCGCCGCCCTACGCATCCATTCCTCCGGTCCGAGTCGGGCAGCCGAGCCCAGGCTCCAGATGGCCCGACCCTGTGAGTCGTCGGATCCGATCTCGTCGGCCCACGATTCGTCCGCTCCTCGTCTGTTGTGGAAACCGCCTTGGGGAAGTGCTGCGTCGGCCACGAACCGAAAATAGACACGCGCCAACCCGATGAGCTCGGCAGAGGGATCTAATTCACGGCTGAGCAGGATGAGTGCCCGGGCGTTGTCGTCTGTGCAGTAACCATGCTCGGGTCGCGGAGTGGTGTACCGGGCGTGCTCCCAGAGACCCACGTGGTCTGTCATCCGCCGCAGGTGTTGGAAACGCGGTGCCGGAAGGGCCTCGATGACTTGGAGGATGCCAGGCCCGGCGAACACCGACCGACTTGCCATTTTCACCCGACCTTGACGAGCCCTCCGGCACGCCGCACCGAGGAGAACCCGGCCACCAAGGCTTGGCGCTCGACGAACGTGGAGGCGATGGCTTCGTATCGATCGGCCACTACCGGCCAGTGGAGGGTCGAACCGATTGAAACTGCCGTCGCCGCCATTCGAGCCGCCACCTCGGGGTCCGAAAAGAGGCTTCGCAAGGCGGTCGCCATCGCCTCGGGATCGGAGTGGGGGACAAGGGCGCCGGCGCCGGTGCCAAGCATTTCCACCGCGTGGGGGAAGTCCGTTGCGATCACGGGCTTCCCGGCGGCCAGGGCCTCGACCAACACTCCCGATGTGACCTGTTCTGTGGACTCATAGGGCAGAAGCACGACGTCGGCCTGTCGGATCTCCGCAGCGAGGGAATCGGTATCCAAATAGCGGTTGTCGAACTCGACGACATCTTCCAGACCCAACGCGTACGCCTTCCTCTTCAACCCATCCAGATAGGAATCACCTTGGGTCGCCTGCACCTTGGGATGGGTCTTGCCGAGGATCACATACCGTGGGAGTGGCTGCAGGTCTTTCACCGTGGCGAAGGCGTCGAGAGCGGTTTCCAGCCCTTTGCCCGGCCCGATCAGCCCCCAAGTCAGGGCGACCGGTCGCGGACCACTGGCCTCGCTCGGAACAGCCAGCCCGGGCATTGCTCCATGGGGAATCATGGTCACTCTGTCGGGGTCGAGGTCGTACCTGTCCCGCAAGCGGCGCACGGCTGTGTCGCTCATGACGATCGTCTGCCCCGCCAGCTCGACGATCCTCTCCAGAATCCACTTCTGCCTCAGCGTCGGCTGGTCGAGCACGGTATGCAGCGTGACGATCGTCGGGACCTCTACCTCGGAGATGAAGTCGAGTATCTCGGTGCCGTCAGGCCCGCCATAGATCCCGTACTCGTGTTGGAAGAAGACGATGTCGTGGCGGTTGAGGATTCGAATCGCCTGCTTCAAGGAGGATCGATCACCGTTGACGTGCTGCAGCATGACTTCGGGTCGTGAATTATCGAGTCTGCGGTCTCCGAGACTCACCACCTCGAGACCCTCCTCAGATCCGCGCCGGTCTGCCATCGCCCCGCGCAACGCTGCGGTGAAGGTGGCCAGACCGCAAACTGTAGGTGGATAGGTGCTGACGAATCCGATCGATGAAAGGTTGGCTTGGCTTTGTTTCATATAGATCTCCGTGGTGTGAACGACCGGTGAATGCGTCGGCTGTTGTTGAGCCACAGCAATTCGCCGGCTACGGAGAGCTGCATTCCATGAGCCCTGCGGGATAACGAAAGACTGGCACCGAGGCCGCGTCGAAGGCATACCGTACCAGTGATCCCGCCCAAACCTCTATCGAGATGCCCTGCACCGCAGAGGTCAGGCCTCGTTGGCACCTGCCCCGGAAGGGTTCTCGAACTCCACGACCAGGTCGTCTTCGACGAACTCGACCCTGATCGTGGCGCCATCTTGGATCTCCCCACCGATCAGAGCACGACCAATGCGGGTCTCCAGCTCGTGGGAGATGAAGCGGCGCAACGGTCGAGCTCCATAGACCGGGTCGAAGCCCTGCTCGGCGATGAACTTCATTGCGGTGTCGCTCACCTCTAGCTTCGTATTCCTCTCGGCGAGCCGGTTCCTCACGTCGTCGAGCATCAGATCGACGACCCTCTCGATCTCCTCCAGTGTCAGTGGCTTGAACAGCACCACATCATCGACCCGATTTAGGAACTCGGGTCTGAAATGGCGACGCAGCTCGCCGGTGACCATCTCTCTCGCCTCCGGCTTGATTTCCCCCGCCGGCGTGATGCCCTCCAGCAGATATTGGGAGCCGATGTTCGATGTCATGATGATGACCGTGTTCCGGAAGTCGACCGTCCTCCCCTGTGCATCTGTGAGCCTTCCGTCGTCGAGCACCTGAAGAAGCGCGTTGAAAACGTCCCCATGGGCCTTCTCGATCTCGTCGAAGAGCACGACCGAGTAGGGCTTCCTCCGAACCGCCTCGGTGAGTTGTCCGCCCTCCTCGTACCCGACATACCCCGGAGGCGCGCCGACCAGTCGGCTCACGGTGTGCCGCTCTTGGTATTCGCTCATGTCGATGCGGACCATGTTCTCCTGGCTGTCGAACAGAGCTGAGGCCAATGCCTTGGCCAGTTCGGTCTTCCCAACCCCGGTAGGACCGAGAAACACGAAGGAGCCGATGGGTCGTCGAGGGTCCTTGATCCCTGAACGGGCACGGATGATGGCGTCGGCTACGAGGCGGACCGCCTCGTCCTGACCGACCACCCTCTCGTGGAGGATCGAGTCGAGTCGCAGGAGCTTCTCGCGCTCGCCCTCCTGGAGTCGGCTGACAGGTATGCCGGTCCATCGTGACACGATCCCGGCGATCTCCTCCTCGGTCACGACCTCGCGCAGGAGGCGGTGCTGACCTTGTTCGGCGGCCAGCTTCTCCTCCATCTCCTTCAGCTCGCGCTCCAGTTCGGGAAGGTCCCCATGGCGCAGCTGGGCAGCTCGGTCGAGGTCGTAGTTCCGCTCGGCCTCCTCGGTCTCACGATGCACGCGTTCGATCGAGGCGCGAAGCTCCTGCACGTCCCTCAGGATCTGCCGCTCCGACTCCCACTGCCCGCGCATCGCCGCCGCCTCGGTCTTCAGGTCGGCCAGCTCCCTACGCAGCTGCTCCAGCCGCTTCTTGCTGGCGGCATCCTTCTCCTTGCTGAGCGCAGCTTCCTCGATCTCGAGTCTGGTCACCCGCCGGGTGAGCTCGTCGAGCTCGGCGGGCATGGAGTCGATCTCGGTGCGCAGCATGGCGCATGCCTCGTCGACGAGGTCGATCGCCTTGTCGGGAAGGAATCGGTCAGTGATGTACCGATGGCTGAGGACGGCCGCAGCAACGAGCGCCGAGTCCTGGATCTTCACGCCGTGGAACACCTCGAAGCGCTCGCGCAGACCGCGGAGGATCGAGATGGCGTCCTCGACGGTTGGCTCGTCGACCAGCACGGTCTGGAAGCGCCGCTCGAGCGCGGCGTCCTTTTCGATGTGCTTTCGGTACTCCGCAAGTGTGGTGGCGCCGATCATGTGGAGCTCGCCACGGGCCAGCATCGGCTTGAGCATGTTCCCGGCGTCCATCGCCCCTTCGGCCGCACCGGCCCCGACGACCGTGTGAAGCTCGTCTACGAATAGAAGGATCCGGCCCTCCCCTGCCTTCACCTCGCCGAGGACGGCCTTGAGGCGCTCCTCGAATTCACCCCGGTACTTGGCGCCTGCGATCAGGGAACCCATGTCGAGGGCGAACACCGTCTTGTCCTTGAGCCCTTCGGGGACATCGCCTCGCATGATGCGCTGGGCCAGGCCCTCGACGATGGCGGTCTTGCCAACTCCCGGGTCACCGATGAGGACCGGGTTGTTCTTGGTCTTCCTGGACAGGATCTGGATGGCTCGACGAATTTCGGTGTCGCGGCCGATCACGGGGTCGAGCTTCCCGCTCCGTGCGTCGGCGACCAGGTCCCGCCCGTACTTCTCCAGAGACTCGTATGCCGACTCTGGCGTTGCCGAGGTCACCCGCTGGTTGCCCCGGATAGCCGTCAGTGATTCGAGGAAACGGTCGCGTGTGATGCCCTGCTCGGTGAGGGCACGCTTGGCGACGGTGTCCGCCTCACCGAGAAAGGCGATGATGAGATGCTCCACCGACACGTACTCGTCCTTGAGACGCGTCGCCTCCCTCTCTGCCGTTTCCAGGAGCCTGGCCAGGCGTTGCGTCACCCGGATCTCTCCGGGCGAAACGCCAGATCCGCTGACACTCGGGCGCTTGGCGAGATCCGCCTCCATATCACCGGCGAGGCGTGCGGGCTCGCCGCCGGCTTGCGAGATGAGACGAGGCACCAAGCCTTCTGGTTGCGTCAATAGGGCGAGGAGCAGATGCTCGCCGTCGACCTCGGTGTGACCGAGCCGGACCGCTGTCGACTGTGCTTCGGAAAGCGCCTGCTGCGATTTTTCGGTGAGTCGATTCAGGTCCATGACCAATCCCAATCTATTCACACCGCCCTATGTCGTACCCGGGCGCCGACCGCAGGTAAACCAAGTAGCGCGGTTGTGCGTGTTAGGTGGGTGAACACGATTCATGAATCGAGGAGACAAGTGTCTTCGACAGAGATCGGGGCGCTCGACATCGAGCCCTTCGAGAGCTTCTACCGACGTGAATACGCCCGGATGGTGGCGATCGCGCGCGCCCTCATGCGAACCGGTTCCTCGGCGGAGGATCTCGCCCAGGAATCCTTCGTGGCGGCCCACCGCAATTGGGATCGGGTCTCCGGTTACGACGATCCCGGGGCCTGGGTCCGAAGGGTGCTGATCAATCGGGCGACGTCCCTTCATCGCAAGGCCGGCGCCGAGCTGCGTGCTCTTACCCGCCTCGGGGGCCACGCTGAGGACACGATTCCTGAACTGACCCCGCGGAGCATCGAGGTGTGGGATGAGGTGAGGAAACTCCCGAGACGACAGGCCCAGGCCACGGTGTTGCACTACGTCGACCAGCTCTCGATCGAGGAGATAGGCGAGGTCATGGGTGTCAGCCCGGGTGCGGTGAAAGCACATCTGCACAAGGCGCGGGCCTACCTCAGCAAGCGTCTGGTGGCTTGGGCCGAGGAGACGATATGAAGCATCTCGACGAATTCGAGCAGAGGATGGAACAGGCCGCCCAAGAGGTACGCCAGTCCGCCAAGCACGCCGTGCCGCCGCCGCTGGAAACCGGGGCTCGTCGCACCCTCCCCCGCGGATGGCTGATCTTCGCCGCCGCGTTCGGTGTGGTGATCGTAACCCTTGGTGTGCTCCCGATGATCTCGACCCCCGAGGATTCCCGGCCTGCCAGCGGGTCGACGCCCTCGACAACTGCGGCCGTCGCATCGACCACCGTGCCCGAACCGGTCACCACGGCCCCCGCCACAGTTCCTTCAACCGTCACCGATGACTGCTCGGCCGCCGGGCTGCCGATGCCGGCGGAGCAGGAGGGACTGCCCGCGCCGGTCGCCGACGCCAGGAGAGCAATCGCCGCCGCTGCGATTGCCTGCGACTACAAGGGGCTCGAGGCATTGGCCTCTCCCGATTTCGTCACCAGTTTCGGCGGTGGCGGATTCGAGAACATCCCGATGTGGGAGGACGAGGGCACCTATCCGGCCCTCGCCCTTCTGGTGGAGCTCTTCGACACTCCGTACGCCTTCGAGGACTACGAGGACCTACCGCGTCACTATTACTGGCCGTCGGCCTTCGTATACGACTCCTGGGAAGAGATCCCCCCCGCCGACATGGACGCGCTTCTCACGGTCTACACCCAGGAGGAGCTCGACCAGTCCGCCGAATTCGGCTCTTACGCCCTCTGGCGCATCGGCATCACCGAGACCGGTGAGTGGAGATTCTTCGTCGCAGGAGACTGAGGGTCGGCTGGTAACTTGCCGCCGATGAATTGGGGACGGCTCTTCTTCGGCCTGCTCATTGTGGCGGTGGGCACGGTGCTCCTCCTCGACAACGCCGGTGTGCTCGATGCCGGCGAGATCTTCGGCACCTGGTGGCCGGCGGTCCTGGTTCTCGCCGGAATACTCACCTTCGCCGCCAACCCCCGACACTGGCCGGTGGCTCTGATCATCACTGGCATCGGGGTGGCGTTTCTCCTGTCCAACCTCGACATCGTGGACATCGGCAGCATCGTGATCCCGGCAGCCATAATCCTGGTCGGGCTCCTCGTCATCTTCGGACGTGGCCTCGGCTCACGGACGGAGGCCGGCGATCGGGTCAACAGCTTCAACGTCTTCTCCGGCAGCGAGATCGCATCCCACTCGAAGCAGTTCCAGGGCGGGAGCATTTCGGCGGTGTTCGGCGGGGCGGAGGTTGATCTCCGGGACACGGTCCCCGCACCCGACGCCGCGCTGGACGTGTTCGCCGCCTTCGGGGGAGTGGAGGTGACCGTGCCCGAGGGCTGGAATGTCGTGACCCGTGGCCTGCCTCTATTCGGGGGCATCGACAACGCGACCGCCAAGGAGGCAGTCCCGGCGGATGCTCCCACGCTGGCGGTCAACGCCACCGTCTTGTTCGGCGGGCTCGAAATCAAGCATTGACCGCCCGACTCAGCAGACGGGCCCTCAACCGGACCA
>Ga0190271_10001632_pt1 | contig 12975 bp, 9 predicted proteins | sample Popmic356T_FD_133747 | JGI IMG/M metagenome (GOLD analysis project Ga0190271, IMG submission 133747) | Populus adjacent soil microbial communities from riparian zone of Weber River, Utah, USA - 356 T | ecosystem: Environmental > Terrestrial > Soil > Riparian zone | place: USA: Utah | collected...
CGCGGCGAGATCGCCGACCGCACAGACGCCTTCTTCGCCGCCGCTCGGCCCGAGGTCCGCAACGCCGGCACAGTCGTCCGGGTCGGCGACCGCTGTGCCTGGGAGCGACGCAGCTGCTGCCTCTGGTACCGCACCGACAGCGGGTTCATGTGCGAGGACTGCTCGCTGCGCCCGGCGGAGGAGCACCAGGCCCGCTACGCGGCGATGGCCGAGGTCGACGCGTGATCCTCTTCCTGTCCAACGTCGACACCGAGCTGCTGGCGATGCGCTCGGCCGTCGAGGACCTGCCCCCCGACTTCCCCGGCATTCGCTGGCTGAGCCCGGAGCGCATCGACGCCACCCCCGAGCTCGACGACGTCGAGCTCGTCGTCGTGCGGCTGCTCGGCGGTGTCCGTTCATGGGAGCAGGGCCTCGCCGACCTGCGGGCCGCGTGCCGCGCCGCCGACGTGCCGCTCGTCGCCGCGGGCGGCGAGCTCGAGCCCGACGCCGAGCTGCTCGCCCGCTCGACAGTGCCGGCCGGCGTCGCCCGGGAGGCGCACAGCTACCTGGCCGCTGGCGGGCCGGCGAACTTCGCCCAGCTGGTGCGGTTCCTCGCCGACACCGTCCTGCTCGCCGGGTTCGGCTTCGAGCCACCGTCGACGGTCCCCGCCGTCACCGTGTGGGACGCCGTCGGGCTCGGCGCACCGGGCATGACGCGGCGGCCGGATCGGCCGCTGGTGGCGATCGTCTTCTACCGCGCCCACCTCGTCGCCGGGAACACGGCGTCGGTGCGCGACCTGGCCGGCGCGCTCGACGCGGCTGGTGCCGACGTGCTGGCGATCGCCACGTACTCGCTGCGCGCCGACGCGGCCGGGCGCGTCGAGGCGTTGGAGCTGTGCCGAGACCACAGCGTCGATGTGATCATCACGTCGACGCTGGCTGCGGGAACGACGAACGCCGACGGCGACGGCTGGTCGGTGCCCGGCCTCGACGAGCTCGGGATCCCGGTGATCCAGTCCCCGTCGACGCTGGCCTCGCGTCAGGCGTGGCTCGATGACGACGCCGGGCTCGGCCCACTGGAAGTTGCGTCGGGCGTCGCCGTTCCGGAATTCGACGGCCGGATCATCGGTCCGACGTTCGCCTTCAAGGAGGTCGTCGACGACGACGCCGGGGCGGGCGGCGAGCTGATCGCGGCACGCGCCGATCCCGAACGCACGCGACGCCTCGCCGACCTCGCCGTGCGGACGGCCCGCCTGCGTCACCTCGGCAACCGCGACAAGCGCGTCGCCCTGGTGCTGTCGGCGTACCCGACGAAGCGGGCCCGTCTCGGCAACGCCGTCGGGCTCGACACGCCGGCGTCGGCGATCGCGCTGCTGCGCGCGATGCGCGACGAGGGCTACCTCGTCGACCGCATCCCCGCCGATGGCGACGCCCTGATGGACGAGCTCGCCGTCGGCTTCACGTACGACCAACCGGTGCTGACCACGGCGCAGGTGGCCTCGGCTGCCGGGTCGTGGGACGTCGGCGCGTACGGCGAGTGGTTCGCGTCGCTGCCCGCTGATGCCAGCGACGCCGTGGAGGCGGTGTGGGGCCCGCCGCCGGGCGAGGTCTACGTCGCCGGCGGCGCGCTGCAGTTCACCGGCATCGACCTCGGCGGGGTGCTCGTCACGATCCAGCCGCCACGCGGCTTCGGGTCGGATCCAATCGGCACGTACCACGCCCCCGACATCCCACCGCCCCACCACTACCTGGCGACGTACCGCTGGCTGACGACGGCGCGCGAGGACGGCGGTTGGGGCGCCGACGCCATCGTGCACCTCGGCAAGCACGGGACGATGGAGTGGCTACCGGGAAAGGCGCTGGCGCTTTCAGCCGGATGCTTCCCTGACGTGGCGATCGCCGACGTGCCGCTCTTCTACCCGTTCGTCGTCAACGACCCCGGCGAGGGCACGCAGGCCAAGCGCCGCGGCCACGGCGTCATCATCGACCACCTCCCACCACCGCTGACCCGGGCCGACACGTATGACGAGCTGGCCAAGCTCGAGCAGCTCCTCGACGGACATGCCCAGAGCGCCTTGATGGACCCGGCCAAGTTGCCGGCGATCCGGGCCCAGGTGTGGGACGTGCTCGTCGCCGCCGAGATCCACCGCGACCTCGACCTGGGCGACGCCCCTCCGGACGATGAGTCGTTCAACGACATGATCCTCCACGTCGACGGCTACCTGTGCGCCCTCAAGGACGCCCAGATCCGCGGTGGGCTGCACGTGCTCGGCACGGCGCCCGCCGACGCCGCGCTCGTCGACGACGTGCTGGCGATGACCCGCCTCCCCCAGGGAGGGGCGCCGTCGCTGCGGGCGACCGCCGCAGACGCGCTCGGCATCGACCTGCTGACCGCCGGGCGCGTCGACGTCGACCGAGTCGAGGCGACGTGCCGCGAGCGCGTCGAGCGCCTCGCCGTCACCGGCTGGGACCCGATGTCGACGACCGATCCAACGCTGCAGTGGGTCGCCAGACGCCTCGTGCCCGACCTGCGGCGGTGCGGCGACGAGATCATCAACCTGCTCGCCGGGCTCGGCGGGCGCCACGTCCCGGCCGGGCCGAGCGGCGCACCCAGCCGCGGCGCCGCCCACGTGCTCCCGACCGGCCGCAACTTCTACTCCGTCGACCCCAAGGCGATCCCGTCCCGGTTGTCGTGGGAGGTCGGCACGGCGCTGGCCGATCGCCTCGTCGAGCGCCACGTGGCGGAGACCGGCACCCATCCGAAGACGGTGGGCCTCGTGCTGTGGGGCACGGCGGCGATGCGCACCAACGGTGACGACGTCGCCGAGGCCCTCGCCCTGCTCGGCGTGCGCCCCACCTGGGATGAGCAGACCCAGCGCGTCACCGATCTGGAGGTGGTGCCGCTGACCGAGCTCGGCCGGCCGCGCATCGATGTGACGCTGCGCATCAGCGGCTTCTTCCGCGACGCCTTCCCCCACGTCGTCGCTCTCCTCGACGACGCCGTGGCGATGGTCGCCGCGCTCGACGAGCCAGCCGACCAGAACCCGATCGCGGCCACCGGCGCCGCCGACGCCCGACTCTGGGGGCCGCCACCCAGCGGCTACGGATCGGGGATCCTGCCGCTCATCGAGCAGCGCTCGTGGCGCACCGACGAGGACCTCGCCGAGGTGTACCTGGCGTGGTCCGGGTTCGCGTACGGGCGCCACCGCCACGGCGAGGCGGCACCCGCGGAGATGCGACGTCGCTTCGCGGCGATCGAAGTGGCGGTCAAGAACCAGGACAACCGCGAGCACGACATCTTCGACTCCGACGACTACCTGCAGGACCACGGCGGGATGGTCGCCGCGGTTCGGGCGCTCACCGGCCGATCACCGAAGGCGTGGTTCGGCGACTCGGCCGACCCCGCCAACCCGAAGGTCCGGTCACTGGCGGAGGAAGCGGCCCGCGTCGTGCGGTCGCGCGTCCTCAACCCGCGGTGGATCGACGCGATGCGCACCCACGGCTACAAGGGCGCCTTCGAGCTCGCCGCCACCGTCGACTACCTGTTCGGCTACGACGCCACGGCCCACGTCGTGGAGGATTGGATGTACGAGCGGGTCACCGAGGCCTACGTCGGCGACGAGGCGATGAGAAAGTTCTTCCAGCAGTCCAACCCGTGGGCGCTGCGGGCCATCGCCGAACGCCTCCTGGAGGCCGCCGACCGCGAGATGTGGGCGGCCAGCGACGCCGCTCGCCGCACGTTGAGCGCGGCCGTCCTCGAGGCCGAGGGCTGGGAGGAGTCGCGATGACGGCCCGCCTGCCGTTCACTGCCGTCGTCGGCCAGGAGGACGCCAAGCTCGCCCTCACGCTGGCCGCGGTGGACCCGCTGATCGGCGGTGTGCTGCTGCGCGGCCACAAGGGCTCGGCGAAGACGACGCTGGCCCGCGGGCTCGCCGGTCTGCTCGGGGGCTTCACCGAGCTCCCGCTCGGTACGACCGAGGACCGGCTGCTCGGCACGCTCGACGTCACGGCTGCGCTGACCGGCGGCGAGCTCACGTTTCGGCCCGGCCTGCTCGCCGCGGCGCACGGCGGCGTGCTGTACGTCGATGAGATCAACCTCCTCGCCGACCACCTCGTCGACGTCCTGCTCGACGTCGCCGGCTCCGGCGAGAACCTCGTCGAGCGCGACGGCGTCTCCCACCGCCACCCGGCGCGCTTCGTGCTCGTCGGCTCGATGAATCCCGAGGAGGGCGAGCTGCGCCCGCAGCTGCTCGACCGCTTCGGGCTGTGCGTCGACGTCACCGCCCCGTCCGACATCGCCGAGCGGACCGAAGCCGTGCGCCGCCGTCTCGCCCACGACCGTGGCGGCGACCGTGGCGGGCCGGACTTCGCCGCCGCCGACGAGGCGCTGACCGCCACGCTCGCGTCCGCGACGCCCGCCATCGTCGGCGACGACGTGCTCGATGTCGCCAGCCGCTTGGCGCTCGCCGTGGGTGCCGAGGGCCTGCGCGCCGACCTCACGCTGTGCCGTGGCGCTGCCGCCCTCGCCGGACTCGACGGTCGCCGCGAGGCAACGATCGACGACGTCCGGCGCGTGGCCCCGCTGGTGCTCGCTCACCGCGCCCGGCGCAGCCCGTACGACCCGCCGGTGATCCCGCCCGAGCAGCTCACCGACGCCATCGAGGACGCCCTCGACGCGCCACCACCCGACGCGCCGAACGACCCCGAGGAACTCGACGACCGGCCGCGCGGCGGCGACGCGCCGGAGCGCCCACTCCCGACCGACGAGCCCCGACGCCGGCCCCGTCTGCCCGACCCGCCGATCATCACCGGCGACCGCGGCCGCTTCGTGCGCGCCGTGCCGACCGAGGGGACCGCTCCCGTGGCCGCGCTGTCGACGGTCCGCGCGCTTGCCATCCGGCGCGCCGCCGATCCCACTGCCGACCTCGACGCCCACGACGTGCGGACCGACGTACGCACGACGCGGTCGACCCGGCTGATCGTGCTGTGCGTCGATCTCAGCGGGTCGATGGGTGCGCCGCGGCGGGCGGCCGTGGCGACCGGCACCGTGCTCGGCCTCCTCGACGACGCCTACCAGCGGCGCCACCGCGTCGCCCTCGTCGCGTTCCGCGGCGACGGCGCCGACGTCGTGCTGGCCCCGACGACGAGCGTCGACGTCGCGCGCAACCGCCTCCATGACCTCGCAACAGGCGGCGCCACACCGCTGGCCGCCGGGCTGCGCCGGTCGCTGGAGCTCGTCGATCGCCACGCCGCCGACCACCCGCTGCTCGTCGTGCTCACGGACGGTCGCGCCACCGGCGCACCCGACGCCCTCGAGGACGCGATGGCGGTCGCCGCCAAAGTGCGGCGGCGCGGCGTCGACGCCCTCGTCGTCGACTGCGAGGACGGCGCCGTCCGCCTCGGCCTCGCCGCCACACTCGCCGGCGCCCTCGGCGCCGAGCTGCTCCCGCTCGCCGACGGCGGGCTCGCCCAAGCGGTCGCCGCCCACCAACACTGAGAGTTCCCGATGTCACGTCGCCTGTTGACCGCCGTCACCGTGTTGGCTCTCGTCGCCACCGCGTGCGGCGGCGACGACGATGCGGCACCGACCACCTCGTCGTCGACCACCTCGTCGTCGACGACGGCCTCGTCGACGACGGCCACCACCACCCCGCCGACGCAGTCAGCACCGACCTCCGCCGCTGCCGACGCCTTCCCGGTCACGGTCAACGTGGGCAACGGGCCGGTGACGATCGCCGCCGCGCCGCAGCGGATCATGTCGCTGTCGCCGTCACTGACCGAGATGCTCTACGCGGTCGGGGCCGGCGATCAGGTCGGCGCCGTCGACAAGAACTCCGATTTCCCAGCCGGGGCGCCCGTCACCGACCTCTCCGGGTTCAAGCCCAACGTCGAGGCCATCGCCGCGCTCACGCCCGACCTCGTCCTCGTGTCCGGCGACCGCGACGGCATCGTCGCCGCCCTCGGCACGGTCGGCATCCCGACGCTGCTGCTCCCCACGGCCACGACGCTCGACGACACCTTCGCCCAGCTGGCCACGATCGGCGCCGCCACCGGCCACGTCGACGCGGCGTCGGCGACGGTCACCGCGATGCGCGAGCAGATCGACGCGCTGCTCGCCGAGGTCCCCGAGCGCGAGGCGCCGCTGACCTACTTCTACGAGCTCGCCGACGACGGCAACACCGTGACGTCGTCCACGTTCATCGGCAACGTGCTGTCGCTGGCCGGCCTGACGAGCATCGCCGACCCAGCCCCCGACGCGGCGGGCGGCTACCCGCAGCTCGGCGCGGAAGCGGTCCTTGCCGCTGACCCGGCGTTCATCTTCCTCGCCCACAGCGACGGGTCCGCCCCCACCACCGATGAGATCGCCGCCCGCCCGGGCTGGAGCGAACTGCAGGCCGTCCGCGACGGCCATGTCGTGGCGCTCGATTCGGACATCGCCAGCCGGTGGGGGCCGCGGGTCGTCGACCTCCTCGCCGCCGTCGTCGCCGCCACGCGCGGCACCACGTGAGCACAGCGGCCCCCGCCCGGGCGGCGATGCGGAACCCGGCCCGCCTGCCCGTCGCCTGGCTGCTGGCCGCGATCGCCTTCACCCTCGTCGCCGCCACGGTCGCCGTCACGTTCGGTCCGGCGTCGGTGCCCGCGAGCCAGGTCGCCCGCGCGCTGCTCGACCTGCTGCCCGGCGTCGACGTCGACCACGGCCTGCATGGCCCGCTGGCCGCCGTCGTCACCGAGGTCCGCCTGCCCCGCGTCGTGCTGGCTGGGCTCGTCGGGTCCGTCCTCGCCACGGCCGGCGGGGCGTACCAGGCGACGTTCGGCAACCCGCTCGCCGATCCCTACCTGCTCGGCGTCGCCGCCGGCGCCGGGCTCGGCGTCACCATCGCCCTGACCGGGACCGGCGAGGCACTGGGCCGAGCCGGCATCACCTCGACCATCGCCGCGTTCATCGGTGCACTCGTCGCCGTCACGCTTGCCTACCTCCTCGGGCGCGACGCCGACCGGGCCCGCACGACCGCCTCGCTGATCCTCGCCGGCGTCGCGGTGGCTGCGCTCTTCTCGGCCCTGCAGGCGTTCCTGCTACAGCGCGACGACGAGGCGGTACGTGACGTCTACGGCTGGCTGCTCGGGCGCTTCAACGTCGCCGGGTGGTCGCAGGTGCGCCTCCTCGCCCCGATCGCCATCGTCTCGATCGGCGCCATAGTTGGCGCCGGCCGGCGCCTCGACGTGCTCGCGCTCGGCGACGACGAGGCAGCTGCGCTGGGCATCGACCCGGTTCGGGTCCGCCGATGGGTCATCCTCGCCGCCACGCTCGGCACCGCCGCCGCTGTTGCAGTCAGCGGATTGATCGGGTTCGTCGGGATCATCGTGCCCCACGCCCTGCGGCTGCTGACCGGGCCGAGCTACCGCCGCATCCTGCCCCTGTCGGCGATCTGCGGCGCCGGGTTCCTGTGCCTCGCCGACCTCGTTGCACGCAGCGCGCTGGCGCCGGCTGAGATCCCGATTGGCGTCGTCACCGCCCTCGTTGGAGCCCCGTCGTTCCTGCTGATCCTGCGCACGAGGGCGCGATGAGACCGGCCGTCTACGGCGCCGGCATCACCGTAAACCTCGGCCGCCGCCGCATCCTCGACGGCGTCGACGTCACCGTCGGCAGCGGCGACTGGGTCACGGTGATCGGCCCGAACGGCGCGGGCAAATCGACGCTGCTGCGGGCGATCGCCGGGCTCGTGCCGGCGGCAGGTCGCATCGAGCTCTTCGGCACCGACCTCGCAACGATGTCGCGACGCGAGCGGGCCCTGCGCGTCGCCGTCGTGCCGCAGCGGGCCCACCTGCCCCCGGGGATGACCGTCGAGCACTACGTGCTGCTCGGCCGCACACCACATCTGGCGCCGCTGGGAGCCGAGCGCGACGAGGACCTGGCGATCACCGCCGACGCCATCACCACCCTCGAGCTCGACGCCCTGGGCCACCGCCACATCGACACGCTGTCGGGGGGCGAGCGCCAGCGCGCCGTGCTCGCTCGCGCCATCGCCCAGGAGCCGGCGCTGCTGCTGCTCGACGAGCCGACCGCGGCGCTCGACATCGGTCACCAACAAGATGTCCTGGAGCTTGTGGATGGACTGCGTCGGGACCGCGGCCTCACCGTCCTGGCCACGATGCACGACCTCACGCTCGCAGCCCAGTTCGGCGAGCACCTCGTCCTCGTCGCCGACGGCCGCGTCGTGGCGTCGGGCGCGCCGATCCAGGTCCTGACCGGGCCGGACGTCGCCCGGCACTACCGAGCCACCGTCGACGTCATCCGCCACCGCGATGCGTTGGTGGTCGTCCCACTGCGCGCCCGCCCGACACCGCCACCACCAACGGAGGAGGTACCCGATGCCCGAACGTGAACCCGACGACATCCCGACCGACGACCCGCGCCCGAACGAGCTGCGCCGGGCGCCGTCGCTGGTGCTCGTGAACACCGGCCCCGGGAAGGGGAAGACGACAGCCGCGATGGGTGTGGTGATGCGCGGGATCGGCCGCGGCTGGCCGGTCGCCGTCGTCCAGTTCCTGAAGTCCGGCAAGTGGAACACGGGCGAGGAGAAGGTCTGCAAGCAGCTCGGGGTCGACTGGTGGTCGATGGGTGAGGGCTTCACGTGGGACTCGGCCGACCTGACCATCGACCAGGCCATCGCCGCCGACGCCTGGGCTCACTCCCGCTCGCTGATCCAGGCCGGCGACCACCAGCTCGTCGTGCTCGACGAGATCACGTACCCGATCAACTGGTCGTGGATCGACCTCGCCGACGTCGTCGCCACCATTACGGCGCGACCGCCGCATGTCAGCATCATCTGCACCGGCCGCAAGGCGCCCGCCGAGCTCGTCGAGGTCGCCGACACCGTCACGGAAATGGGCGCCACCAAACACGCCTATCAGTCCGGCATCCGGGCAAAGAAGGGGATCGACTATTGACCTTCGCGGCACGCGTTGACGAATGCCGCGACCAGGCTCGGGTCGCCGCCGGGGTGATGGTGCACGTACGACGCGAGCAGGATCGACGAGGCGAACCCGGCCCGGGCGGAGCCGAAGCGGGTGACGAGCTCGAGCGCGTCGCCCGGCTCGTCGAGCGACGAGTAGTGGAACTCGTGACCGCGGAACGTCGTGCCGGAGGGTCCGAGCGGACTCTCGGCCAGCGTGCGGACGTCGCGGTAGCCGAGCGTCAGTCGCTCGCCCATCGTGGCGGAGACCGGCAGCACGCCGGCCATCGGCACGCCGTCGAGGGACCGGGCGAGCCACAACAGGCCACCGCACTCGGCCCACGTCACGATGCCGTCGCGCACCCGCGCCGCGACGTCACCGAGCAGCTCGACGTTGTCGGCCAGTTCGACGGCATGGACTTCCGGGAAGCCGCCGCCGACCAGCAACCCCGCAATGGCGTCGGGCAGGCACCGGTCGACGAGCGGATCGAACGGCACCACCTCGGCGCCGGCCGCGACGAGCGCGTCGACTGTGTCCGCGTACAGGAACGTGAACGCCCGTCCCGTGGCGACCGCGATGCGCACCGGAGGGCCGAGGGACGGCAGCGCCACCGGGCCCACGGTCCGCATGGGTGCGGCGCGGGCGATCCGCATGACGACGTCGAGGTCGCATCCGGCGGTGATCGCCGCGCCGAGCGCTTCGAGCGTGGTGGCAACGATTTCAGGCGACTCGGCGACGGGCACCAGCCCGAGGTGGCGGTCGCGCCACAGCAGCCGGTCGTCGCGACGCAGCTCGCCGACGACGGGCACGCGCAGGCCCGCCAGCGCCTCTCGAAGCATCAGCGCATGGCCGTCCGACGCGACCCGGTTGAGGACGACCCCGGCGACGTCCACCCGGGGATCGAGCGTCGCGAAGCCGTGCACCACCGCAGCCACCGACCCGGCCATCGCCGATGCGTCGACCACCAGCAGCACCGGTGCACCCAGCGCACGCGCCACATCGGCGGTCGACGAGTCGGAACCATCCGCGGCACCGTCGAAAAGGCCCATCACGCCTTCGATCACGAGCACGTCGCCGCCGGCGGCGGCGCGAGCGGCGAGCGGACCGAGGGCCTCCTGCCCGCACAACCACGGATCGAGGTTGCGCGGCCGCTCCCCGGTGGCGAGGGCGTGGTAGCCCGGATCGATGAAGTCGGGCCCAACCTTCGCCGACCGCACCCGATGTCCGGCCGCCCGCAGCGCGGCCAACAGCCCAGTCGCAACCGTCGTCTTCCCGACGCCGGAATGTGTGCCGGCGACGACGATCCGCGGACCGAGCGACGGCATCACCTGATCGTGCCAGGCGGCGGTCGCCGTCCCACCCTGCGATGACGACGCCCGTCCCCCCACCTGGTCCACACGGGGGCGACGCTGCCAGGGTTGCGGCGTGGCTCGGCCGTCCGGTCACCGACCTGCTCGACCTCTCGGCCAGCCTGAACCCGGTGGCCCCGGACGTCGGCCCCGTCATCGCCGAGCACCTGGCCGCGGCCAGCCGTTACCCAGACCCCGCCACCGCCACCGCCACGCTGGCCGGCGCGATCGGTGTGGATCCCGACCTCCTCGTTCTCACCAACGGCGGGGCGGAGGCGATCGCCCTCGTCGCCGCCATCGAGCAGGTGGGCGCCATCGTCGAGCCGGAGTTCTCGCTGTTCCGCCGGCACCTCGAACGGGTCACGCCCGACGCACCGCGGTGGCGGTCCAACCCGGCGAACCCCATCGGCCTGCTCGCCCCGCCCGACGCCACGGCACGGGTTTGGGACGAGGCGTTCTACCCGCTCGCCGCCGGAGCGTGGACTCGCGGTGACGGCGATTCGTGGCGCATCGGCTCGCTGACCAAGGCGTGGAGCTGCCCCGGGCTGCGCATCGGCTACGTGATCGCGCCAGACGCCGCCGCCGCGTCGGCAGTGCGAGCCCGACAGCCGCGCTGGTCGGTCAACGGGCTCGCGCTCGCCGTGGTTGAGGCGTTGACGCCGGCGTCCGACCCGGCCGCGTGGACCAGCGCAATCGCCGCCCTCCGAGCGCGGCTCGTGGCGGCGCTGACGAGCTGCGACCTGACGGTGACCGACACCGAGACCTGCTGGGTGCTGGTGCACCGAGCAGGTCTGCGCGAGCTGCTCGTCCCGCAGGGGATCGTCGTGCGTGACTGCACGAGCTTCGGCATGAGTGGCGTGGCCCGCGTCGCGGTCCCGGACGACGACGGTCGGGCTCGCCTCGTCGCCGCGCTCGAGCGGGTGAGCGTGTGATGCGCCCGTTGATGGTGCTCGGGTGTACGTCGCACGCCGGCAAGTCGCTGCTCGTGACGGCACTCGCGCGATCCTTCGCCCGCCGTGGCGTCGACGTCGTGCCGTTCAAGGCCCAGAACATGTCGAACAATGCACGCGTCGTCGCCGGCGGTGAGATCGGCGTGGCGCAGTGGCTCCAGGCCCGAGCCGCCGGGATCGAGCCCGACGTGCGGATGAACCCGGTACTGCTGAAGCCGGAGGCCGACACTCGCAGCCAGGTCGTCGTCGACGGCGTGGCCCGGCCCGACCTCACCGCGATGCCGTGGCGTGATCGCGGCCCGTACCTGTGGCCGGCGATGTCCGCCGCGCTCGACGGGCTGCGCCGCGAGCACGAGCTCGTCATCATCGAGGGCGCCGGAAGCCCGGCCGAGATCAACCTCCCAGACCTCGTCAACAATCGGGTGCTCGCCCAGGCGGACGCCACCGCGCTGCTCGTCGCCGACATCGATCGCGGCGGCGCCTTCGCCCACCTGTACGGCACGTGGGCGCTGGTCCCGGACACCACCCGGCAGCGGCTCGCGGGCTTCGTCCTCAACCGGTTCAGAGGCGACCCCAGCCTGCTGGAACCCGGACCGAGCGAGCTCACCGTCCGCACCGGCATGGCCCACGCCGGAACGGTCCCGATGCTCCGCCACGAGCTCCCCGACGAGGAGGGAGCCACCGTCCGCGCTTCGCCTCCGGGCCCGGGCCCTCACGTCGTCGTCGTCCGGTACCCCTACGCGTCCAACCTCGACGAGCTCCACCTGCTCGCCCACGTCGCGCACGTCCGCTTCGCCCACCTCCCCGTCGATCTCGCCGGCGCGGACATGGTGGTGCTGCCGGGCTCCAAGCACGTAGCCGCCGACATCGCCTGGCTGCACGCCAGCGGACTCGCCGCCGCAGTCGGCGAGCACGCCGCCGCCGGTGGACAGGTACTCGGTGTGTGCGGCGGCGCGATGCTCCTCGGGCACCGCATCCACGACCCGTCAGGTGTCGAGGGCGCGGCCGAAGGGCTCGGGCTGCTCGCGGTCGACACCGTCATGCACCCGTCGAAGCTGACCCGGCCGACCACCATCGGGTTCCATGACCTGCCGGCGCCGTGGCGCGCGCTCGACGGGCTCACCGTCACCGGCTACGAGATCCGCAACGGACGGCTCACGGCGGTCGACGGCGTCGACGCCGAGGGTGCGCTCCAGGTCGTCGCCGACGGCACCGTGCTCGCCACCACCGTCCACGGTCTACTCGAAGATCCGGATGTGCTCGCAGCCCTGTTCGGCGCCCGCCCGAACGGTGTGCTCGACAACACCTTCGATCTCCTCGCCGACGCCGTCGACGCCCACCTCGATCGCGGTCTGCTCGACCGGCTCGTCGCCTCGTGATCCCCGACGGTGTCGCCGCCGCCGCGGCCGTCGCCCTCGACCGCCTCGTGGGCGAACCGCCGGCGCGCTGGCACCCTGTCGCCTGGTACGGCACCACCATGGCGCGCCTCGAGCGGCACATCTACCGCGACGCCCGCACCGCCGGGATCCTCCACCTCGCTGTCGGCGCCGGCATCGGTGTCGCCGTCGGCTGCGGCCTGCGGCGCTTGCTCGGGCGGCCCACCGCCACGCTCGTCGCCACGACCATCGCCGTCGCCGGGCGCATGCTCGCCGACGAAGCCGACGCCGTGCTGCGCCCGCTGGCCACCGGCGACCTCGACGCCGCCCGTGCCCGCCTCGCTGGGCTCGTCGGACGTGACGTCA
>Ga0190271_10001634_pt1 | contig 12962 bp, 13 predicted proteins | sample Popmic356T_FD_133747 | JGI IMG/M metagenome (GOLD analysis project Ga0190271, IMG submission 133747) | Populus adjacent soil microbial communities from riparian zone of Weber River, Utah, USA - 356 T | ecosystem: Environmental > Terrestrial > Soil > Riparian zone | place: USA: Utah | collected...
AGCAGTAGTTGCGGATATAGTTGTTATTTTTTTCATCAGGCAGCGAGTGTTTGAATGGGGAGTTGTGCTGTCGTTGGTCGTACTTATCTATCTTTTCGTTCACAGGTCTCTTGCTATCTTTAAAGAAGTCCTGATTGCCGTTTTATATACATGCGGTGTCCTTTTGCCTTCTGTACCAGTGTCAAATACCGTGTGGCTACCTTCCCATTATTTGCTTATCGTCCAGTTCGGGATTGTTGCACTGACGAACCTTTTTATGTTTTCCTGGTTCGACCGTGACGTTGACAAGCAAGATTGTCTCAATTCGATTGTTATAAGCGCAGGCGAAGAGGTGACGCGAAAAAGTATCTGGTGTTTATTTATTTCCCTCGGTTTATTAACGCTGGTGCAGTGCCTATGGGGAGAGTTAGCAATTCCTGCGTTGCTTTTGGGCGTAATGGGAGTCTTATTACTTCTGATTTTTTTGTTCCCCTCAAAGTTCGCAGGGAATGATTATTATCGGTTTTTGGGAGATGCCGTGTTTTTTATCCCGGCAATATTTCTTTTATGATAACGGAAAAGCCCTCGGGGTTCGATAAGATCGCTTTCATTTATGATGCTTTGGCGAAATTCGTTTTCGGTAATAGCATCCGGAAAGCCCAGTATACGTACCTCGAAGACATTCCCCAAGGAGGTAATGTATTGATCCTTGGTGGAGGCACGGGCTGGCTATTAGAAAAATTAATGAAGGTGAATCCGGCGTGTAAAATCTGGTATGTCGAGGCATCGAAAAATATGTTGGTAAAGGCCAAAAAAGTTGTTGCAAACCAGGCTTCAGTTAACGTTCGGTTTATTCATGGCACTGAAGAGGACATAGCTGCGCAAATCGACGTTGCGTTTGATGCAGTCATTACTAATTTTTACTTTGATTTGTTCACCCCGTTAACGTTAAACCGGGTACTGAAACAAATAATAAAACTGATGAAGCGAAGGGCAGTTCTACTTGTTTCTGATTTTGTGGACACCAGAGTTTGGTGGCACCGATTGCTTCTGTTTGTGATGTATCGCTTTTTCAGAGCAGCATGCAATATAGAATCCTCTCGGTTGCCGGAGTGGCAGGATCATTTGGCTAGCGCCGGATTTAAAGAATTGAGAGCAAGATCGTACTACACTGGATTTATTGTCAGTTCAGTTTATACCCTCCCTGACGAGTAACATGGGATAGCATCAGTTCATTGCAGCATCATAGTGTCCTTGCCCAATTGCTGAACAAGTTCTGCCTTTTCTTCCATTAGCTTAATGATTTTTCTGAGGTAGTCGATTTCTTTGCGGGAGAGTTCCAATTGTTTCTGGACGTCGACGGCTTCGCTTCTAAGCGACTTCAATTTTTCGTCTTCGACTTCTGCGGGCAAGTCGACGTAATATTGAAAAAAATTATGTTCGAGTACCTGCGATATTTTTAAGAGGAGTCCTGTATCTACGTGGCGTTTCTTGAAGATACGGTAGACGTTTTGGCGCACAGTTCCCAATTCATCGGCGAATTCGGTGAGCTTAATGTTGCGCTTATCGAAGACCTCTTTGATCTTTTGCCCGATTTCGATTGTTCCCATAGGCCTGTAAACGTAAAATAATAGTTTACGTTTTGGTTGTTATCGATTCCTAATGTAACTTAATTTTTTACAGATTTGGCCACAACTCGTAAATTTTCGTATTACTGGCCATGAAAACCCTCGAATTGACAGAAACGCCGGAGAGCATGGTAAAGCCTTTTTTTAAGGACGAGTATGCGACGATTGAGCTCGATGAATCGATCCCCTGCATTAAGCTAACGCTAAATGGGCTTCCGCGTTACAGCGAACACTATCATTTTGTTCAGGCTAAACGCCTTGAGCTGATGCATGGACAAATCAAAAATTATCCAAAGCTGCACATGCTCACCGACAGCCGCACTGCAGGTCCGGTACTTGATGAAGACGTGGCCCATTTTAAAACAAACGTGATGCCCGAAATGGAAAAGGCCGGGGTTCGTTACCTGGCTATTGTGATGCCCAAAAACAAATTCACGCAGCTTACTATTAAAGAGATGACAGACGACACCGAAATCATGAAAGTACAATATTTCGAGTCTGTCCGCGAAGCCCGGCATTGGTTGAGGAAAATGACTTTGTTGTAGCTTCACATTGTAGCCGAAAATAATTTTTCCGTTTGCTTTCCTGCCATCCTCAGGGCGGGATGTAAAATAAATTCCGGACTAGGGTGAGGTTTGCCTATGACGGAAAGTGTATGTTATAACTATTATCGCTGCACAAACTTTCTGAAAAGACTTTTTTGAGCGCTTGTTTTCTTACCCGTATAAATTATCTTGCAAAATTAAAGACAACCATTCTTAAAGAGCCCTGTCGATAGTTTAACGTTAGTTTGCTTGTCAATGAAAATATGCAGGATCTTATAAGCCATTTGCCGGCGGTAATTTATGAGTATTCTATACATCCCGACGGGACACGGCGTTTCGATTTTATAAGTTCAACCTGCCAATCAATCCTGGGCCTCTCTCCGGAATCGGTCATGCGCGACGCAAGCCTGATGGACAGCATTGTTCACGAAGAAGATGTTGAGGACTTGAAAACTAGTTCAGCACTGTGCGAGAGAGCAGGAGCGGAATGGAATTGGCAGGGAAGGATGTTGATTCGCGGCAAAATAAAATGGCTGGAGATTCGATCTAACCACACGTTGAATTCCGACGGAACGATCCACCGTAGGGGTATAATCCAGGATATCACCGAGCGTAAAGAAACAGCAAGAGAAAGTGAAATTCGCTACCTGGCGTTGGTTGAGCGTTTGCCAATTGGTGTTGCGATCTACCGAAACGGTAAACTCCTGTTCGCGAATACTCAGGCGCATGTAACACTCGGCGCAGATAAGTCACAAAACCTGATCGGAACGGACGTTTTGAATTTTGTACACCCCGAGCACCACCAGCGCATTACACGAAGGATGAAAGAGGTAGCCGAAGGGTTGCCGGGTGCCATGGTTGAGCAAAAGTATATCCGTATTGACGGTAACGTTATTGACGTTGAAACCATGGCGTTTCCGTACAACTATCGCGGTGAGCCGTGTGTACAGATAATCTTCCGTGACGTTACAGAACGTAAGCAAACAGAAGCCCGCGTTAAGAAAAACGAAACGTTGCTGGCACAACTTTTTCAAAACATCCCCATGGCTGTGGTGTTGTTAAATGATTCTGGCAAAGTGGAGCAAGTAAACAAAGGGTTTGAAGAAATGTTTGGCTACACGCTTTCAGAACTTCGCGATCGCAGCATCAATGATTTTATTGTTCCGGAAGAACTCACTCATGAAGGAGTTGATTTGAACAACCTGATTGCGAGCCATCGCGTGGTAAGCATCGAAACAATTCGCAGGCATCGCAACGGTACTATTGTGAATGTGATCTTATACGGCATGCCTGTGATGTTGGACAATCAAACGATTGGAATTTACGGAGTCTATGTTGACATCACCGAGCGAAAAAGAGTTGAGGAGGAGTTGAAAATACGGAATGCCGAGCTCGACAATTTTGTATATAAGGTTTCACACGATCTGAGAGCACCGTTATCGTCGATTTTAGGACTTGTTAATCTCGCCAAACTCCCGGGTAATACTGACAACCCCATGGACTACATTGACATTATTGGTTCCAAGGTAGAACACCTTGATCATTTCATTGGAGACGTGTTAAGTCATTCCAAAAATCTGAAAATGGATGTCAGTATAGCAAGAGTCGATTTCAACATGATCATCGATCAGACCTTTAATGACCTGAATTATCTGGAAGGAGCGAAAGGTATCAGCAGAATGATCAAAGTGGATGGAATAGATTTTTACAGCGATCCCTGGCGGATTGCAGAAATCTTGAGAAACCTTATTTCGAATGCCATCAAATACAGGAAGCTCGATCAGATCGCTTCTGAAATCGGTGTCAAAATCAGTGTCGATCACCTGCGCGCGGAAATTCTTTTTGCAGACAATGGAATTGGCATTGAGGAGAAGAATCTGAGCAGGGTTTTTGAAATGTTTTATCGTGCGACGGAACAATCAGATGGTTCCGGCATAGGGCTTTACATCGTAAAGAATGCAGTAGATAAACTCGGGGGCCAAATATCTGTCGCCAGCCGGCCGGGTCAAGGTACCAGGTTTAGTATTATCCTGCCAAACCGGATCAATAGCGTCGTCAGCAAAGTACCTTCCTCGATAGGAGTTGAAGATCAATGAAGATAGAAGAGGTAGTAACGCCAAAACAGGTCAGCGAATTCCTGATGCTGCCTGTGAGGCTTTATAAAAATGAGCCTCACTGGATTCGACCATTGGATCAGGATATCCACGCCGTTTTCGATAAAGAAAAGAATAAAGCATTCAGACACGGGGAATGTGTTCGGTGGATTCTATTCAATGAAAAACGCGAGGTCATTGGGCGTGTAGCCGCGTTCGTAAATCAAAAGACCGTATCGAAGGGAAACGATCAGCCTACTGGAGGGATGGGCTTCTTTGAGTGCATTAATGATCGCGCGGAGGCATTCATGCTGTTCGACAAGTGCAGAGAGTGGCTGACGGAAAGAGGCATGGAAGCGATGGATGGCCCTATAAATTTTGGAAACCGCGACCGTTGGTGGGGCCTTTTGATCGAAGGTTTCAATGAAGATCCGAATTATCTATGCAATTTTAATTTTCCTTATTATAAGGAGTTCTTTGAGGCTTATGGATTTCAGGTATATTTTAACCAGCTGACATTCCATAGAACCGTTGAAGGGCCGCTGTCTCCGAAACTTTCCGCAAAGGCTGAATTGGTTGCAAAAGATCCGGATTATGAATTTCGGTACATTAAAAAAGACGAAGTCGCCAGACTCCCGGAATATATACTGAAGGTGTATAATAAAGCATGGGCCAATCGGTTTGAAAATCCCGAATTGTCCCTGGCTCAGGCACAACTTATCGTTAAACAGATGAAGCCGATAATGGATCGCCGCATTTTGTATTTCGGTTTTTATAAGGGTGAGCCCGTTAGTTTCTTTTTATCCCTTCCCGAAATCAATCAGGTCTTTAAATATGTTAATGGCCGTTTGAACTGGCTTGGAAAACTGAAATTTGTATGGCACACGTTATTAAAAACAAACAGGAAGGCTTTTGGCATTCTCTTCGGAGTGGCTCCGGAGCACCAGGCAAAAGGATTGGACGGTGCAATGATAATGCTCATGAGGAGAATTCTGCAGGATGAGTATCATCGATATGATGAATATGAAATGAATTGGATAGGCGACTTCAACCCGAAGATGATAAATATCGTAATACAGGTTGGCGGAACAGTAAACAAGCGGCACGCCACGTATCGAAAACTATTTGATGAAACAAAACCTTTTAAGAGGGCTCCTATTCTCCAGTAATATATTCTGTATCATTTTCAAAAAGCTTCATAATCTATAAATTTAAGTTTCGTCTCGAGCTTATGAATAAAAAGAGGGGAGTACTGCTAATTAATCTGGGCACGCCTGACAGCCCATCGGTGTCAGATGTTCGGTCATATTTGTCCCAGTTTCTCAATGACCCCAGGGTTATCGATATTTCCTGGCTGGCAAGAAAGATATTGGTCAACTTCATTATCGTTCCATTTCGTGCTCCAAAATCTGCAGCCATTTATAAAAAGTTATGGACACCCAATGGCTCGCCCCTTCTTTACTATAGCGACCGTGTAAAGGTGTTATTACAGCAGGAGCTCGGTCTTGAATATGAAGTGCATCTGGCCATGCGTTATAAAAACCCATCCATTCCGGATGTTATGGAAGCAATGCGAAAAAGAAACTATGAAAAGATTATAGTTGTACCCATGTTTCCGCAGTATGCTTCCGCGTCAACAGGTTCGGCTCACGATGAAGTGATGCGGGTGTTCCGCACGTGGTGGGTTATTCCGCAGATCACATTTGTTGCGCAATATTATGATCACCCGACTTTTATCGACGCCCTGGTAGAACGTGGCCGTCAATACGACCTTAATACCTTTGACCATGTACTTTTTTCTTATCACGGTCTTCCGGAAAGACAGGTCGACAAGGCTCACTTTCACGGCAGTTGTTCAGATAATGATTGCGAAAATTCCATCAACGAGGAAAATAAATTTTGCTACAGGGCCACGTGTTATGCGACTACCCGGTTGCTGGTGGCTCGACTCGGTATCCCCAGGGAGAAATACACGGTCTGTTTTCAATCCCGGTTAGATCAAAAATGGCTTCAGCCGTTTTCGGACAAAATTGTTGAGGAATGTGGCCGTAAGGGCATGAAAAGAATTCTGGTCTTTTCCCCTGCGTTCACAGCGGATTGCCTTGAAACAATCATTGAAATTGGCGACGAATATCAGGATATCTTTAAGGAGAATGGCGGAGAAAAGGTTCAGTTGGTCGAAAGTCTGAATGAACATCCACTGTGGATCAAATGCCTGAAGCAACTTGTGGCATCATCATGACAGACCGATAGCAGACATCCGGGAAAGTCTCTTCATTATTTCCTGTCTGTACAACGGCCCTACAGGTAATTCTGTCTTGTTGAGAAACACGGCGTGATGATTGTACGAGTCGATCTTTTTCAAGGCCACTATAAATGAACGGTGTATTCTTACGAACTCCAGTTCGGGGAGCATTTCTTCAAGCGATGTGATAGTTTGCTTCGTGATGATTTGCTGGTCCTTCATGAATATTCGAATGTAATCCTTAAGGCTTTCGATGTACATAATGTCATCCACCATAACCTTTACCATTTTGCGATCTGCGCGAACATAAAGAAAGCGGTCGGATTGGGTAATCATAGTTTCCCTGGCGGTGGGTTGAGTTCTTTGATCGAGGTCCAGAACCTTATGTACTGCCCTAAGAAATCGATCGAATGAATAAGGCTTTAGTAAATAATCGACGGCACCTAATTCAAACCCTTCAACCGCATAATCCCGGAAAGCTGTTGTAAAAATTACCTTAGGCGGATGTGGTAAACTTTTTAACAGATCCGTGCCAAGAAGGCGTGGCATTTGAACATCGAGAAATATCAGGTCGACCTGATATTTCTGAAGAAATTCAAATGCCGCAAGTGCGTGGTGACATTCCCCAATAATTTCCAACAATGGCGTTTCCTGGATATAATGGTTCAGTATCTCCAAAGCAGGAGGTTCATCGTCAACGAGCAGGCAGCGGAATTTATTCATGACGCGTCGGGCAATTTCAATTTATCAAGCTGGATAACTAACACTACTACAAAAGTATCCGAGTCTTCAGTGATACGAAGTTCATGAGCATTTGGATACAATAGCTGGAGTCGTCTTTGAACGTTCACCAGGCCCACAAGAAAAGAATCCTTAGCGCCGCAATGTTCGGATGGTTTTCCATTAATCAATTTGAACCTGAGATTTGGATTAGACACGTCCAGATCCAGGCTTATCCAGGCCTGTTCCGTCATTTCATTAACGCCGTGCTTGAAGCTATTTTCAAGAAATGGCATGAGAAGCAATGGAGGTATAATTCGATTTTGAAGTTCACCTGTAATATTGATCGTTATGTCGAGGCGCCTTCCAAAGCGAGTCTTTTCAAGTTCTATATAGTTATTCAGCACTTCCACCTCCTTGATCAACTCAATGGTTGAATTATTACATTCGGTGAGCATAAAACGCATAAGGTTTGACAGCCTTAATATTGCTTCCGATGTGTAGTCGGATTTTTTTAGGGCCAACGAATAGATGCTGTTCAGGGTATTGAACATAAAATGTGGATGGAGTTGTCCTTTTAACAGTTCGAGTTCTGCCCGCAGTTTTACTTTTTCCAGGCGCTCATTGTCAACTTTCTTCAGGTACCACATCTTGACCAATTTGATCGCGACGGCAAAACCTGCTACGGTCATGGAGCCTCTCAGACCGGCCATCAATGAATAAAAAATCCCGTCCCATGGCTTTGGAGGAATCCCCATTGAGAGCCGCATCGGAGTAATAATGAATTTCACGGTGAGTGGTGACATGAACGCTGCTAATAGAATGAGCCCTAAAATTGCAGTGATCCCAGGCCAATACTTTTCCCTGATAATATAGCGGGGCAAGATGAAATAGATGATCCCATAGCTTAAGATCATGTGTTGTGGCATAAAGAGAACTGCCTCAAAATAGGATAAGAGAATATAAGTTCCCTGTTTTTCCGTAATGGACATGAACCCATAAATGAAGCCCATAAAAATCCAACAGACCAGCCAGAACAGGGCGTGTCTCCCCAGCCGAAATCGGCCCTCATTGGACAGCGCTAATTTGGAAAAAAAGGTATCCATAGATAAACATACTGGATTTGACAGATAAAGTTGGGAAATGGAAAGATTAGTAGACGAAAACGAACGTATCGTCGACGGACCATTTTAAACGTCTTTGACTCTGTTTCGATCACTCGAGTTCTCGTTGAAGTCTACTTATCAAAAAACATACGACAGGTATTCCGTAATTCATTTCAAAAATCAATTTTATGAAGTGGATCATAGTATCCCTCATATTTCCATTGGTATCGTCGCCAAAAGCCTATTGCCAAAAAAACCAAGTGGAAAAACTCTATTGGGTTGTGGAAAACAACATCCACTACCGCGATTGTTCAATCGTAAGATTCTATAATCAAAACAACATGGAAGTTCATAAGATCAAGTTGCAGGGTGTATTTCTCGATGTACGTATCCCAAAGCACAGACGAAAAATTGAGCAGTTACTCCGGGACTACGTAGAGAAGCCGATAGTTAACACGGCGAAAAAGAAAATTGAATCTGGTATTCAGGACCTGTCAAGAGGCGGCTAATTTGAGGACCGCGTCGACAAATCGATCAAGATCTTTAGTTGAAGTATATACGTGAGGTGTGACCCGGACTCCGCTTATGTTTTCCCATTTAATGGCGACAGTATGAATCTGAAATTCACCCATGAGCTTATTTGCAATCACGTCGGGTTCCATACCGTCTATTGAAAAGTTTCCAAGGGCGCATGAAAACTCCTGTTTAAGCGAAATATTCAACTTGACCCTTGGGTTCGTTTTTACTTTCTCACACCAATAATTTTTTAGATAATGGAGGCGGTCGGCTTTACGCTTACTTCCGATGGCCAGATGAAAATCAATTGCCTGACCGATGGCCTGCTCAGGCGCGAAAGACCTCGTACCAAGGGTCTCAAATTTTCGAATGTCTGCGCTCTGCGGTTTATCATTGGGGAACAGGGGCCATAATCCGGCAATGTTTTCTTTCTTAACATACAACATGCCTGTACCAAACGGTGCGCTCAGCCACTTGTGCAGGCTGGTTCCAAAGTAGTCAGGATTAAAATCAGACACTTTAAAGTCCATATGCGCGAAGGTATGCGCGCCGTCTACAATAGAAATGATGTTTCTTTTGCGTGCCTCGTCGCAAAGTTTTTTTACCGGCATGATCTGGCCAGTCCAATTGATCATGTGTGTGATATGCCAGATTTTTGTTTTTGCAGTTGTCGCTTTGACGAAGGCGTTTACGATCTCTTCTTCATTTTCAATCGGCAATACGAGGTTGAGCCAGGTAATTTTAATTCCATCTCTGAGTTCTTTCTGTTTCCACGCGTGAATCATGTTTGGATAATCCTGCTTCGTCATTATAATTTCATCGCCTTTGTTCAGTGTGAGACCCCAGGTAACGGTTGCCAATGCCTCTGTTGCATTTCTGTTGACTGCTATAGTCTCGTTGGAAGTTCCGGCGAGGTCTGCGAGTTTTCTGCGTAAGGGTTCGCGTCCTTTGTCGAGGATTTGCCACATGTAATAGGTTGGGCCTTCATTAGAAAGGTGATAGTAGCGATCGACGGCATCCTGAACGACTTTGGGTTGTGGGCTTACGCCTCCATTATTCAAGTTCAGTATGTTGGGAGAAACAGTATAAGCCTGTGCAATCCGCGACCATAATTCTTCATCATTGAGTCCAGCAGCCGGAGATAATTTGTTCAGGGAAAACAAAGCATCCGAGACATCTTCTGCAACAGCTTTTGCAGCAAGTGGAGCCAGGGATAAGGCACCTGCCGCGCTTATCGTTTTTTGAAAGAAAGATCTCCGGGTTGTCATAGGTTTGTCTTAATGGGGAATGGAATTTAGGAATTTCTCCCGCAATAAACTCTGCCTTTTACGAATTATCCGAACTATGCAGTCTATTCTTCCAACATGTCCCGCAACTCAATTTCCAGGGCGCGCGTGCTGATAAAAATTTCATTTAATGACAATGCCAGAGACAGCAACAAGGATAACAAGCTCAAGCCAAAAATTCCAAATGCCCAGTTTTCGTATTGAAGATAAAATGACAACATACTGAGCACACAAAAGAAAAAGCTGATTATTCCCATGGCCTGCATTTGTTTGACCAATACCAATCTCTTTTTCAGGTTCGTTATTTGTGCTTTAATTATCTCGCGGTCTTCCTGAATTTGTTTGTATTTAGAATGAAGGTTCCGAATTAGTGTTGCCAGCGCAAGAAAACGATTGGTGTAAGCAAGCATCATCAAGGTGATAGCTGGGAACAACAGAGCAGGTGTGTTAATTGAAATTTGTTGCATAAGATAAATTTAATGCACGCGCTGCAAATTCCTCAATGATTTGGCCAGCCAGGAAACGATTCCAACCGAAACCAGTGTCATACATCCGCCGAAAACGACGGAAGGCACGACACCTAACAGTCTCGCGGCGACTCCCGACTCAAACATTCCGATTTCATTAGACGAGCCAATAAAGATGTGATTAACTGCAGAAACTCTGCCTTTCATGTTTTCCGGCGTTAGTGTTTGGAGGAGCGTCCCCCGAACGATGACACTAACGCAATCGAACACGCCGCTCAGCATCAATAAGAACAATGAGATCCAAAAATTGGTGGACAATCCAAACAAGATCATCGAAACTCCAAAACCAGCGACACAGTAAAGAAGCGTTTTTCCGGTATTCTTTCGTATGGGATGATGTGTAATGTAAAACGCCATCAACATAGCTCCAATAGCCGGCGCGGAGCGTAGCACACCTAATCCCTCTTTGCCGACAAACAAGATTTCATTTGCGAAGATGGGTAACAGAGCCACAGCTCCACCAAAAAGTACAGCGAACAGATCCAGCGAAATTGCACCCAAAATAATCTGGTGATTAAATACGAATTTCAGACCGGCAGTTATTTTTTCAATGATGCCTTGTTCTTCGCTTACAGGCGGTAAAGGTTTTGTTGTGACGTTAACAGCCAACACAAGACCAATAGACATTAGAATAACGTCCAAGCCGTAAGCAACTTTAATTCCGAAGAAGCCATACACGAAACCTCCGATTGCGGGGCCGGCGGTAGCCGCGGTTTGCCACAGAGTGCTGTTCCAGGTGATGGCATTATTGTATAGTTCCCTTGGCACCAACTGGGGCATGTAGGCAAATAATGCCGGAGTCATAAAACCACGCGCAATCCCGCTTACAAAAATAACGGTATAGATCCCCGCTACTCCGTAGCTCAATATAACCTTACCTGGGTCAAGAGTAAAAAAGAGCAAGGCGCCTGAGCAAAAGAGCAAAGTGGCTAAGCACGTGAGGATTATTTTTTTTCGAGGCACTATGTCGGCAAAATGTCCTGCGTACAAAGACACCCCGATAGAAGGAATAGCTTCGGCGAGCCCGATAAGTCCAAGCGACAATGGATCACCAGTAAGTTCATAAACTTGCCACGCTACGACTACTGATTGAACCTGAATGGCAAGGGTGATACAAAAACGAGCGGAAACAAATAGTCGGAAGTCTGGAAGCTTAAGTGCCGCGTACGGCCCTGTTGGGATGTTCATTTCAATAACTTTTCTATTGCATCAACCGCCGTTTTTCTGCGGTGCTCTCGTTCACCTTTTATTTCAACAAAAGGAACAGGTTGGTTTTTCATTTCGTTCAGATAGATCTGGTATAATTCCTCCCGTTTATTCGGATGCTCTCGTTGAGGATCTTCTTCCCATGGTATATCGATATAAGTCAAGCAGTACAGATCGTACTTCCGTGCGGCTATTTGATCTAGTATCTCCTGATCACAACTGCCAAATTTGAACAAACTCCAGATCTTGATGACGTATAGGTTTGTATCGCAGATCAAGACGGAATTACTTTCTCGCGCCCATTCGTCTTCGATTCGCAATTGGCCGTGGGCGATTGCCAGCAAGTCGTGCTGGGCATAAGGTCGCACGAGATTATTGATATAACCTCTGGCATATTCGGGCACCCAGCCGGTCTTAAAATGGTCGGCCAGGTAGGCCGATAAATCGGATTTTCCAGTGCACTCGGGCCCAATTATCGCGACTTTTTTAACCGTTGGCAGGGGAATTGGATTCATAGGCCGAAAATCGGTTATATTTCTCTAAAATTCGAACGATACTTGACTTTCTAAATACTTGGAGCATTGAAGCGTAGAAAGGTTATTAAGCAAATTGGACTGGGTTTATCGGCAGGATTAGTTCTGCCGGGTTGGTTAAGTTCATGCAGTGAAGACGACCCCGCACCGGTCACAGGATATGACGGAACTGTAGCGATCATTGGTGCTGGAGCGGCGGGTCTATACGCAGCAGATATATTAAAGGCTCCAGGGATCAAGGTCGTCATTTTTGAAGCTTCCGATAGGGGTGGTGGCCGCGTAAAGACACTTAAGTCAACAGACAACGAATCTGCAGCACTGTTATTTAACTCGCAAAGTGAACTTAGCAGTGACTTCCCAAATGAGTTAGGTTCATCACAGGTCCTTGGATCCGATTCGACGTGGGGAAAGATTGTGAGTTCACTAAAACTTAGCACCGTCAATTTGACTTCAACGACAACAGATAATTATTTCCTGGATAACGCATTTGTTGAGAGTGCGGTGGCGCAGACTGATCCTGATTTCATCGCAGCGAAGAATTTTTTCAATAATCTATCTACAAATTCGGGAACAGGTAC
>Ga0190271_10001635_pt1 | contig 12957 bp, 21 predicted proteins | sample Popmic356T_FD_133747 | JGI IMG/M metagenome (GOLD analysis project Ga0190271, IMG submission 133747) | Populus adjacent soil microbial communities from riparian zone of Weber River, Utah, USA - 356 T | ecosystem: Environmental > Terrestrial > Soil > Riparian zone | place: USA: Utah | collected...
GAAAAGACCGGCGTCGGTAGTTTCAAGGCATCGTGGATGCGTGTTCATCCGCATTGGTTGCCGCAGCTCGTAGCCAAAGCCGAACAGTTGACCGAGGCCGCGGACAAGTTCGTGGACGGCTTCATCCTCAAGTACGCACATAAGGGTCGACTGCACGCGCACATTAATCAGTATCGCGGCGAAGAAGGCGGCACCCGCAGCTATCGGTTTTCATATTCGGATCCGCCTCTTCAGCAGATGCCGGCTCGTGACAAGGATCTGGGACCGGCGATCCGCGGATTGTTTCTTCCTGAAGAGGGTGAAATCTGGGCGGCCTGCGACTACAGTCAGCAAGAGTACCGGCTCATTGTTCACTACGCTGCACTTTCGGGCAGCAACAAGGCTGGCGAAGCGGTGAACCAGTACGTGGAAAACCCGAACACAGATTTTCATGATCTGGTGGCGCAATGGACAGGGTTAGACAGAAAGCCCGCCAAGGACACGAATTTCGCCAAGGCATTCGGTGCTGGAGTACCGAAGTTTGCCCTGATGATCGGCAAGTCAGTGCAGGAAGCACAGAAGATCTACGACCAGTATGACCGCGAGTTGCCGTTTGTCAGCATCACCGCGCGCCAGTGTTCAGACATAGCGATGCAGCGAGGCTATATCAAACTGATCGATGGCACCCGCAGTCACTTCGATAGATGGGAGCGGGCGCGCTACGACAAGAATGTCGGCTGGGAACCTCCGCTGCCACGGGACGAAGCTGTGAAGAGATGGCCGGGACAGGCCCTGCGTCGGGCGTTTACGCACAAGGCATTCAATCGGCTGATTCAGGGCAGCGCAGCCCGCATGACCAAGATCGCAATCCGCAACTGTGCCGCCGCCGGATTCCTGCCGCTCATCCAGATGCATGATGAGTTAGGCTTTAGCGTCACGTCTTCCAGGCAGACAGACTTGATCAAGGATCTCATGTGCAATGCCGTACCGCTGCGCGTGCCGGTGAAAGTGGACGTGGAATGCGGAAGCACATGGGGCAAGGCGAAGGGTGATCCAGCGAAAATAGACTGGCCGCGTGTCAGCAGTCAAGACGCGGGACTCCCGGATCACACGCGCTGGTACAATCAGATCCGATCCAGGCAACGCGCAAAATAATTGACGCAGTAATTGCCGCACTCGGCGCAGCACTGCGCTGATTGTTGTCGGCGCAAGACCACGCAAAAATTAGGGCTTGCTTTGCGCCACAAACGCATAAGTGCCTGCGCCGCAGTGCTTTGTGGCCCCACCCTAATTTGCCCAATATAGGGTACTGCCCCCTAACCCCTTGTAAACATTGGCGAATTTGGCTCACCGTTTTCACTTGCATTGCTACGGGTAGCAGGCTAGAGTGAATGTGTTGGCGGGCTAACGCCAACACCGGCCTAAAGGGTGCAGTGCAGCGGGGTGTCCGTGTGGCGTGCCACCCGCTAAGGAAACCGCAACGCTAGAGTAGCTGGGGGATATGTGGAACCCGGCACCCGTAAGCGGTTTACAGCACCCGGCGCGCACGCGCGCCTACTTGGGGCGCGCACACTGCGCCCCGTACACACCGCCGCAGCCTAGCCGCTGCCCCGCTAATGGCCGAAAGGCAGCGAGGCAGCGGCGAAGCAGATATGCAACGTAGCAAGCCGGGCGCTGCACCTTCCTGAATCCCCAATCGAAGATTTCTTTCGCGAAAATCCAGAAGCGAGTGCCACGCACTGTGGCCGATTCTGACACCGACACGTCCGCTGCCTTCGGGCACCAGAGGCGTGCTGGTGAAAATGAATGTAGTGACTGGTGTCGCACGCAGACACGAATGCCCAGAATCAAATAGAGCGGCCGGTTGTCAAGAATCGCTTGGGGTAAGGATTGTAGTCTCTCTCTCCCAAACAATGCGGGGTGTGAGCCGTTCAATCGGCCGCCCCGTTGATGCAAGCGGCTGCACCGCCAAAAACGGTGTAGCATCGTGCATCAATCGATGTACGTTATGGAGAGAGACAAATGTCTATGATGAATGGGTCGAATGATGACCAAGTGAAAATCCTCGCATCCCTGCTTCCTGTCCTCAAGGAAAAGGAGATGCAAGGGTTGATCTTGCCATCATACAAGGCAGCGGAGAGTCTGGTAAGACAGACCTATCCGCATACTGAGAAGCAGAAGCTCTTCATGGGGCGACTGATTCTGCGGGCCAATCGCAAGCACAAGAATGCAACCGTCACGGTGAAAGCCGAGAAGGTTGACGAAGACGCCATCGTGCAGCGTATCTTGGATAAAGTCGGTTCCGCAAAAACGGATGTCGAGTTGGTTTCCAAGACGGTGTTGGCTGCACTTGACGCACGCGTTGCTCGCAAGGTGGAAATCACCTTGCAGAAAGTGGACGGCAAGTCAGCTAAGATAAAGGAGCCGACACATAAGATGTTCGAGCATCTTGCTCGGGCCGCTTCGGTGCGGCTGCCGGGTGGTGATTACGCTCCCGGCATCTTCCTGCAGGGCGAGGCTAGCTCAGGCAAGACCACCGGCACAAGAATGCTGGCGGAGGCGCTCGGGCTCAAGTGGTACTTCAACGGTGCCATCTCGTTCCCGCATGAGATGCTTGGATTCATCGATGGCGCAGGCAAGTATCATCGCACCCCGTTCCGGGATGCGTATGAGTTTGGCGGCGTCTACACGTTCGATGAAGTGGACCGTTCTGATCCGGTGGCTTTGCTTGCGGTCAACCCGCATCTGGCCAACGGTATCGCAACGTTCCCTGACAAGCAGGTGAAGCGCCACAAGGACTGCATCATAATCTGCACGGCGAATACGTGGGGATTGGGTGCGGATGCAAACTACAGCGGCGCGACCAAGCTGGACGCGGCGTTCTTGTCGAGATTCCCGGTGCGTATCAACTGGGATATCGACGCGGACCTGGAAGCGGCAATCGTAATCGCGCCGACTCCGGAATGGTTGGCCAAGGTGCGCCAAGCGCGTGAGCGGGCGCGCACCGTTGGCTTGAAAGTGCTGATCGACACGCGGGCGGCAATCGCCGGCGCGGCGTTGATGAAAGCAGGCTATACGATAGAAGAAGCGGCCAACATGACTTACTTGGCCAACTTGAAACCCGAACAGCGCAAGCAGCTGGAAGGGTCCATGTGATGCAAGCGGCTGCACCATCCCGCAAGGGGCGGTGCAGCATCGTGCATCTAGACGCACGTTAACGGAGAGAGACAAATGAGACAGGTAAAAGTAAAGAACACCTACGGGCTTGACCAGTATGTGTTTCTCGAAACATCCGAGATCACGGAGATGCTCGAGACACACAAATCCAAGATTTTCCTTAACTCGGATACCTTGGGTGGCAAGTCCTGGTCGGGTGGCGGCATCGCCAAGCTGCGCGCATGCGCAGGTCCTGGCGATGAAAGCCTCGTGGCGGAATCGGAAAAGTTCCTCGCTGATATCGAGGGACAAATTCCACTGTCACGTGGCTGGCGCAACATCGACGACGTTGTCGGTGCTGTTCCAAACATTCCCGCGTTTCTTGCTGGGCATCCGCAGCATATGCGGCGGCGCGAGCGGGTGGCACGGGACAACGCGCCGCTCACCATCTACATGGATCTAACGTCCAGCGCGGCCATCAGTGCGGAGACAGTACAGAAGCGCGGCATCGTGCTTCTGGCCCTTACCCGCATGTTGGTCGAGCATCGTCCGGTGGCGCTGTGGGTCGGCATCAGCAAAGGTTCCGGTTATGGTGCAGCCGGTCCGGTATCTGGTACTGTCGCATGGCGCATCGACACTACGCCGCTTGACTTGGCGCGTGCCGCATTCCACATCAGCAGCACCGTCATGGCGCGCGGCTTCGGTTATGGTGTCGATGATAGCTTGCACATTACCGGCGGCGCATGGCCGTTCGGCAATCACACACTGCACTGCAGGACAGCCGAAGCGCGGCTGCAAGCGGTGTCCGACATTGGTGAGGTGATGTACATCCCACCGATTTATGTTGCAGACGACATGGTGAACCAGCCGGTCGCGTGGCTGAAGCGCGTGATGTTGAAATACGTTGGAGAGACAAAGGAGGCCGCGTAATGCAAGCGGCTGCCGCCCCATGCGGGCGGCAGCATCGAGCATCGACGCTCGTAACGGAGAGAGACAAAATGGCCAAGGCAATATCGATCAAGCTGGCGCATTTTATTCAAGACAGTGTGCCAAAGTACAAAGTGATCACGGTGAAAAACAGCACCGCCCGCTCACCGGGTGAAATACTGAATCGTCACGATGTGGACGTGCTGTGTGAAAGTTCACGTTGGGAAGTAATCATCGTCCCGCATCAGCCCAAGGAAATATGATGTAAGCGGCTGCACCCTACGGGGTGCAGCATCGTGCATCAAGCACGCATAGGAGAGAGACAAATGCGTAATCTAAGTAATCTACCGCCCGGTGTTTCCGATTGGATGCTTCCGGGTGAAGCTGAAGACCGAGCTGCCGCAAAGCGGAAAAAAGCCAAGACACTGAAAGAGCGTTTGGCCAAGCGTGACGCATTGGCCAAGCTGCCTCTGACCGACGAGGAAAAGACTCGCTGGTCACGCATGCTGCACGATACGTGGCAAACAATCGGCCACGATGTCGAACAGGCCATGCGGGAATCTGGCGACAAACTCACGCGTGCCATTATTGTTGAAACAACGCTCGACGCCAACCATGTGGAAACGTATGGCGGCATGACCAAGGAGGAAGCGGAATTTCTTTCGGCCATCTACAGTCGGCCGTCATTCCAGATGTGGTGCCGTCAGGTGCTGAACTACTGAAGCAAGGAGACCAAGCATGAACGTAGGAGACAAGGTACGCCACAGGGTATCCGGCCAGACCGGCACGGTGCTGCGCGTGGGGCTGCCCCCGCCGCAGGAGGACAGCGTGTTTGTGCGGTACGACACGTATCACGAGAGCATACCGCGCTCGATATACGATGCCCAAAACGCGAATGGGTTCACAGTGCCGCGCAGCGTACTCGAAAAGATATGATGCAAGCGGCTGCCGTTCCTACGGGGACGGCAGCATCGAGCATCAAGCTCGAAACGGAGAGAGACAATGAACGGCAACAAGCAACAAGTGCTGAAACGATGTTCTATCTGCGGCGGCCCCTATACCGACCATGGCCACAACGCCGCACCGGCCTTCAAGGGCATGTGCTGCACCGACTGTCATGTGCTGGTCGTGCTACCGGCGCGCTTGGAGCAACTCCGAACAGCGACAACGAAACTGCATTCCAAAATGACGGGTATGACGTGGGAACTACTGCATCCACGCATGACCGCGGAGTGGTTGGGATATCTCCCAGGGTTCTTGCGTCTCGATGATCCACGTTCCGCGAAGGAACAGATCCATGAGCGTTACATCTCGGGCTGGCACCCGTTCCAAGGTGCCATGACACTGAGACCTGACGATAAGCTGAAGTATCCGGGTGATCCGCTCATCACGCCACTAGCGCGTTCGCAACTGCGGGACGAACGAATCGTGCTTTACGAACATGACTGGGTGGCAATCATCCAGCCAGATCGTTCGTTCGAAGTGGCGCGGTTAGACTAATGGGAAAACCTGTGATCGTGCACGCGCACGCGCTATGGTTCATGCCCAGAGGACTAGACCGCGTTGGTCTAGCCATGAGTATGTGCGGCACCAGAGACCTAGTGCCAAGCAAGGGCGAGGTGACGGCCGATCTAAAGGTGGTCACTTGCAAGGTGTGCCTTGCCCGCGTTGCCAAGGCAAAGGAGGTAGCAAAAGCGCCGCCTCCCGCCCCGGTGCCAACCAAGAAAATTATCACCGCTGTCGTGAATGGCAGCGGTGCCAAGGCAGCAGAGTGGACGTGGCCTGCGGGCGCGCGGCTGCATCTGTTGACAAAGCAGAACCCGTGCAAGCAAGGCACGGCGAAGCACGCGCGATGGGCAATCGTGTTTGCTCATCACGACAAGACGGTACAGGACTATCGCGACGCCAAGGGAAATCCCGAGACGTTGCGCAATGCGCTACGCGACAAGATCGTTGAAATCAAAGGAGAGGGACAATGACAAAACCTATCGAACTCATGTTTACGATTCGGCGTGATGTTATGCGGCTGCCGTCAGGCAACTGGCAGGTCGCGGTCACGCCGCCTGCCCTGATGCGGTTGCCAACGCAACGCGTCGAACTAACGCCGATGCAGCTGATGGGCTACTACAAGTGGCGGCATGAGGGTATTCTAATTCAGGAAGCGATTCCTGACCTGACGCCGAATCAGCGCGAAATTCTCATGACCGGCATCGGGGATGATGATTTCCACAGAATGTTCAGCGGGGAAGAAGTCCACGACTGACCGCAAGTGAGTGCAGCACAAGGCGCGTGCTGCACTAGCGTGCGATCAAGGCACGGAATGGAGAGACAAATGTTACTACTTGACAGTTGGCAGAAGGTCGTAACTTTGCGACCAGGAGTGGAGCGCGCGGTGCGGGCAGTCACGCCTATCGCGCGCCGGTTCGTGTTCGATTCGGAAGCCTGCACCCATGTCGGGCGCTTGCTGTTCGAAGCGAGTGATCTGGTGGCCGAGCAGATCGTATTTGCCAAGCCGCCTTACGACCACACCTATATCGAACTCTCGGACGCGCGGGCCATGTTCAAGGGTTGGCGTCCGTATGCGGTCAACCCGCCTGCCACCAGCGACAACAAACTGGGAATGCTGTATTCCCATGATAAGGTCTACACGATGTGTTCATCCGACACTTCGGACATTCCACCGACTATTGGCATGTTCTCGATAACGGTTGGCCATGGGCAAACCACCCCGCTCAAGGAAATTTTTGGTGACGAAAATCCATGGACAAAATTCGAGACCAATCGCCCATGGCAGGAGTACGTGAAACTTGCCTACTTGCTTGGCGGCATGCGCGAGCCTGATGGCACGATTCACATGACGCGTGCCGATTATGACTACTTCGTGGGACACTACGATCTGGGCTGCACCATTGCAGCCGCCGAGCACGACTATCACCGAAAGTTGCGTTATAAGACAATGTTCAATGCTGCCTTCCTGGGCGGCGGTGATATCTTGATTGGCGCGGCCTGCCTGCTGCTCATTCATGGTCAGCAAAAGGGTGTCAGCATCCAATCGGTGCCGCACAGCCGCGGATGGTTCAAGGGCAAGAACGTCGTGTTCAAAACGCACGGTGTCGTTACGATCAAGCTTGGTAAGCATGACACCATGCGCAAAATCGTGTTCGGCTCACGCGAATCACCGCGTCGTCATGACGTGATGGGAACGTGGGTCCATTACCATCGCGAGCACCACTGCGACCATGACTGGTTCCGTCTCGAGGACCAGGACCACGAACGCTATCAATGCCGCAAGTGCCCAACGCTGCGCACATGGCGCGCCAGCCACGCGCGAGGTGATGGCAGCAAGGGCGTGAAGACCAAGACATACTCAGTTGTTGAATAGGAGGAACCCATGGGAAAGATAAAATACAACGACTATCCTTTCGAGGAAATCGCAGAAGACGCGGGCAAAATTCTTGCCCAGGACAAGAACGCCAGCGTGTATCAGAAGTTTTCTTGCGAAAACTGCGGCAGTCGGCAAACCATCGACGAGCCAAATCGCTTTTACACGCTAGGCAAATGCGAAGAATGCAGCCATGTCACCGACCTGCGGCGGCGCGGCTGCAACTTCATGGTGATGACTACTTTCGGCGGAGAGACAAAGCGATGAGCACGACACTTGCGGAACGCACCGCGCGCAAATATCACGGAAAATTTGCCGCGGATTATTTCGCCAAGCGTAGAACGCAAATACGTTGGGCGATAGAGAACGAAGCTGTGGAAACCCTGCTAACAGGCATGGCACCGGGCAGCACCGTGCTGGACGTGCCGGTAGGGGAAGGACGCTTTTTGAAACTCTACAAGAAACTTGGGCTACAAGCCACCGGCATTGATATCTCTGAGGATATGCTGGCACTCGCCAAGCAGAAACGGTCAGCAACCATTCTGCGAATTGGTGACGCCAGCAGCCTGTCATTCGAGGATCGTAGCTTCGACACCGTTGTGTGTGTCCGCTTCCTGGACCTTCTCGACGAGAAGGCCATGCGGGCGGTCATGCACGAAATCTGCCGCGTGGCACGCAGCACCATCGTGCTGACCATTCGGCTCGGCGACAAATATGTGTTGAAATCCAACACGGCAACACATGACACGTTGCTCTGGCGCGCATTGATACGGCGGCAAGGTTGGCAACTGGCTAACGAATTGCCGGTGTTCAAGCAAGGCTGGCACGTGATTAAACTACAAATCGCCGCGGTGAAGGAGTAACCATGGCTGGCACAAGGCTTGAGAACTGGTCAACACTCGACCGCGAAGACTTACGCGAACGGGTGGTAACGGAAGCTGGGAGGACCGACTTGACGTTCCCGGAAACGCAACTGCTCGAAGCGGCTCAGAACAGATTGCGTAATTGGCGTGAGCCTTTCACAAGGAGAAGAGCTATGGTAGACGATATCGAGACCCTTCCGGATTCCATCCCGGAGGCTACGGAGGAAAAGGCCCCGAAAGTGAAAAAGGTGGCCAAGAAAAGGATTAAAGTCGAAGCGGCGGCCAACGCTGCTGAGGACGATACGGCCGATACCGCAGCGGATACTGCGGCAGTAATTGAGGGAGAACCTGAAGTGAAGAAAGCATCGAAGACCAAGAAGGCAGCGCCGGCGAAAAAGGCTTCGGCGAAAAAGAAAACCGCCAAGAAAGCCACAGCGGCGAAGAAGACCAAGGCGACTGCCAATGGCACCGGCAATGGTGCCGTGCGTGCCAACATGACGGATATTGTCCGTTGGAAAAAGAGCGCGGAAAATCCCTTCCGTGAAGGATCCGGCTCGTACAAGCGCACCGAGCTGGTGCGTGAGAACTCTGGAAAAACCCGCAAGGAAATCCAGGGCAAGGCGGTCAAGGCTTCCACGATCGCCACGTTGGCACGCCTCGGCCTCGTCGAAATCGACGCGGGCTAAAGGCCATGGTGCAGTGTGCCGCCCCACCAACCGGGGCGGCATACCGCCCACCCCTACTTAAATACCACCTTATTGCCGCCCCTTGCGGGCCTGTAGGGCCACTTTTGCACCCTGCCCGCTATTGCCCCTAATGCCGCCCCCGGCAGCCTTACCAGCGGCTCGCGCTGGTCCATTCGCGCCCTGTGCGGCTGCCAGTATTGCCCCCCATTGCCAGCCCGCAGGCCCACCGTGCCAGCAGCCCAGCAGCCCCGCCCCCGGCACCCCTTGCAGTCCCTGCAAGCCGCGCAGCCGTAGGGTCGCCACGGCCTCCCCAGCGACTAGCCATAGCTGGTCAACCCCCCGCCCTTTGCGCCGCACCGCCACCACCACCCGCCCGCCCGCGCGTACCCGCCGCGAGATCCATCCCACTTGGGCTGGCCGCATGCGTACCGCCCAGCCTTTCGTCAGCTTGCACTCGATCCAGAACTCCACGCCACCATGGCAGCCGTTGAGATCCGGAATGCCGCTGCCTGTCAGCCTGGATTCGACAGTTGTCCAGTCAACGTTTTTAAGATGCTTCCTGAACAGACGTCGAAGTCCGCCGTCTTGTCCAGGCATTTACGGCTGACGATATTCGATCGTGTTGAATTTCGCACCGCAAAGCGTGCAGCGCCGCTCACGGTGCACTGTGAATCCCTTCTTGCTGCGCTTGCGCGTGGTTCGAGTGACTTCGGTGACTGAAGAACACTCAGTACATAACAGGCTGGCACCGCCTCTCACGCGCTTTCGAGCGTTATCCATTTTCTTTGAAGAACCAACTTCAGGTCTCTTCGAGTAGCGCCGCGCATCAGCAGCTGACGCACTGACAATCCCGGCTTGAACAGATGATACCTTGTTAACCAACTTCGTCTCCCACGCACTACAGGGTTTTCAAGGACAGAGGTGACACGCCTGTCATCTCCAAACCTCTCGACCGGGTTGACCGGAAACGCCCGCCATACCAACGCGGGCGGGCAATGAGTGATGGTTTTACCGATCAGGCCCTCTGCATAGCGCAGTGAGCGTCCGGTGTTGATGCGCAGCAGGCACAGCACCAAGTCTGCTTGGTCGTGTTGCTGTTTGAGTGAACGAAGCAGCGAATGCCGCCCCGCCAATTTCTTGATTTTCAACATTGCACATACGCGAACCTGTGTCTCCTTGTCAATGGCACAAACCTGTGCCCGATATTTCTCTAGAATCATGAGTGTGTCCCTTCCCAGAGAGCTATGCTACGGGTAACAAGCCGCAGTATAGCCACCCATGGGGCGGGTGCAAGCGCGCAGTTTGTAATCGTTGTGTCAGCGATGTAGAATTAACAAGCGTTCCCAATGGAGAAGGAAATGACAAAGTCACTCATCATCTTGTTGCTACTGGTCAGTCCCGCTACGGCAGAAACTTTCACTAACTCCAAGAGCCAGCAGATTGGTCGCTCGGTCACCAGCAACACCGGCACAACGTTCTATAATGAAAAGGGCCAGCAGATCGGTCGTTCAGTCACCACTGGCACCGGCACTACTTTCTATAATGCGAAGGGCCAGCAGACGGGGCAAGGCAAGCGATGAAACAGAAACATCCCCCTACTGTTTATCGGTGCACCAATGCACAGCTCGTGCAGCGATTACGCGAAGAGGCGAATAAATTGTCCAACTACACAATGGGTGAAGATCTTTCCGTATGGTATCTCGCCGAGGTAATCGACGAGGTTGAAAAACGCATGTGCCCCTCCCCTAGAAAATCACTGAGAGACGAAATCACATGAACACTGAAGTTACACAATGTACATGGCCGGATTGTCGGCATATATGCGGGGCACCTTGCCCGAAACTCGCGCCTCGCCCGCCTCGCGCCGCGTCGTTTCTCGTGAAACTCTTCAAGCTTCTTTATGAACGACTCAAACCATGAAAACCAAGATTCCCGAGATTCTAGAACAAAGCCGCGTATGCATTGGCGTGCTCGCATCTGACGAGAGCTATGGCCTATGCGGCGCTTTCTATATTCAAGGTCTGCGAATCATAGCGGACGACGGCAAAGATCGTGAAGCGGAAGGGTGGGAACACGTGAGCGTATCACGAGAAGACCGCACCCCGACATGGGAAGAGATGTGCTTTGTCAAGAATCTATTCTGGGAGGACTACGAATGCGTTATTCAACTTCATCCGCCAAGCAGCAAGCACATCAATATACATCCAAACTGTTTGCACTTATGGAAGAATACGCACCAGAACGTGAAGCTGCCGCCGGGTGTGCTCGTATAGTCTATGAACGTTTCATAGAACCGTACCGCTTTCGGTTTCTTCTCGCTGGCTTAGCCGTGCTGCCTGCACTGATGTGGACTACACGCAGCAGCCCGCCTGCCGCCGTCATTTCTAACCCTGTTGTTTCTATCGACAATTTTAATTCTAGATATCACAGCTACGTGGTTGATATTGCACTAGCTCGTACGCGTGAAGAGAACCTGACCACAGTCAAGCGGGTGCGGACGACCACGATTACTCCGGATCCACCCCCATTGGTCGAGTCTCCCCCAACCGTCCCGATGGACTCTATGCCTGTGCCTGCCCCGCAAAACCACCGTCGGCAGGTGATCACTCCAACCCGTACTCGACACGCCAGTCTCGATATCTGTGCCCGGCACAAGATGCGAAAGGTCCATTACGGACGAACTTGGCGCTGTCGGCGCTAGAAGATTGCAGATGTCGATGCTGCCGAAAGTGGCGGGACGAACGAGGCTTGTCCAGAGCGACCGTTCGTCCCGCTGCTCCCCACACCAGATGGTGAGTGTGAGTAGCAAACCAAACAATGCGATGTTGAGTATCACAATAGTGAAATAGAAGTAGTGGCTATCCCAGGTTATCTTCATCAGCAACCTTTGCAGATAGGCGGCGGTGCAGGCGGTACCGGAGACAGTGGCGCAACCTGCGACTCACGCTTATCGGTAGTGAAAGATACTCGGCAGACTTGGGCCGCCTCCTACCACACCAGCGATCCACACTACAATGGCGATCAAGCAAATCAACGCCACGACTATCTTGCCGAATTTCAGCACGTTGCCGTCGATGGCTATGCCAAACCAGTCACGCACCACCCATAGGATGATGTAGGCGATCAGAAGAATGATCGCGATGTACAGCAGCAGGTTCAAGAAACTGATCAATAGACTCATGTTCGTCTCCTCATTTGCGGTCACGCTCAACCTGTTCCATACGTCGTAGTAGCGATTCCAGCGTGCGGTTGCGTTCAACTTGCCATGCGTCGAATTCAGCACGGGTAAAGTGCGTGCGCGCCATCTCTTCGCGCATCGACGCGATATTCACGCGCAGCAATTTAAGTTCTTCCTTTGCTTCTTCGCGCAGTTCGGTAACTGTCTTTTCAATACGTGCGAAGCGGTCCAGCACCGGCCCGAACACGAGCGTCCACAGTGCGCCAATGACCACGAACACAAGCATGCCGAGGCTTGCCATGTTTGACCAGCCGATACGCCCGTTGCCTTCGGACACGCGCACCATCATTTGGTCAAGCTTTTCCAACCCGCGATGTTCGTTGCGCCCGGTCCGGTGCGCAGCAGCAAGGCACCCGCGCCGAACATGAAGCCTATCAACGCGTAGGACCATTCAACAGTGGAGCCTGACGACGGATAGCTGTGACCAGTGACATAGACGAATGCCGGGATGCCAGCTTGATGCCACAGCAGCACGGCAAGCTGCGTTAGTACGATGACCGCCCATACTCTCTGTATGATCGGGCTTTGGCGCATCGTGACCTGGAAGCTTTCAAACGTCTTGCTGATTTCCTGCGCGTGGGTTTTTTCTACATCGGCAGTCGACGCGACCAGTGTCTCGATCATCTTGATACGAAGTTCTTCGAACGTAATCTTCTTGTTGATGTGTGCCTGCACCAGCGTGGTGAACGGCGTGATTAGCTTGTCCACCAGCGGGCCGGCGATCAC
>Ga0190271_10001636_pt1 | contig 12955 bp, 13 predicted proteins | sample Popmic356T_FD_133747 | JGI IMG/M metagenome (GOLD analysis project Ga0190271, IMG submission 133747) | Populus adjacent soil microbial communities from riparian zone of Weber River, Utah, USA - 356 T | ecosystem: Environmental > Terrestrial > Soil > Riparian zone | place: USA: Utah | collected...
CAGTAGTGGTTCTGGTTTGAATCAGCCATGATTCAACCTCATTCCCCTTCATATCGACCATCTGGCTTCGTGTTGTCTCACCCTGCTAATCCCGACGTGAGCGCCCGCGCACCGGGGAAACGTACCGTATAATCCAGAACCCCCCACCCACCTCGGATTTGGCGAGCCAAGTAGGCGACTGTCGGTACACGCGGTTTGCCAACACCAGTCGAACGCCCTCGAGGGCAATTGCGTGAAGAAGGGGCCGGGCCACAACCTGGTGCCAGCCTCGTTCTCGAGGAAGACGAAGTACTTGCCTGGTCGCGCCCAACCACTGCGGACATTCGCCGTGCCCGGCGACCTCGCCGAGGTTCGCCTGCACCTGCTGTGGCGTCCAGTCACTCCGACGTACACTCATGATGCGCCTTTCCTGAACGCATTCGTAACGCAGGCATCCTCAGCGACGCGTCACAACCTACGCCCGCTCACCGGGACTGTCTGTCCCCTCTTTGGGGGACACAGATGGCGGTCGGTAATGCTGGGGAACAACTCCGTTCATGTCATGGCCCGACGCTGGCGGCAGCGATCTGAGGCCTTCGCTAGCGCCATCTTCGACGGCGTGCGTTCCGATTAGGTCAGGCGCAATCACAAGGACGTCGTCGCCGTCACGGCGTAGGTCTCGGGCCCCCAGTCCGCCCAGATCGGACCGGCCCACCTGTATCGGTGGCATGACGCCGGAACCAGCCCCGGGGCGCGGCGGCATTCCCCAGATGGAAGTAATCAAGACCGGGCGCCACGGCGCGTTCGACAACGTGGATGTCAACGCAGACATGGGAGCCGACTTGGCTGGCTGCCCAGTCATCGCTGCGCCCTTCGGTGCCGACCTCTGCCTGCACCTCCGCGTGCGCTGGGGACTGAACCAACCGGCTCGGCGTCAATCGACCCCGTTGCCGTGCCTGGGCTGGAGCAGCGGTGCCCAGTGATGTCCCATGAATCCTGGGGCGCACCACTAGTCCCCCCCGAAGCAGAATATTTCGCTCGATGTCGCACGCCTCTGACGCCTCTCAGACCCAAATCCGTTACATCGCGGGAAATCTGCCGAGGAGCTCTTCCTGACAAGGCTAGTTTCCGGAGATCCGTTGCGTCCGGATGTCACCGCAGGTTTCATTGACAAAGACGACGCGCTCAGCCGGGGGAATCCTTCCGCGGAGTTCTGAGCGGATCCGGTTCTACTCATACGGCTACGCGCGCCCCGTTGCACCCCAGCAGATCCCGACTGTTCAGGTAAGTGCGGATTGGTCGGGCAGCTCACCGCTTACGCTCCCTGGTCGGTTCACACACCGCGGCCGGCGAACTCTCTGTTGCGGGGTGCGCAGGGAACTAACTCACCTTCAGCGAGGACTCATGCTTGTCGTCACGGAGCCGGCGTACGAGCTCGGTGAGGCGGTCGTCGGTCTCGCCCCAGTCGGTGGGACCGACAAGCGCGCGTACGGTGCCGAGCGAGTCGGGGAAGGTGTATTTCCCGACCGGGTTGCTGAGATTGCGTCGGTGGCACAGCCACAGCGAGAGCAACTCGGGCACGACGGCGACCTCGCCCGCCTGTGTAGCCAGCCGGCGCACCCACGAGGTGTCCGCGGCCCTCCGCTTCAGCTCGTCGAACGCCGCCCCGGCGGCCGTGGCGGTCGGCGCGGCCAGGCCGTTGAAGATCACCCCGTCATGGGATGCGTAGCGGAGCGCCCGCCGGCCAACCGGCTCCACGAACCAGCCCTGCGTGGCGCCTGCCAGCGTGGCGCCCGATGACAGCGCGCGCACCAGGATCGAGAGTCGTCGGGGATGCTGCCAGTCGTCGTCGTCGAACCAGGCGACGACCGAGCCCCGCGCGGCCCTTAGTGCCATGTTCCGCTTCGCCGCCACCGAGGTCCCGGTCAGGGCGGAGATCACACGCACGTCAGGCTCGCCGCAGACCAGCGGCTCCGGCGAGCTGTCGACGATCACCAGCTCCTTGCCAGCGTAATCCTGCTTGGTGTAGCTCCACCACAGCCAGGGCGAGAACTGCGGCCGTGACTCGGTCACGCACAGGCAGCTCACCAGCGGTTGGGGCGCGGTGTTCACGACAGGTTCCCCCACGAAACGTCGGCACGGAAAGGCACAATCTGGACCGGCCAAGGCGAGACCGTTGTTCCCACCGTCAAAGATCACCTCGAAAATCTGATCCTAGTCACCGGGGTCGCCGACCGCTAACGTGAACGCCATGGTGACGCTGCTCCATCCCGGTGTGTATGTCACGGAGGCCCCTGCAGGCCTCCGCTCGATCGAGGGTGCGGCGACCAGCACCACGATCTTCGTCGGCGAGACCCAACGTGGCCCGCTCGGTCCCACCAAGATCACCAGCCGTTCCGATTACATCCGCCTATTCGGCGGATATATCCGCGATCGCGACGAGAGTCCGCCGGTGCAGCCGTCGAAGGTGCTGACCGCTTATGCGATCGACGCCTTCTACGCCAACGGCGGGTCCGCGGCGTACATCGTCCGCGCGATGGATGACGCCGACAACGCCCTGCCGGCCAGCCGCGGCGACATCGTCGCGAGCTCGCCCGGCATCTGGGGCAACTCGCTCAGCCTCGCCTTCCTGAAGGCCAGCGGCTCGGACGCCACCAGGTTCCGCATCGCTGTCGTCTACGACTCCCCGGAGCCGGGCGGTGAGCGGCGTCTCGTCGAGGTTTGGGACCGGCTCTCGATCGACCCGGCCGACGAGAGCTACGTGGTCGACACGCTAGCGCGCAGCGCTTATGTCCGGTGGGACACCACCGGGGGCCCAGTTACCGCGCCGGCGCTCGACGCGCTCGGCTCGCCCGCGACGACCGACCCGAGCGAGAGCGACGTCGTCGATCACGCGCCGTCCCTCAGTGGTGGAGTCGGCGGCGGGAGCGAGCTCTCCTTCGCCGATTACTCCCTCCTGCTGCAGGCCGAGCTGGCCGGCGTCGATGACGCCGCGCTGCTCGTCTCGACCGCTGATGCGCTACTGGGCGACTCGGCCGACTACACCAACTACGTCGGCGTTTTCGTCGCGTACGCCGAGTCCCGGCCGCGCCGGGACCTCTTCTTCGTGGGCGACCTGCCGCGGAAGACCACTGCGGCGACCACCAGCCTGGCGGTCACCGCGACGGTGGGGGAGTTCGACAAACTCGGCGCGAGCAACTTCTCCGGCATCTACTGGCCCCACGTCGTCGTCGGAGACCCCGCCGGCGTCGGGCGCAACCCGACCATCATCCTCCCTCCCGCCTCGTTCGTGGCCGGCCTCTTCGCCCGCACCGACGCCCGGCGCGGCGTCTGGAAGGCGCCGGCGGGCGTCGAAGCCACGCTCGCGCTGACCGTCGACATGGACCACCAGCTCAACGACCTGCACAGCGACGACCTCAACCCTGTCGGGATCAATGCGCTCCGGACCATCCCGGGCGCAGGGCGGGTGGCGTGGGGCAGCAGGACCATGCAGCCGAGCAGCGAGTGGCGTTACGTCCCCGTGCGTCGAACGGCGATCTTCCTGCGGGCGAGCATCTACAACGGCATCCAGTGGGCCGTTTTCGAGCCGAACGACGAGCCGCTGTGGTCGAGCCTGCGGACCTCCATCGGCGGGTTCATGGAGACGCAGTTCCGGCGGGGCGCCTTCGCAGGTCGCACCAGCGACGAGGCCTACCTCGTCAAGGTCGACTCCGAGACGACGACCCCGATGGACCAGGCCGCCGGCGTGGTGAACATCACGGTCGCTTTCGCACCACTGCGTCCGGCGGAGTTCGTCGTGGTGCAGCTCAGCCAGAAGACACAGCCGACAGCATAGGGGGACCGTCATGGCCCAGTTCGCGGTGAACACCCATCGGCTCGACCCTTACAAGAACTTCAAGTTTCGCGTGAAGTGGGGCAATCAGTACGTCGCCGGGCTGTCCAAGATGTCCGCCATCAAACGCACCACCGAGACCATCGAGTGGCGCGAGGCCGGTGGACCGTCGGTGATCCGCAAGATGCCGGGACGCACGAAGTTCGAGCCGGTGACGTTCGAGGCCGGACTCACCCACGACCCGCAGCTCATGGCGTGGGCGGACCTAGTCAACACTCCGCGGGGCGATGCCGCGATGTCGCTTAAGGAGTATCGCAAGGAAGTCACCGTCGAGGTGCTGAACATGCAGGCCACGCCGGTCATGGCATTCGTCCTGCATCGTGCGTGGGTCAGCGAGTTCCAGGCTCTGCCGGAGATGGACGCCAACGCGAACGCTGTGGCCATCTCCACGCTCAAGATCGAATACGAGGGCTTCAGCCTCGCCGACCAGCCGACCGAGCCGACCGAGACCTGATGCAGGTGCCCCTCCACGAACGCGTCGACAGTCCGTTGCGAGCCGGGCCAGACCCGTTAGGCTCGCCCCGGACCGACGTAGCGCCGGCGCCGGCGGCGGAGGTGCCGGCCGGCGCGGCCGGTCTCGATTCCGGGCGTACCGAGGAGCTCCCGCTGCGCGAGCTCACGGGTTGGGAGGAAGAATATCTCGAGCAGCACCAGCACGACGCGAACACCGCCGCCGTCTGCAACGAGGTGCTGGCGATGTGCATAGTGCCGTCCGGCGAGCAAACAAGTCCGGAGGCTCGCGACCGCGTGGGCGCCCTGCTGGTCGCCGAGCGCGACAGAGAACTGGTCAGGCTGCGCCGCCTCTCCCTCGGCCCGAGCGTCGAGGCCCAGGTGGTCTGCCCGTCATGTGGTGGAGTCAATGAGGCGTCCTTCTCGCTCGACGACCTCGACGTCGACTTCGCCGTCCCGGCGCGGCGCCTGCGTGTCCCGCTGGGCGACGACGGGACGACGGCCGGGGTGGTGGAGGTGGTGCTGCCCACGGCCGCCGACCAAGCTGCGCTTCTCGACGCGGGCGTCGAGAGCCCGGCCGAGCGGCGTACCTGGCTGCTGGGGCAGTGTGTCCTCGACTCCGACGGAGCCCCGATCGGTGCTACCGCGGCCCGCGACCTGTCGTTGCGGCAGCGAGCCGTGATCGAGCAGGAGATCGAGGCCGCCGCGCCAGCGCTCGATCTCGAGATGGCGCTCGAGTGCGTCACCTGCGGCGGGAGATTCACCGCTCCGTTCGACATCGCCAGCTTTTTTTTTCGAAATGACCAGGCGGGCCACGCGGCTGTTGCACGACGTGCACCGACTCGCGCTCGCCTACCACTGGTCCGAGCCGCAGATCTGGAGCCTGCCGCTGCGCCGCCGGCTCGCGTATCTCCTTCAGCTCGAGGCCGACGCCAACGCGGACCTCGTCTCGGGCCTTCTGGGGGGCCTGTCCGAGTAGAACGCGCCGGAATGCGCCCCGCGATCCGTGCGCAGACCCGGACACCCTGATGGCCTCGCTCGACCGGGTCGCCACGCCACCGTTGCAGCCGAGTCGCCGATCTCTCGGTCCGACGACGAGCCGCGCGACCGCGCCCGTGGCGCTCCGCCCCGCGCCCCGACCCGCCACGACACGGTTTTCCACCTCATGGCCGATCTCGAGGTCGATCCCGACCACCGGGCGGCCGCCGACCGCCGGGCCGGCGCCGAGCCTGCCGCCCGAGCCGGGCACGCGACCTCCGGCCGCGATTGCGCCCGCCGGAGACCTCCCCCCCGCCCCGCCGGCACGGTCGGCGCCGGCTTCACCGGCCGCCATACGCCGACCCGGCCCGCCGCCTGCGGCGCCCACCCAGTCCACCCTGCGGCCGGTCGCGCCCGAGCCAGTGCGGCCCGTGCCATCCCAGACCGCTCATACCGCAACGGCCGGGCCGACGCCGCGTCCCACACCCCCGGCCCCGACTCGGGCATCGGCGGCCGCGCCCGCCCAGCCCCTGCCCATCCCTTCGCTGAAACCGCCGGCGGCCGCCAGCGGCTGGCGCGCCCAGGGCGCGCCCCCGACGCCGCCGTCCACGGCGGTGCCGACCGACTGGCTCCGACCGCCGTCGCCGCCCGAGGGAACCGCCCAGGCCTCCGAGCCGAGAGCGGCGCCCGCGACTACGACTGCGGTGCCGGCCGGCCCCTCCTTGCCCACCGGCCTGCTACTGCCCACTCCCGCCGTGGCGCGCCACGAACCATCGCGCCGTGTCGCCGAGCCGGCGGCCCCCGGCCCGCCCGCACGGGCGGAACGGCCTGTCGCGCCACCCTCGCCCGTGCCCGCCGCCGTAGCGGCCCCGGCCGCGCGCGCTGTCCCGCCGGCGCCCGCGGCACCGCCAAGGACGCAGGACGCTCCGGCCGGGCCCCGCATCTCGATCCAGGTCGGAGAGGTGCGGATCCGCACCTCCCTGCAGCGCGCCGCCGCCCCCGTGGTACGGCGGACGGTTCCCCCCCGTGCCCACGCGATCGATGCGCGGCTGGGGCTGCGCCGTGGGGGGTGGTGACTCTGGGCGCCCTCTTCGAGGACCTGCACGAAGTCGCCCAGGTGCTCGCCGAGCACATCAGCGAGGAAACCGGCATCGTCGACGTGCAGGCGGGCGCGCCGCGGGAGGCGACAGCGACTACCGAGCCCGGCGTGCGGATCACGCTGCTGTACACCACGCCGCAGCCCGGGCACCGCAATGACCCCCACGAGGCATCCGGCGGGGGGTTGCGGCCGCCCCCATTGTCGCTGTCGTGCTTCTACCTCCTCACCACGTCCGGCGCCGACGGCGACGACCCCGTCGCCGCGCACCACGCGCTGGGCCAGTTGATGAGGCTCTACCACGACGTGCCGTCGCTGAGGCTGCCGCTGTCGGCCCACCCTGGGTCACCGCCCGGCACCTTCACCGACCTCGGCTCGGGTGAGCTGACCGTGACCCAGGTCCCCGTCACGCTCGACCAGGTCGACCACATCTGGACCCCGCTCACCGAGCGGCTTCAGCCCTGGGCGCTCTTCGAGGTCGCCCCCGTGCAGCTCGTCTCACGGCTTCCGGAGACACCCGCACCTGCGGTCGTACGCCCCGGCGGGGTCGTCCTGACCGAGCCGGTCGGGCTGCGGCCGGAACTGCTTGCCTCCAGCCCCCAGCCCGCGCGCCCCGGCGGCTGGGTTCGGGTCTCGGTCGCCACGCTCAAGGCGGTGGACGGGGTTTGGCTCGGCGGCGTCCACGTCCCCTCGGGCGACCCCGCCCTGGTCACAGCGGCGGCGCCCGGCGGCGGCGTGAGCGCTGTCCTCGACCTGAGCCGCAGCGGGCTCGAGACGCTGGGCGCCGGCACGCACCGGTTGAACGTCTCCGCGGGCGGCCTCGCGAGCCGTGCGGCGACCGTGCGGCTGTCGGCTGACGTGCCGCTCCTCGACGCCCCTGGCTCGCCAGACCAAGACGCTGGGGACGACCTCTTGCTCACCGGCGCCGGCCTGGCCGCCGTCCAGGAGATCCTCGCCTGGCCGGCGGCCGGGATCCGGGCACCGAGCGACGTGCGCGCACTGCCCTTCACCTCCGGCGGCGCCGGCAGCCTCACTGTCCACACGACGGGTGGGCTGGCGACGCTGCCCTCGGCGATCACGGCATGGCGACTCGCAGCGCGCCACGCCGGACAGCACTACACGCCGTACGTCGAGCTGGAGCTGAGGCGATGACCCGGCCGGCGACCAGGCAGGCCACCCGGCCCGTGACGACCGGTGCGACGTCCGGGGTCGACCTCGCCCGCGAGGCGCTGCTTCTGGCGGCGGCCTGTCACCTCGCCGAGCCCGGGGACCGGGTCCCGTCCGCCGAAGACGGCTGGCAGGCGCAGCCTGAGGCCCGCGTCGCATTGGGCAAGCAACTCGTGGCCCACGAGCGCCAGCCGGACCCGACCCGGCTGAGGTTGATGGGCGAGCTGGGGCTGGGCGGGCCGGCATACTGGCTCGTGATGCTGTGCGCTGCTGTCGAGCTGCACCCTGAGGCCGCCGCCGCGGTCAGCCTCCTCACCGAGGAGCCCCGGCAGCAGCTTCCGACGCCGACGGTGCTCGCGCGGGTCCTGCGCGGCATCCGCGGCACTCCCTATCGCGACGCGCTCGCGGCCGTTTTGGCCGGCGGGCAGGCCCGGACGGTCGGTCTGGTCGAGGTCGAGGAGGCACCGGTCGGCACGCCGGCGAGCCAGCAGCCGATCCGCATCGACGTAGTCGAGTTGGCGGCGCTGATCGCCGGCGGGCTCGGCGAGGACGCCGCGAGCGACGAGGGGGCCGAGCTCGCCGGTCTCGGCGCCGTCGTCGTCCAGCCGCAGCGACACACGGGCTTCCCGGCCAACGTCGTCGATCCCGCCCGCACGCTGCTGGAGCGGCGCGGGCTAATCGTGCTTCGCGGCCGGTCGCGGCGAAGCTGCCGTCAGCTCGCCTGCGACCTCGCCACCGACCGCCGCCGCGCCGCCGCCCTTGTCGAGGTCGTCGCCGAGCCCGACCAGCCCGTCAAACTGCCGGGCGCCGCCCAACTCGCGCGGGCGCGCTCGCACGCGGACGACGCGCTGGTCGTGGTCGACCTGCATCTGCTGCCGGTGGTGCGCCCGGGAGTGTTGGCCGAACTGCGCCGCGATGCGCGGGCCGTCGGCGGGCTTGTGGTACTGGTCGACGAGGCCGTGGAGACCGCCGACCTCGCGGCCGTCGACGCCCCCGCGATCGACCACCCCGCGGCGCAACGGATCTGGTCCGGCCTGCTCGACGCGGAGGGGGCGGCGGCCATGGCGCAGCGCTTCCGGGTGGGGATCGAGGAGGCGGTCGCGGCTGTACGCGAGGTCGACGACCTGGACTCCGTCGTTCGCGCCGCCGACCCGGCCCGCGTGCCCGACCGGGGAACTGACCAGCTCGCCGACCGGCTGGCCGAGCGCGTGCGGGCGCAGGGCGCCCGGCGGATGGGCCGATACGTCGACGTCGTCATCAGCCAGGCCCGGATGGCCGACCTCGTCGTCCCCGAGCCGCTGGCCCTCCAGCTCGACGAGATCGTCTCTTGGCATCGCAGCAGCCACAGGGTGCGCTGGGAGATGGCCGTCGGCGCCGCCGACCCCGTCGGAACGGGGCTGACGTGCCTGTTCGCCGGCAAGTCCGGCACCGGCAAGACCTTCGCGGCCCGCTGCCTGGCGAGCGAGCTGGGGCTGAACCTCTACCGGGTCGACCTGAGCCAGGTCGTGTCGAAGTACATCGGCGAGACCGAGAAGGCGCTTGCCCAGATCTTCGACGAGGTCGAGGCGGGCCACGGTCTGCTCCTCTTCGACGAGGCCGACGCGCTCTTCGGACGGCGCTCCGACGTCAAGGACGCCCACGACCGCTATGCGAACATCGAGGTCGGCTACCTGCTGCAGCGGCTGGAGTCGTACGACGGCATCGCCGTCCTGACGACCAACCTGCAGGGCAACATGGACGCCGCGTTCGTACGCCGGCTGCGATTCATCCTCCAATTCCCCGCCCCCGACCGTGACCTGCGGCGGCGGCTGTGGGAACAGTCCCTGCCGGCCGAGCGGTGGCGCGAGGGCGACCTGCGACTCGATGTGCTCGCCGAACACTTCCAGCTCGCCGGCGGCGCGATCCACAACATCGGGCTGGCGGCCGCCCACCTCGCCGCAGCCACCCCGTCGGGGCGGATCACCCCGGCACACCTGACGCGGGCGACGCAGCGGGAGCTGCAAAAGGCCGGCCGCCCGTTCGACGCCTCGGCTTTCCGCGACCTGGTGGGGGTGGCGTCCTGATGCGGACGAACGGGGGTCTCTCGCTACGGATCGACCGGATCGCCGTCGAGATCGGCGCGGACCAGCGAGCCGAGCAGGCGGAGGAGACCGTCCGCAAGGCGCTGGCCCTGCTGGCCGCCCGGCTCCAGCAGGCGCCGTTAGGGCTGGCAGGGCGCGCGCCCGAGCTCGCACTGACACTGCTCGACCTTGGGCCGGTGGACCCGGGCTGGCTGGCTGGGCCGGCGGCAGCTGACAGGCTGGCCGAGCGGCTTTATCGCCAGCTCCTCGACGGCGCTTCGGGAGGTGGCGATGGTCGGCATTGAGCTCAGTTACGTGCGGGCGGCGTTCATCGCCTACGAGCCGGGTGGCTACCCCAACCGGCGCAGGGTGATCCCGTTCCGGTTCAACCCCGAGGGTCTGACCCGCACCGTGGCGGCGGAGGGCGGGCAGCGCCCGACCGGTGTCGAGGCCGCGCGGGGGGCGGCGCCGCCGCCATCAGGTGAGGCGCCGGCCGACGCGGCGGCAGCTTCGGTGAAGGAGAGCTTCACCGTGCAGATCCGGCTCGACTTCGCCGACCGAGACCCGGCGCTCACCACGCTCGACGAGCAATTCGGCATCGCCCCGGAGATCGCCGCGATCGAGGATTTGATGCATCCGGCGCAGACCGACGCAGACCTGAGCTCGGACGGCACCGAGGCGGTGCGAGCCGCCAGCCCGCGACCGACGGTGCTGCTGGTGTGGGGCCGTAAGCGCGTCGTCCCGGTGCGGATCACCTCGCTGAAGATCGACGAGACCCTTTACAACACCGAGCTCCATCCCGTCCGCGCCGAGATCGAGGCGTCGCTGGAAGTGCTCGGCGAGCCGGAAGCCCGGGCCGACCTCGCGGTGCGCTCGGCGCTCGACAACCTGGGCTCGCGCCGCCGCGAGCTCGCGCAGATGTACTACGCCAACACGTCCGCGCAGGGCTCGAACATCCTGCCGCTGTAGCCGAGGAGAGGACCGAGAAGTGATCGATCGACGCAGCCGATACGCCGGCACGCCAGTGCTCACCGCCGACGACGGCCATGGCGGCACCGAGCAGGTGCTGGACCTCCGGCCGACACCGCCGACCACCAGCGTGCTCCGGGTGGTCGCCACGGACGCCGACCGGCTCGACCTGCTCGCGTTCCGCTACTACCGCGACCCCACCCGCTTCTGGCGCATCTGCGACGACACTCCCGACCTCGATCCGTTCGACGTGCTGGTACCGGGGGCTCAGGTGCCGATCCCCCCGGACAAGTAGGCAAGGCATAGGACATGACGTCGCCCAGGGTCAATCTCTTCGTCGCCGGCACCGCTGTGGATCCCGCGGTGCTGGCGCAGCTCACGCGCGTCGAGGTGCGCGAGAGCGACTGCGACCCCACCGTGCTCGCGCTGCGGTTCACCCTGGTCCAACGCGACAACGGCGAGTTCGGCCCGCTGGACGACACCATGTTCGAGCCCGGCACGCCGATCGGCTTCGAGGTCGAGCCGCCGGGTGGGGTACTGCAGCGCATCTTCGAGGGGTTCTGCACCCACATCCGTCCCCATTTCGAGAGCGCTGCCGAGAACGCCTACGTAGAGATCCTGGCCATGGACGCCGCCGTCGTCCTCGACGCCGAGGAGAAGGTCGCGGCGTGGGCGAACGTCAAGGACAGCGACGTCGCCAGCCAGATCCTCGCCGCCTACCAGATCTCCGCGCAGGCCGCCGACACGCCGGTCCAGTACGACCAGGACCGCCAGCGACTCACCCAGCGCGCCACCGACTGGCGCTTCCTCCAGCACCTGGCGCGGCGCAACGGGATGCGGTTCTGGTTCGACTACGACCCGAACTCCGGGTCCCTCGTCGGTCACTTCGAGACGCCGAACGTCTCGACCGACCCACAGCCCGACGTCGTCCTGCTGCAGGACGGCTCGAACTTGAGCTGGGCCGACGTGCAGCTCCTCGCTGTCGGACCCGTCAAAGTGGCCGGCGCGGCGATAGACCCGCTCGCCAAGCGGATCGTCCGCGCGGCAGGCGACCCGACACGTGACGTGATGGGCGGCCACGACGCGGCTGACGCGGTCGGCTCGGGGCTGACCAGGGCGGGCGCCGGAGCGGCGACGGCCCTGCTGACCGCGCCGCCGCCTCTGGATGAGGCGCTGGGCGCCGAGGCGTCTGCGGCGACCGACGACGCTCGATTCGTCGTCGAGCTCCGCGCGGAGCTCGACCCCGCGCTCTACCGGGGCCTGCTGCGGGCCCGGCGCCCCGTGCTCGTGCGCGGAGTGGGTCGCCGCTTCTCCGGGGTGTACTACGTCCAGTCGGTGCGCACGACGATGGAGGAGAACCGCCTGCTGCAGACGTTCGTGGCCGTCCGCAACGCGACCGGCCAGAGCGGGCAGGAGCGGTTCGGCCAGTCTGCGGAGGAGGTGTCCGCGACGTGAGCGAGTTCGCGAGCGAGGACTCTGGGCTGACCCGCTTCTTCGGGAAGTATCACGGCGTGGTCACCAGCGCGGACGACCCGCTCAAGATCGGCCGAATCACCGCCAAGGTGCCGGCAGTCCTCGGCGAGGACGTCGAGACCGGCTGGGCACTGCCGTGTTTTCCCGCCGGCGGCGCGAAGGACACCGGGATGGTGTTCCTGCCGGCGGTCGGTGCGACCGTCTGGGTCGAGTTCGCCGCCGGGGACGTCTCGCAGCCGATCTGGAGCGGGACCTTCTACGGCGCCCCGAGCAGCGCCGGCGGCGCGGACGACCTCGCCTCCGAGACCGGCGCCGAGACGCCGCAGGGGGACGGGAAAGACCCGACGCCGGCCCTGTGGGTGTTGCGGACGGCGGGCGGGCACCAGCTCACGTTCGACGACGACGGCGAGGCGGTGCTGCTGACCAACGGCAACGGCAAGACGTCCCTGCGCTTCGAGCAGGACGGGTCGGTCGTGGTCACCGCCGAGAAGATCAAGCTGGGCGCCAACGCGTCGGAGAAGCTCGTGCTCGGCGACGCCTTCATGCAGTTCTTCAACACCCACACCCACCCGACCGGAGTGGGCCCGTCCGGGCCGCCGACCCAGCCGATGTCCAGCAGCCACCTGTCGTCGAAGAACACCACGGAATGAGGCGGCGATGGCTCTGAACCCCTCCTCGCTCTCCAGCGCCCTGCAACGCGACTGGCTGCCAGGCGACGACGGTCCCTACCACGGCAGCGCGGCGGAGTCGGGCGACGCGTTCGCGGGCGCGGTGAGCGGATGGTTCGCCTCGGCGACCGCAGGAGCCTTCCCGTGCGTGACGGCGACGGCCCGGCGCGGGCAGCTCGCGAGCGGTGCGGCCGGCGCCTTCTCCGCCCAGCAGCCCCCCACC
>Ga0190271_10001637_pt1 | contig 12955 bp, 14 predicted proteins | sample Popmic356T_FD_133747 | JGI IMG/M metagenome (GOLD analysis project Ga0190271, IMG submission 133747) | Populus adjacent soil microbial communities from riparian zone of Weber River, Utah, USA - 356 T | ecosystem: Environmental > Terrestrial > Soil > Riparian zone | place: USA: Utah | collected...
GCCCTGGCGAGGTCGCCCGTGGCTCGTCCTGCGCACGCCGCGCTGGGAGGCGACCCAGTGGAACGGGCCGGTGCTCCAGCTCGATGCGCGCGTGGCGCGTCGACTCGGCCCCGATCTGCTCGCCGACACCACGCGTGTCCCGGATCTCGTCGTGCGACTCCGCGCGACGGATCCAGCGCGGCTGCTGGGCGACGTCCTCGTCGACCAACGGGTGGTGGCGGGGATCGGGAACATGTGGCTCGCGGAGCTGCTCTGGCACGCACGCCTCTCGCCCTGGCTCTCGGTGGGCCAGGCGACCGACGACGAGCTCGCCAAGGCTCTGCAGTGGGGCCGCGACACCATGCGGGCCTCGGTGGCGGGGGCTCGGCCCCAGCGCGCCGTCTACCGACGCGCGGAGCGCGCGTGCCCGCGCTGCGGCGGGATCGTTCGCTCGCGTGGCCTCGGCGACGAGAACCGCACCGCGTACTGGTGCGAGGGCTGCCAGCGAAACGCGTGACCACGGCGGGTGTGTTGCGGCCGCCCGTGCTGCTGCAGGGATCAGCCGGCCGAGCCGGTACCTGTTCTCATGGCGCCTCGGTCGCCCCAGCTCCACCATGCGCTGCGCGCCTTTACGCTCGGCGCGTTCGCCTACCTCCTGCGCGAGCTCGACGATGCGGGGGAGAGCCTCCCGTTCGCCTTCGAGGAGCACGATCGCCGCGACGGCCCGACGCTCTACGAGTATCGGCCGCTGGTCGGGTCGTTCGTCGAGGAGCGCGCCGATCGCCTTCGTGGCCGTGAGGACGCGCTCATTGCGCTGGAGGAGCTCGGCCGCGAGCCGGCGGCTGCGATCTACGCCCGCGCCCACGCCGGACGCGATCCCTCCGCCGACGACGCGCTCTTTCGCACGATCCTGCTCGACCTCCTGATTCGCGTCGCCGAGTCGTGTGGCGGCTTCGACTGGGACGACGATTGCTTCGACCGGGCGTTCGGCGACCTCGAGCGCTCGCTCTTCGGCGATCGACGCGCGTACACCGCGGTCGCGCCGCTCGTCGGGCTGACGACGGGGACGCAGCGCGTGCTTTCGGAGGCGATGCGCGTCAGGCCGGTCGCCGACGGCGAGCTCGCGCGGCACTGGCCGGAGGCCAAGGGCCTGCTACCTCCGGGCTTCGGCAGCGAGCCCGACCGCTACTGCGTGGTCGAGTACCGGATCGGCCTCGACGCCGGCGAGGACGTCCCGGATGCACCCGCCGAGATCGCGGACGTCGTCTCGGCGCTCCGGCTCGCGACCGCGGCGCCGTTGGCTGCTGGTCCCGTGCTCTTCGAGACGCTCGACGGAAGGCCGTACGGGATTCGGCCGGTGCTGCCGATCGCCGCGACCCAACCGCCCGGCGAGCCGACGAAGCTCGACGAGTTCCGCGCGCCCGTCGCGGCGGAGCTTCTGATCCGTCTCGGGCTCGTCGACCTCGACACGAACCTCGCCGAGGCGCTGGACCGCTGGGAGCTCTCGCTCTTCCAGCACGAGCCGTTCCGCTCCGAGCAGCTGCGGGCCGCGCTCGAGGCGTCTCTGGGAACGACGTGGCCGCTTCGCGCCTCGATTCTGCTCGAGACCGACCCCGAGGCTCGTGCCACGCTGCATCGGGACCTGACGCGTCTCGCAGACGGCGAGCCGGCTCCCGAGCCGGCGGCCGCGGCCGTGCGGCGAGCACTCGTCGCGGTGCTGCGCGTCGACGAGCGGCACGAGCTGCTCGAGCGGCTCGACCGCGAGCTGCTCGGCGTGGCCGCCGAGCATTCGGTTCGCGTCGCGTCGTAGTCGAGCCACGCAGGCGCGCACCTACACTCGCCGTATCGGTGAGCTGATCCTCCTCACGGGCGCGAGCGGATACGTCGGCGGTCGGCTCCTGCGCGCGCTCGAGGAACGCGGCGAACGCATCCGCTGCCTTTCGCGTCGCCCCGACGTCCTGCAAGCCCGCGTCGGTCCGGCTACCGAGGTCGTCGCCGGGGACGTGCTCGACCCGCGGACGATCCGCGCCGCCCTCGACGAGGTCCACACCGTCTACTACCTCGTCCACTCGATGAGCTCGAACCGCCAGTTCGACGAGGTCGACCGCGAAGCGGCGCGCGCGTTCGTGACGGCGGCGCAGGACGCCGGTGTCCGGAAGATCGTCTACCTCGGCGGGCTCGGGCACGGGAGCGGGCTCTCGGGCCACCTGCGTTCCCGCCAGGAGGTCGGCGAGATCCTGCGCGCGTCGGGCGTGCCGACGATCGAGCTGCGCGCCTCGATCGTGATCGGCTCTGGCAGCGCGTCGTTCGAGATGGTGCGGGCGCTCGTCGAGAAGCTCCCCGTGATGGTGACACCCGGGTGGGTTCGCGTGAAGGCGCAGCCGATCGCGATCGAGGACGTCGTCGCATACCTCGTCGCGACGCTCGACCACGAGCCGCAGGGTGGCGAGCTCTACGAGATCGGCGGAGCCGACCGGGTCACGTACCTCGAGCTCATGCAGGAGTACGGCCGCCAACGCGGACTGCGTCGCGTGATGATCCCGGTGCCGGTGCTCTCGCCGCGCCTTTCGTCGCACTGGCTCTGGCTCGTGACCCCGGTCTACGCCGGGGTCGGGCGAAAGCTCGTCGACTCGCTCCGCAACGAGACGGTCGTCTACGACGACAGAGCGCTCACGGTGTTCCCCGTTCGGCCGCGAACGGCGCGCGAGGCGATCGGCCGCGCGCTCGCCAACGAGGACCGGGAGATGGCCGAGACCCGCTTCATGGACGAGGTGTTCGCCGAGCGCTCGACCTACGGCGGCGTGCGTGTCGGGTCGAGGCTCGTCGACACACGGTCCGCCGCCGTGCCCCATCCGCCTCCCGTGGCGTTCGCTCCGATCCAGCGCATCGGCGGCGAGACGGGCTGGTACAAGGGGGCTCTTCTCTGGCGGCTGCGAGGGCTGCTCGACGTGCTCGCCGGCGGCCCCGGCCTCCGTCGCGGACGGAGGGATCCCAGCCACTTGCGGATCGGCGACACCCTCGATTTCTGGCGGGTCGAGGCCTTCGAGCAGGATCGGCTGCTCCGCCTCCGCGCCGAGATGAAGGTGCCGGGACGGGCCTGGCTCCAGTTCGAGATCAAACCACGTGCGGACGGCTCCGCTGTGACCCAGACCGCGATCTTCGAGCCGACCGGGCTCTTCGGGCTCGTCTACTGGTACGTGCTCTGGCCCTTCCACGGCTTCATCTTCGGCGGCATGCTGCGGAACCTCGCGGCCGCGATGGCGGTCCACGCGCAGCCGTCCGAGCCTACGCGCTGACGGCACACATTCGGCACGAAGTCGTCGCACACCCGTCACAGGTGCGCCACTACCGTCGGGGCATGGAGGAGGCACGGAGCGTTCTCGAACGGTTCGATCGAATCGAGTCCATGCGACGGGCGAACGCGGGGCCGGTCGAGCTGCTCGGGGAGCTCCGGGCCCTCCTCCGAGAGGCGGAGGCATGGGTGCGAGTCGAAGGAGGTGATGCCGGCGACGACGCCGTGGGGCGCCTCCGACAGGCGCTCGAGCGTGACATGATCGGTGCGTGATCTCGCACTGGGACGACGTCCCGTCTGTCCGTCGCGAACGGGGGCACATCGCGGCCGACTGGCAGTCGTTGACCGGTGAGCGGTCGAGCTGGGTCGGTCTCCAGCGGATTCGGATCGAGCCCGGCAAGTGGTCGACCCCGCTGCACCTAGAGGCGTCCGAGGAGGAGATCTTCTTCGTCCTCTCGGGCACGGGTGTCTCCGTCCAGGGGGACGGCTCCGGCGAGGCGGCCTACGAGGTCGGTGAGGGCGATTGCCTCGTCCACCTGGCGCTCGAGCACGCGCACACACTCCGGGCGGGAGCCGACGGGCTCGAGGTGCTTGCGTTCGGCGAGCGGCACTACGCCGCGAACACCCTCCTGCCGCGCGCGGGGGTCTCCTGGCTCGGGCCGACGTGGGTGCTCGAGGGGGCGCCCGACGACCACCCCTGGAAGCGAGAAGCGGCTGCCGGGCCACCGGAGGTCGGTGGGCTCGCCGAGCGACCGGCGCGGATCGTCAACGCCGAGAGCGTCGCTCGGGAGGGCCGGGCCGGCGAGACGGTCGACCGGGAGGTATGCGACCTCGGCCGTGCCGCGGGCTCGCTCAAGACGGGCCTGCGGCTCTTCGACGTGCGACCCGGGAAGCTCGCCAACCCGCCGCACTGCCACAGCGCCGAAGAGGAGATCTTCGTCGTCCTCGACGGCGACGGCACGCTCGAGCTCTGGCCGCATCTCCGGCTCGGAGGTGACCACGAGACGCATCGGGTGGCACGAGGCACGGTCGTCGCGCGTCCGGCGGGTACGGGTCTCGCGCACACGTTCCGAGCCGGCGACGGCGGGCTCTCGCTCCTCGCGTACGGGACGCGCGATCCGCGGGACGTCACGTACTACCCTCGCTCGGGCAAGGTGAACGTCCGCGGGCTCGGTCTCATCGGCCGGCTGGACGTGCTCGACTACTGGGATGGAGAGGACTGAGAGCCGCTTGAAGGAGTCGGGTGGACCGCAGGGAAGTCAGGCGTGGTCATGGGTCTCATCCGTCTTCGGCCGCGTCCCGCGGCGACACCCGTCGCACCTGCCCGTGAGCCGGCGCCGCAACCCGAGCGGCTCGAGCCCGAGCGGCTCGAGCCCGTGCCCATCGAGCCCGTGCCCATCGAGCCCGAGGTCGGACCGGAGCCGGCGGCGTTGAGCGAGCCCGTGCGCGAGCCCGAGCCGCCGGTTGCGCCGGTTCCCGACGTCCCCGTCGTACCCACCGTGCAGCCCGTGCGCCCGGCGCCGAGTGCCGAGACGACCGCGACGCGCGTGATCGTCCTCGCGAACCAGAAAGGCGGGGTCGCCAAGACGACGACGACACTCAACCTCGGCGTCGCGTTCCACGAGATGGGATATCGCGTGCTGCTCATCGACCTCGATCCGCAGGGCAACCTGACGATGAGCCAGGGCCTCAACCCGGACGCGATCGAGCGGTCGATGTTCGACGTCCTCGTCCACAAGGTGCCGATCTCCGAGGTGATCGAGCAGCGGGAGGTCGACCTCGCCGTCGCCTCCATCGATCTCGCCGGGGCCGAGCTCGCGCTCAGCGCGCTGATCGGCCGCGAGCGCTCGCTCGAGAAGGCCCTCGTCGAGGTGCGCAGCAAATACGACTTCGTGCTCGTCGACACGCCACCGTCCCTCGGGCTCCTGACGATCAACGCGTTCGTCGCGGCGACCGGCGTGATCGTGCCCGTTCAGTGCGAGTACCTCTCGCTGCGCGGGCTCGTCCAGCTGGAGAACACCCTCGCGATGGTGCGTGAGAACCTCAACCCGAACGTCGGCGTCGAGGGGATCGTTCCCACGATGTTCGACGGCCGCACGCTGCACTCACGCGAGGCGATCGAGATCCTCGAGGAGAACTTCGGCGAGCTCGTCTACCGCACGCGGATTCGCAAGACGGTGCGGTACGCCGAGGCGCCCGTGAAGGGGAACTCCGTCCTCAAGTACGACCCGACAGGCGCCGCGGCGGAGGCCTACCGCGAGCTGGCGCGCGAGATCGTCGCGGTGAAGGAGGCTCGTGATGGCGCGGAAGCGCGCAAGCATGCGTGAGGGCCCGCTGGCGGAGCTCTTCCGCGCGACCGAGGCAGCCCAACGCGGTCAGACCGACGCCGATCCGACGCCCGAGGCGCCCGCGCCCGAGCCGACGTCGGCCGAGCCGCAGCCTGCATCCCCCGCGCAGCCCGTCGAGCGCGAAGAGCAGCAGCTTCCGTTGGAGACGCCGCAGCCTGACGCTCCGGAGCAGTCGCGCGACCCGGACGCCACGGTCGAGCACGTCTACGACTTCGAGGTCGGCCGGCGCGAGCGACGCGGGCAGTCCGAGCCGATCGAGGCCCCGCCGGCCGCCGACGCGCCGACGACGATCGAGCGGGCTGCCACGCCTGCGCCGGTGGAGTCTGTGCCGCCGAAGGAACCGGCCGCCGCGCCCCGCGCCGAGGAGATCCCGGCGCCACTCGAGCCCTACACGCCCCCGGCGAGCAGGTTCGTCAACCCGATGCCCGAGAGCCCGCCGCGCCTCCACGTTGCAGGCGACGTCGCCTCGTACCTCGCCGTGATCCGTGTCGTCGGCGTCGGCGGCGCAGGCATCAACGCCGTGAATCGGATGATGGATGCCGGTATCGCGCAGGTCGATTTCGTCGCGGTCAACACCGACGCTCAGCAGCTCGACCTCTCGGATGCCCCGGTGAAGCTCCACATCGGCGAGTCGATCACCCAGGGACTCGGGTCGGGCTCCGACCCGGAGACGGGACGTCGCGCCGGCGAGGAGGGCTACGACCAGATCCGTACCGCGCTCCGCGGCAGCGACATGGTCTTCGTCACCGCCGGTGAGGGAGGTGGCACCGGCACCGGTGCCGCACCGGTCGTGGCGAAGATCGCCCGCGAGCTCGGCGCGCTGACCGTGGGGATCGTCACCACACCGTTCAAGTTCGAGGGCACGCGCCGCCGGACGGCGGCTGACAGCGGCGTCGAGGCGCTCCGCGCGGCGTGCGACACCGTGATCGTGATCCCGAACGACCGACTGCTCGAGGTGCTGGATCGCTCGACGTCGATGATCGACGCGTTCCGGATCGCCGACGACGTGCTGCGCCAGGGCGTGCAGGGGATCTGCGACCTGATCACGATGCCCGGCCTGATCAACCTCGACTTCGCCGACGTCCGCACGGTGATGACCGATGCCGGCTCGGCGCTGATGGGCATCGGCTATTCGGAGGCGCCGGAGGGTCGGGCGCGCGAAGCAGCCGAGCGCGCGCTGCGCTCGCCGCTCATCGACACGGAGATCGTCGGCGCCCGCGGCATCCTGCTTTCCATCGCCGGCGGCGACGACCTCACGCTCCTCGAGGTGAACGAGGCGGCCGAGGTCGTCCGCCAGGCCGCGACGGACGACACCAACATCATCTTCGGCGCCACCGTCGACGAGCGACTCGCCGGCCAGGTGTGGGTCACCGTCGTCGCGACGGGTCTCGGTGGGGTGCGACGAAGCTCGTTCACCCCGTCACCGGCGCGGTCGGCCGTTCCGTCGAGCAGCTCGTTCGCCGGCGATCGTCCGGCACCGGAGGCCGAGCGCGAGCTTCCGAGCTTCCTCCGCTGACGCCTCGAGCGTCGCGCCGCCGGTTCGACGCCCGGACGACCGCCCGAGGCTGAACGTGATCGCCCCGTAGGCTCTGCGCATGGGTGGGGCGGTCGCTGCGGGCAATCGGCACTCGGCGGAGGCCGGTGCCTGGGCGCTCCGCGAAGGGGGAACGTGCGTCGACGCGGCGCTCGCCGCCACCTTCGCCGCCTTCGTGACGGAAGGCCCGCTGACCGGTCCGGCGGGAGGCGGCTTCCTCCTCCTCTCCGAACCGGGCGGGGAGCCGGTCGTGCTCGACTGCTTCTTCGCGGTTCCCTCCGAGGGGACGGGCGAGATGGACGAGATCGAGATCGACTTCGCCGACGCGTCGACGCAGACCTTCCACGTCGGTGAGACGTCCGTCGCCGTCCCGGGACTCCTTTTCGGTCTTGCCGAGGCGCACGAACGGCGCGGGCTCCTCGCCTGGGAGACGCTCTTCACGCCCGCCCTCGAGCTCGCGCGGCGGCCGCTCGAGACCACGGCCGAGCAGGCATTCCTGCACGAGATCCTCGTACCGATCCTGCAGCGCGAGGAAGGTGGCAGGCGCATCTACGGCGTCGCCGGCCTGATCGACACCGCCGATCTCGTCCCGACGCTGCTCCTGCTGCGCGATGCCCGCGCGGACGCGGTGCCACTCCTTCTCACGCAGCTCGCCGACGATCTCGCCGCCTATCGCGTCGAGGAGCGAACACCCCTCGAAGGCGGCTTCGCCGGCGCGACGGTGCGAACGACGCCGCCACCCTCGCTCGGCGGCGCGGTCGTCCGGACCGGCCTCGCGGAGCTCGACGGGTCACGGCTCGAGCCCGCCGGGTCGGCGGCTGAGGCATCCGCGCTGGCGCGCGCGCTCGGCACGGCCTACGGCGATGCCGGCTCGGGAGCGCGGCCCACGGGGACGACACATGTCTCCGTCGTGGACTCGGACGGTGCGGCGGTCGGCCTCTCGTCGACGCTCGGCTCCGGCTCCGGCGTCTTCCGGCACGGGTTCCAGCTCAACAACATGCTCGGCGAGCGCGACGTGATCGGATGGGAGCACCGCGAGCCCGGGACGAGGCTCCCGAGCATGATGACGCCGACCCTCGTGCTCGACGCGGACGGCAAGCCGCGGCTGGTCGCCGGAAGCGCAGGCTCGGTCCGCCTCGCCGGAGCGATCCTCCAGGTGGTCGCGGGTGTCGTCGGTCACGGGCTCCCCGTCGCCGAGGCGATCGCGCGCCCCCGGCTCCACGTCGACGGCGAGACCGTGCACGTCGAGGGAGGCTGGCCGGACTCCGTCGCCGCCGCTCTCGAGAACGACGATCATGACGTCCGCCTCTGGGCCGGTCGCAACCTCTTCTTCGGCGGGGTCTCGGCGGTCGAGCGGCGGCCGAACGGCACGCTGGGCGCCGCCGGCGATCCCCGACGGGGCGGTCACGGCGTCGTCGTCCCATGATCGAGATCCGACCCGCCGATCCTGCGGACGCCTCGCAGCTCATCGTGCTCGCGGCGGAGATCGGACGCGAGCCCGGTGACTGGCTCCTGACGACCGACACGTGGCGCGCGGTCGGCGACGAGCGCCGCTACCTGAAGGCCGTGCGCCGTCATCCGGACGCCGCCGTCCTCGTCGCCACCGACGGGCCTGCGCTCGTCGGTCGGCTCTCACTCGCCCGCGACCCGCATCCGTCCAGTGCGCACGTCGCCGATCTCGGACTGATGGTCGCATCGAGCCACCGGCGACGGGGGGTCGGCCGGGCGCTCCTCGACGCGGCCGTCGAGTGGGCGCGTCGCGCGGGGGTGCGCAAGCTCGAGCTCCACGTGTTTCCGTGGAACGAGCCGGCGATTCGCCTCTATGAGGTGTACGGGTTCGAGCGCGAGGGCGTCCGCCGAGGGCACTACGACCGCAACGGCGATCTCGTCGACGCGCTCCTCATGGCCTATCACCTCCCTCCGGAAGCGGAATTCCCTCCATCTCCAGCGCCCTGATCAGGAAGCGGCGCATCTCGGCCTCGTAGCGCGGATCGAAGAGCGCCTGTCCTCCGACCATTCCGCCCGCGGCTCGCACGGCCTCGACGAGCTGCGCGATCGTCGGTCCTTCGTCCGCGCGGCCGACGGGGATCGCGATCCAGCTGTGCGGCGGCTCCTCGCCGTCTCCGAGGGTGCCGAACGGGAACCGATCGGCGTTGTCGACGGCGGTGTCCTGCTCGCTCGATCCGCCGGCGTCGTCCATGCACACAGGGTGCCGCCGCAAGCGTCACGTGTCTGTGCCGCGTGTGTGCCGAAAGCGTGTCGCCCCCGCGCGCGCCGCCCACGCGCGCGCCGCCCCGGCGCCCGCCGCCCCCGCGCCCGCCGCCCCCGCCCGCGCCCCGCCTGGCGCCCGCGCCCCGTCCTCAGCGCGCCCCGACAGCGAGCGCGACGAGCTCCTGCCAGCCCGGAGCCCCGTCCTGCCGGAGCGCCGCTGCCGCGGCCAGCGACTCCTCGCCGTGGGCGGCGCGGGTCGAGAACCGCTTCGGATCGGGTCGAATCGACACGCGCGGCAGGTGGAGCCGATCGGCGTCCCAGCAGGCACCGATCGTCGCGTCGTCGGAGACGAGCCCGTCGGAATGGAGCCTCAGCGCCTCGGCGAGCACGCCGAACCTCGCGTCGTCGAGCGCCAGTGACCCCTCGTCCCGGAGCTCGAGTGCGAACGCCTCGGCCCGCCGCCCGTGTCCCGGGTCCACCGCCTCGTTCTCGCGACGGGTGTCGTGCAGCAGACCGAAGCAGAGGACGAGGGCGCGATCCGCATCGCGCGCGGCGTCACCGAGCGCGAGTCCGGTGGTCGCAACGCAACGCCAGTGCTCCTCGCCGTGCCAGGCCGAGTCGCGCCGCCACGCCCGTGGCAGCACGATCTCGACGAGGCGCGTCAGCGACCGCGCGTCCACGCCTCAACCATCGCACGCTGTGCCGAGGTCTGAGGCGACGCAAAGACTGCGTCGGAGGCCTCGCGGCGCAGCTCGGCGATCCGCGCGAGCACATCGCCACGGTCGAGCCCGTGCCGTCGCAACCAGCAACCGACGACGGTTCCGGTGCGGCCGATCCCGCCCCAGCAGTGGACGTAGACCGTGCCGCCCGTTGCGAGCGCCTCGTCGACTTCGTCCAGGATCCGGCTCATGTGCGGGATCGTCGTGACGCCCAGGTCGACGATCGCGTGCGCCGAGCGGCGAGCGTTCGGCCCGACGAGCGGCGCGTAGGGGGCGAGCGAGTCGGCCGGGTGAGTGAGGTCGACGTAGAGCGTGACCCCGTGCTCCACGAACCTGCTCAGGCGGCGCGCGGCCTCGTGGACATCCTCCGAGCCCGGGTACGCGCCGGCGAGGAAGCGGTCCGCGACGCGGTAGCTGTCCGGGATCGGCAGGGTCACGGTGCGTCGCGGATGCTACGCCTGCCCACCAGGCCGGAGCGCCTGCGGCGTACGCTTTCCTCATGGACGCAGACCCCGTCGAGCTTCGCGTGCTCGGCTGCCTGCTCGAGAAGCAGCGGACGACGCCGGATCAGTACCCGCTCTCCCTGAACGGCCTCCGGCTCGCGTGCAACCAGGCGACGAACCGCGAGCCGGTCGTCGCCTACGAGGAGCGCGAGATCCACGAGGCGCTCCAGCGACTGGCGCGGCGTGGCTGGACGAGGCTCGCGAGCGGCGCCGGAAGCCGGGCGCCGAAGTACCGGCAGCTCTTCGACGAGGCCGTCGGGCTTGCGACCGACGAGACGGCGGTTCTCTGCGTGCTCATGCTCCGCGGCGCCCAGACGCCCGGCGAGCTCAACCAGCGCACGCAGCGGCTGCATCCGTTCTCCGGGCTCGACGGCGTCCACGAGACGCTCGACCGCCTCGCCGCCCGTGGTCTCGTCGCGCGCCTCGGCCGTCGCCCCGGGCAGAAGGAGGAGCGGTACGGACACCTTCTCGGCGAAGGAAGCGACCCGGACGAGAGGACTGCGATGCCGGAAGGAACGACCGTCGACCTCGAGGCGCGCGTCGTCGCGCTCGAAGCGGACGTGGCGGCGCTGCGCGAGGAGCTCGCCTCGCTCCGAGGCGACTGAGCCCTCACTCGTCGGCGCCGCGCGACCGCACGACCTTCCAGGCGACGCCTGTCGAGAAGCCTCGCCGCACGAGGAACGCGACCGCCCGTCGCCGCTCGCGGTCGTCCCCGACCGCGCGGGCGCCCAACGCCGCAGCGGCAAGCTCGGCTTCGTCCTCGGTGCCGTACGCGGAGTCCATGGCCGCCTCCGCTTCGATCGGCGCGATGCGGCGACGACGTAGCCCGACGGACGCGCGGCGCCGCCCGTACCCGCGCGAGCGATACCCGCGAGCGAGCTGCCCGGCGAGCTCTGCGTCGTCCAGGTACCCGAGCCGCAGCGCTTCGGCGATGATCTCCGAGGCAATCTCGACGGGCACCTCTCGCGCGACCAGCTTCGTCTCGATCTCCGCCACCGACTGCGCCCGCGCCCCGAGCGAGTTGACGACGAAGGTGCGCGCTCTCGCCGCCTGGCGCTCGAGCGACTCCTCGGCGTCAGCCATGGCGAGGGCAGTGTGACGTCGCGCTACGCGGCGAGGTCGGCGGCGCTCGCCGGCTCGGCCGCGAACATCGCTGCGAGCTGCGCCAGCTCGGCGTCCGTGCCGACGGTGACTCGCGCCTCGCCGCTCGCGATGGCCTCGCGCGCGGTCGTCTGCCCCTCGATCAACGCGTGGAGCACCTCGGGAGTCAGCTCCGCAGAAAGGGTCGGCGCCTCGGCCGCGAACTTCCCGGGGGACAAGCTCCCGTCGACGACCGTCAGGGACATCACCTCGTCCTCGGCGAAGCGAATCTCGTAGACGCCGTCGACGGCGAGCTCGGGCCGGAACCGGGCGTGCACCGCGTACATGCTCCAGCAGTCGCCGGCGCTCGGTGCGCCGAGCGTCGTCGCGCCCCATCGTGCGAGCGCGCCGAGCACGGGCTCGAGCGCCCGCCCGTCGGCGGTCAGCTCGTACACCGTGACCCCGAGCGGGGGAGGGAGCTTCGTCTTGCGCACGATCGCGGCCGTGTCGAGACTGCGCAGGCGGGCGCTGAGGATGTTCGAGCCGATCCCCGGGAGCGCGTCGGCGAGATCGGTGAACCGCCGCTGGCCCAGCATCAGCTCACGCACGATGAGGAGCGCCCAGCGGTCGCCGATCTGATCGAGCGCATGTGCGACGGGGCAGTACTGGCCGTAGCGCTTCATGGCTCCCATTGTATCTCGTCGGTGAAGGTTCGGTTGCCCGCACTTTTGGTACGGAACACCGTACTTTCAATTCACAAGTAGATTGGCTAGCTTCCGAGCAGTAAACGAACCGAAAGGTGACGCTCTCATGGTTGCTACCTCGAATCACCGATGGCTGGCGTTGGCGCTCCTCAGCGTCGTCCAGTTCATGATCGTCCTCGACATCGCGATCGTGAACGTCGCCCTGCCGTCGATCCAGACAGATCTCGGGTTCTCGCAGGAGAACCTCCAGTGGGTGATCAGCGCCTACGCGCTCGTCTTCGGGGGCTTCTTGCTCCTGGGCGGGCGGACGGCCGATCTCCTCGGCCGGCGACGGATGTTCGTCATCGGCCTCGCCGTCTTCAGCGTGGCCTCGCTCTTCGCGGCCCTCGCCTGGAACGAGCCGTCGCTGATCGGCGCCCGCGCCCTTCAGGGCCTCGGCGCGGCGATCATCGCTCCGGCCGCGCTCTCGATCGTCATGACGACGTTCTCCGAGGGCAGGGAACGGAACATCGCCCTCGGCGTCTGGGGCGCAGTCGGCGGCTTCGGTGCCGCTGCGGGCGTGCTCCTCGGCGGCGTCTTCACCGA
>Ga0190271_10001638_pt1 | contig 12955 bp, 14 predicted proteins | sample Popmic356T_FD_133747 | JGI IMG/M metagenome (GOLD analysis project Ga0190271, IMG submission 133747) | Populus adjacent soil microbial communities from riparian zone of Weber River, Utah, USA - 356 T | ecosystem: Environmental > Terrestrial > Soil > Riparian zone | place: USA: Utah | collected...
GCTGAACGGCTGGAGAAGGTTTATTTGGGGGCCTCGGCGACGGAGAGGCGGCATGGAACTAGCGCTTGATCTCCGGCAGGGCACTTCAGGCCCTGTGGATGTGTCTGGTCATGGAGGCGCGGTCCGTGCAGTCCATATTCGAGCAGTCGAAGGCCCCACTGCGCACGGACTGGCGATGGAGTTCGATGGCCGTCGAAGCCGCATCGCCGTCCTGCCGTCCCCGACATTGGACGAGATCGAGGGCGTCCGCGTGACCGCGCGAATCTGGATAGACACCTTGATGGGCCGCCACACTGTGATGGAAGCTTACTTGGCCTTTGCGCTTTTCATCGAAGCAGATGGGAGCGTTGGGGCCACGGTATACAGCGGTACCGACTGGGGAGGTCTTCGCAGTGACCCAGGCGTCGTGCCACTTCGGCGATGGGTGGACATGGAATACAGCTACGACGGAATCGACACATCCGAGATTCATCTCGATGGAGCGCTCCAGGCTCAGGAGTACTCGAGCTTCGGACCGGTGCGGGGAGTGCAATGGCCATACGGAGTCAGTGTCGGCGCGTGGCCGGACGCCGACAAGCGGATGTTCCAAGGGCGCATGGATGCGGTCCGGTTATGGAGAGGTTCCAGGTAGGCCAGGGCGTTCCTTTCGCTACTCAGACGCCTCCCCGAGACGCTTGAACCTTGATTCGCCGCCGGCGACAAGACCCTCCACGTCAGGCCGGAGGCGGCAGGCCTCGCTGGCGGGACCGCCGGAAGCAGAATTGATCGGGCTACCGCTCGGACTGGTCGCGTAGGCCGCGATCCGCCGCATCTTGGACAAAGTCGACCGGGTCAGCCCGTCGAAGCTCGCGAAGACGCGACCGTGCGGTCGGCGTTCCGATGTCGGCTAGAGCGTACGCGACGAAACGTCTGACGTCAGGCGATGAATCCTTCGATAAGTCGGCCAGGGCCGATTCCGCATCGTCGCCGCCGATCTGGCCGAGGGCGGCGACGGCGTTGATCCGCTCGCGTTCGTCGAGACTCGGCAGCAGGCGCACGATCTCGGAGACCGATTCCGTATCGCCCCATCGGCCGAGGATGTGGATTGCGCTCTGCTGCAGCGCCGGCGCGGCGCGAGCGTCGCTGCGCAACAGGGCGCGAAGCTTCTCCAAGTCCTCTGGTCGCCTGGCGTCTATGACCTCCTCGACTCCCGTGGCGCAATCGGACTCCAGGGCTTGTTGCAGATCATTCGATATCCCGGCCATTGCCGCCCCTTAAGGTGCACACGATTCGACGGCGTTGTCGCCTCGGATCCGGTTGCGTTGAACTGTGCGCAGGTCAGGTGGCGGGTTGGTGATCGCGCCTGGCGTGGGCCACATGAGATTGTCCTGGTCGGTGTCTGGCACTTGGTTGTCGTTGGCCGGGTGCGGGTTGAGGCCGACAACGTGGGTCAGCTCGTGGCCGAACATGTTCTGACTCGTGTTGAAACCGGCCCAGAAGCCGCGCCGGCCCTGGGGGTAGGCGGAGCAGCCGCCGAGCCCCGGATTGGTAGAGCCGCCGATGTAGTAGCCCACAACGTCGGCCCCCGCGGCGCGACCGAGATCGAAGAGTGCATCCTCTTCACCGGTCGGATTCGCCTGAACCCCCAGCGGGCAGGCGTTCTGATTCAGGATGCCGTTGGCACCAAGGAGGTTGGTGACTTCGACGATGCTGGCGGCGCAGTAGATCCATGCATCGCAGTCACGCTGCCATACCTCGTTGACGACATCGAGATCGCGCTGCAAATTCTGGTATTGGCCGGCCGTCGAGCCCACGGGACGAACGGTGACAATCGCGAGTCGAATGAACGGCTTGCTCTGGATGAGTCCGAGTTGATGCCGGAGCGATCGGGTCTGGTTGTTAGAGCCATAGACGCCGAAAACGTGTCGTTTGACCGAGAGCGTGCCATGACGGTCTAGACACGACGCGGCGATTGTGCGGACGCTGAGGGTGGCCATGTCTGCCTCATTGGAGGGCGATGAGGATCGGGATCAGGTCGGTGCCGGCGCTCAGCGGGCGCAATGCTTTGCCGAGTACGGCGCCGAATGCGCGGGAGGGGTCGTCTGCTCGCATGGCGTGCCCAACCGTCGCCGACGTCGTCAGCAGATCGCCAATCGCAATCGGACCCGATCCTGCGTCGACTTGGCAGTATGCCTTGCCGGTCAGTGCAACCGAAACTCGATCGGCGCTTCCCTGCCTGCTATCCAGGATGATCCCCGAGTGAAGCCCCCCGGCGCCAGAAACGACACCCGCGACCCGGCGATCGTATGGAGCCGTGCATGGGCGAAGCCGGCCTCGATCGCCTATCGTGAGCACAGTTCCGGGCGCGGCGTCATGCCGTGTATCGAGGTCGAAGTCCTCGGCGCAGTCAGCTCCTATAAGGCGAATATCACCCGTTCCGCCGTCGAGATGGATCTTGGCCTGGCCGTCCGCGCCGTATATCCGAAGGTCGGCTTCCGCCCCCGAACCACCGAGGCTCGGCCCGAGGTCAAGCACCGAGTGCGTTGCATCGAACCGGAATACCGTGACGCCGGCGTCGTTCTTGATACGCAGATCGCCCTCATTGCCTTCAGCGCCCAGATCGAGTAACGCATACCTGGAGTCGAACCGAAACACCTCCCTGCCCTGACCATCGACAATTGTCACAACGCCAGAGAACTGTTCGGACATTTGGCCCTCCTCGCCCTTAGAGCTGGGCTTGACGTGGATCGGGCCGCCCGGCGCCCCGGCAAGGAGCTGTCCTCGGACCCGCTACGGCATCCACGTCCAAACCCGTCTCCTGCCAGTCCTACACCCAAGATGTGAGTGCGAATAGTCGTCACTTCGTGGACGCTGGCGGTCGCCGACGGATGATCGTGATAGGAAACGGTGCGTACACGGTGCGGCCCGCGATAGTCACTGTGTCCCCATCACGAGACGGGCCGTGGTCGGGATGACAGGATTCGAACCTGCGACCGCTTCGAGGATTCGGGCGCGCGTCGGTCCCCCCGTCGTCTCGAGAACTCACAGCGTACTAGGGCCCAGAAACAGAAAAAAGTGCCGGAATCCGGCACTTTTCCTATCATTGTCCCAACACAGGGTGCGCCCGAAGAGACTCAACTCCCAACCTTCTGATCCGTAGGCGGCGACTTCTCGGCCGAGATCCACGTAACTCCGCGGGCGTCCGGGCCTAGTTCACACATTCGTGCACACATCCTGATCCCGGCCGTCATCGAGCGACAACCCTCTACTTACGGTGGGATCGATCGCGGTCGGACGACTGTCTCCGCTGATCGGGATACACATCGGGTGTCAGGACTTAGAGCCAGGTCGACCCGGAATATGGCTGAGGATGGATTTGGAGAAGCCACCGTCGACGCAGATGTCTTGCCCAGTGACATAGCCCGACAGCGGACTGACGAGGAATTCGATCACGTTGGCGATGTCCATCGGCTCCCCAATTCGCGACAGCGGAATGATCTCTTCCCTTGCCCTCTTGATTGCGGGGTCGACGTACATTTGCTCGGTCATTCCTGTACGAGTCATGCCCGGCGACACTACGTTCACGCGGATGCCGTCCGGCGCCCACTCCAGCGCCAGCGTCTGAGCCAGCAGTGTCAACGCAGCCTTGCTGGGGCTGTAAGCCCCCGATCCGGCATGTGGAAGCTGACCGGACATCGAAGAGGTGAAGCACGCGGCGCCTCCGCTATCCCTCAGGTGCGGATAGCTTGCTTTGGCGAGAAGCCACGCTGCTCGGAGGTTGACGGCGAACATGCTGTCCCAGTCCTCGAGGGAAAGATCCTTGAGCGCGCCGGGGTTGGCGATTCCGGCATTCGCAACCAACGCGTCCAAGCCACCGAATTCGTCGACCGCAGCGGCTACCAACCGATCCGGCACTTCGGGGTCGCCCAGGTCGCCCACCAATGCGATGGCCTTCCCACCGATCGACTGGATCGAATCGACAACCTCCTCTTGTCGCGCGTTTGACGTATGCCCACACACGGCGATCATCGGCTGCTCGCCTCGAGCAAGAGCTGCCTCCGCGAGCCTCAGACTTACAGCGGCGCCGATGCCATTACTTCCCCCACTGACCAGAGCTCTCATTTCACGAGCTCCTTCGAGCCGAGATTCCAGCCCTCTCTGCTGAGGTCGCGCAAAGCCTGGGCAAATTCCTCAAGAGTGTTCTTTTCGCGGATGACCTCGAGAACGACATTGTCTACTCCGAGTGTGGCCTCGACGGCAGGACCCAATGCGCGCCAGTCGATGACTCCCGTGCCAATGGGCTCATGGCCCCAGACGTCCGTGCCCGTGTCTGAAATATGCACAAGACCGATCGACTGGTGATGGGCGAGCAGGCTTGCTACCGGATCTTCGCCGATGTAAGCGGCGTTCGCGACGTCGTACACGATCTTGAGCGAGTCATCGTTCACTGTGTCGACGACGTGCACAAGGGTCTCGATCGTGGGAGTGAAGCAGTAGGGAGTCTGTTCGAAGAGGAGTCGTGTCCCAGCCTGCTTGGCCAGCGGGATCAGAACGTCCAGGCTGTCGTACAGCCAGCCGTGTACCTGCTCGAGTGACGGCGAGATCATGGGACGCCGTGTGCCGGGGGAAATCACGATCTCCGGGACATCCCACTCGGCTGCCAGGTCGATCACCGAGGTGATGTGATCGATGCTCCTGCGTCTCATGCTTGCAGCGGGGCTGGCCAGGTTGAGGTCGAATCCGCCGGCGTTCAGCGACCTGATCTCGGCACTGTACTCGCTGAGCTTTACACGAGTTGCCGAGCGCTCGGTGGTGGAGATTTCGTCCGGCCAGCAATGTGGAGAACTGATCGGAATCTCGAAGGTCGTGTACCCACTGTCTACCAACTCAGCGATCGCATCGATTGCTGTTGCCTTCCAGAGGTACGAGAACGTGTTGATGATCATACGAAGTGTCCGTTCAGTTCAATGAGGTGCCGTGTGCACCCCGCTCATGGGGTGGGAACTGCTACAACCAGGAGCTCTCGGCCTGGCTCGGCGCCGAGCTGGGGGTTTCCAATCTGGTCAGTAGTTCGGGTGTGGAATCGATCACATGCGGCTGAATTTTTCTCCTCCCGCAATCGCATGTCCGTAGCGGGCTTGCTCGCCCGTCTCGTGCGGGTGGCTGACCACCTCGGCGCGTACCTTGCACGGATCACTGCATCTACGAGCCCATTCCTAGGTGCGCCCCACCGGCGACGTCGAGACTGACGCCGGTGATGTAGCGGTTGCGAGGATCGGTGAGGAACAGGGCGGCGTTGGCGACCTCGTCGGGGCGGGCGAATCGTTGCATCGGGAGCTGCGCGGCTCGCTTTTCACGCGCTCGGGCTGCTGCGTCCACGGTGGCGCCCGAAGCGTCCGCCAGTTGGGCCCACATGTTGGTCTCCACCGGTCCCGGCGTGATGGCGTTCACGGAGATCCCGGACGGCCCGAGGATTTGGGCCATGGACCACATGATGTGCAGCACCGCAATCTTGCTCGCGTTGTAGGGCAGGTACGTCGTTCTTCCCTCTTTCGCTGCCACTGACGAGAACAGCAGGATCGTCCCCTTGGTGTCTGCATGCAACATCGCCTGGGCGGTCTCGCGCACGATGGTGAACGTCCCGGTGGCGTTGATCGTCATGATGCGTTGAAACTCTGCGGTGCTGGTTTCGAGTGGGTGAGGGGTTTCGCCAAGTACTCCCGCCGCGTGTACCAGTGCGTCTATCCGGCCGAATCTGGCAATCACGTCCGCGATGACCGCAGCGACCGCGACCTCGTCCGTGACGTCGAGATCGAAGTAGGCGGCAGCAGCGTCTGGGACGTCGCCCGCGAGGTCCGCGCCGATGACGATGGCTCCCGCTTGCGCGTATGCGTCCACCATTGATGCGCCGATTCCTCCGTTGGAGCCGGTGACGAGCACGACTTGGTTCAGGTACGACTCCGCGGCGTCTGCGACATCATTTCTTGGCATGGCTTGTCCACTCTCGGCCGGTCTGCTCTTCCGTGGGGAGACCCCCGGCGGTCAGGATGCGCTCAAGAAGGAGCTGTGTCTTGGCGGCATCTGCGCCTGAGGTGAGCGGTTGGCGACGATCTTGGATGCGGTCGAGGAAGTGGTGAACGGCTCCCGCAAAACCGAAGGTCTGTGTCGCGGTGGCCCATCCGAACGCTTCCGGGGACATCTCGCGGACGGCGGTTCCATGGGGCCGAGTGATCGAGATGCGGTCAGGCGCCGTCACGTTCACCGACGTGGCTCCTCCATACGCGTCGAGCTTCTCACTCCACCCGCCGGCGTTGCGGGCCGCCATCAAGACGCCGGTGTGACCGTTGTCGAAGTGGATCATGGCGCTCACGCCATCTTCCTGCCACGGGTCCGTACCGGCAGCGTGGGCGGTGACCTCGACGGGCTTTCCTCCGCAGTACCAGCGCAATAGGTCCACCATGTGGATGGCATTCTCGAACGTGGCGCGATACTCCGAGCCGGCCCTGTTCTTCTGCGCGACGCAGAAGGTGGCCCCAGTCTCGGCGAAAGCGGCCCGCCCCGCCTCGTACACGGGGGCGAAGCGGCGATTGAAGCCGACCATCAGGACGCGGCCGGTCTCGGCGGCGATGTCGGCCAGCGACTGCGCTTCTACTGCGGTGGGCGCAAGTGGCTTTTCACAGAAGACGTCGATGCCTGCATACAAAGCCAGCTGTGTGGCGTGGAGGTGCTCGGATCGGGGGGTGAGGACGAAGACCGCGTCGAGATCTTCGTCCGCGATCATCGCTTCGATCGTCGGAAACGCTTTCCCGAAGCCCCAGCGACGCAAGAGCGATTCAGGACTCTCCTGCCGGGTGACCAGGGCGCAAAGTTCGACGTCGTCGCGTGCCACCAGGGTGGGCAGTTGCGCAATCGTGGCGATATTTCCGGCACCGATGACGCCGATCCGGGTTCGCGGGCCGCTCATTGTTTCGCCGAGATTTCGGACAAAAGGCCGCGAATGTAGCCGGCGGATTCGGCGAACCCGATTGCCGGGTCCGGAAGATCCTGCGGGTGCCACCGGTATTCGTATTCGAGCGTGAGGACATCGTCATAGCCGCGCTTGACGAGCTGTTCGATGATGTCTGGCCAGGGGATGACACCTCCACCGACTACCCGTGAGCTGACGGCCCGTTCCTCGGCCTTCACTCGGGCCGTGTCTGAAGCGCGGAAAGCCGCGTGGGGGTCCTTGAAGACGAGGTCCTTAACGTGCACGTGACCGATGAGCTCCCCCTGGACGACGAGCGCATCCTGCCAGTTCTCATCGTGGGTGAAGGTCAGGTTTGCCTGGTCGTAGAGAACGCGCACAGCGGCAGAATCGATCTCTCTGACGAGTCGCGCGGTGTCCGCTGCCGTCTGGGTCATCGTGCCGAAGTGGTTCTCCACACAGAGCGTGACACCCGCATCCTCGGCTTCGGGCGCAAGAGTGACCAGCGCCTTCTGCAACTGTGCCCAGTGCGCGCCATGATCGGTGCTTCCGGGATGCCATGCCCCTGCGTAAACCCGTACCCGCCCGGCGCCCACATGATGAGCGGCTTCGATGCAGGCCCGGAACTCGTCGATGCCTTCCTGCCAGCTAGATGAATCGAGGCTATTGATCGACGTGGTGTACGGCGTGAGGGCGACGATGGGGATTCCCTCAGCGTCAGCCGCCGCGGCCGCTCGCTGTACGGACTTCGGGTCCGACGGCTGAACAGCGGCGGGGTAGTCATCCTGGTAGATGACTTCGGCAGCGTCGAGTCCTGCCGCCTTGAAGAGATGCAATGCCTCTTCGAGGGTGCGACCTGGAGTACCGAGGGTATGTCCGGCGATGATCATGAGCGAGCTTCACTCCGTTCTGTGGGGCGGTTCCAGTCGTCAGGTCCGACGAGTTTGGGGGGGTCTTTGACTCGGGAACGGTCGACGAGTTCCATGAGCAAGCCCCATGGCGTCAGAAAGTACGTCCAACGGTTGCCGGCAACGGTCGGACTGTCCGGGCCCACTTCCTTGCGGCCGCCGAGCACCTCCACGCCGGGGATGGTGCGCAAATGCGCGACAGCGTCGTCGACGTCGTCAACGATGAGGCACAGGTGGTGCCCGCCGCGATCGCTATGCCGGGGGTGGTCAGGTCGTTTGTCTGCGCTGTGCCACTGGAAGAGTTCGATGTTGAGGTTCGGCGGGAACCTCAACATCGACAGCTCCAGCGACGCGTCCGGCGGCACATCGAAATGGAGCGGCATGAATGACGGGTCGGAGCCGCGACGGGATCGGTACAGCTCCTCTGCGCCGAGGACCTCGACGAAGAAGTCCACAGCCTCGTCGAGGTCGGGAACCGTGAATGCGGCGTGATCTACATGCCTGAGCCCGGGCAGACGTCGGGAACTCACCTGACCGGCCCCGTCGACGAACGAACGATGAGTTCGGGCTGGAGGATGACATGTTCTACTCGGCCGCTCTGCGCGGCGAGCTCGGCGAGGTCAATCGCGATTCGGCCCATCTCGGCAATGGGCTGCTGCACAGACGTCAGCGGCGGGTTGCTGCGCGCTCCGAGCGTGAGCCCGTCGAAGCCCACGACGGAGACATCGTCCGGAACGGACAGCCCGCGCGCACCGAGCGCGCTGATGAGTCCGAACGCGACCATATCGTTTGCCGCGATGATCGCGGATGGCCGCTGCGGCATCCGGATGAGCTCCTCCGTGGCGCGTTCGCCCGCATCCAGCCCGACGCCGCTTCTCAACTCAATCGAAGCGAGATCGTGTCGTTCGGCCATGGCCTGGTATGCGCGCCGGCGGTCGGCGGCAGTGTGCGTGCCTGAGATGCCGGACAGATAAGCGATCGAGGTGTGCCCGAGGGCGAGTAGGTGCTCGAAAGCGAGCTCGATGCCTCTTTCGCTGTCCACCGTCACTGTGGGCAGTTCCACGTCGGACTCGACGCGGTCAATGACGACCAGTCGTTTCCCGAACCCGAATGGTTCGAACTCGCCAGGATCGACCTGGGCGAACGGGGCGATCACACCGAACGGGGCGTACATCGATTGCATTGCGTCCAGGTACCCTGCCGTCGCCGCCGCATCGTTCTCCGTGACACACAGCACCAACTGGTAGCCGCGCTGACCCGCTGCGGCGGTCATGGCTTTCGCGAGCTCCGCGAAGAACGGATTCGTGATGTCGGGAACGATCAGCGGAACAAGCGTGCTGGTCTTGGTCCGCAGCGCCTGCGCGAGCGGGCTCATCGTGTAGCCCATCGAGGCCGCCACTTTCAGGACGTGCGTCCTGGTCTGCTCTTTGACTGCCTCCGGCCGGGAGAACGCTCGCGACACGGTCGATTTGTGCACGCCCGCGGCAGCCGCGACTTCCTCAATGCTGGGTGTGGACACCGGTTCCCCCTCTTTTGGCGAATTCGTACGCGTCCCAAATGACGGTCATTGTTGCCTCCAGATCCCGGATTCCTGGCAGATCTTGGAAGCCGCGGTCCAGCTGACCTGCGACCTCGTCCACGAACGCGCCGTACAACGGGTCGCTATCCACATTTATCTGTGCAACTTCGCTATCTCCGTCGATCGGGGCGAACGATGCGCTTCCGTCGGACCAGATTGTCGAGGTCCCGGCCGCGCCGATTCGTGTGTAGGCGCAATGCCGTTTCAGCGGCGATTCCGGAAAGGCGTAGCCGACCTGAATGGTCGCGATCCGGCCTTCCTCGGTGGTCAGGGTCAAAGACGCGTAGTCCTCGACATTGCTCCTGTGGAGGGTGGAGGATAGCGCCGCCGTGACTGCGGCCCTCTTGGCACCGGAGGAGTGCAGGAAGAGGTCGATGAAGTGTGGCGCGAGGTTGATCAAGCACCCGCCGCCCGCACGTTCCGGGTCGACCATCCACGGGCTGCCATTCGTGAGGTACCGATCAGGCGGGCCGGCGATGAACTGTGCGCTTTCGTAGACTGACCTGCCCGCTTTGGCGAGCCACGAATCGGCGGGTCCGCCTCTTTGCACCAGGGGAACCGCGACCGGCACGCGTGCTGCCTCTGCGGCCTCTCTGACGTCGATCAGCTCTTGCAGTGACACGCCGACCGGTTTTTCCACGACCAGCGGTACCCGCAGGGCGATGAGGGCAAGGCACACGTCGCGCATGGTGTCGTGCGGGACGAAGACGTAGGCCAACTCCGCGTCCTGATGGCGCGAGAGCAGCTCCTCCCAGGACGAATACAGCGGCGCGTCCCACAGAACGGCGAGATTCTTCACCGACGCGGGGTCGGCGTCACTGAGGCCCAGCACGTCGTGCTGCGCGGCGATTCTGTCTGCGTAGAGCGGCGCGTGCCAATGCGATGCGCCGATCACCAGCGTCTTTGCCCGTGTCACGACCGGTCGCCTGCCTTTCGGAGCATCGCGTCTGCAATCTCTGTGGCGCGGAATGCTTGGCTATAGCCGACAGTGGGTGGCTGACCGTCAGCGAAGTCAATGGCAGCCTCCGCCTGAGCGGCGAAGAGGTCGATCTCGGGAAAGTGGTGCACGGTCTCGGAGCCGAGCCTGTCCCATTCGTGGAGCGACCAGTTTGACCACAGCCGGCGCCCTTCCTCGGCGATCACAACGACCTCGAGGGACCAGTCGTTTCGATTGAGTCCGCTGGTGTGATCCCACGGGTTCCAATACGTTTCCAGCCGAAATAGCGGACCGCCCTGGAAGGACAGCGTCGCCGCTGCATAGTCCGACACCGGCGTGCCGTGCAGACCGCTACTCAGGTACGCGTCGTTGACTGTCGCCGCACCGGAAAAGAGGAAGGCCGCGTACTCGATCGCGTGGATCCCATTGACTACCGTCACCCCGCCTTCGCCCGGGTCTGCTCTCCACGAATCGATCGACATCTTCCGCGCCGCCGACCGGATACTGATGCTGATCACACGGGAAGAGGCGACCCACTCGGCCAGCTTCTTCGCCGCCGGGTGGTGATGCAGCGTGTATCCGACCATCACAGCATCCTCGACGTTGTCCAACTTTCCGAGGCCGGCAGCATTGGCGGACGACGAACCGATCGGTTTTTCCACCAGGATGCGGAAGCCTCGACGCAGGAGATCTGCGCACGCCTCGGGCTGCGCACTGCTCGGCAGCGACACAACGACCAGGTCGACGGCCTCGGGACGCAGTTGTGAGGCCGAGTCGAGCACGGCCGCCCCCACCCCGTTGGCCAGATCGTGAACTGCAGGATTCAGATCGATCAACGCGACAACCCGGGCACCCGATGCCCGAAATGCGTCGATGTGGCGACGACCAGCCCACCCTGCTGCACCGATCACCGCGATGCGAGTGGCGTCCGTCATCCCTTCACCCCACCGGACGTGAGCCCGGCAATGAACCAGCGCTGGAACGCGGCGAAGATGGCGAGCACCGGGATGAACGCCACAACGACGAATGCGGCGAAAAGGCCCCAGAAGTTGCCGAATCCGGTGGTGATGTAACGCACGATGCCGTTCTGGACGGTCTTCATATCCTCGGTGGTGGCCAGGACTGTGCCGACGAGGAAGTCGTTCCAGACGAACACGAAGATGAAGATCGCGATCGCGGCGATGCCGGGGCGGATCAGGGGCAGCACGATGCGCCAGAGGATTTGGAGTCGGGAGCATCCGTCGATCGCGGCGGCTTCTTCGATTTCGACGGGGATGTTCTCGATGAAGTTGCGGAGGAACAGGATGGTTTGACCGCAGATGATGGCGGTGTAGACGACTATCAGCATGGGGTAGGTGTTGATCAGCGCGGTCTTGACGAACATGGAGTAAAGCGCGATGAAGACCACGATTGCGGGAACCATGGAGAAGACCAGGATGCCGGTCATCAAGGTTTCCATGCGGCGGCTGCGGTATCTGGTGGCGACGTACGCGGCCGGGATGCAGATGGCCAGGGCGAGCACGATGGATCCGCCGGCGTAGATCAAGGAGTTGACGAAGAACCGGATGTTGGTCGAGGTGAGCAGGCCGGCGTAGTTGCTCAGGGTGGCCGGGTTGGGGATCCATTCCGGGGGGAAGTTGATGGTGTCGGCTTCGACTTTGAAGGATGTCGAAAGGATCCAGACCACGGGGGGCAGGACGACCACGGCGGTGACGACGATGTAGATCCAGCTGGGGATGGCGCGGAGTGCGTTCCCGGTCCGGCGGCGCCGGCTCACGGGCGCGGTTGTGGTGGTCACAGGGTTTCCTTCCGTCGGAACCGGATCGCGACGAGGGTGAGGACGATGTTGATGGCGAACAGGAGCAGAGCGGTGGCGGAGGCTCCGGACAGGTCGAACTCGACGAAGGTCTGGTTGTAGACAGACATCGACAGTGTCTCGGTCGCCCCGAGCGGCCCGCCGCGGGTAGTCACCAGGATGATGGTGACCATCTGGACGTAGAGCATCAGCAGCACGATCACGACCGAGACGATCGTGTTGCGCAGGTACGGCAGGGTGATGTTGAAGAACGATCGCCAGATGCCGCCGCCGTCGACCTTGAGGCTTTCGTATAGTTCCTCGGGGACGGTCTGCAGCGCGCCGAGGAACAGCAGCATGGCCTGCGGGTAGGACCACCATGCTGTGATCAACGTCACCGCGATCAGTGCGGTCGTCGGCGAGGAGAACACATCCGTGGGCCCGAAACCGAGCGAGGTGGTGATCGCCGTGGCGGGACCGAAGTTCGGGTTCAGGAACCACAGCCAGATCGTTCCCGCTGTGGCCTGGGACATCAGCCAGGTCAGCAGGAACAGGCTGCGCACCGTGCGCTTGAAACGATGCAGACCGTTCAGCACGATCGCTGAGAGCAGACCTGCCGGCAACGCGATCACCAGCGCCCCCACCGAGAACATCAGGGTGATCCCGATCTGGGCGGGCAAACTAGGATCCGAGAACAGCTCGACGAACGAGTTTAGACCCGAGAACTCCCCGATCTCGTAGTACGTCGTCTCATGAAGGGCCGTCCACGCGGTGTAGATCAGCGGCCCGATGA
>Ga0190271_10001639_pt1 | contig 12954 bp, 8 predicted proteins | sample Popmic356T_FD_133747 | JGI IMG/M metagenome (GOLD analysis project Ga0190271, IMG submission 133747) | Populus adjacent soil microbial communities from riparian zone of Weber River, Utah, USA - 356 T | ecosystem: Environmental > Terrestrial > Soil > Riparian zone | place: USA: Utah | collected...
GCGCCACGGTGTGGGCAACGTCATCGACCGCGCGCTGGATGATTTCGAGCTGCTTGCGTGCACGATCGCTGAAGCCGGTTTCGTGCGTGAGCAGCGCGTCGACATACAGGGACACGGGCGAGATGGCATTGTTGATGTCATGCGCAATACCGCTGGCCATCTGGCCGAGCGCGCGCAGCCGCTCCTGCTGCATGACCGCGCCCTGGGTCTGCTGCAGATCGTCGTAGGCCTGTTTCAGCGAATCGTGGAGCTGGGCGTGGTTGGCTGCCAGCGACACGTGGTCGCACAACTGCCGCAGGAATTCGCACTCGGCGCTGCTGAACGCATCAGCCACGCGGCGCGCCACCACCAGCACTCCGAACACACCACTGCGCTGTTCCACCATCAGTGGCACGACCACCATGGAACGCAGACCCGCGCGCGACAGCCGCTGTGGAAACGGAAAGCGGACCTCGGTGATGTTCGGCTCGTACACCAGTTCGCCGGCGACGCAGCGCGCGAGTCCGTTCTGATCGATCTCGATGCGCGACTGTTCGGTCATCGCCAGCTCGCGCGCCAGTGGCCCGCTGCGAATGCCCACGCGGCTGACCGTGAGAACGCGGGCGTGATGCCCGTAATTGCACAGGGCGGCGAAGTCCGCGGGCATGTGCTCCTCGACGCTGCGCACCACCACCTCGAAGATGCTCTCCAGATCCTGCCGCTCGGCGATGGCGTGGGTGATGCGCTCCAGCAGGTTGAGCCGCTCGAGCTGCACCAGTGCGCGCTGCTCGGCAACCTTCCGGGTCTGCGCCTCGTTGCGCAGGTCCGCATTGGCGGATTGCAGTTCCGTGGTGCGCTCGGCAACGCGCGCTTCCAGCGCTTCGTTGCTGGCCTTGAGTTCCCGCTCGGCACGCATGCGCTGCACGGTGTCGATGGTGCCCATCTGCGTGACGCTGAGCAGGAGGTAGAGCGCGCCCGTGACGCGGACGAAGTGCGCGAGGATGGCCAGCTTGTCGGCCGGACCTTCCGAATAGAGGATGAGCAGCGGCACGAAGAGGGTGATCGCCGCGAAGACGGCGAATGCGCCCGCGAGACGGTCCTGGTGGCGCAGGCGCCAGTGGCCGGCGACGAGCGGAATCCACAACAGGACTGCGAGGATCAGCGTGGGTCGCGTGATGCCGAGAAAACCCGGTGAACTGTAACGCGGGACCACCGCGAACAGCACCATGAGCCCCGCCGCCATGCAGAGCAGCGCGACGGCGAACAGCGTCAGGCGCGGATCGCGGCGGCTGAGCGGCAACGCCGCGAGCAGGCCGGCCGGAAGTAGATAGGCAGCCGGGGACCAGGTCCCGAGGCGCACCAGCATGGCGAAGTTCGGCGCCTCGGCAAAATCGAGCGCCGTGATCACGTGCAGCAGTTCCAGCGACGCCACGACCGTGAAGCACACCGCCTGCAGGCGCGGCAGGAGCTGGCCGGTGCGCCAGCCGAGGTCCCAGAGCAGGAAAGCGAGAACGGCGCTCACCATGAACACCGCTGTATCGAGGACCGAGTGCAACGCCGGAAAATCATTGCTGTCCGACATCGCCACGGTGACCATCGCCATCAGCAACAGCACCGCCACCAGTGACATCTCGCGACCAGGATTCAGCGATCGCGCGATGTCCATTCGTCTCCTAGGCCCCCGCGGCCTGTGCGAGTGCTTCGCGAAGTTCCCACATGTTCGGAGGTTTGCTCAGGATCCTGTCGACGTGGGCCGGCGCATCGCTGCCATCCGACAGCAACTGGCCCCACCCGGTCAGCATGATCACCTTTGCAGTCCGCTCGATGCCCTTGATGGCCGCTGCCACCTGGCGCCCGTCCACGTGGGGCATTCCAAGATCGGTGATGACCGCGGAAAACGGTTGCCGGCCATCATTGGCAGCGCGATACATGTCGATGCCGGCTTGTCCGCCGTCGGCGCACATCACGAAATGTCCTTCGTATTCGAGCGCGTTGCGCAACGACTGAAGGATCAATGGATCGTCGTCGATCAGCAAGAGCCGAAGTCCCTGTGCCGTTGATTGAACGTCGCGTTCACGTACCACCGCCGTCGCGCCTTCTGAATCGGGAAATACCAGGCGAATCGTCGTGCCCTTGCCCACATTACTATCTATCGCAAGGCCGGCGCTGTGACGCCGTGCAATTCCGTAAACCATGGCGAGGCCGAGCCCCGTGCCACGCTGCCCCTTGGTGGTGAAGAAGGGTTCCAGGCAGTGGTTTCTCGTGTTTTCGTCCATGCCGATGCCGTCATCGTGGACTTCGACGATGACCGATGGCTTCGCGAGATCCCCATCAGCGCGCGACCGCCGCGAGCGCAGTGTGATCTTCCCCCCATCCGGCAGCGCGTCGGCAGCGTTGAACACCAGGTTGATGAGCGCTTCGCGAATCTCGCTCTCATTGGCCATGATCATCGGGGTACCGGGCGCCACTTCGACGCGCATCTCGATGGCAACACCGCGCGCCAGCGCCAGGTCGCTCCAGCGCGCCCGCGTGAGGTCGGGCACCTGGCCCAGGACTTCGTTGATATTCACCGCCGACAGCGTGGCTTTCGTTTCGCCCTGTCGATAGAACTCGCCCATCCGGGACACCGTCTGCGCGACATCACCGATCGCGCGTTGAACCGTCTCGAGCTGACCGCGTGTCTTCTCGTCCAGCCCGGTCGCCCGCTCGAGGATCGCTTCGACGTAAAGCGTCGCGGGCGAAATCGCGTTGTTGATGTCATGCGCAATGCCGCTCGCCATCTGGCCGAGCGCGCGTAGCCGCTCCTGTCGCATGACCGCCTCCTGGGTATCGCGCAGCTCTTCGTACGCACCCTGAAGCGCAAAATGCAGCTGCGCCTGGTTGCTCGCCAGCGCGACATTTTCGCCAAGCTGGTCGAGGAACTCGCGATCGTTGCTGCTGAACCCATCGAGAGCCGCGCGGGCAACGAGCAGGATGCCGAACACCCCGCTGCGCTCTTCGACGAGCAATGGCACCGCGACGAAGGAGCGCAGGCCGCAGCGCGCGAGGCGGCGCGCGAAGGGAAACCTGTTGGTGGCGGTGTCGGCTTCATACATCAGCTCGCCACGAACGCAATCGCCCAGGCCGGCATCATCGATCTCGATCTTCGCCCCCTCGTCCAGGTCGAGCTCGGTCGCGCGCCTGGCGCTGTTTGCACCGACGCGCGCGACTGTGAGCTGTCGCGCGACCGGATCGTGCTGGCACAGGCATGCGAAATCCACGTTCAGGTTGTCCTCGAGACTGCCTACCACCACCTGGTAGATGCTGGCGAGGTCCTGGCGTTCGGCGATGGCGTGGGTAGTTTGCTGCAGGAGCCGCAAGCGGCTGAGTTGCGCGAGGGTCCTGGCCTCGGCGAGCTCGCGCGTGGCCGCTTCGGCGCGCAGCGCGGCATTGGCCGCTTCGAGATCCGAGGTCCTCGCCCGAACCCGGTCTTCCAGCGCCTCGTTGAGACGCGTGAGGTCGCGCTCCGCGCGCACCCTTCGAGCCGTGTCGATCGATCCCATCTGCGTAAGGGTGAACAGCAGGAAGAGCCCATTCGCGAATCGGCCGGCATGCGCCACCATCGCGGCACGATCGGCGGGCGCCTCCGAATACAACATCGCGGCATTGCTGACGACGGCGAGTACCGTCAGCAATACGATGATGAGTCCGAGACGCTCGGAATTTCGGATGTCCCAGTAGAAGATGCCGACGAAGAGCGTCAGGAACACCACCGGCACGAGCGAAGGTCGGGTAATTCCGAGCCAGGTCGGCGCCGTGTAAGGCGGGATGGGGTCGAAGATCCAAAGCAAACCAGACCCGAGGATCAACAAGCCGATTGCCAGCGCGGGTTGTGCATACGCGCCCCGTTTGCGCAGCATGTAGGCCGCGCAAAGCCCGATCGGCAGTACGTACGCGGCAGGCGGCCACGTGACCGGTCGCAGCATTCCGGCAAGTCTCGCGGCGTCTACGGCATCCCTTGAAACCTCGAGCGCGGGCAGCACGTGGATGAGCTCGAATACCGCGTTGATCCCGATTGCCACGGCAAGCAGGCGTGTGAGGTCGTCGTCGGCGCGCCAGCCCATATCCCACAACAGCACAGCCACGAGGCCACTCACCGCGACGATGCCCGCGTCGAAGAAGGTGTGCAGGAAAGGAGCTTCATCCGCGGGCGCAACGAGAATGGCCACCGCGCACACTGCGAAGAGCGCGATTGCGTACACGAGATTGCGGAAAGGCCGCAATTCACGCTCGAGGTCCATCCGAAAACCTCCCCCGGAGTGCGCAGGGATTCTACGTGTTCTAATTACTGCCATGAACAACCGCCTCGACCGTCCCGTCGATCCGGAACGCGACCATTCCCTGGGAGCCGACCGCGCCGAGATAACCCTGGTCGAGTATGGCAGCTACGATTGTCCGCACTGTCGGGCGGCGAATGCGCGCATCGGCGAAGTCCGCGAGCAACTGGGCGACCGTGTTCGATACGTATTCCGCCACCGGCCCATCTCGGGTAGTGAGCTTGCCCGCCGCGCGGCGGAGCTGGTCGAACAGGCCTCGACGCCCGACGAGTTCTGGAGCGCGCATGTTTCGCTGATGACTCGCTCGCGCACGCTGACCGAAGACGATCTGCGTGCCGTGGCCGGCGACCTGCGTCTCGGCGACAACCCGCCCGATGCAGCCGCGACTGTCGAAGCGCGGGCACGCGAGCGCGTGGATGCGGACGTGGCCAGCTCGCATGCCAGCGGTGTGCGCTTCACACCCACGTTCTTCATCAACAATCGTCGCTACGACGGCCCCTGGGACGAGGCTTCGTTCACCGACGCCATGCTGGGCTCGCTCGGCCATCGCGTACGCGTCGCTGCGCTGGAATTCGCGAGCTGGGCGCCATCCACCGGCCTGTTGTTGCTGTTGGCCAGCGTGTTAGCCGTCGTCCTGACAAACACGGATGCGAGCGCGGCCTTCACGCGATTCTGGTCGACGGAGTTGTCGCTGGGCTTTGGCGACGCCACGTTCGGCCTGTCTCTCGTTCATTGGGTGAACGACGCGTTGCTCACGATCTTCTTCCTGGTGGTGGGCCTCGAGATAAAGCGTGAGTTCACCGTGGGGCACCTCGCCTCCCGGCGCAGCGCCGCCCTGCCGATCGCAGCCGCGGTGGGTGGCATGGTCGTACCCGCTCTTATATATGTGTCGCTGGTGCCCGGTGGACCCTGGTCTCACGGCTGGGGCGTGCCCATGGCCACCGACACGGCATTCGCGGTGGCGCTGATCGCCGTGATGGGCGCACGCGTACCCGTGGAGCTGCGCATCTTTCTCACGGCAGCGGCTATTGTCGATGACATCGGGGCCATCATCGTGGTGGCCATCTTCTACTCCGACGCGCTCAACCTGGCGGCCCTCGCGGGTGCGCTCGCCACGGTCGGCGTGCTCGCGTTGTTGAATCGCTCCGGCGTGTATCGCGTGACTCCGTACGTCATCACCGGCGTCGTGCTCTGGATATTCGTGCATGAGGGTGGCTTGCACGCGACGCTGGCGGGCGTGTTGTTAGCCGCGTTCATTCCCACGCGCAAACCGCCGGATTACCAGGCCCTGGCGCTCCAGGCCGAGGCCATTCTCGCGGCGGAAGCCCGCCACGGTGGAGAGCAGTTCCGGTTCGGACCTTCCGAACCTGCGATGCGCGAGCTCGATGCCATTCACGATCGACTCGAATCTCCCGCAGACCGGCTGTTGCGCAACGTGGCGCCGAACTCGAGCTACCTGGTGCTGCCGGTTTTCGCACTCGCGAACGCGGGCGTGGTCATCGCCGCCGAAGTGCTCGCCGGTCACGGCCAATTGATGGCGGCCATCGTCTGCGGCCTCGCAATCGGCAAACCCGCAGGATTCATCCTGGCGTCATGGCTGGCGGTGAAGTTCGGCATCGCCGAAAAGCCGGCGGCCTATTCGTGGCGCCAGCTGGGCGGTGCCGGTGCACTGGCGGGCATCGGATTCACCATGTCGCTGTTCATTGCGGGGCAGGCGTTTCCGGTCGCGGGCGATTTTGCGGCAGCAAAAATTGCCGTCTTTGCGGCGTCAGTGCTTTCAGCCATCATCGGCGTGGCGGTGTTGTGGGGAGCGCCGTCGCAGGACATCGAGAAGGCGAACCCATGAGTACCGTACTGACCCAGACCCCGATTGCCGGCGCGCGCGCGCCGATCTCGCGCGAGAGTCTCGTGCACCAGTTGTACGAGGCCGCCGAGCTCGAGCACAACCTGATGTGCACGTATCTCTACGCGGCGTTCAGCCTGCGCAGCGGCGCCGACGAAGGTTTGAGCGCGGAGGAAGCCGACGCGACGGCGCGCTGGCGTCGCGCCATTCTCCAGGTGGCCGTGGAGGAGATGGGGCATCTCACCGCGGTGTGGAACATCACGGCGGCGCTGGGCGGCAGCCCGCGCTTCGGCCGGCTCAACTTTCCGCTGGATCCGGGCGGCCTGCCGGCCAACGTAGTAGTGAGGCTGGCGCCGTTCAGCGACGAGGTGCTGCAGCACTTCATCTACCTGGAGCGGCCGACGAATTCAGTGGAGCCCGATGGAGCCGGGTTCACCGCGGATTTTCAGTTCGTTCGCGGCGATGCGCGGCCGCGTGTCACGCCCATGCCCATCGATTACGCCACGGTGGGCGCGTTCTACGAAACGCTGGCGAACAACATGCGCGACTTCGTGGCGCGCATCGGCGAGAAGGAAGCGTTCTGCGGCGATCGCAATCTGCAGATCTCGCGAAAGGAAATCGACTTCCAGGGCTGCGATCCGGTCTTCTGCTCGATCACCGCGCTCAAGGCATTCGACGCCATCGTCAGCCAGGGCGAGGGAGCGTCGACGGAGAACGCGGACTCGCACTACTGCCGCTTCATCGCCATTCGCGACGAGCTGCGCGCGCTGCGCGAGAAGAATCCGGCTTTCCAGCCGGCGTTTCCCGCGGCCGTGAATCCAGTGTTGCGCCGGCCCGTGCGCCCCGGCGTGCGCGTGTGGCTCGAAAACGAGGAAACCGCGGCCACGGTCGATCTCGCCAACACCGCCTACATGCTGATGCTGCGGCTGATCTCGCACTCCTATCTACTGCCGCGACCGCATCCCGCCAAGGCGCTGTGCGTGGACCTGGGCCTGGGTCTCATGCGCGCGATGACGCCGCTGGCCGAACGCGCTGCGCGACTGCCCGCGGGTCCGTCGAACCCGGACTGCAACGGCGGCATGTCGTTCACCGCGCTGCGCGATGCCGCACCGCTACCGCCCGGCGTCAGTGCCGGAAAGTTCTTCCTCGAACGGTTGCACGAGCTACTGGCCGGTGCGCAGGCGCTGGCGGCCAATGGCGACGCGCGCGTGGCGCAGACCCAGCGGATTCTTGGCCAGCTCGCGGACCGCGCGCAGCAAGGTTTCAAAGGCCTGGAACAGGACTCGCCTGCGCTCGGCGCAACCGCGGCCACTGCGCCCACCCCCGTCGTTGCACCAATGGTCGCACCCGTGGCCGCTGCGGGAGCAGCGGTCATCGAACCCGGCAACGTCGCGCCCACGCCGCGCACCGTCGATGGCGTCGACTACATCGAAGGGCGCGATCTCACGCTGATCTACGAAGGCAGGAAGTGCATTCATTCCCGCTTCTGTGTCACCTGGGGCCCGAAGGTATTCATTGCCAATGTGAAGGGGCCCTGGATCAACCCCGATGCGATGGCCACCGATGCGCTCACCGAGATCGCGCATGTGTGCGTATCCGGCGCCATTCGATACAAGCGCAAGGACGGACAGCCTGACGAGGCGCCGCCGCCGGTGAATCTCATTTCAGTGCGTGAGGGTGGGCCATACGCGATTCGCGCCGACATACGGCTCGATGGCGCGCCGGCGGTGAGCCATCGCCTCACGTTGTGCCGCTGTGGCGCGTCAAAGAACAAGCCGTTCTGCGACGGCTCACATCACGAGGTGAATTTCGCCGCGAGTGGCGAGCCACCCACCGGCAAGGCCGACATGCTCCCCGTGCGCAATGGGCCGCTGGCCGTCGATCCGCTCACCGACGGACCACTGCAGGTGCGCGGGAACATGGAGATCATCAGCGGCACGGGCCGCGTGGTCGCTCGCATGGAGTCGGCGCGATTGTGCCGTTGTGGGGCCAGCAATAACAAGCCGTTCTGCGACGGCAGTCATTCGCGCGTGGGCTTCAAGTCCTAATCCTTGGCGGTGCGCTGCATGATCGCGATCATGGTGTTCGCGCGTCCCCAGACCGTGGACGGCAACACGATCTGCGACAGGTGCCAGCCGTCTGCGCCTTCCTTGTTGAGAGGATTGATCAGATCGGTGGTTTCGCCCTGGAAGAGACCGGTCTTGTAAGGCAACAGGACGGTCTTGTATTCGATCTTGCTCATGCATTTCTCCGGCGTTCCGCGCGAAGAAATGTCCGGCGGGGATTGATCGTCGCACGCGAAGGCGACTTGCAGTCGACAAACTGTAAAGCGATGTTCACGAATGTGACATCGCAACGCGAAATCATGGCGTTTCCTGACAAACATCACTGGGAGAAGTCATGCTTACGCCAAGGGTTGCCGCGATCGCGGCATGGATCGGGCTCGCGTCGTTCAGCGGCACCAGCCTCGCGGGCGATGACCATGACGGTCACGGCCGCAATCGCGACCGCGCCGATCAGTCCATCCAGCTGGGTGCGCGTCCCTTCTTCCTGATCGAGGGCATGGACGCAAGTCCGCTCAAGTCCCGGTTGCTCGGCTGCAGGAACGGTCCGTTTCGCCGCACCAACTTCTCGATTGCACATCGTGGCGCGCCGCTGCAGTTCCCAGAGCACACGAAGGAGTCGTATGAAGCGGGCGCGCGCATGGGCGCCGGCATAGTCGAATGCGATGTCACGTTCACCAGGGATGGCCAACTGGTTTGCCGCCACGATGAATGCGACCTGCACACCACCACCAACATCACGAACACCGAGCTCAACGCGAGCTGCACCACGCCCTGGTCCGGCGCGGGATCGAGCCCGCGCTGCTGCGCCAGTGACATCACGCTCGCGCAGTTCAGGACGTTGAAGGGGAAGATGGATGCATCGAACCCGGCCGCCACCACGGCCGCCGGCTATCTCGGTGGAACAGCAACCTGGCGCACGGATCTCTACAACAGCCGCGGCACCTTGCTCACGCTGAAGGAAAGCATCGCGCTCAACAAGAGTCTGGGTGTCAGGCACACGCCGGAACTCAAAGCCGGCAACCCCGTGCGCGTAAACCAGGTGTTCGGCAGCCAGGCTGCTTATGCACTGGCGATGATCAACGAGTTCAAGCGCGCCGGCGTGAAACCTCGCGACGTCTTTCCGCAGTCGTTCAATCTCGCGGATGTCATCACCTGGATCACGAACGAGCCCGCGTACGGCAAACAGGCCGTGTATCTCGATGACGTCGATCCGGGTGCGGGCTTCCCGCGCCTGACAGTGGCCGAGCTGGCGGCCGTGCGCGCCCAGGGCGTGCGCATCTTCGCGCCGCCGATCCCGGCCTTGTTAGCCGTGGACGCGAGCACCAACACGCTCGTGCCCTCGCAGTACGCCAATGACATCAAGGCCGCGGGCCTCGGCATCATCACCTGGAGCTTCGAGCGCGCGGACCTGCGCCGCGGCGCCGCCTTCGGCGGGTTCTACGCCGCGTATGACCCGGAAGGCCGCGTCGTCAAGAAGGACAGCGACATGTACCTGGCGCTCGACACGCTGGCGCAGGACGTCGGAATCATGGGCATCTTCTCCGACTGGCCCGCCACCGTGAGCTATTACGCGAGCTGCATGGGTCTCGACTGATCCACGATTGTCGCGGGCTGCACCGAGCCCCCCCGGTGCAGCCCGCATGAGCGGGACTATTTCTGCGGCAAGCGCACTTCGCTGTAGCGCATATAGAGCAGATTTCCCTGCGACTCGAGCTGGCCTGCGGCGACCAGGTTGCGTACGCGCTGCGAGTAGTAAACGTCAGGCACATCGGGGAGCCGCACGGAAAACTCACCGAGCGCCCGACTGACGATGTACGCCACCTTGCGCCAGTTCCGCTCAGCGTACGACAGCAACACCCGATCCATTTCCAGCAGGTCTTCCTGCCGGAGTTTCGATACGCGCAGCGACTGCTCGACGTCGAGCGGCGGATCCGGCTTCAGTTCGTGTTCCATGAAGTGCTCCACGGCCTTCGCGCAAGCTTCGGGCTCGGTTTGCAGCAGAAAATGCGGGCCGTCGATTTCAATGAGGCCGACGTCTGCGCGCTGTTCGATGATGGCACGAGCCGCGGCCTCCGGGATCAGGCGATCCGCTTTGGCCCGAAGGTACAACATCGGCACGTCGATACGGCGCAGCAGCGGCCGATAGTCCAGCCCCAGGACTGCCGCCACCCGCGCACGAAGCGCGAGGGGCGACACGCGTGACATCGCCTGTGCGTGGGAGCGGCGAAGGCCGGGCGTCGCCCTGCCCGCGTACAGCCACGGCGCCGTGAGCGCGGGCGCCACGCGCAGCGCAGGGAGTCGATCGAAGATCGTCGCGAGCGGGCCGAACACGGGAAGCGGGTTCGATGCAAAGCTGCAGCACAGGATCAGGCCCTTGAGATGGGGTGGCGCCTTCGCGGCGATTGCAATGCCGATCGGCCCGGAGAAAGACTCGGCAAGGATGACGTAGTCCTCGTCGCGCGGTAGTTTGTCGCGCGCGAAGGCTTCGTGCTCCGCGTAACTCATGGGTCGATCCGGCGGATAGGCGACCACGCGGGTTTCGATTCCCGCCAACGCGGCGACGAACGGAGCAAAGAGTTCGCCGGTGCCGTCGAGGCCAGGAAGAAGTACCAAAGCTGTCATCAGCCTGCATGATGCCGCGGCTGACGGTAGACTGCATGCCTCACATGAAGATCCTGATCACCGGCAGCGCAGGGCACCTCGGCGAAGCGCTGATGCGCACGCTGGCCAATGGGCCGCATGAGGCCGTGGGCGTCGATATCCTGCGCTCGCCTTTCACCCACGTCGTCGGTTCCATCGCGGATCGCGCGGTCGTCGATGCCTGCATGAAAGGCGTGGACGTCGTGTTGCACGCCGCGACGCTGCACAAGCCACACGTGGCCACCCATCGCCGGCAAGACTTCGTCGACACGAACATCACCGGCACGCTCAACCTGCTCGAAGCCGCGGTCGCGAACAAAGTTCGCTCGTTCGTGTTCACCAGCACCACCAGCACCTTCGGCGACGCGCTCACGCCGCCGCGCGGCGCACCCGCTACCTGGATCACCGAGGACGTGGTGCCGATCCCGAAGAACATCTACGGGACGACAAAGGTTGCGGCCGAAGACCTGTGCCAGCTCTTTCATCGAAACCAGCAACTGCCCTGCCTCGTGCTGCGTACCTCGCGGTTCTTTCCCGAAGAAGATGACGTCGCGGAACGGCGCGCCGCTTTCGAAGAAGCAAATCTCAAGGCGAACGAATTCCTGTATCGGCGCGTGGATGTCGAAGACGTCGTGAGCGCTCACCTGGTCGCGATGGAGAAGGCGCCCAGCCTGGGATTCGGCAAGTTCATCATCACCGCGACTACTCCGTTCACGCGCGAAGATGCGCGCGAGCTCGGCACCGATGCGCCCGCGGTACTGAGGCGCCGCGTTCCGGGATACGAGGCTATCTACGCCACGCAGGGCTGGAAGATGTTGCACGTGCTGGATCGCGTCTATGACAACGAACGCGCGCGATCCTTGTTGGGCTGGACGCCGCGCTACGACTTCGCGCGCGTGCTGCACAGCGTGTCGGCGGGCATCGATCCGCGCAGCGAACTCGCGCGTGCCATCGGATCGAAGGGCTACCATGCGTCATGAGGCAGTTGCTCGACAACATCATGTGGAACTGCCTTTCGGGACCGCACGCGAAGTTCGCGACCGGCAAAGGCACGGTGCGGCGCTACGCGCCGGGGTTTTCGCCCATCGTGGGCTGCGAGAACCCGGCGCAACCTGATTTCGAAACCTTGCAGACATTCTGCGAGCCGGGCGACAGCTTCTATTTCGACATCTGGGCAGGCAAAGCGCCGGCCGGCTGGCGGATCGACAAGGAAGCCCACATGTTCAAGATGGTGTGGGAAGCGGCGATACCCGCCGACGACGCAGCACCGGAAGCCATGCTGCTCCGTCCCGAACATTACGAGCAGGCAGTACAACTCGCCCGCCTCACCAACCCCGGCCCATTCGGAATTCGTACACCGGAGCTGGGCGAGTACTTCGGGTTCTTCGAGGGCGAAAAACTCGTTGCCATGGCGGGCGAGCGCATGTGCGCGGGCGAACTGCACGAAGTAAGTGGCATCTGCACACATCCGGACTCCCAGGGCCGTGGGCTTGCGCGCAAGCTGACGCTCAAGCTGGTGCGCAGGCAGATGCAGCGCGGCATGACTTCATTCCTTCACGTCATGAGCCACAACACGCCGGCCCGTGGCTTGTACGAAAAGATGGGATTTAGAAACTATCTCGAAACCGTGGTGCGCGTTGCGACGCGGCTATAGATAGGGACACCGGTGAAGCACTTTCAGCGCCGTGGTATATACCGCGCTGACCCCGACGCCCCGTCCGGATCGTTTGTGTATTGGAGGAATCCAGGCATGAACAGTAAAACGCTCATCGGGTTAGTCGCCTTCGCGACCCTCGCCGTATTGCTGGGTTGCAGCACGTCGAAGCCAGCTTCCGCAGAGCAGGCGACTTCGCCCTCGGTGCAGTCGCCTGCAATCGAGTGGCGCTACTCGCAACTCATCCCGCCACCACCCGCCATGGAACCGCCCGGGAAGATCTGTTTGCTCGGCACCACGTGCCTGGCGATGGACCCGCGCCCATTCGAGCCTTGCCTGCTGTCGTCCAAGCGCTGTCGCGACAAGGCCGCAGAACCGATGGAAGTAGCACCGCCGCGGGAGTTCATTCCGGAGCCTGAGGCCGATTCGATTCAAGTCACATACGTCGCGGAGCAA
>Ga0190271_10001640_pt1 | contig 12952 bp, 14 predicted proteins | sample Popmic356T_FD_133747 | JGI IMG/M metagenome (GOLD analysis project Ga0190271, IMG submission 133747) | Populus adjacent soil microbial communities from riparian zone of Weber River, Utah, USA - 356 T | ecosystem: Environmental > Terrestrial > Soil > Riparian zone | place: USA: Utah | collected...
AGCCGCCGCGGCCGCCGCTGGTCCCGTCGACCCGGCCGAACAGCTCCGCCATCACCCGCTTCGGCTCGGTGCCGCGGGCGATCGCGTGGCCGTGGGTGCGGTAGGTCCCGATCAGGAAGTCTTCGTCGCGCATCACCGAGGTGGTGCCGACGATCGTCGCCTCCTCGCCGATCGCCAGGTGCAGGAAGCCACCGGCCTGGGCCCGCTGGTACTGGCGACCCGCCTCCTCCTCGAAACGGCGGATCAACGCCATCCGCGTCAGCAGCTCGTAACAGGTGGCGGCGTCAGGCAGATCTGCCATTGCAACTCACCTTAGAGAGTCGATTGCTTCCTCCAAGCGGTCGTCGCCCCAGAAGACTTCCTCACCGACCACCACGCTCGGCACTCCTTCCACCCCGAGGTCGCCGGCGCGGTCGGTCGCCTCCCGCAGCGCCCCCTTCACGCCTTCGGTTTCCACCGCTTTCAGCAGCGCCCGCGGGTGCAGCTCGCAGGCGGCCCCGGCGATCATCACGTTGTCGACGTCGGTCAGGTCGCGGCCGGCGGCGAAGGCCTGGCGGAAGGCGGCGAGGGAGAAGGAGACGGTGCGCCCGGTCTGCTTGGCGAAGGTCGCCGCCCGCATCGCGACCAGGGAGTTGCCCGGCCACGGCTTCGGCCAGACGATCGGCGGCAGCCCGTACTCGGCGGCGCGCCGCTCGATCTCCGCCATCCCCTCGGCCCGCGCCGGCGTTTCCGACCAGGAGCCGCGGTCGAAGCGCCCGAACAGGCCGCCGAGCAGGATCGGCTGCCACTCCGGCTGCTCCAGCTCGGCCTCGGCGAAGAGCCCGCTGATCCGCTCGGCGCTGAGGTACGCGTAGGGGGAGCCGAGGTCGTAGTAGAAGGTGGCGCGTGCCACGCTAAGCGTGGATAGCCCAGCCGTCGACGGCGCGGGCGGCGTCCAGAACCGCCTCGGAGACCGTCGGGTGCGGGTGCACGATCCGCGATAGCTCCTGGTAGCCGCCCTCCAGCTCCATCGTCGCCACCAGCTCGGCGATCATGTCGCAGGCGCGGTTGCCGACCACGTGGGCGCCCAGCAGCTCGCCGTACTTGGCGTCGACGACCAGCTTGACCAGGCCGTCTTTGTCGTCGTAGACGATCCCGGCGCCCTCGGCGGCGATTTTCTGCTTGCCGACCTTGACGTCGTGGCCGGCCTCCTTGGCCTGCGCCTCGGTGAGGCCGACGCTTGCAACCTGCGGCTGGCAGAAGGTGGCGCCGACGACAAGGTTCTGGTTGACCGGGTGGGTCTCGACCCCGGCCGCGGTCTCGACCGCGACCACGCCCTCCTCGGAGGCCTTGTGGGCGAGCGCCTTCTGGTTGACCAGGTCGCCGATCGCGAAGACCTTCTGGTTGGTGGTCCGCTGGAACTCGTCGACCTTGATTTTGCGGCCGCTCTCCTCCAGCTCGATCCCGGCCTCCTCCAGCCCCAGCCCCTCGGTGTCGGGTCCGCGGCCGCCGGCGATGCAGAGGTAGTCGACCTCGGCGCTGTTGTCGCCGTAGGTGAACTTCACCGACGAATCGCCGGCCTCGACGTTCTCCACCGGGGTCCCGGTCGAGATCTCGATTCCCTGTTTCTTGAACACGCGTTCGACGACCTTGGCGATGTCCTTGTCCTCGGCCGGGAGGATCTGGTCGAGCATCTCGATCAGCAGCACCTCGGTGCCGAACTTGGAGTAGGCGGAGGCGAGCTCGGCACCGGAGGCGCCGGCGCCGACGACGGCGATCCGGCCGGGCCGCCCGTCCAGCGACCAGGCCTTCCAGGTATCGAGGACCCGGCCGCCGAACTCGGTCCCCGGGATCGGCAGCGCCACCGACCCGGTCGCCAGGGTCACCGCCTTGGCCTCGTAGACCTCGTCGCCGACCTTGACGTTGCCCTCGGCGGTCAGCGAGGCGTCGCCCTCGATGAACTCGATCTTGTTTTTCTTCCACAGCCCTTCGACGCCGCTGGTCAGCGTCGCCGAGACGTCGGCGCGGCGCTTCTGCAGCGCGTCCCAGTCGAGCTGGACGTCGTTGCCGACGACCCCGAGCTCGGCGCTGGCGGTCGCCTCGTGGAAGATCTCGGCCGTGCGCAGCACCGTCTTGGCCGGGATGCAGGCGTAGTTGAGGCAGCGGCCGCCGGCTTTGTCGCGCTCGACGACGGCGGTCTTCTGTCCCAGTTGGGCGGCGCGGATCGCGGCGACGTAGCCGCCGGGGCCGCCGCCGATGACGATCTGGTCGAACGTTTCAGCCATGCGTCCTGAGCCTATAGAAGGTGCGGAGCGGGCATCCCGCCTGACTACCCCTTCTTCTGGCCCGGCACGCGGCCGGCCAGGCGGGAGAGTGGGGAGACCGCGCCCTGCAGCGTCTCGACGCTGGAGTTGAGCCCGTCGATGGCGGTGAGGATCCGCTCCATCAGCTCGCTGAGGCGGGCGAGGCTCTCGTCCATCCGGTCGATCCCCGCGTCGAGCCGGTCCAGGGTCTCGGGCAGGGCGCCGATCCGCTTCATGTCCTCGCGCATCTCGGGCAGCACATCGGTGTCGGCGGCGACCCGGTCGAGCGCGTTGGCGACCTGCTCCAGCGCCGCCGTGTGCTCCTTCATCGCGCGGGTGTTCTCGGCGATCTCGGGCAGCTTGCGCAGCGCCGCGATCGCGTCGGCCGGGAAGCCGGTGACGCCGCCGAGGGAGGGAACGCGCGCCACCGCTACTCCTTCGGCAGCCGGGTCGGCATCTGGATTCGCGCCATAGCCTTGACCATGAAGAAGAAGAAAGTACCGGCGACGGCGAGCAGGACGACGGTGCCGATCGCCTGGCCGACGCTGGAGACGCCGACGAGGAGGCCGAAGAAGGCGCTGAAGAGGACGATCACCAGCATCAGCTGGAAGCCGAGCACCGCCCAGTAGCGGGCGTGCCACATGCCCCAGGCCATGATGCCCATGATCACCGTCGGCGCCACCACCTGCGGCAGCCTCGGCTGTTCGCCGTTGACCTCGACCCCGGCGGCGTAGCCGATCACGATCGAGATCGAGATCAGCGCCGCGACGATCGCGCCGATGGTGACGACGGTCGGCCGCTCGCCCTCGGCCAGCGGCTGCAGCGCTTCGCGCGCTTCCTGGTTGCGCTGCTCGGCCTTGGCGTAGCCGCGCGCCATCGGGTGCTCCTTGGTTGCTCCGCCCGCGCCGCGCCGCTTGCGCTTGACCTTTTCGTCAGTCACCAAGCACCTCAGACACTGCACCCTCAGCCACCGGGGGCCACGCCCTTCTCGCCGGCGGCGAACGCCTGGCGCAGCTCCCGCGCCGCGGCTTCGGGATCAGCGGCGTCGCGGATCGCCCGTACCGCGCAGAGCCGCTCGGCGCCGGCGGTGACGACCTCGCCGGCGTTCGACGGGTCGATGCCGCCGATCGCGAAGAACGGGTGCGGGGCGTCGGCGGCGGCGTGTGAGATCAGCTCGAGCCCGACCCCGGGGCGCCCCTCTTTGGTCGGCGTCTCCCAGATCGGCCCGACGCTGATGTAGTCGACCGGGCGCCCGGCGCTGTCCGCGATCTGCGCCTCGGAGTGGGTCGAGAGGCCGACGATCGCGTCTGGCCCCATCACCTCGCGCGCCTGCTCGGCGGCGACGTCGTCCTGGCCGACGTGGACCCCGTCGGCGTCGCAGATCCGCGCCAGCTCGGGGTCGTCGTTGAGGACGAAGAGGGCGCTGAAGGTGTCGGCGACGCGGCGGAAGGTACCGGCAGCGCGTTCGATCTCCAGACGCCCCAGCTCCTTCTCCCGCAGCTGGACGATGTCGGCGCCGCCGGTCAGCGCCGCCCGCAGCAGCGCTTCCAGGTCGCCGGGCGGGCGGGCGTCGCAGACGAAGTAGAGGCGGGCGGTGCGCAGGCGCTCGCGGCGCAGCGGCCCGTCGCCCTCGGGCAGGGAAAGGCTCATGGCTCGATTATGGCTGGATGGAGTCGCGAGACCGGCGGAGGGGTAGCATCGGAGGAGTACGGGAGCCCTCGCGGGCTGAGAGGGTGGCATCGAGGCCACCGACCGTTTGGACCTGATCCGGGTAATGCCGGCGGAGGCAAGGATTTGAACGAGAAGCGCGGTTTCGATGTGGTGGTCGTCGGCGGTGGCGTCATCGGTCTCGCCTGCGCTTGGCGCCTGGCCCAGCGTGGGGCGGAGGTGGCGGTGCTGGAGCGGGGCGAGCCCGGCGCCGGCGCGACCCGGGTTGCGGCCGGAATGCTGGCGCCGGTCGGCGAGCTGACCTTCGGCGAGCCGGAGCTGCTGGAGCTGACCCTGGCGGCGGCGCGGATGTACCCGGAGTTCGTCGCCGAGCTGGAGGCGGCAAGTGGAGAGAGCACTGGCTTCGAGCGACTGGGGGCGCTGCACGTCGCCCTCGACCGCGACGAGGCGGCGCAGCTGCGGCGCGTCCACGACCTGCAGCGCTCGCTCGACCTGGAGGCCGAGTGGCTCTCCACCCGCCGGTGTCGCGAGCTGGAGCCGGGCTTGGCGCCCTCGTTCCACGGCGGCGTGCTGGCGGCCGGCGAGGCGGCGATCGACCCGCGGGAGCTGACCGAGGTACTGCTCATGGCATTGCGGAACGAGGACGCCGAGGTGCGGACTGGCACTGAGGTAGTCGGTGGAGTCTGTGAGGACGAACGGCTGGTGGGCGTGCGGACCGCAGAGGAAGAGATTCGGGCCGGAACTGTGGTGCTCGCCGGGGGCGCCTGGTCGGGAGCGATCGAGTGGCTGCCCGAGCACGCGCGTCCCGCCGTGCGCCCGGTCAAAGGCCAGGTCGTCGAGTTGCGGACGCGTGACGGCGAGCCGTCCACTCGCCACATCCTTGCCTCCGAGCGCGTCTACCTGGTGCCGCGCCGCGACGGCCGCCTCGTCGTCGGGGCCACCGTCGAAGAAATGGGCTTCGACACCACCGTCACTGCGGGCGGCGTCCACGAGCTGCTGCGCGAGGCCTACCGCCTGCTGCCGGACGTCGCCGAGATGGAGTTGGTCGACGCCACCGCCGGCCTGCGCCCCGGCACCCCGGACAACCTGCCGCTGGTCGGCCCGGGCGGGGTCGACGGCCTCGTTCTCGCCACCGGCCACTACCGCAACGGCATCCTCCTGGCGCCGCTGGCGGCCCAAACCGTCGCCGATCACCTGGCCGGCAATCGGCGTTCGTCCTTTTACCGGTATAGCCGCCCAAAGGACGAACACGCTGTTACGAAAGTGGGGCCGAACGCATGAGGATCGAGCTCAACGGTGCGCCGCGGGACTTGCCCGACGGCGCCACGCTCGACCTCGCCGTGCGCGAGTCGGGTGCGGGGGAGGGAGGCCGCGGGATCGCGGTCGCCCTCGACGGCGAGGTCGTCCCGCGCGGCGAGTGGGAGCGGACGCAGCTGCGCGAGGGGCAGGCGGTCGAGGTCCTGGCGGCGATCCAGGGCGGCGCCGACAGCTGGCGGCTCGGCGACCGCGAGTGGTCCTCGCGGCTGATCGCCGGCACCGGCGGCTTCCGCTCGCTGGAGCAGATGGAGGGGGCGCTGGCCGCCTCCGGAGCCGAGATCGTCACCGTCGCCCTGCGCCGTATCGACCCCGCCGCCGAGGGATCGGTGCTCGACGTGATCGACCGCCTCGGCCTCTTCGTCCTGCCCAACACCGCCGGCTGTTACACCGCCCGCGATGCGGTTCGCACCGCCAAGCTCGCTCGCGAGGCCTTCCAGACCGAGTGGATCAAGCTCGAGGTGATCGGCGACGACCGCACCCTCTACCCCGACGCGGTCGAGCTGGTCGACGCCGCCGAGCAGCTGGTCGCCGACGGCTTCACCGTCCTCCCCTACACCAACGACGACCCGATCCTCGCCCGCCGCCTGGAAGAGGCCGGCTGCGCCGCGGTGATGCCGCTCGGCTCGCCGATCGGCTCCGGCGCCGGCATCCGCAACCCGTACAACATCGCGATCATCACCGAGCGGGCCGAGGTCCCGGTCGTCCTCGACGCCGGCATCGGCACCGCCTCCGACGCCGCCCAGGCGCTGGAGCTCGGCTGCGACGCGATCCTCGCCGCCAGCGCCATCTTCGGCGCCGAGGACCCGGTGGCGATGGCGACCGCTCTGCGCCGCGGCGTCGAGGCCGGCCACCTTGCCCGCGGCGCCGGCCGCATCCCCCGCCGCACCCACGCCGAGGCCTCGACCGCCTACGAGGGCCTGCCGGACCTCTCCTGACGTATGTATTAGGTTTCCCCGAGTACTGGGTTGTCTCTATATAAGGGGGAGAGTCTTGGTCGCTCGAATCGCGAAGTCGCTGTCGTTCTCCAACGTTGTCGCCTGCCTGGCGCTCTTCGTCGCGCTGGGAGGCTCCGTGTACGCGGCGAACAAGATCAGCGGCAAGCAGATCAAGAAGAGCTCGCTGCCGGGCAACCGGATCAAGCCGAAGACGGTCCCGGCAAACCGGATCAAGCCGAACGCCCTGACGGGGAAGCAGATCAACGAGAAAACCCTCACCGGCATCAGCGCAGCGGCCCTCGCCAACGTCCAGTACCAGGCGGTGCAGGCCGAGCTCCCGGCCGGCGGCAGGTCCGGCATCGTGACCGCCAACTGCCCCCCGGGCGCCTACGCGATCGGCGGCGGCGCGACCCTGAGCAACGACGAACGGGGCACCGTCAACAGCAGTGGACCGAGTCCGCTGCGAACCGGGTGGCAGGCCACCGGCTACTCCTACTACGCGTTCTCCCGCCCGACGATGACCGTGACCGCGGTCTGCGTGGTCGTCGACAAGCCGGGCGGTGCCGTGAATCCGGGCGCCGTGCAATACCAGCCAGCCGGCTAGCCGCCTTCCCGACGCCGATTCGGGTAGAGGCTCTACCCTGGTAGGCACTTACGCCCCTGTAGCTCAGTTGGTTAGAGCGGCGGCCTTTTAAGCCGCGCGGCGCGGGTTCGAATCCCGCCGGGGGCACTCAAAGCAGCTTATAGAGCCAAATCTTCGCGACTAGAGCGGCGGCTTCAAGGCCGACCCTCTATCGGATCCCAGGCGTCAAGAGGTCGAAAAAGTGGCCCTTCCTTCCCTTCGGCTTCTCTCGGAAACCGTGGCGCCGTAGTCGTTGAGTGCGTTCGAAACGGGTTGGACCCGACCGCCGACTTCCTGGATGCGGTCCATCGGGCGAAATCTGACCGACAGTTTTAGAAGTCCGCCGACAGCAGAGATAAATGTCTATGGGCTAGCCGAGGGAGCGCGGAGATGGTGGCCGCCGAGCGATTCTTGCAATGGCCCAGGCGCGCTGAGACCCTGGCCGAGTTTGATCAAGCGACTGGAGGTGAGGTGACCGTCCTCTACCACGCGCACAAGGAGCTTGGAGCGGGACGGCACAGAATGGCGCGGCAGGGAGACTTCGAGCTCCGCGCGCCCGTTGTCGGTTCCGGAGGAACGACCGAGGGTGCGGGGGAATGTGCGGGGCGCGCGAAGGAGGACCGAAAGGGTTGCGTCGTCGTCGATGTGCTGAGCGCGGGTGTGGATGGAGATCGCATTACCGTCACGGGACACGGTGAGGCTGAGGCTGGGATCGGAAGATTCCCAAGTCGAGGCAATGAAAGGCAGCGGAAGACAGAGGAGGGCGGCGCAAAGGGTGAGGGCGGAGGCCCTGAGGTAGCGGGTCCTGTACTTAATTTGTTCGGTGAAGTAGGCGTTGACCTGTGCAAGATCACCGGGGCTGATCAGGCTGTCGCGTGGAAGGGACGCCCAGATGGCAAGCGCGACGGTGAGGGCACTGAAGAGAACTGCGGGAAGCGCCCATCCCCATCCCACCCCGGCGACGGCGACGGCACCGGAGAGGGAAAGGACCGAGGTGAGGGCGGCAGCGACCGAGACGGCGGAGACGACGCGGCCAGAAGCTTCGGAAAGGGCTTCTAGGGAAGCATCGGGGGAAAGCGATTCGACAGACTTCCTTAGAAGCCTGTCGCGGCTGGACGGGGCGCGGGCGCCTATGGGAGTTCTCCGTCGACAGCGACTTCGTGGCCGTTAGGACACTTGACGAGAACCGACCATTTGCGCGGGCCGCGCTGACGGGAACGAAGGACGAGGATGCTCTGCTCACGCTCGGCGAGGACGAGATCGGTGAGCTCGACCTCCTCGGGTGCGCAGAAAGGGCAGTAAAAACGCTCCTCGGCAGGGCCGGTGCTCATCCGGTCATTCTCCTGAATCGACAAGAATCGGCAGGGAAGTGGTGAGCGGGGTGAGCAAGGTCGCCTCGCTGACGGTGCGGTCGTAGAGGTCGACCCCGGCCGGGGCGATGATCGAGACGACGAGGGCGTAGCGGAGGTTGTCGGCCTCCTTTTGCAAGTCACCGCCTTCGCGGGTGAGCATGTGGAAGTCGAGGCGGGGGTCGAGCAGGCTGGAGCCCCTCATGCCCTTGTCCATGCGGACCACCCCCTCCCATTTACCGTGATACTGGCGCTGGATCACCTCCGTCGCCACACCCGACTGCTCGGCGGTGTCGGGGTACTCGGCGCGTTTGGCGCCGAACTGCTCTTCAAAGGTGGCGCCGACACCCGGCTCCCGCTCGATGTCAATCGGCCCGAAGCTTTCGCCTTGTTTGTTGGTGTATTTGAATTTTGCTCGGTGGGGCCGGAAGACGATTTTGATCCCGGCGGAGGAATAGTCGACGGGATTCGACGGCTCTACCGGGGCGAAGAAGCCAAGGGTGGAGCGGATCTGGAAGATTTTCGTCGGCGCGGCAGCGAAGACGTCTTCGGGGATGGGGATCTCGACAGCGAGCATCGGCTTACGCCTGATTGCGCCGTCGTAGACGATCGTAATCTCGTTGGCGCTGTGCTCAAAGCTGTCGAGGTAAGAGGCGGGGAGCCGTCCATATCCGACATCCCGGGTCGTCGATCCCTCAGCTTCGGCCTGCTTGCCAGTGGGACGCTCGGCGCGGTGGACCGCGAGGGTGCGGAGGAGGTTGGCAGAGGCCTCGCCGTCGAGGAGGGCGTCGAGTTCGGCGCAGCCGCGGGCGACGACAGGTGCCGCGTAGCTCGTGCCCTCGCAGGAGCCGACGGTGCCGTCGGGCTGAAGCGCGGCAAAGGGCCGCGCTTCGAGGTTGCCGCCGAACTGGACCCCGGTCGGCGCGGTCATTGCCCCGGGGCGGCCGGGACCGACACAGGAGTAGTTATCGCGGACCGCGAGCCCTGAGTGAGCGGAGCAGGAGCCCACGCTGAGACCGTTGATGAGGTCGGCTGGAACAAGGATGCGGTCGAGGCCGGGCGCAAGCTCGCCTTGATTGCCGGCGGCGACGACGAAGAGGACGTCGTAGTCCACAGCGAGGCGGTCGAGGGTCGCGGTCCAGAGGTGGGGCTCGGAGTCTTCGGCGGTGAGAGACGGGGCAAGGGTGATGACGAAAATCTTGTGCTGACGCAGGGCGACCACAGCCTCGATCTGTTCGAGGACCCAAGGCAACTCGGTGTCGTTGCCGACGGCCGAAGGCATTGGCCAGATGCGGAAATGATCGACTGGGGTGTGGGGCGAGGCGGCCGGGCCGGCGGGGTCAAGCGATGAAAAGAGTGAGGCGCTGGTGACGCCGACGCCGTGCTCGTGGTGGGTCGTCAGTCGGGGGCGGTCGGTGAGGTCGTGCTCGGTGACCCACTCCGTGAGGCCGAGGCCGTCAGCATCGACGCCACCGTCGAAGAGGGCGATGCGGCGCTGGACTGGGGGTGCCCCGGCGATCAGGGCCTCGACGCCATCGAGCGGAGCTCCGGTGGCGCGAAGCGGCTGGAAGGTGGGGGTCGGGCGCAGAACCCGCAGTTGGGTGAAGGAGGCAACCGTCTCAAGCGTGTCCGAATCGCGCGGCAGCAACACCGGCAGGTACCACATGTTGCCCTCAAGGCGAGCGAAATCGGAGTTGGCGAGACCGTCGAGAGACTCGACGTAGGCGATGAACTCCTCGCGGACCCGCTGGCCAGCGCCCGGATCGACCTCGCCGGGGCCGACCAACTGGGGATGGAGGACTGCTTCGAAAGAGAAGCGATCCTCGACTACCGGCGGGGCCACCCCCTCACCCATCTTGAGCACGTCCTCGGCACCCTCGAGCGAGAAGCGCGAGAACTTGAGGGCATCGCCTTGGGCACTCTCGAACTCCGCCGGCGATTCATAGACGCCCTGCAATCTGCCAAGCGCGTCAGGGTCGGCGGAAAGGAGAAAGGTCTTGGCGGGTTGATCCGGTTCGTCGGCGGCTTTCGGCTGCAGTCTGGTGCCGGTCGAAGAGCGACTGCCGACCGGCAGCAGCCCGGTCGTTTTGAAGAAGTCGTCGGGGTAGTGGCTGGCGGCGAGAAAGTTCGGCAGGGTCTCGGCTTCCAAGACGATCCGGGCATCCGAGCCGAGCTGCTCCGGGGTGAGCGCGGCGGCACGGGCGCGGAGCTTCTGTATCTGGGGACGAACCGCGGCGGCGACCTCCTCGAAGGTCCAGAAGGGCTCAGCCGGTGGTTGGCTTTTGGGGAAGGGAACCTCGTGGGCGTAGGCCTCGCCGCGGCCCAGCGGCGGGCGCTCCAGCCCCCTGCGCCCAGCGGCGTCGCTCCCGGAGGCCTCCACCGCTCAGCGTCCCGGAGTCAGTCCGACTTAGCGTTGTCGAGGATGTCTCTGACCGCGCGGGGGCTGAGATCAAGGACCGGGGCGATGCGCTTCTGAGACCAGCCGGCGCGGGTGAGCTCGAGCACAGCGGCTCGGCGGGCAGCAGCGGCGGGCCTGCCGCGGCCGCGGAAGCGGGCGGCGAGGAACTGTTGGCCGAGGGCATCGTCGATCGGCATCTCGTCGATGATCGAGCGGCGGAGGCCAGAGACGGTGTCGTTGACGAGCTCGGAGCCGGCCTGGCCCTTGGTGACGAGGGCGATCGTCTGGAGGAGCTCGTGGGAGGCCTCACGGCCGGCGCGGCGGAGGACGTCGGCGACGATTGAGAGACGGCCGCGCTCGGAGGGGAAGCCGAGCTCGATGGTCATCTCGAAGCGGCGGCGGACGGCCTCGTCGAGGATCTCGGGGTGGTTGGTGGCGCCGATCACAAGGCCGTGGGCGGGCCAGCGGTCGAGCTCGAGCAGGAGGGTGTTGACGAGGCGCTTGGGCTCGGCGATGTCCTGAGTCTCGCCGCGGCGGCGGGCGTAGGCGTCGAGCTCGTCGAGGAAGAGGACGCAGGGGCGTTCGGCGGCGCTGCGCATCAAGGCGGAGAGGTTGCGAGCGCTCTGGCCCATGACACCGGTGAGGACGCGGCTGGGCTCCGCAAGCATGAGGGGAATGCCGAGCTGGTGAGCAATGAAGCGAGCGGTCATCGTCTTGCCGCCGCCGGGTGGGCCACAGAGGAGCACGCGGGTGGTGGGCGCGAGATTTGCCTCCTCGAGCAGGTGGCGGTGCTCGTACTCGCGGATGAGGCGGCGAACTCCTTCTTCGGCGGAGGCCTCGAGGACGGGCGGGAGGGCCTCTGACTCCGCATCGGGGATGGGCAGCGCTTCGCCGGGCGGGGGAACGGCTGCGGGGGCCTGGTCGACCTCGGAGCGCAGGGGGCTGAGGTCGTCCTCGGTTGCGAGCAGGCCTTGGAGGTAGCGGCGGCCCTGGTCGGAGAGGAGCGGATCGGAGCCGGTCCGGAGCATGTTGCGGACGCGCTGGCGCAGAGAGCGCTGATCGCCGGCAAGGGCGAGGCGGACGGCGTCGAGAAGAGCGGCCTCCTGACGCTCCTTCTGTTTGGCTTCGCTCATCCTCTTGTTATAGACGCGGCCGGCGAGGTTTGCGATCCTCGTGCGCGTCAGCATTGATCAGTGCGAAGCACATCGAGACGATATTGGCTGCTATGGCGGATGAAAAGGTGTGCAGGCGAAGGATCGCTGAACCTCGCGGCTAACGATGGTCGGGGTGGAGAATCCCAACTGCCCAGCCCGCGGTTGCCTTGCCGTGGGGTCGCCGTTGCGGGGGACTTCAACCGGGATCGATCCGATCTACGTAATGCGCCTTATCGGGCGAACCGCTGGAGCGGCGCGGATCGATGCTCGGTGCCGTACCAGCGCTTGCTTGACTTGGAAGGGATGCAGGCTTACATCGATCCCGACAGCAAACTTGTCAAAGCGGTGCTCATGGATAAAGCGACTCGGCTCGCCACTGCCGGATTAGAACAACTGCTGGACGAAGCAGAGGCTCAAGGGCTTCCGCGGGATGAGGCACTTGCCATCTGTAACAGCACCATCGAGGAACTGCGGGAGCGCGATGAGTCGGACCGTGTTTTTCAGCGTCTTTGTGAAGCTCTGGATGCCGAGATCAAGCGTCGAGAGGATGACTAGGTGCGTCCCTAGCTACCCTCTGGAGCTTTTCGGGTCGCGGCTGCGAGGATAGGTGTTGCGCTCGGTGATCTTGTTGCGCTCTTTCTTATGAACAAGGTGCTCGGATTCCCGATCGATCGCCATCTTGCGCCCCTTTGCCTGAACGTCTTCTTTGCGGGGTCCTGAGTTAGAGGGGCGCTGGTTGCCCTCGACCTTGTTCACCCATTTCTCCCCGTCCCACATCGTGTGCACGTCACCCTTTGCCATCAAACTCTCCTTCGCAGGTCAATGAGGTAATTGTGAACAAGTGACCTGAGGAAGGTCAAGGCGCCAGCCGCTCCGCTGGGCTGCCAGGTGCCCGCTCTACAGAGGGATAAGTGCTAGCATTGCTATCACCATGGCACAGCTTCTAGTCAGAGACATAGAGACCGACGTCGTCCGCGAGTTGAAGGTTCGCGCAGCTCAGCATGGCCACTCCGCCGAGGAGGAGCACCGGCAGATCCTGCGCGAGGCGCTTGCGTCGAAGGCGCCGGGGCAGTCGCTGAAGGAGATGCTCTTGGCGATGCCCGATGCCGGTGAGGATCGGGACTTCGAGCGGCCCGAGGATCGCGGTCGCGCCGTCGAGCTTTGAGCTACCTGCTCGATACCAATGTCATCTCGGAGCTGCGGAAGGGCGCGCGGGCTGATGAGAAC
>Ga0190271_10001641_pt1 | contig 12952 bp, 10 predicted proteins | sample Popmic356T_FD_133747 | JGI IMG/M metagenome (GOLD analysis project Ga0190271, IMG submission 133747) | Populus adjacent soil microbial communities from riparian zone of Weber River, Utah, USA - 356 T | ecosystem: Environmental > Terrestrial > Soil > Riparian zone | place: USA: Utah | collected...
AATTGTTATGGCGATCATCAAGCCATTCAAACTCGAAGAAGTCCGGGACGCCCTGACCGCCATCGGCGTGCACGGCCTGACGGTCACGGAGGTGAAGGGGTACGGCCGGCAGAAAGGCCACACCGAAATCTACCGCGGCGCGGAGTACGCGGTCAGCTTCCTCCCCAAAATCAAGCTCGAGGTCGCGGTCGCGTCCGATCAGGTCGACAAGACCATCGAGGCAATCACCACGGCGGCAAAGACCGGACAGATCGGCGACGGCAAGATCTTCGTGATCGGCCTCGACCACGCCGTGCGCATCCGCACTGGCGAAGCCGACGCTGCCGCCCTTTGATCTCGCGCAACCTCATCCAATCAGGAGTTAAAGAAATGACGTTCAAGCGTCCCACCAGCGCGGGATTGATAACCCTCGCAGCCGGCCTGTTGACCGCGACCGCGGCCTGCGCCGAACCTACTGTCAACAAGGGCGACAACGCCTGGATGCTGACCTCCACGATTCTCGTGGTGTTGATGACCATCCCCGGCCTTGCGCTGTTCTATGGCGGCCTCGTCCGCTCGAAGAACATGCTCTCGGTATTGATGCAGGTGTTCTACACCGTGTGCATCGTCATCGTGCTCTATGCCATGTTCGGCTACAGCCTCGCCTTCACCGGCGGCTCGGACTACATCGGCGGGTTCTCGAAGGCCTTCATGGCGGGCGTCACCACCGACTCAAAGGTAGCGACGTTCTCGGTCGACGCCAACATATTGGAACTAATCTACTTCTGCTTCCAGATGACTTTCGCCGCGATTACGCCGGCGCTGATAGTCGGTGCGTTCGCCGAGCGGATGAAGTTCGCGGCCGTCGCCCTGTTCGTTCCGCTCTGGCTGATCTGCGTCTATCTGCCGATCGCGCACATGGTGTGGTACTGGCCCGGTCCGGACCTGATCCAGGATGCGGCGAAGGCACTGGCTGCAGCCACGGATGCAGCGGCGAAGACTGCCGCGCAGGCGAAGCTTGACGAAATCAATGCAGACGCAGGTTGGCTCTTCAAGGTCGGCGCGATCGACTTCGCCGGGGGTACTGTCGTGCACATCAACGCCGGCATCGCCGGTCTCGTCGGTGCACTGATCATCGGCAAGCGTATCGGCTACGGCAAGGAACTGATGGCCCCGCACTCGCTTACCATGAGCATGATCGGCGCATCATTGCTGTGGGTCGGCTGGTTCGGCTTCAACGCCGGCTCGAATCTCGAAGCGAATGGTGCTGCCGGCATCGCCATGGCGAATACGTTTGTCGCCACCGCCGCCGCGGCACTGTCGTGGATGTTCGCGGAATGGGCTGTGAAGGGTCATCCGTCGCTGCTCGGCGCGCTATCCGGCGCAATCGCGGGCCTCGTTGCTGTCACGCCCGCGGCTGGCTTCTCCGGCATCATGGGCGCGCTCGTCCTTGGTCTGGTCGCGGGCACGGTGTGTCTGATCGCCTGCACCGCACTCAAGAATGCGATGGGCTACGACGATTCGCTTGATGTGTTCGGCATCCACTGCATCGGCGGCATTCTCGGCGCGATCGGCACTGGCATCCTGGTCAATCCCGACCTGGGTGGCACCGGCATCATGAACTACGAGACGCTGAAGGCCGGCTATGACTTCGCCGGTCAGATGCTCTCGCAGATCAAGGCGGTTGGATTCACTCTGGTGTGGTCCGGCGTCGGCTCGGCGATCCTGTTTAAGATCGTCGATGTGATCATCGGACTGCGTGTCACGCCCGAGAAGGAACGCGAGGGTCTCGACGTCACCGAGCACACCGAGCGCGCCTACAACATGTGATCCGGCTTCCGCGGGGCGCGCGCGCTACGCGGAAAGAACAACGGTTGGGGCACAAACCCGGCAATGCCCTGTCCGTCGAGGGGTTCCAGCGCAAGCTGGGACCCCTTACTTCTTTCGGACCCGGCGCACGAAAACACGACCGCTACCCCGATGGTTAATCGGGTCTTTACCTCGCCTTACCTATGGTAACTTCGTTCTCCCCGGCGCGCGTTGCACCGGGCGAGCGCTGGCGTGCCCTCATGTCTATGACCCAACCCGTCCCCATGCCCACCGCCTCCGGCCCGAAGGAGGCAGAACGGTCCCCGTTTGCGCGGCTGGCCGAACTTCTGGCCGGGCATGAGCCGGGTAAACCCTTGATCAGCCTGTCGTTGGGCGAACCGCAGCACCCGGTTCCGGACTTCGTGGGGCCGGTGCTGGCAAAGTACACGGCTGACTTCGGCCGCTATCCCATTGCCAAGGGCATCGATCCGTTCCGGAAATCGGTTTCCGACTGGCTTGGCCGGCGGTTCGCGCTGCCGCGCGCCCTCGATCCGGAGAGTGAGGTGCTGGTGCTGAACGGCAGCCGCGAGGGACTGTTCTTCGCGGCGATCGCCGCGGAGCGCTTTGTCGGCCCGCGCCGCGGCAAGCCGGCAATCCTGGTGCCAAATCCGTTTTATCCGGTGTACGGCGCCGGCTCCCGCGTCGCAGGTTGCGAGACGGTTCTGCTGTCGACTGGCTTGGAGAATGACTTTCTGCCCGACCTCGACAAGCTGAGCGATGATCTGCTCGCACGCACGGTTGCCTTCTACATTGCCTCCCCAGCCAACCCCCAAGGGTCGATCGTCAGCCGCAACTACTTCGGCAGGCTGAAAGCGCTCGCCGACCGCCACGGCTTCCTGATCTTCAGTGACGAATGTTACTCGGAAATCTACACGGTGACGCCACCCGGCAGCGTGCTGGAATCCGGCGGGCCGGACTACAAAAACGTGGTCGCCTTCAATTCGCTGTCGAAGCGCTCAAACCTGCCCGGCATGCGCGTCGGTTTCGCCGCGGGTGACAAGAAGTTCCTGACCGCGTTCCACGAACTTCGAAATGTGGCGGCACCGCAGGTGCCGGTGCCGCTGCAGCAGGTGGCGATCGCCTGCTATGGCGACGAGGCTCATGTCGCGGAGAACCGCAGGCTCTACCGGCTGAAGTTCGACTTGGCCGACCAGATTCTCGGCAACCGCTATGGCTACAAGAGGCCGCTCGGCGGTTTTTGCGTCTGGCTCGACATCTCCGCGCTTGGTACCGAAGAGGACGTCACGCTGCGCCTGTTCAAGGAGGGCGGCGTGCGCGTTATCCCGGGCAGCTATCTGGCCCGCCAACAGCCGGACGGCAGCAACCCGGGCAAGGGCTATATCCGCCTTGCACTGGTCCAGGATTCGGAAACGACAGCCGAGGCGTTGCACCGCTTGGTAACGGTGCTCGGCTAGCATGCACGGGCTTGAGCAGAGAGGCAGATAAGCGTGGCGGCCACTGAGCGCACAATGCCGTTGATGAGCCGGTTGCCGGCTCCCATCCGCGAGATGCTGGGCCGTCGCGTCCGCGAACTCGCGGGCCTCGGGCTGGTCGTCCTGGCCTGTCTTGCGGCTGCGGCGCTGGCGACCTGGTCGGTGCAGGACCCCAGCCTCAGCCACGCGACCTCACGGCCCGTCCGCAATATTCTGGGCTATCCCGGCGCGATCAGCGCCGACCTGATGATGCAGACCTTCGGCCTCGGCGCCATCATGCTGCTGCTGCCGGTGTCGGTCTTCGGCTGGCGCATGCTGACGCATCGCCACTTCGATCGCGAGGCCCTGCGCATCGCCTGCTGGATTCTCGCAGCCGTGCTGTGCGCAGGTTTCGCAAGCTGCTTGCCGCGCTCCGGCACTTGGCCGCTGCCGACCGGCCTCGGCGGGGTCACAGGCGACGCTCTGCTGCGACTGCCCGCTTCCCTGCTCGGCGCAGACGGCTTTTTCACCCGTCTGGCGCTCGGCTTCATCTTCGGCGTCACGACCGCGCTCACCTTCCTGGTCGCAAGCGGCGCAGGCTCACGCGAGAAACCTGGGGTGGAGGAATTCGAGAACGACCTCGAGGAAGCAGACGACGCTCCGGCGGAGCGCGAATCGCGCCTCGTGATGTCGCTCGGCCTGATCTCGCACGCCATGCTCAGCATGCGCTCACGCATCGGCCGCTTCTTCTCGGTTCTCTACACCTGGCTCGTATCCGGGCGCACGCCACCGCGCGTCGTTCGCTTCGATCGGCAGGAGCCCTCGCTCGGCACTGGCCCGTCGATCGTGCCCGAGAGCTTCGAGCAGCCGCTCAATGAGGACGAGGAAGAGGCAGAAGAGGAAGGCGAAGAGCCCGCCACACGCGCACCCAGGAAGCGCTCGCCGCGTGCGCCTGCAAAGAAGTCCACGAGCGCGTTTGTTCTGCCGCCAATTTCGGTTCTCACCGCACCAAAGGCCTCCGATCGCAAGACACTAAGCAACGACGTGCTGGAGCAAAACGCCAAGACGCTCGAGGCCGTTCTGCAGGACTTCGGCGTGCGCGGCGAGATCACCAATGCGCGGCCGGGTCCGGTTGTCACCTTGTACGAACTCGAGCCTGCGCCGGGCATCAAGTCCTCCCGCGTCATCGGTCTCGCCGATGACATCGCGCGTTCCATGAGCGCGATGGCCGCGCGCGTCGCCGTGGTCGCGGGCCGCAACGCGATCGGCATCGAGCTGCCGAACGAACATCGCGAGAAGGTATACCTGCGCGAGCTGCTGGCCGCAAAGGAGAACATCGAGTCGGTTGCGAAGCTACCGCTCTGTCTCGGCAAGACCATCGGCGGCGAGTCGGTCATCATCGACCTCGCGCGCACGCCGCACATGCTGATCGCCGGAACAACCGGCTCCGGCAAGTCGGTCGCCATCAACACCATGATCCTCAGCCTGCTCTACCGGCTGCGCCCCGATCAGTGCAGGCTGATCATGGTCGATCCGAAGATGCTGGAACTGTCCGTCTATGACGGCATTCCGCACCTGCTGACGCCGGTCGTGACCGATCCGAAAAAGGCGGTCGTCGCGCTGAAGTGGGCCGTGCGCGAGATGGAAGAGCGCTACAAGCGGATGGCCAAGCTCGGTGTGCGCAACATCGACGGCTACAATGCACGGCTCGCCGACGCGAAGGCGAAGGGCGAGGAGCTGACCCGCACGGTGCACACCGGCTTCGACAAGGAAACCGGCAAGGCGATTTACGAGGAAGAGAAACTCGATCTCGAACCACTGCCGTTCATCGTCATTATCGTCGACGAAATGGCCGACCTGATGATGGTCGCCGGCAAGGACATCGAAGGCACCGTGCAGCGGCTGGCGCAGATGGCGCGCGCCGCCGGCCTGCATGTCATCCTCGCGACGCAGCGACCTTCGGTCGACGTCATCACCGGCACCATCAAGGCGAACTTTCCGACCCGCATCTCGTTCCAGGTCACCTCGAAAATCGACAGCCGCACCATTCTCGGCGAGATGGGCGCTGAACAGCTGCTCGGCCAGGGCGACATGCTGTACATGGCAGGCGGCGGCCGCATCAGCCGCGTGCACGGCCCGTTCGTGTCCGACGAGGAAGTCGAGAAGGTCGTGCGCCACCTCAAGTCGCAGGGTACGCCCGAATACCTCGAGGCGGTCACTGCCGAAGAGGAGGCCGAAGAAGACGGCGCGGTGTTCGATGCGACCGGCATGGGTAGTAGCGGCGGCGAGGCCGACCTGTTCTCCCAGGCCGTACAGATCGTCAAACGGGACCGCAAGGCATCGACAAGTTACATCCAGCGGCGGCTGCAAATCGGCTATAATCGCGCTGCGTCGCTGATGGAACGAATGGAAGATGAAGGAATCGTCGGCCAGGCCAACCACGCAGGCAAGCGCGAAATCTTGGTGCCGGAGGAATAAAGGCAGCTTCCGGTCGCGATCACGATCGTGAAACGAGCCGACAAGGCCGCGAAATCGCCACAGCGCGCGGTTAGGTGCGCTGCACAATGCAAATGAACGGGACGGCACTGTTTTGAAGTCGCGCTACCAGAGATTGCCAGGCAGTTTGCCGCGTGCGTCGCGCCTGACGGGCGCGGCCGTCGGGCTTGCCGCCATATTGGGCGTCGCCGGTTCGCATGCGATTGCGGAAACCATCCCGTTGCCTCGACCGGCTCCGAAGGAGCGCGGCGGTCCGCCGAAGCCGGTGATCGGCGATATCACCGGAACGCCGCTGGTCGGCACCCCGCCGGCCGCTTTCCAGGCGCCGCCGACACCGATCCTGCCGGACCCGCGGCTGCGCGCAATCAATGACGGCACGTTCGACGCCACGCAGCGTGCGCAGGTGGCCAAAATCTCGAGCTACCTGTCATCGCTGCCGACACTGGTCGGAAATTTCGTGCAGGTGGCGCCAAACGGCAACCGCACCACCGGCGAGTTCTTTATGCAGAAACCCGGCAAGGTCCGCTTTGCGTACGATCCGCCCAGCCCGATCGACATCGTCTCCGACGGCAGCTCGGTGGTGGTGCGCGACCGCAAGCTCGCCACGCAGGATATCTACCCGCTGTCGCAAACGCCGCTGCGTTACCTGCTGTCGGACAGGATCGACCTCCTCAAGGACACCAATGTCGTGAGTGTGGCCTCCGACGAGGTGTTCGTCACGGTGACGATTGAAGAGAAGCAGGCACTGATCGGTACCAGCCGGCTGATGCTGATGATCGGCGCCAAGGACAGTCAGCTGAAGCAGTGGACCATCACCGATCCGCAGGGCTACGACACCACGGTTGCAATCTACAATCTGGATACGCAGAAGAGGCCCAGTCCGGATTTGTTCAAGATCGACTTCATGAAGTATGACGACAAGCCCAGCGGCGGTTGACCGCCGGGTACCCACCGGGGCAATTGCGGTCGTTACACGTTCATCGCGGTCGATTCATGCGCCTCACTCTCTCGACCTGGAATATCAACTCCGTCCGCCTGCGCATCGATCTCGTCGCAAAGTTCATCAAATCGGTCCGTCCCGACGTTCTCTGCCTGCAGGAAACAAAGTGCCCCGATGACGCCTTTCCGCTGAAGCGTCTCAGACGGCTCGGCTATGAGCACGTCGCGCTGAATGGACAGAAGGGCTATCACGGCGTCGCCATCGCCTCGCGCATTCCGTTCGATCGAACCGGCACTCAGGCATTTTGCGGCAAGCTCGACTCGCGTCACATCTCGGTGACGCTCGGCGACAAGGCTGGCCTGCAGGCCCCCGTGACCGTGCACAATTTCTATGTGCCGTCGGGTGGCGACATTCCGGATCCCTCGCTCAATCCAAAGTTCGAGCACAAACTGTCGTTCCTCGACGAGATGGCCGCCTGCGATCCTATCCACCCGAACGGCGCCGATCGTTATGTACTCGTCGGCGATCTCAACGTCGCGCCACATAAGCACGACGTCTGGTCGCACAGGCAGCTGCTCAACGTCGTTTCGCATACGCCTGTCGAACGCGAAAAGCTGCTCGCGATGAAAGCGCGGGGCGGCTGGATCGACGTTGCGCGGGTGCGCATTCCCGAGCCGGAGAAAATCTACACCTGGTGGAGTTACCGCGCTACGGACTGGCAGCTCTCCAATCGCGGGCGCAGACTCGACCACATCTGGGTTTCGCAAGCACTTGGCGATCGTGTGAGCGGCTTCTCAATCGCGCGCGATGCGCGCGGATGGGAGCGGCCGTCAGATCATGTGCCGGTGACTGCGACGCTGGAGGTGTAATTCACAACACCTCTTGTCGTCCCGTGGTCAGAGCGCCAGCTTGCCGCTCGCGATCATCATGTCGCTCGCTGCCTGGCTGGTGCGGCCCGCCAGATCGTCGCGCAGGCGGCGCGCAGCGTCCGGGTGACCTTCCAGCACGCGCTGAAACATGCTGCGCGAAATGCGAAGCACGAGGGAGTCCTCAACCGCAACGGCACTTGACGGGCGCAGCATCTCTACCAGCAAGGCGAGTTCGCCAATCAGCGTGCCGGGGCCGGCAACGACGTCGTGATAGCCGCCCTCGTCCTGGCTCGACACCCGGATGGCGCCGGACTGCACGACAAATCCGGCATCGGCAGTGTCTCCCGCCCGGAACAGCGATTCGTCGCGGCGGACGCGGCGGGCTTCCGAACCGATGGCAAGCACCCGCAAGGCTTCGATGCCCAACAGCTTCAGTGTCGGCACCGTCGCGAGTAACTTGACGTCATCCTCAATCGACATTCGAAACCGCGATCGGGTCAATGATAACGAATCGACCCGGAAATCCTATCATGGCACCAACTTGTAGCCGCCGGATTCCGTCACCAGGATCGCCGGAGTTGCAGCGTCGAGCTCGATCTTCTGGCGCAGGCGGTAGATGTGGGTCTCCAGCGTGTGCGTGGTGACGCCCGAATTGTAGCCCCACACTTCCTGCAGCAGCGTCTCGCGAGAGACCGGCGCCTGACCGGCGCGATAGAGGAAGCGCAGGATTGCCGTTTCTTTTTCCGTCAGCCGCACCTTCTTGGCGTTGAGGCCGATAAGCATCTTCGCGCCCGGCCGGAAGCTGTATGGGCCGACCGAAAACACTGCGTCTTCGCTCGCCTCGTGCTGACGCAGCTGTGCGCGAATGCGGGCAAGCAGGACCGCAAAGCGGAACGGCTTCGTCACATAATCGTTCGCGCCGGACTCGAGGCCGAGAATGGTGTCGGAATCCGTGTCGTGTCCGGTCAGCATGATGATCGGCGCCTTGAAGCCCGACTTGCGCAAGCTACGCACGACCTCGCGGCCGTCGGTATCCGGCAGCCCGACATCGATGATCATCAGATCCGGCGTGCCGGTCTTGGCTGCGTGCGCGCCCTTGGCGCCGGTGTCGACTGCCGACGCCTCGAACTCCTCGTGCAACGCGAGTTGCTCGACCAGCGTCTCGCGCAGATCATCGTCGTCATCCACGATCAAAATCTTGCGGGCGGTGGCCATCGGGTTAATCCTTGCAGCACGGTCCGAGGAGTAAAACACCGCGTCGGCAAAAAATGCGGCGTTACAGCAGTTTAGCAGCCAGAAGCGGTCCCGCCTGTGGACGTCGGCGGCAACGCGAAATAAAGCATTCCACCCGTGCAGCGCAAGCACGAGTTCGCTGCGTTCTGGAGAAGGTCCTGTTTTCCAATGACTTATGAGCGATTAAGCGTGCGGGGAAGGACCATTACGGTTCGGCGGTGCGCCGGCGAAACGACGCGCGGCATATTAACCGTGGACGGTCAGGCGATCCCGGTCGCGCTCGGCCGCGGCGGACTGAGGGCGAACAAGCGCGAAGGTGACGGCGGCACGCCGACCGGCGCCTTCAAGCCGCTTCGCCTGTGGTGGCGCAAGGATCGGCATGCGCGCCCGAAAACCGCTTTGCCAGTGCGCGCGATTCGCCCCGATGACGGATGGTGCGAAGACCCGTCGCACCGTCGCTACAACCGCCCCGTCCGGCTTGCAGCAGAAAGCAACGCCGATCGGTTGATGCGCGCGGACCATCTCTACGATTTCATCGTCGAGATCGATCACAACACGCGCCCGCGCGTGAGCGGACGCGGCAGCGCGGTGTTTCTCCATCTGGCGCGGCCGGGTTTTGCACCAACAGCCGGATGCATCGCCATGACGCACGGCGCGATGCTGCGCTTGTTGGAGCGGCTAAGCAGACGGACACGGATCGTTGTTGGCTGAGCGTGATGAAGCCGGTTCGGCTCTACGCTTGGGTAACCGTCGTCTGGCGATGACCGAAGATCGCCGAACCCACGCGGATGTGGGTCGCGCCCATCTGGATGGCCGCCGGAAAATCGGCGCTCATTCCTATCGAGAGCAGTTTCAACCCGTTGCGTGCCGCGATCTTCGCAGTGAGCGCAAAGTGCGGGGCCGGCGCATCTTCGAGTGGCGGAATGCACATCAGCCCGGAAATGGCCAAACCGTAATCCTTGTGGCACGCGGCGATGAAGGCTTCCGCATAGCCGGGCGCAATTCCGGCTTTCTGCGGCTCTTCGCCGGTGTTGATCTGCACAAACAAGGTTGGCGAGCGCCCCTGCCTTTCGATCTCCTTGGCTAGCGCTTCACAAATGCTCGGCCGGTCGACGGAGTGGATGGCGTCGAACAGGCCAACAGCTTCCTTCGTCTTGTTCGACTGGAGCGGGCCGATCAGATGCAGCTCGACCGCCGGGTTGCGGGCCATGATCTGCGGCCATTTGGCCCTGGCTTCCTGCACGCGATTTTCGCCGAATACCTGCTGTCCCGCCGCGAGAACCGGGGCAATCGCCTCGGCTCCGAAGGTTTTTGAAACCGCGATCAACTGCACAGAGCTGCGCTCGCGGCCGGCATCCTTGCAGGCGAGCGCGATGTCGCGCTCGACCGCCACAAGGCCGGATAGTGAATCGGCGATTAACGCTGTCATGATCCGCGGCCTGCTCCGATCGATTCAAATTTTACCGAATGCACCAAACCCTCTTTGAGGGGTGATCCCTATGGTGGCGGCGGGGTAAGGGGATCTCTTCGATGTCTGTTTCCAGTTTCCGGCGGCACCTGCCAAAACTCAAGACAATTTTCGACGTCCGGGCGCGCCTCGCGCTGGTGGCGCTGATCCTTGTCGTTCCGCTGATGCTGGACCGGGTCCACATTCTCGAAACATCGCGAGCCAACCAGGTCAAGGCCGCCTCCACCGAGCTTGCCGGCGTCGCGCAACGCGGCGCACAGGCACAGCGCGAAATGGTGAAAAGCGTCGAAGGCGTGCTGCGCACTGCTGCTTCCATCTACATTCACGCGCAGCGCCTCGGCCGTCCCTGCGCGTTGCTCGACTCCGGCTTCAAGGTCAACATGCCCGGCATCGGCAACCTTTCCGTCGCCGGCAAGGACGGTCGCGTCATATGTTCAACCCTGCCTATTCTGGTCGGCGTCGATATCACCGAACGACACTATTTCCACGACGCACTCGCCAGGCGCAGCTTCGTGCTCAGCGATTATGTGATCGGCAAGGCTTACGGCGATCCATCGATCATGGCGGCCTTTCCGACGACGGCGATCAACGCCGACACCGAAGCGGTCATCATCACCTCCGTTGCTCTGAACTGGCTCGAGGAGATCGTCGGCAGGTCTCCGTCACGGACCGGCATGACCGTCACGCTCATCGACAGCGGCGGCGCCGTGCTTGCTTCCAGGCCGACCACAGACAATTCCGCGGCAACCCGTGACATGATTGAACGTGTCATGGGATCGACCGGCGACGAGGTCACCGGCACGATGAACTCGGGGACATCCGGTGAACAGCGCATGTTCGCTTCGGCGCATGTTCCGGATACGAAAGCCCGGCTGATCGTCAGCATCGACGAACACGCCATGCTTGCGTCGATCGATCGCGACATTCGCGCCGCCTATCTGCAGCTCGGCCTGGTCGGCCTGCTGGTGCTGATCGGCGCCTGGTTCATGAGCGAGCGGCTGATCATCCGCCCGATCCAGCTCCTCACCAACGCGGCAACGCGATTTGGCGCCGGCGACATGACCGCGCGTACTGTGCAGAACGGCCTGCCGCCGGAGTTCACACCGCTGGCGCACGCCTTCAATGCGATGGCGACACGGCTTGCCGAGCGCGAGCGCGAACTCCTGAACCTGAACAGCCAGCTATCGGTGCTGGCCACGGTCGATACACTCTCCGGCCTCGCCAACCGCCGCGCCTTCGACAGCCGCATGAGCTTCGAATGGCTGAAGGCCGAACACGACAGCGCCACGCTCGCGCTGGCAATGATCGACGTCGATCACTTCAAGGCCTTCAACGACACCTATGGCCATCTCGATGGCGACACCTGCCTGACCAAAATCGGCGACGTGCTGACAAGGGTCGCCGGCGAGGTGAAGGGATTTGGCGCGCGCTACGGCGGCGAAGAATTCGCTCTGATGCTGCCCGGCGCCGGCGCCGCGCGCATGGCTGAAGTCGGCGAAATGATCCGCGCCGGCATCGAGGCGCTCGATCTGCCGCACAGCGGCGCCCCGCTCGGCCGCATCACAGTCAGCGTCGGCATTGCCTCAACAACCCCGGTCGCCGGCCAGAACGCGGCCGACCTGATCGAGGCAGCCGATGCCGGCCTCTACATGGCCAAGCGGCGCGGCCGCAACACGGTGGTCGAACACGGCGAAATCCGCACGGTCGACCAGGTGATGGCGCTGGCGGTCTGATGGGCCGCCCGATCGCCTCCCGCAAACCCGCGATAGCCCTATAAACCGTTGACCCTGCGGGCTATTTTATGGCCTAGTCGCGCCGCCTTTTGCAGCAGCCGACAGACCCGACGATTCGATGACGACCGAACGCTACAACGCCCGTGACGCCGAGCCGCGCTGGCAGCGCATCTGGGACGAGCGCGGCATCTTCAATACGAAGAACGACGATCCGCGCCCGAAGCACTACGTGCTCGAGATGTTCCCGTATCCGTCGGGACGCATCCACATGGGCCACGTGCGCAACTACACGATGGGCGACGTGGTCGCGCGCTACAAGCGCGCCAAGGGTTTCAATGTGCTGCACCCGATGGGCTGGGACGCCTTTGGCCTGCCGGCGGAAAACGCCGCGATGGAGCGCAGGATCCATCCTCGCGCGTGGACCTACCAGAACATCAGCGCGATGAAGGCGCAGCTGCAGGTCATGGGCCTGTCGCTTGACTGGTCGCGCGAGATCGCAACGTGCGATCCCGCCTATTACAGGCATCAGCAACGCTTGTTCCTCGATTTCATGAAGGCCGGCCTCGCGGAACGCGAGAAGCGCAAGATCAACTGGGACCCGGTCGACATGACCGTGCTCGCCAACGAGCAGGTGATCGACGGCCGCGGCTGGCGGTCGGGCGCGCCAGTCGAGCAGCGCGAGATGAACCAGTGGGTTTTCAAGATCACGAAGTACTCACAGGAGTTGCTGGACGCACTCGACACGCTGGATCGCTGGCCCGACAAGGTGCGGCTGATGCAGCGCAACTGGATCGGCCGCTCCGAAGGTCTGCTGATCCGCTTCGCGCTCGATGCATCGACCGCGCCGAATGGCGAAAGCGAGCTGAAGGTATTCACGACGAGGCATGACACGCTGTTCGGCGCGAAGTTCATGGCGATCGCGCCCGATCATCCGCTGGCCCAGTCTGCTGCTG
>Ga0190271_10001642_pt1 | contig 12951 bp, 11 predicted proteins | sample Popmic356T_FD_133747 | JGI IMG/M metagenome (GOLD analysis project Ga0190271, IMG submission 133747) | Populus adjacent soil microbial communities from riparian zone of Weber River, Utah, USA - 356 T | ecosystem: Environmental > Terrestrial > Soil > Riparian zone | place: USA: Utah | collected...
CGCCACGCCGGTCCCCGCGCCACCGCCGCCCGCGACGCCGCCGCCGCTGCCGCCGACACCACCGCCGCCACCGCCTCCCGGCGAGCCGCAGCCGGCGGTCGCCAGCGCGATCGCCGTCGCAACGAGCCCGAATACGCGCTTCGTGTTCATGGCAGATCCGCGCAGCGCCCGAGGGCCTCCAGATAGTAGTAGTCGGCGTAGTTGATCGCGACGTCGATCTCGTCGTTCTGCGGGTAGTTCCCCACGCTGTGCATCAGCAGGAACTGGCTGTTGGTGCCGGTCGCCGCGCGATACGCCGTCGACGACAGCGAGCGCACCACCTTGATCGCGAACGCGCGGTAGCTCTCCGCGGTGGCGCCGGTCGCGTATTTGGCCAGCTCGAACAGGCCGCTCGCCGCGATCGCGCCCGCCGAGGCGTCGCGATGATCGGGCACGTCGGTGCGCGTGGGCGCGTCGAAGTCGAAGTAGGGAACCCCGTCGGACGGCATGCGCGGGCTCTGCGTGTAGAAGTCGGCGATGCGCATCGCCCGATCGAGGAAGCGGGCGTCGTTGGTCTCGCGGTAGCTCATCGTGAAGCCGTAAAGGCCCCAGGCCTGGCCGCGCGCCCACGCCGATTCGTCGGCGACGCCCTGGTTGGTCTGCTTGCGGATCACCGCGCCGGTGGTCGGGTTGTAGTCGACGACGTGGTACGAGCTGGAGTCGGCACGGAAGTGATTCGTGCTGGTCGTCGCCGCGTGTGTGGTGCCGATCTGCGCGAACCGCGCCTCGCCCCCCAGCGCCGTCGCGCGGAAGAAGAGCTCGAGGTTCATCATGTTGTCGATGATCACCGGGAACGTCCACGACCCGAAGTCCCACGAGCGCGTGCAGCCGACGTCGGCGTCGAAGCGCGACGCCAGCGACGCCGCCGCCTCGAGCACGACGGTCCGGTAGGCCGCGTTCTGCGTCAACCGGTAGCCGTTGCCGTAGCTGTTGTAGATGAGGAAGCCGACGTCGTGCGTGTTCCTCAGCGCCGCAAGCGGCGCGAGCGCGGCCGTGAAGCTCTCCGCGGCGGTGCGCCAGGCCTGGTCGCGCGTGCGTTCGTAGAGCAGCCAGTAGCTGCCCGCGGGGAAGCCCTTGGTCCAGTCCTCGCCGCTTGCGGATCGCACCGTGCCGTTCTTGGCCGAGCGGGGCGGAGAGCTGGCGTTCGTGTACGTCGTGCGAAAGCGCGTGAAGTCCGACGCCGCCTGCGTGATCTGCTGCGCGCAGAACGCCGCGTCCGCGGCGTGCGCGCCGCCGCCGGCCCCGGCGCTTCCGCCGCCGCCCGCGATGCCGCCGCCGGTGCCCGTGCCGGCGGTTCCCCCTTGGCCGCCGCGTCCGCCACCGCCGCTGCCCCCTCTGCCGCCGCCTGCGACGCCGCCGGTCCCGCCCACGCCCGCCGCGCCGCCGGTCCCGCCCGCGCCCGCGACACCACCCCCCGCGCCCGCGACGCTCCCCGCGGCCCCGCCCACGCCGCCGACTCCGCCCGTGCCCGCGACTCCGCTCCCCGCCGCGCCGGTGCCACCCACACCCCCGGCCGCGCCACCGCCCGTCCCCGTCCCGGCGCCGCCACTGCCCCCGGCGCCGCCCGCCCCGGTGGTGCCACCGCTGCCCGCCGACCCGTCGGCGACCGCCGAATCGGCGCCACCCTGTGAGGTTCCGCAGCCGCCGACAGCGAGGCCGCAGATCAGGGCAGCAACGGACAGCCCACGGCCATTCGTAAACAACCTTGCCACGGGCGGCATTTTACCCCGTTTGGACCCGAAACAGGGGCGCCCGCACACCGCTGCCTCGCGTCGGCGGCGTATCTGCCGTCACTTGCCGCCGGCCCGCCCGGGGGGGGAGCATCGAGAGCATGAGGTCGGCGCAGTGGGGCCTGTCCGCGGGCGTGGTTGCCGCGCTGCTGGCGGGGTGCTCGGCGGCGCCGCGTCCGGTGCGGGCGCCCGGTGTGGAGCCCGCGCTGCGCGTGATGACCTACAACGTGAACTTCGGCATCCCGGGCGACGGGCCGACGCTCGCGGCGATCGAAGCGGGCAACGCCGACGTCGTGTTCCTGCAGGAGATCAACCGGCCGTGGGAGCGTTCGCTGCGCGCGCAGTTCGCGCAGGCGTATCCGCACATGGCGCTTTACCCGCGCGGCGGCGCGGGCGGCATCGGCGTCATGTCGCGCCTGCCGATCCGCGAGGAAAAGCTGATCCTCCCCGAGGGCGACGCCTGGTTCCCGGCGCTGCGGCTGGTCCTCGACTCGCCGCTGGGTCCTCTTCAGGTCTTGGTCGTCCACCTGCGCCCGCCCGTCAGCGACGGCGGCAGCTTCGTGTCCGGCCACTTCACAGCGCCGGCGATCCACGAAAAGGAGATCACGCGCTACTGCGCGACGCTGGATCGCAACCTGCCGACGATGGTCGTGGGCGATTTCAACGAGGAGGACGACGGCCGCGCCATCGCCTATCTCGCACGCGCCGAGTGGCGAATGAAGAGCGCGCTGCCCCAGTTCGCGCCCGATCACCCGACCTGGCGCTGGCCGACGACCTTCCACACGTTCGAACGCCAGCTGGACCACATCATCTACGACGTGCGCCTGGAGCCGCTCAGCGCCGAGGTCATCGACGCCGGCCGCTCCGATCACTTCCCGGTCGTGGGCGTGTTCGTCCTGGCGCGCGCGCCTGCGTAGCGATCGATCGCGTCGAGCGCAGCGCGGCTTCGCCGCGCGGAGCTCATCGCGGGGGGCGCGGGACCCGCCGCGGGTCCCGCGCTTGATCGTCCTGCGCGGCCTCCTCGCGCCGCTCGGCCTCGCGCCGGGCAGCCGCCTCACGCCGCGCGATCGCCTTCTCGACCACCTCGCGCCGCTGCCGGGCACGCACGTGCGCCGCGCGCGCCGCCGCGTCGGTGTCGATCGCGCGCGCCAGCTCCTGCGTCCGCTGGCGCGCGAGCGCCTCGGCCGCCGCGCCCGCCTGCACCTCCAGGCGCGCCCAGAACCGCCGCCGCCCCTGCGCGTCCGCCGCCCGCTCCCCGTGGCTGCCCACATCGTCTCCATCGCGGCGCGCTGCGGCGATCGCCGCCCGCGCGGCCTCCAGCTGAGCCGCCAGGCGCGCCTCCTCTGCCTCGGCTGTGCGACGGGCGGCCGCCGCCGTCGCCAGCACCCGCTCGGCCGCGCGCTCGCCGTCCACCCGCAGGCGCAGCAGGGTGCCCAACACGCCCGCCGAAGCTCGCCCGTAACTCTTCATTGAAACTTGTGTTTTGCGATCCTACCCTCGACCTGCTGATGACCGCCACCTCCCACCAGCTGGCCGCGGCGCGCCGCTACCGGATCGAGCGCTACCTGACCGAAGGGGGCATGGGGGCGATCTACATCGGCAAGAAGCTCGGCCCGGGCGGGTTCGAGAAAGAGGTCGTGCTCAAGCAGCTGCTGCCCGAGTACACCTCGCGCCCGGAGTTTCGCGATCTGTTCTTCCGGGAGGCCAAGATCTCCGCGACGCTCGATCACGCGAACATCGTCCACACCTTCGACCTGGTCGAATCGGACGAGTCGCTGTTCATCGTCATGGAGTACGTGCGCGGCACCGACCTGCGCACGATCGTGCGCCGCGCCAAGCTGCGCCGCCGCGAGCTCGCCCCGGGCGCCTCCCTGCACATCACGCTCGAGGTCCTCGCCGGCCTGGCTTACGCGCACATGCGCAAGAGCACGGAGGGCGCGCCGATGGCGATCATCCATCGCGACGTTTCACCCTCGAACATCCTCTGCTCGGCGCAGGGCGAGGTGAAGCTGTCCGACTTCGGCATCGCCAAGGCGGCGACGCACTCGTCGCTCTTCTATCGCGTGCGCGGCAAGGTCGGGTACATGTCGCCCGAGCAAGCACGCAACGAAGCGATCGATCACCGCACGGATCTCTATTCGGTCGCCGTCTGCCTCTACGAGGCGCTGACCGCCGAGCGCCTGTTCGTCGGCGATCTCAGCACGCCCGCGGATGTGCTCTACGGGCAGCCGATTGTGCCGCCCTCCCAGAAGCGCAAGATCCTGCCGCGCGCGCTCGACGCGGTGCTGGCGACCGCGCTGGCGCCGAAACCCGAGGACCGTTACCAGGACGCAGTCGCGTTCGCGGAGGCGCTGCGCCAGGTCGCGCATCGCCACGGGCTGGGGTTCTCCGCGCCTCAGCTGGCCGAGCACCTGCGCCACATCCTCGGCCGCAACCCCGACCAATGGCTCAGCGACGACAAGGCGGGACCGACCGGAGATCCGTCGACGCAGAAGATCGCGAAGGATCTGGAGGGCAAGGAAGCGAAGTCAATAGGCGTGGTGATGGACGGCTCAAACTTGTACGTCGTCGAGGGCAGTGACGTGGTAAGCCCAAGGTCCGCGCCGGTGAGCTCCAGCAAGTCAAAATCCGATCCCCAGCGCAAACTGCCCGCCCGGCTTGGCGCTGACGAGGAAGAAAGCGACGACACGACCCGGCGGGTTGCGGATCCGATCGCCGCCGCCCACGCCTCCGCCAGCGGCGACCCGATGATCCCGATCGATGAAGACGACGAGGGCGACGACGATGCGCCGACGCGCACCTTCGAGCCCGGTGAATTCCAGCTGGCCAGCGCCCTGGACCAGGACAGCTTCACGCCGCCGCCGCCCGTCAGGAGCGGGTCGTTGCCAGGGAAAAACGTGCCGCCGCCGCCGGCCCGGCCCGCGCGCTTCAACAACTTCATGCCGCCGCCGCCGCTGCCGCCTGAATCGCCGTTCGACGAATTTCCGGCGACGCCCGGTCCCGACGCGGAGTTCGCCGGCGATGGCGAGGCCGAGTTCTCCGAGACGCCGGCGCCGCTCCGGCCCATTGCGCCGGCATTTGCCCCGCCCCCGCCCCCGTCGCCGTTCGGCGGCCTGCCGCCCGCCCCGGCGCTGCATTTCGGCGGCCCACCGCCCGGCCGCCCCGCCCTCCCACGCCCCGGCGGCTACCTCGATCCCAACACCGTCGTCGGCCTGCACAAGCCGCCCGCGCCCCCCGCGCCTTCGTTCGACAACGGTGGCGGCTTCGGGGGCGGTTTCCCCGAGACCGTCGACTTCGGGCGCAACTCGGCGCCCGTCATCGTGCGTCGCTCCGGCCCGCCTGGCCTCGTCGTGCTGATGACGCTGATCGCCGGCGCGGCGGGGGGCGTCTGGCTGGGCGAGAAGGTGACCCACGACGCGGTGGCCGCCCTGGAGGCGTCGGCGTCGACGGCCGCCAAGGCGACGCAAGGTCCCAAAGACACGAAAGCCGCGGCGCCGAACAAGCCGCCGGCTCCCGAAGTCGCTCCGCCCCCTCCACAAAGGAAATGATCGAGAAGACAGCCACGCGGGTCTTGGACGGGGCGACAATCACCCGACAATCCGGGCGGGGGCGGTTGGTGGTGGTCAAGGGGCCGGACCGAGGTGAGACGATCGCGATCGCCGAGGCGCCCATCACCATCGGCTCGGGCGGCGGCTCTGATGTGCTGCTGTCGGATCCGACCATCTCGCGCAAGCACCTCGGCATCGATCCCGGCCCGGCGGGGCTGGTGCTGCGCGATCTCGGTTCGACAAACGGTTCGTTCGTACAGGGCTCGCGTTTCAACGAGCTGACGCTGGCCTTCGGCACCGAGGTGACGATCGGCAAGACGGTGCTGAAGTACCTTCCCACCGAGGAGGAGGTCGACCTCGCGCCGTCGGAGAACGAGAGCTATGGCTCGCTGGTCGGACGCGACGCCAAGCTGCGCCGGCTGTTTCGCGTGCTCGATGACGTCGCCGCGACCGAAGCCACCGTGCTGATCGAAGGCGAGACCGGCACGGGCAAGGAGCTGCTCGCCGAGGAGATTCACCGCCACAGCCCGCGCAAGGACGGGCCGTTCATCGTGTTCGACTGCGGCGCGGTCCCCGACGAGCTGATCGAATCGGCGCTGTTCGGACACGTGCGCGGCGCGTTCACGGGCGCGATCACGGATCGCCCGGGGGCCTTCGAAGAGGCTGACGGCGGGACGCTGTTCCTCGACGAGATCGGCGAGCTGGCGCCCGGCGTGCAACCGGCGCTGCTGCGCGCGCTGGACAAGCAGTCGGTGCGGCCGGTGGGCGGGTCGACGTACACGCGCGCTTCCGTGCGCGTCGTCGCGGCCACCAACCGCAACCTGCGCGCCGAGATCGCGGCGCGCCGTTTCCGCGAGGACCTCTACTATCGCGTCGCCGTCGTACGCATGGCGGTGCCGCCGTTGCGCGAGCGCCCCGACGACATCCCGCTGCTCGTGCAGCATTTCATGCGCCAGTTTCGCGGCGACCGCGTGCTGGAGGTCGCGCAGGAGGACCTCGAGCGGCTGCGCAAGCACGACTGGCTCGGGAACGTCCGCGAGCTGCGCAACGTGATCGAACGTGCCTGCGCGGTCAGCCACGGCAATCGCCTGGAGCTGGAAGACGCCCTCGACGATCGGCCTGGGGCTGCGGCGGCGTGGAACGCGCCGGCGGTCAACGTCGACCTGCCGTTCAAGGAGGCGAAGGCGCGCATCGTGGAGAGCTTCGAGCGCGACTACATCACGGAGTTGCTCAAGCGCCACAAGGGGAACCTGTCGGCGGCGTCGCGCAGCGCGGAGATAGACCGCAAGCATCTGCGCGAGCTCTTGCGCAAGCACGGGCTGCGCGAGTCGGGCGACTCGTGACATGAGCGCGCCGAGCTGGCTGGCCGAGCTGCGCGCGCGCGCCGAACGCCTGGGCCGCGAGATCTCGGGCGGCGTGTCGGGTGGCGTCGCGGACTCCGGGCACGCGGCGGTCTATCTGCGGCAGCTGCTGCGCGGGAACCGGGCCAAGCGTGTGTTGCGATCCCTGCGCCGCGGCAGCCGCGCGGCCGACGACGGCGCCACGGCGGCGACGCCCGGCCAGCCACCGGTGTTGCTGATTCACGGTTACTTCGCGACGCGCGGATCGCTGCACCTGCTGGAGAGCCACCTGACCATGCGCGGCCTCATCGTCATGAGCTATCCGCTCGGCCGCCGCCCGATCAACGTCGGCGACATCCGCGACTCAGCCGGTCTGATCGCGCGCAAGGTCGAATCGATCGTCGCGCAGACCGGCATCGCGCGGGTCGACATCGTCGGCCACTCGATGGGGGGGCTGGTCGGGCTGGATTATCTCAAGCGGCTCGGCGGCCGGCACCGCGTGCGGCGGCTGGTGATGCTGGGAACGCCCACGCAAGGGACCTGGTCGGCGCTGCTCGGGCTGGTGACCGCCCCGCTCGGGCTCGCGAGCCTGCAGCTACTTCCGGGAAGCCCGTTCCTGCGCGAGCTGGCGGAGCGGCCGTTGCCCGACGGCGCCGAGGTCGTGTCGATCGGGGCGGTCCGCGACTGGCTGGCCCCGCTGGCCAGCACCGTGCTCGACGGCGTCCAGCACATCGCCCTGCCGACCGGCCATTCAGGCCTGCTGGTCGACGCCGAGGTCGCGGAGGTCGTCGTCGAAATCCTGCGCGCCGCACCGTCGCCCAGCCCGGTTGACGCAAGCCAAACGACACCTTAAAATCGCAAAGTTTTGAGCACCTTTAGGCCTCGCGACATGGCCGACGGCGGTGAAGGCGGACAGGAAGGCGCCCAGTGGGCGCTTCGCTTCATCTCGGGCAAATATCAGGGCGGCGAATTTCCGCTGCGCCCGAACCGCGAGATCATCATCGGCCGCTCATCGGATCTCGACATGGTGCTGGTCGAGGACATGGTGTCGCGCAAGCACGCCAAGATCACGACCGACGATCACGTGGTGACGATCCAGGACCTGGGGTCGACCAACGGGACGTTCGTCAACGGCGAGAAGGTGCGCAAGGCCGACCTCAAGGACGGCGACCGCATCCTGATCGGCACGTCGATCATCAAGATCGTCTTCGTCGACGGCGAAAACACCAGCCACCTGACGGAGACCGAGGCGCGCTCGAAGATGGCGGTCGCAGCGAACAAGCGTTCGGCGTCATCGCCGAAGTCGATGGCGGGCAGCATCGAGGAGATCCCGCTGCCCGACCTGCTCCAGCTCCTGTCCACCAGCAAGAAGTCCGGTGTGCTGGTCGTGCACTCCGACCGGCACGTGGGCAAGACGTTCTTCCGCAAGGGGCAGATCTACTTCGCGAGCATCGAGAACCAGTTCAACATCGGCCCGCGCAAGGCGATGGTCCGGATGCTGGCCTGGTCGCACGGAAATTTCGAGCTCGAGCCGCCGGACGATTCGGCTGTGCTCGAGGAGATGGACGACTCGACCGAGGGCCTGCTGATCGAGGGCATGCGCCAGCTCGACGAGTACAAGGTGATCGCCGAGAAGCTGCCCGAGCTTGCGTCGCCGATCGGCATCGCGCGTCCGCTCAAGGCGAAGCTGCGCGAGCTGTCGCCCGAGGAGCTGGACGTGTTCCAGGCGGCGCTCGAGGTGAAGACTGTCAACGCCCTGTTCGATCAGTCGTCGCTCAGCGACCTCGAGATCGCGCAGAAGCTGGTCACGCTGTTCGAGAAGGGCTACCTGGTCGCCGGCTGACGCCGGCTGAACGCCAGCTACGTAGGATAAGGGCCGTTGTTGTCCGAGAATGTTCCTTCCGCCTACTCCGCGCCCCTCGATCGTCCGGGCCCGGCCGGGTGAAGACCAGCAGGCCCGACGGGCGCAGACCGCTGCCGTCGTCGCAAACACCCGCGCCAGCGCCGCTGGCGTCCGGCAGGTGGTTCAGCGTGTCATAGAAGAACGACGTGCACATGTCGAACGCGCGGGTGAACGGCAGGTCGTCGAGGGCTCCTCGAGATCCTCGGGGCGGACGCCGAGGCGCGCGAGGCGCGCTTCCAGCTCGCGGGCCCTGTCACCGAAGAGGGGCATGCGCGATCACGGCACGACGAAGCAGCGGAGCTTCGCGTTGCTATTGACGGGTAAGGCGGGGTTGGGGATCCGGTTGGTGTAGCGGACCTCGTAGGTGCCGGGGACGAGGCGGGCGGTGTACGTCGTCTGTCCCGTGTAGCCGAGGGTTGCCAGAGTGCCGGTGGTCGCGTGGCGGAGGGTGAAGCTGCCGTCGTTGTTCGTGGAGGGCACTGCAAGGCCGCCGACGGTGAACGAGCCGGTGACGGTCGTCACGGGGACGTCGATGTCGAGCGAGGAGCTGCCGGGCGGGATGACGACGCCGGTGCGGATCCTGCTTGCGCTGATTGGGAGGGGGGAGCCGGTGATGCCGCTGAAGGCGTAGTCGACGTCGTAGGTGCCGGGCACGAGGCGGATGGTGTACGTGGTCTGTCCGGTGTAGCCGATATGTGCCATGCCATTGGTCGCGCTTTTGAGGTAGATGCGGCCGTCGTTGCTCGTCGAGGGGACGGCAACGCCGCCGACGGTGAGCGAGCCCGTGACGGTCGCGACGGGGACGTCGATGTCCAGCGAAGAGCTACCGGGCGGGATGACGACGCCGGTGCGGATTATGGCGCGGTCGGTAGTGGGGAGGGTGGCACCGGCGCCGGAGGCGCTGTAGTAGACGTCATAGGTGCCGGGGACGAGGCGGGCGGTGTACGTGCTTTGTCCGACCTCGCCGATAATTGCGCTGTCGCTTTTGGCGGCGTTCTGGAGGCCGATGACGGCGAATTCGGTCGTGGAGGAGAACGCAGAGCCGCCGACGGTGACCGAGCCGGTGACGGTCGCGACGGGGACGTCGATGTCGAGCGAGGAGCTGCCGGCCGGGATGACGACGCCGGTGCGGATCCTGGCGCTTAAGTTGAACGGGATGGTGGACAGGGGGTCCTGGGTCTCGTTGCTGTAGTAGACGTCGTAGGTACCGGGGATGATCCGGGCGGCGTAGGTGCCGTTTCCGGTGTAGCCGATGTCTGCGACGCCGCCGTTGGTCGGGTTTCGGAGGGAGATGCGGGCGCTCCTGATCGTCGACGGCACTGCGGCGCCGCCGACGGTCAAGGAGCCGGTGACAGTCGCGACGGGGACGTCGATGTCGAGCGAGGAGCTGCCGGGCGGGATGACGACGCCGGTGCGGAGCCTGGCGTTGTAGTTGAAGGGGACGGTGGAGCTGGTGCGGTCCGAGGCCACGTCACTGTAGTAGACGTCGTAGGTGCCGGGGACGAGGCGGGTGGTGTACGTGCTCCGTCCGGTGGTGGCGAGCTCTGTCCCGTCGCCGGCCATCGCGCTTCGAAGCACGATGCTTGCGAAGCTGCTCGTGGAGGTGACTGCAGCGCCGCCGACGGTGAACGAACCGGTGACGGTCGCGACGGGGACGTCGATGTCGAGCGAGGAGCTGCCGGCCGGGATGACGACGCCGGTGCGGAGCCTGAAGTTGGGGTTGATGGGGTGGATGGAGTCGTTGGTGCCGCGGTAGAGGACGTCGTAGATGCCGGGGACGACGCGGGCGGTGTACGTGCCCTGCCCGGTGTAGCCAAGCGCTGCGAAGTTGCCGGTGGTCGCGTCGTGGGGGGCATACAGGACGATACGGGCGCCCTCGGTCGTGGAGGGGACTGCGGCACCGCCGACGGTGAACGAGCCGGAGACGGTCGCGACGGGCACGTCGATGTCGTGGCCGGCGCAGGTAATGCCCGCACCACCAGTTCCCGAGATTCCGCCCACGCTGCCGCCGGTCCCGCCCCCACCGCCGCCGGTCCCGCCCCCACCGCCGCCGGTGCCGCCCACGCCGCCGCCGGTTCCCATGACGTCACCTCCCGTACCGGCGACGGCGCCTGACCCGCCGCCGGTGCCGCCGCCGGTTCCGCCCCCGCCCTTGCCGCCACCGCAGCCGAGCGGCGTGAACAGAGCGCTCGCGAGGATCGCCATCGCCGCTGACCGCAATCGATAGCCCATCGGAAGCGGCTAGGGTACCGCGAAGCAGCGCAGCTTGATGAAAGTGTTCATCGGCGTCGTGTCGCCCCCGCTGCCGGCGTTCGAGATAGAGGTCGTACGGGCCGGGAACCAGGCGGGCGGTGTACGAATCCGCGTTCGTGAACGCGAAGGTCGCGAAGTCGCCCGCGGCGCTTCGCAGGAGCAGCGACCCGTGGTCGCCCGCGCCCGCGTCGCGCCGGTGACGGAGATCGCGCCGGTGACGGTCTTCGACGGGATGTCGACGTCCAGCGTGGTCATCGTGCCCGCCCGCCTCCGGCGGGGCGCGCGGCGACTACGCCAGGCGGTCGATGAGGGCGCGGGCCTGGGCGGCCCAGCTGGAGGTCGTGGGTTCGAGGGCGAGGTAGCGTTCGAGGTGGGCGCGGGCCTGGGAGCGGCCGCCCAGCCGTTCGAGGGCGACGGCCAGGTTGAAGTGCGCGTCGGCGAATTCGGGATCGGCCTGCAACACGCGCCGGAACTCCGCGACCGCCAGCTCCAGGTCGCCGGATTCCAGCACCAGGTTCGCCAGGTTGAAGCGCGCCTCGGGCTGATCGGGATCGAGCGCGAGCGCCGCCTCGAACGCGTCGCGCGCGGCGCTGGTATTGCCCGCCCGGTAGGCGAGGCCACCCAGGTTCGTGCGCGCGGCCGCCAGCCCCGGATCGAGGGACAGCGCCTCGCGGTAGCAGGTCTCGGCGCGCGCGTCGTCGCCGCCCTCGGCGCGCGTCCCCTCGACGAACCAGTCGTAGGCGCTGCGCGCGGGCGTGAACGTCGCCTTGTGGATCCCCTTGTCCGGCTTGGGCGACTCGGGCAGCGGCACGGCGGCCCCCGGCGCGGGCGCCTCGGTGACGCTCTGGGGGGGCGTGTACCCGAGCTTGTCGGCCAGCTCGGCGAGGCCGAAGTCGAACACGCGCTGGCCGCTCGGTTCGAACGCGGTTTCGTCCTCGACGACCACCAGGCGTGTGCCGTCGAAGGCGACGCGGATCCGATCGAGCGGGCGATCGAGGTGCGGCAACTTCGCGCGCACGCCTTCGATCGCCTTGCGGATCTCGGCCGCCTTGAACCCCCGGTCGACCAGCTCCTTGGCCGCCTTCACGCTGACCAGGTCCTGGAACGAGAACATCGGCTTGCCGCCGCGCCGGGCCGAGGGTCCGACGAAACCGACCTGGGCCCAGTAGCGGAGCTTGCTCTCGGCGATGTCGAGGATCTTCGCCGCGCCGCCGAAGCTGTAGGTCGCTTCTTCCATCATCAATACGCGCGCCAGCGTCAGAACACCGCTTCCACGTCGATGTCGATGAACACCTTGGCGGCCTGCGACCGGATCGTGACGTGCGTGCTGACCGATTTGGGCTCGGCGCCCGCGACGCGCGTCGTCTCGGCCTCGGCCAGCTCCTCGATGCGCTTGCCCGCGGTCGCGTCCGCCTCCAGCAGCTCGGCCAGCTGGCGGGCGGTGCCGGCGTCGCAGGCGTCGCGCAGCAACAGATCCAGCGCGGGCAGATCGATGGTCAACATCGTCGAGCCGAAGTAGGCGTCGCGCCCGTTGCGGACGCCGCGCTGGCCCTCGGAGATCACCTCGGCGCGGCCCAGCACCAGCTCGAGCGCCGCGCGCGAGATTCGCTCGCGCACCTCGCGCTCGAAGAGGGCGATGCGCGTCGCCCGCGCCATCGGCCGGCGCGCCATCGGCAATCCGTCCGCGTCCGGCGCAGCGGTATCGGGTCCGGCTGGGTGCGAGCGCTTGCCTTCCGTCATCACGAAGGCGGGATCGTATCAGGGTTCGTGGGTGCTCCGCAAAAACCGCCCGCCCGGGCGTGCCCAGCCTGAAGGGTTGTCAGAGGCGCCGTGCCAGAGCGCACGGCCGGGTTTGGCCACGAACCGCTGGCAACCCGGCCGCCCCGCTGTGTTACCGTCGTGGTCATGGCGCAGGGGCTGGATCTCGCGAAATATCCCGTGCTGGTCGTCGACGACGAGTCAGACAACCTGGACGCGTTCCGCTTCAATTTCGGCCGCAGCTTCAAGCTGCTGCTCGCGAGCAGCGGCGAGGAAGCGCTGGCGCTCGCGCGGTCGGAAGACGTCGCCGCGATCGTCACCGACCAGCGCATGCCGAAGATGACCGGCCTCGACCTCTTGAAGGCGGCGCGCGAGGTCCG
>Ga0190271_10001643_pt1 | contig 12949 bp, 10 predicted proteins | sample Popmic356T_FD_133747 | JGI IMG/M metagenome (GOLD analysis project Ga0190271, IMG submission 133747) | Populus adjacent soil microbial communities from riparian zone of Weber River, Utah, USA - 356 T | ecosystem: Environmental > Terrestrial > Soil > Riparian zone | place: USA: Utah | collected...
ACTCGATCCAGGCAAGCGCGTACGCGGCCAGCGCGGCGACGAGGATGGGCACGATCGTCGCCCCGATCGTGACGAGCACGGTCACCCAGATTGCGTGCGTGATCCCCTCGTTGTCGAACATGTTCGCGTAGTTCTCGAGCGTCCAGGTGCTCGGCTTCGTGACGAAGTTCCACCAGCCGCCCTGCGCCGCATCGGAGGGCGTCAGCAGGGAGGTGATGAAGAGCCCGGTCGTCGGGATCAGCCAGAACACCGCGATCAGCACGAGCACGATGTGGACCGGCGTCCTGCGCAGGAAGCGGAGGATCCTGGCTGAGAGGCGCGTGTCGGGATCGACGGGTGTCTGGACGGGGGTCTCGACCGTGGTGTCGACGGTGGCCATCAGGTCGTGTCCGCCCGGAAGCGCCGGATGTTGACGATCAGGAAGGGGATGAAGAGGATCAGGATGAAGGTCGCGATCGCGGCGCCGAGCCCGAAGCGGTTCTGGCCGCTGAACGCGACCTGCCACTGGACGAACGCGAGGGTGGCCGCCTCGTCCTGGGTCGAGCCGGGTGCGATCGAGAGGATCAGATCGAAGAGCTTGAGCACGCCGATGATCTGCGTCACGAAGACGACCGTCAGCACGGGTGCCAGGAGCGGGATCGTGATCCGGCGGAAGACCTGCCATTCGCTCGCGCCGTCGGTGCGGGCGGCCTCGAGGGTGTCACGGGGGATCGAGGCAAGGCCGGCGGCGGTGATCACCATCGCGAAACCGGCCTGGAACCAGATGAACGCGAACATGATCGCCGGCGTGATCAGCTTGTCGCCGAGCCAGTTGACTCCCCCGAACGGCTCGGCGAAGGTGGTGCTGGCGACGGCGATGCGGTACTCGCCGCCTTCGACCTCGTCGAAGGCGAAGGTGCCGTTCGTCTCCGTCTTCGTGTCGTCGACGGTGTCGCCCGAGCTGTCGCGGAGCTCGACGGTGACGCCGGGCAGTCCCAGCTCGTCTTGCTCGACCTCGCCGGACGTGCCGCCGCCGGGCTTGAAGTCTCTCCAGACCACGCCGGTGATCCCGCCCTGCAGCGGCTCGGGCTGTACGGCCTGGACGGCGTCCTCGGGTATCTCCGGCACTCGGATCGCCGTCAGGCCGAGCAGCGCGACGCCGCCCGGCTGGACGGTCCGGTCGAGTTCGAAGCCCTGCTCGATCGATCCGGTGAGGTCGTCCGTGGACGGAGACGCCTGCGACAGCACCCCCTCGGAGCCGAACTCGCCCTGGATCGCCGCGATGCCGGCGTTGATCGCGCCGCGGTCGGGGTCCTGCTGGTACATGATCCGCCAGATCACGCCGACCGCGAACGCCGAGATCGCGAGCGGCATGAACACGGAGATCTTGAACGCCGTCGACCAGACGATGCGCTCGGTCAGGACGGCGAAGACCAGGCCGACGGCGGTCACCGCGGCCGGGACGATCAGGACCCAGAGCGCGTTGTTCTTGAGCGCGGTCTGGAGCCGCTCCTCGGTGAAGATCAGCTCGTAGTTGTCGAGCCAGACGAACTCGGTGCCGCGATCGTTGAACAGGCTCCGGTACATCGTCGCGAGCATCGGGTAGACGACCCAGACGAAGAGGAGCAGGAGCGCCGGGGCGAGGAAGCTGAGCGGCAGCAGCGCGCGGCGGAACGCGCTCTCGCGTGGCGGCGCGGGTGGAGCCTCCCCTGTGGGAAGCCCCACCACTCCGCCGGTACTGCTCACGCCCTCGCGTCCGTCCGGCCTAGGACGTGAATGCCGACTTGGCCGCAGCTTCGAGCTTCGTCTGGATGGCCTCGACGTCGTCCGGGTTCTTCAGGAAGTCCTGCAGCAGCGTGAACAGCGCGTCGCTGCCGAAGGCGCCCGGCATCAGGTCGGACATGTCGAAGCGGAACACCTCCGCATTTGCCAGCTCGGAGGCAGTCTGCTGCGTCAGCTCGTCCGGATAGATCGAGGTGTCGACGTTCTTGTTCGGGGACGAGAAACCGCCCTTGGCGGCCCAGATCTCCGCGGCCTCGGGCGTGGCGAGGTACTCGATCAGCGCCCGTGCAGCCGGATTGTCCTTGAACATGACCATTACGTCGCCGCCGCCCATCACGACCGGGCCGGAGTCGTTGATCTCCGGGAATGCGTAGACGTTGAACCCGGTATCCGGCTCCGCCGTCGTCTCGTCGGCGATGACGCCGCCGACAAAGTCACCCTCGAGCACCTGTGCGGCCTTCGGCGGATCGGCGAAGACCTGCGTCACCGACGTCGGGAAGTCCGTCTGCAAGGCACTCGAGGTGCCGCCTGCGATGTTGTCCGACTGCAGCACCTTGCCCATCTCGGTCAGAGCTTCGTTCACCGAAGCGTCCGTCCACGGGATCTCGTGCTTCGTCAACTGGTCGTACTTCTCCGGTCCCGCCGTGCGGAGGTAGATGTTCTCGAACAGGTCGGTCAGCGTCCAGCCGTCGGCGCCGCCGATCGAGTACGGCGTGACGCCGGATGCCTTCAGCGTGTCGCCTGCCTCGAGGAATGCGTCCCAGTCGGCCGGTGGCTCGACGCCGGCGTCCTCGAAGGCGGCGGCGTTGTACCAGACCGTCGACTTGTTGGCCCCCTTGAAGAAGAGGCCGTAGAGCTCACCGTCGACCGAGCCCAGGTCGAGCCACGATTGCGAGTAGCCCTCCTTGATCGCATCGGTGGCGAACGTGATCGGCTTCAGCGCGCCACGCTCCGCGAAGTCGGTCATGAAGCCGGGCTGCGGCAGCGCAGCGATGTCCGGCGGGTTGCCGCCCTCGACGGCGGTCGAGAGGACCGTCGCCGGCTCGGAGGCAGACTTGTAGGCGACCGTGACGTCGGGGTTCTCCTCCTTGAAACCGTCGAGGACGGCCTGGAAAGCCTCGCCCTCCGCACCGGTCCACACCGCGAGCACGCTGATGTTGCCGGAGACCGCCTCGCCGCCTCCTTCCTCGGTCGTGCCGCCGCCGGTGCCGCCGGCCTCGTCGTCGTCGCCGCCGCAGCCGGCGGCGAGAAACGCAAGTACGCCGACGAGCAGCGCGAGCAGAATGAAGCGTCGCTTCGTCATCCTCGTGCTTCCTCTCTTTCGGTTCCGTCGTAGATACCGAGACCTGTATCCGGATCGAAGAAATGCAAAGCGCGCGTGTCGACGGCGACCTTCACCCGCTCGCCCTTGGTGGCCTTTGAGCGGGCGCCGAAGCGCCCCACCATGATCGTTCGGCCGCCTTCCTCCTGCGCCGGAGTGCCGAGCCCGCCGTCGGTGCCGGCGTCCTCCTGCAGCTCGCGCACCTCGTCCGTGATCGCCGGAGGTGCGTCGATCGAGAAGTGCACCATGATCTCGGAGCCCAGGGCCTCGGTCAGCTCGACCTCGCCCTCCAGTCTCTGTTCGCGGTCCGGCTCGAGCTCGGCGTCCTCGAGATCTTCCGGGCGAATGCCGAGGATCACGCCGCGTCCCTCGTAGTCCTTCAGGCCGGGGCGGGCCGAGAGCGTCTCGTCGCCGAGTGCGATCGTCTGATTGCCCGCAGCCACGGCGACGCCGCCGTCGGCGCGCTCGAGCTTCGCCTCGACCAGGTTCATCGCCGGGCTGCCGATGAAGCCGCCGACGAAAAGGTTCACGGGCCGGTCGTACAGCTCCTGAGGCTCGGCCACCTGCTGCAGCTCGCCCTTGCGCATCACGGCGACGCGGTCGCCCATCGTCATCGCCTCGACCTGGTCGTGCGTGACGTAGATGGTCGTCGTGCCCAGGTCGTCCTGGAGCTTCTTGATCTCGGCGCGCGTCTGCACGCGCAGCTTCGCGTCGAGGTTGGAGAGCGGCTCGTCCATCAGGAACGCGGCCGGCTCGCGCACGATCGCGCGGCCCATCGCGACGCGCTGCCGCTGGCCGCCCGAGAGCGCCCGCGGCTTGCGGTCGAGGTAGGGCTCGAGGCCGAGCAGCCGCGCCGCCTCCTTGACGCGCCGCTCGATCTCCTTCTTGTCGAACTTCTTCAGCTTCAGGCTGAAACCGATGTTGTCGTAGACCGAGAGGTGCGGATAGAGCGCGTAGCTCTGGAAGACCATCGCGATGTCGCGGTCGCGTGACGGGACGTGGTTGACGACCCGTTCGCCGATCTTCAGCTGCCCCTCCGAGATCTCCTCGAGCCCCGCGACCATCCGCAGCGCAGTCGTCTTGCCGCAGCCCGATGGGCCGACCAGGACGAGGAACTCGCCGTCCTCGATTCCAAGGTTGAGGTCGTTGACCGCCCGTGTTCCGTCGGGGTAGATCTTCGACACACCCTGGAATGTGACCCCCGCCACGGCGCGGACTATAAACAGGTTGCAAAAAAATGCGGCGCGTTACGGTGCCGGGATGCACTCCCATGGCGGAGAGAGACGTGCGCTGGCGATCGCCCTGGCCCTGGTGGCGGGGTTTGCCGGTGTCGAGGCGGTCGTCGGATTCGCAGCCGACTCCCTGGCCCTCCTCGCCGATGCCGCGCACATGGTCTCGGACGCGCTCGCGCTCGGACTCGCTCTCTTCGCCGCCTGGCTCGCGCAGCGGCCGGCGACCCCGGAGCGGAGCTTCGGCTGGCGCCGGGCAGAGGTGCTGGCGGCGCTTGCGAACGCGCTCGTGCTCGTCCTGCTCGGCGGGTGGATCGTCTGGGCGGCGATCGGGAGGTTCTCCGACCCGCCCAGCGTGGTCGGCGGCTGGGTGCTCGCCGCCGGCGCGGCGGGCCTTTTCGTCAACCTCGCCGCGGCTCGGGTCCTGCACGGAGCAGGCTCCGGCCTGAACATCCGCGCGGCGAAGCTGCACGTGCTCGCCGACCTCGCCTCCTCGGCCGGGGTCGTCGTCGCCGGGCTCGTCGTCGTCACGACCGGCTGGGCCTACGCCGACCCGATCGCGGGGCTCGTGATCGGGATCGCGATCGTCGTCAGCACCTTCGGCGTTCTGCGCGAGACGGTCGGCGTGCTGCTCGAGGGCGCCCCCGCCGGGATGGACGCGCGCGAGGTCGGCGCGGCGATTGCCTCGACGCCGGGCGTCGTCGGCGTCCACGACCTCCACCTCTGGACGATCACCTCCGGCTTTCCCGCCCTCTCCGCGCACGTGCTCGTCACCGCCGGCGCCGACTGCCATGCGATCCGCCGAGAGGTGGACGAGCTGCTCCGGGAGCGGTTCCAGGTGACCCACACCACGCTCCAGGTCGAGCATGCACCTGGGCTGATTAAGCTGGCGCGATGAAGCTCGACGGCAAGACGGCGATCGTCACCGGCGCGTCCAGCGGTATCGGCGCCGCGATCGCACGGGCGCTGCGGGCCGAGGGCGCGCGCGTCGCAGGCGGTGCGCGGAGGGTCGAACAGGTCGAGACCGACGTCGCGCTCGAGCTCGACGTCACCGATCCGGCCTCTGCAGAGCGATTCGTCGCGGCCGCGGTCGAGCAGCTCGGCGGCGGCGTCGACGTCCTCGTCAACAACGCGGGCCTCGCGCTCGGCCGCGACCCGTTCGACGACTCGACCGAGGCCGACGAGGCGGTCGTGCTGGAGACGAACGTCCGCGGGCTGATCCGGATGACGCGGCTGGTGCTGCCGCAGCTTCGCGACGGCGGCCACATCGTCAACATGGGCTCGGTCGCGGGCAAGGCTGCGTACCCGAACGGCTCGCTCTACGTCACCTCCAAGTTCGCCGTCCACGGGTTCACGCAGGCGCTGCGCGAGGATCTCCTCGGGCGGCCGATCCGGATCACGAACGTGGCGCCGGGGCTGGTCGAGACGGACTTCTCGAAAGTTCGCTTCCGCGGCGACGAGGCGAAGGCGAGCGCGGTCTACGCGGACGTCGCCCTCGGCGGGCCGGTCCGCCCCGAGGACGTCGCCGAGTGCGTGCTCTTCGCGCTCACGCGGCCGCCGAACGTGAACGTCGACGAGATCGTGGTCACGGCGCTCGCCCAGTCCAGCGGCGCGCGAATTGTCCGCGAGGAGTAGAGCTCGCGTGCGGATGACGATCCTCGAAGGCTCGACGTTCTGCATCTGCGACGAGATCGGCGATCTGGACGGCAGGACGAGCGGGCTCTTCGCCGAGGACACGCGCTTCCTGTCGCGGCTCGAGCTGCGCGTCAACGGCGTCCGGCCGCTCCTACTCTCGTCCGGCAAGGTCGAGTACTTCTCGGCCGCCTTCTACCTCCGTAACCCGGTCGTGGCCGGACTGCCGCAGGACTCGCTCTCGATCGCGCGCGAGCGGTTCGTCGGCGAGGGGATGCAGGATCATCTGGCGCTGCGGAACGAGGGCGGAGAGCCGCTGCACTTCGAGCTCGCGCTCGACATCGGCACCGACTTCGCCGACATCATCTCGGTCAAGGAGCACGACTTCGCGCTCGGCGACCCGCTCCACGCGCGCCCCCTCCCGGCTGCGGCCGGCGTCCGGCACGACGACGGTTCCAACCAGCTCGTGCTCGAGGAGCACGGAGGGAGCGCCAAGACTCAGGTGTTGCTCTCGCGGACCGGGCAGATCGAAGGCTCACGGATCCGCTTCGAGCTCGAGCTCGCGCCGCGGGAACGGTGGGACGTCCGGATCGACGTCGTCCCCTCGCTCAGCGGCGAAGAGTCACTGCCGCTCGTGATCGAACGGCGTTTCGGCGAAGGGCGTGCCCACGTCCAGGCATCGCTCGACGCGTGGCATCTGCAAGTGCCGCGCTTGCGGACGTCGCACGACGTGCTGGCGCGGTCGTACTCGCAGTCGGTCGCGGACCTCGCAGCGCTCCGGATGCGGACGGGCAACGGGATCGGGATGCTGCCGGCCGCCGGGATGCCCTGGTTCATGACGGTCTTCGGGCGCGACACGCTGATCACGAGCCTGCAGACGATGCTGCTCGGCCCCGAGCTCGCCACGGCCTCGCTCGACGCCCTCGCAGGCTTGCAGGCCACCGAGGACGACCCGACGATCGACGCCGAGCCGGGGAAGATCCTGCACGAGCTGCGCCGGGGCCGGGCCGTCGAGACCTGGTTCGGGACGTACTACGGCACCGTCGACGCCACACCGCTCTTTCTGGTCCTGCTTTCGGAAGCGTGGCGCTGGACCGCCGACGCAGGCCTTGCCGAGCGCCTGCGCGAACCCGCCCTCGCTGCGCTCCGCTGGATCGACGAGCACGGAGATCGCGACGGCGACGGCTTCGTCGAGTACGAGCGCCGCACCCCGCGCGGGCTCGAGAACCAGTCCTGGAAGGACTCCGGCGACTCCCAGCGCTTCCACGACGGCAGGTTCGCGCGGACGCCGATCGCTCCGGCCGAGGTGCAGGGCTACGTCTACGACGCGAAAGTACGGATCGCCGAGATCGCGCGCGCGGTCTGGCAGGACGAGGCGCAGGCGGCGCGGCTCGAGGCCGAGGCGGCGGAGCTGCAACGCCGCTTCGATGAGCGTTTCTGGGTCGAGGAGGGAGGCTTCTACGCGCTCGCGCTCGACGCCGACAAACAGCCGGTCGATTCGCTCTGCTCGAACATCGGGCACCTCCTCTGGAGCGGGATCGTGCCGGAGGGCCGTCGCGCGGCCGTCGCAGACCGTTTGTTGACGACCGAGCTCTGGTCCGGCTGGGGGATCCGGACGATGTCGACCGCCGACGCGGCCTTCAACCCGCTCAGTTACCACAACGGCACGGTCTGGCCGCATGACACGTCGCTCGGGGCATGGGGCCTGGTGCGAGCGGGAAGGCAGGAGGACATGCACCGGATCGCCGATGCCCTCCTCGCCGCGTCGCGCTTCTTCGGCTGGTCGCTCCCCGAGGTGTTTGCCGGGTATGAGCGACGTGAGACCCCGTTCCCCATTGCCTATCCGACGGCGGCACGGCCGCAGGCGTGGGCGGCGGGAACGCCGGTTCTGCTGGTGCGTCTCTTGCTCGGCCTCGAACCCGACGTCGCGTCGCGCCAGCTTCGCGGAGGCGGCGTTGCACCACCTGCCTGGGCGGAGGGTCTCCGGCTCGACCGGGTGCGGGCCTTTGGCACGTCCTTCGACGTCTGTGTCGAGAGCGGTCAGGTCGTCGTCGAGGAAGCGGCCGCGTGAAGATCGCCATCCTCAGCCCCGTCTGGTTCCCCGTGCCGCCGTCGGGATATGGCGGCATCGAGTGGATCGTCTCGCTGCTCGCGGACGCCCTCGCCGACGCCGGACACGACGTCACTCTCTTCGCCTCCGGCGACTCCCGGACGCGCGCGAAGCTGGCGGCGGCCTTCGAGACGGCGCCGAGCGACCGGATCGGCGAGACGTTCTGGGAGCTCCAGCATGCGCTCAACTGCTTCGCCCGACACGACGACTTCGACGTGATCCACGACCACACCGGCCTGATGGGACTGGCGCTCGGCTCGCTGCTGCCGACACCGCTCGTCCACACGGTGCACGGGCCCGTCGACGGGCACCCGGGCGACCTGTACGAGCAGGTCGTGCGGATGGCGCCGCACGCGAAGCTGATCTCGCTCTCGCTCAGCCAGCGCGAGCCGCGCCCGCAGCTGCCGTGGGTCGCGAACGTGCCGAACGCACTCGATCTCTCCTTCTACCCGTACCACCCAGAGCAGGGCGACTACCTGCTCTTCCTCGGACGGATGAGCCCGGACAAGGGCGCACATCGCGCCGTCACGATCGCGCTCGAGGCGGGGCTGCCGCTGAAGATCGCCGGCAAGTGCAACGAGCCGGCCGAGCAGCAGTACTTCGACGCCTACGTCCGCCCGCACCTCGGCGGCGACCGCGAGTACGTCGGTGAGGTGAGCCACGGCGAGAAGGTCGAGCTGCTCCAGCACGCACGTGCCACGGTCTTTCCGATCTCGTGGCAAGAACCGTTCGGGCTCGTGATGATCGAGTCGATGGCGTGCGGCACGCCGGTGATCGCCACCCGCTGGGGCGCGGTCCCCGAGGTGCTCGACGACGGGCGAACGGGGATCATCATCGACGACTGGCGTCAGACGGCAGCGTCGCTCGACGCAGCCGACGCGCTCGATCCCGCCGCCATGCGGACCGACGTGGAGCAGCGCTTCACGCCCGAGCGCATGGTCGCCGACTACGTCGTCGCGTACGAGGCCGCGCTCTCCGCCTGAGGTGAGGCTTCGCTCACAGTACGACGGCGAGATCCTCCGGCTCGCCGTCCCGGCGCTGGGCGCCCTCGCAGCCGAGCCGCTCTACGTGCTCGTCGACACTGCGATCGTCGGCCACCTCGGCCGGCCGCAGCTCGCAGCGCTCGGCATCGCCGCCACCGTGCTCACCGGGCTGTTCGGGGTCTGCAACTTCCTCCAGTACGGGACGACGGCGCAGGTCGGGCGTGCGTCCGGGGCGGGGGAGGCACAGACCGCGAACCGGCTCGGCGCGCAGGCGCTCTGGCTCTCGCTCGGCTTCGGGATCGCGATCGCGATCGGCGTCGCCGCGTTCGCGCCGCAGATCGTCGACCTGATGGGCGGTGAGGGCGACACCGCCGACTACGCCGTCACCTACATGCGGATCGCGGCGATCGGGTTGCCGTTCGCGTTCCTGGCGCTCGGGGGCCAGGGCTACCTGCGCGGCATCGCCGACCTGCGCACGCCGCTCGTGATCGTGATCGTCGCGAACATCGTCAACGTCGTCCTGGAGGTGCTCTTCGTCTACGGCTTCGACTGGGGGATCGAAGGCTCGGCGTGGGGGACGGTGATCGCGCAGGCCGGGATGGGAGCGGCGTTCATCGTCGTCATCCTCCGCGCCGCCTACGGCGACGCCCGGCCGGTGGCGAGGCTGATGCGGCGGCTGCTCGTGATCGGCCGCTACATCTTCGTCCGCACCGCGTCGCTCCTCGCAGCCTTCACGCTCGCCGGAGCTGTGATCGCGCGCTTCGGGGACGCCTCGCTGGCCGCCCACCAGGTTGCGTTCCAGCTCTGGATCTTCCTCGCCTTCGTCCTCGACGCGCTCGCGATCGCGGGGCAGGTACTCGTCGGCCGCGGCCTAGGCGCCGGCGACTCGGCGCGGGCGTACGCGGCAAGCGTGCGGATGATCTGGCTCTCCGTCTACGCGGGGATCCTCTTCGCGGCGGTCATCCTCGCGCTCCGGGGGGTGCTGCCGTACGTGTTCACGAGCGACGAGCTCGTGGTCGAGCGGGCGCAGGCGATCTGGCCCCTGTTCGTGCTGATGCTGCCGGTGAACGGCGCCGTCTTCGCGCTCGACGGGATCCTGATCGGCGCCAGCGACGGCCCCTTCCTGATGTGGTCGATGGTGGCGGCGTTCGCGGTGTGCGCAGTCGGGTCGCTCGCGGCGCTCGCCTTCGACTGGGGGATCGTCGGCGTCTGGGCGTCCCTTTGCGCGCTGATGTGCGTCCGGTTCGGGCTCATGCTGTGGCGGTTCCAGGGTCGCCGCTGGCTGGTGACGGGCTGGGCGTAGCGCGCTCGAGCGTGCGCACGTCGCGCACGAGCAGCACTGCCAGCGTGACGCCGATCCCGATCGCCGATGCGCCCCAGAGGGTCGCGCGGACGCCGAACGCCTCGGCCGCCGGGCCGGCGAGCGCGTAGCCGAGCGGGACGAGGCCGATCGAGCCCAGCGCGTCGTAGGAGTAGACGCGCGAGAGCTTGTCGGCCGGGATCTCCTGCTGCATCGTCGTGTGCCAGAGCAGGCCGAAGATCTCGTTCCCGACACCGGCGACGAACGCGGCCGCAGCGATCGCCGGCACGGAGAGCGGGAAGCCGAGCGCGATCAGCGGCAGCGGGAGCGCGAGGATCCCGAGCGTGGCGGCGAGCAGCATCCGCCGCGGCCGGTAACGGAGGCCGACCAGGCCGCCCAGCACGAGCCCGGCCGACCAACCGGTCAGGATCGCGCCCCACGCCTTCGGGCCGCCGAGCTCCTCGTCGGCGACGACCGGCCCGAGGACGAGGAACGCGCCCATCACCGTCATCAGCAGGAACGAGAACTGGAGCACGATCGACCAGAGCCATGCCCGCGAGCGGAATTCGCGCCAGCCCACGGCGAGCTCGTGCAGGAAGTTCGGGGCGTGTTCTCGCACCACCGCGGGCAGACGCATCAGCGCGATCAGCGAGGCGGCGAGCAGGAACGTGCCCGCGTCGACGGCGATCGCCCAGCCCGGGCCGAACCCGGCGACGAGGAAGCCGGCAATCGCAGCGCCGCCGATCATCGCCGTGTTCATCGCCAGCTGCAGCAGCGCATTCGCCTGCTGGAGCAGGGAGACCGGCACGGTCTGCGGGACGATCCCGGCGGAGGCGGGGAAGAAGAACGCGGACGCAGCGCCGTTCACCGCTGCGAGCGCGGCGAGGTGCCAGACCTCCGCGTTGCCGGTGATGAGCAGGGTGGCGGTCACCGCCTGCGCGAGGCCGCTGACGACGTTCGCCCCGACCATCACCCGGTTCCGCGGCAGCCTGTCGGCCAAGATCCCGCCGACGAGCAGGAACACGATCAGCGGGATCTCGCGCGCGGCGAGGATCAGGCCGAGGTCGGTTTTCGACCCCGTCAGGTCGAGGACGGCGAACGCGAGCGCGACCGGCGCGATCGCGCCCCCGACGAGGGAGACCGTCCGGCCGGCGAAGAGGAGGCGGAACTCGCGTTCGCGGAGCGGAGCGCTACTCGCCCGCACGCAGGTCCCAGTATCGGCGGAGGCCGGCGTAGGACTGCCAGAAGGGCATCGCGCGGTCATACGCGTCGGCTTCCTCGGGGGGAAGATCTTCGCGTGCGGCCGCGACGAACTCCACCTCCGTCGCGCCGTCCTCGACCCGCTTCGACCACGTGTCCAGCCGCGCGCGGAGCTCGCCGAGGTGGCGGCCGACGTCGTTGACGAGGCCGAAGTGGATCAGCGCAAGCCGCTCGGGCGCACGCCGCTCGATCTGCTCGAGCGTCCGGTACCAGGCCTCGACGTCGAGGTCGGGCGGCGGCGTCGGCGGCAGCACGGACCGGCTGGGCGCGATCCGCACCCCCGCTGCGTCGCCGGCGTACAGCGTGCTGCCGTCGAAGTAGCAGACGTGGTGCGATGCATGGCCGGGCGCGGCGAAGACCTCGAGGCCCGCGGCTCGGTGCTCGGCGACGTGCACGTTCTGCTCCGGTACGGGAGCGAGCTCTCCCCAGAGGCCGTCGAAGCTGTCGCCGTAGAGCCGGCGCGCGCTGCGCTCGAGTCGCGACGGGTCGATCAGGTGCGGCGCGCCCACCTCCGAGACCCAGACCTGAAGGTCGGGATGCTTCCGGACGAGCGACCCGGCGGCGCCGGCGTGGTCGAGATGGATGTGGGAGAGGAGCAGATGGGTGAGGTCGCCGGGCTCGACTCCGCGCTCGGCAAGCCCCGCCTCGAGCGCCGGGATGCAGCTCGAAGGGCCGCAGTCGAACAGACTGAGCCCCCCGGGCGTCTCCAGCAGGTACGCACCGATCGTGCGGGCCGCACCCCCGTGGAGCAGGTCGATCGGCTCGCCTTGCAACAATTTGTTACTTGACGTGGGCGGCGGCGGGGACGAGTGCTGCGGCGAGGTCGGCGATCAGGTCGTCGACCGACTCGATCCCGACCGAGAGGCGGATCAGGTTCCGAGGTGCCGCGAACGGGGCGTCGGCGGTCGAGGCGTGGGTCATCCGAGCCGGGTGCTCGATCATGCTCTCGACGCCGCCGAGCGACTCGGCGAGCTGGAACAGCTTCGTCTTCGCGACGAGCTCGACCGCTGTCTCCTCCGTGTCGACGAGGAACGAGATCATGCCGCCGAAGTCGCGCATCTGCCGCTTCGCGATCTCGTGGCCCGGATGCGAGGCGAGGCCGGGGTAGAGCACCTGCTCGATGGCGGGCTGCTGCTCGAGCCAGCCGGCGATGGCGCGTGCGTTCTCGCAGTGCTGGCGCATGCGCACGGCCAGCGTCTTGAGCCCGCGCAGGACCAGCCAGGAGTCGAACGGGCCGGGCACGGCTCCGAGCGACTTCTGCAGGAAGTACAGCCGCTCCGCGATCGTCGGGTCGTTCGTCGCGGCGAAGCCGCCGACGACGTCCGAGTGGCCGCCGAGGTACTTCGTCGTCGA
>Ga0190271_10001644_pt1 | contig 12947 bp, 12 predicted proteins | sample Popmic356T_FD_133747 | JGI IMG/M metagenome (GOLD analysis project Ga0190271, IMG submission 133747) | Populus adjacent soil microbial communities from riparian zone of Weber River, Utah, USA - 356 T | ecosystem: Environmental > Terrestrial > Soil > Riparian zone | place: USA: Utah | collected...
GACCTGGCCGATCGACGCCGACGCGAGCGGAGTCGTCTCCCATTCCGCGAACACCTCGGACGGTCGACGCCCGAGCTCGGAGCGGATGACCTCGTCGACCAGTTCGGCTGCCATCGGCGGGGCATCGGTCTGGAGCTCGGCCAGCGCCTGGCGCACCGGCTCCGGCAACCCCTGGTCGAGGTAGCTCGCCATCTGGCCGATCTTCATGAGGGCGCCCTTCATGTCGCCCAACACCTCGGCGACCTGCTCGGCGCTGCGGAGCTCGAACTCCGCCTGGAGCTCCTGTCGTCGCTCCGACGACGCAACGGCGGAGCGGGCCTTCATCGTGGCGTAGTCGGCCGACGCCCGGGCCGAGAGCTGCGCCAGTCGAGCGGTCCGGCGGCCACGACCGGTCGACATTCCGGCAACCGGGGACGCGCGCCGCTCGAGTGCCCGGATCGCGATCGCCGCGACGACCGGGACCACCACGACGACGCCGGCCACCATCGCCGGGTACACCTGCCGGCGTCGAAGTCCGCCTCGCCGCACGCCGATCCTCATCCCCGCTCCGGTCCTCTCGCCGCTCCCGCTCCGCTCGTCAGCTCTCCGTGATCGTGACCGACTCGATGGTCACCGGATCCCGAGGCTTGTCCTGGCCGCCCGTCGGCACGGACTGGAGGGTCTCGAGCACGTCCAGACCGGCGATCAGCTTGCCGAACAGCGAGTACTGGGGTGGCAGACCCACGCCGGAGGCGCCGGACACGACGAAGAACTGGCTGCCGTTCGTGTTGGGTCCGGCATTCGCCATCGCCAACGAGCCGATCTCGTACTTGCCGGGCTCGGGCAGCTCGTCCTCGAAGCGATACCCGGGGCCGCCCCGGCCGGAACCCTCCGGGCACCCGCCCTGGATCATGAAGCCCTTGATGATCCGGTGGAAGATGAGGCCGTCGTAGTAGTGGTAGCGAGCCAGGCTGACGAAGTTGTTCACCGTCTTGGGTGCGCGCTCGGGGTACAGGTAGGCGGTCATCGTGCCGTGATTGGTCACGATCTCGGCCTGGTAGGACTTCGCGGCGTCGATGCACATGGGCATCGGACCGTCGAACTTGGTCTGGCGAGGCGACGATCCGTCGACGGCGGGGCACTCGGTGGCCATGGGGTAGCTCCTGTTCTCCGGTCTCCCGGGTTCTCCGGTCGTCCCGGAGGTTCCGGTGCGAGCCGGATCGGCGTTGGTCCCAGCGAATTCGGAGGGGACCCTACCCACCTCGCTGCACCGGCCGGAATCGGAGGCGGGGTTCCGTCAGGAGGCGAAGGTGGCGAGCACCTCGTCGGCCTCCGGTTGGGCCAGCACCAACACGGCCGCGCCACCCTTGCGGGCCGGCTTGGTCGGAAGGACCACCGTCTCGGGGCGCTGTGCGCTCACGTCACGGGCCAACCCGACAAGGTCGGTGAAGCCCGTCTCGTCGTCGATGGTGAGGCCCTTCGACATGGCGCTGGCGGAACGCAGCAACGTGACCGGGTTCCGGGTCGAGCCGACCTCGGCGAGCGCGGTCTGGAGGAACACCTGCTGGCGCTGCTGGCGACCGATGTCCGCGGTGGGGTCCTCCACGTTCCGCCCGTCGATCACCTCCGTGTAGTGCCGTGATCGGACGTAGGCGAGTGCCTGGTCCCCGTCGAGGGTCACCGTCCCCGGTGTCTCGATCAACAGCCCCGAGTGCTCGTCGAACGCGGGATGCGCAACCTCGACCTCGATACCACCCACCGCGTCGACGACACCCGCGAACGAGTCGAACCCGACCTCCATGTAGTGGTGCACAGGAACGTTGAGGTTCTGTTTCACCGTGAGCACCAGGTTGGCCGGACCGGAGTTGTAAGACCCGTTGATCCGTCCCTGCTCGCCGGTCTCCGCGTTGGTGACCCACAGGTCGCGGGGAATCGACATCATGGTCGATCCGTCCGGGCCGACGTGCAGCAGGATGATCGTGTCGGACCGCTTGCCGGTGACGGTCGATTCGCCACCGTCGGGCACGTCGGGATCGAGGTCCGCCCGGGAGTCCGACCCGACCAGCAGGTAGTTGGTGAAGTTGCCCGTGACCGGATCCAGTGTTCCCTGGAGGTCGATTCGTTCGATTCCGCGGTACGACGTGAACGCCCAGGCGACGCCGCCGATCAACAGCGCGACGATCAGCAGCGGGAGGTACAGGTAGAGCCACCGCCACTTCGGCCTGGGCGCCCGGATCCCTCGGCGTTCGGCCGGGCCCGGACCGCGTCCTCGTGGAGGCCTCGGACCGCCAGGTTGCGCATCGGGCGGTCGAGCCGGCGGCTCTCCGGGGGTGCCGGCCGGCGGTGCGGGCGGCGCATTGGCGCTCCTCGCCTTCGGATCGAGGGGACCGTCACCGGTTGGCTTCGACGGTTCTGCCGGAGTCGGCCCGATCGGCGGGGTGGGTGGTCGTGGCGGCGCCGGGCGCGAGCCGTCGGGCTCGTCGGGCCCCGGCCTCCAACGCGGGGGCGGTCCTTGGGGCGGATCCGGGGTCCCCCCGGGCGCCGGAACATAGAACTGCCGACCTGGACTGGCCGCGCCAGGCTGGTCGTCTGATCCGGGCATCCCATCAATTGTGGTCCCCCGTCCCCGAACGAGTTCGTGATGGCTGGCGGCGGTCTCAGGAGGGCCGCCGAACCGGCGGTGTCGATGGTCGGGCTCGAGAGGCCGGCCCATAGGCTTACGAAGCCGTGGCTGCCCTCGATGATCACAACGCGATCGAACCGAACGCGTACGCGATCGCGTTCCGAATGATCGGAAACCCCGAGCGGTCCGCGGTCGTGTCGTGGGAGACCGCGAACTTCGTGTCGTCCATCGGAGGCCTCGCGAATCCGTTCTGGCTCGCCGAGACTGCGGCGGAGGCGGTCCGACTCTCCCTCCTCCGGCCACCGGCCGACTCGGGAGACGTCCAACTCCGCGACTCGATCCGACGCCGTCTGGCCGCGGCGGCTCCGGAGGAGCTCGCCGCCTCCTCGCTGTTCCACCTCGCCGGTTACCCGATCGAGGACGTGGCCACCGCGCTCTCGGTGGACGTCACATCGGCGCGACGCTACGCCCAGCTGCTCTCACCTCCGCCGGGGGTGACCTACAAGCATCTCGGCGATCCCGCGCTCATCGGTGAGGACGAGGTGGAGCCCGAACCCGTCGTCGACGCCGGGACGATGGCGGATCGGAAGGCCCGACGGACACGGTGGGTGCGCAGCACCGCGCTCCTGCTCGCCGGCGCGGTCGCGGTGGCCGTCGGCGCCGCCCTGTCGGTCGGGGACCGTCCCACGCTCGAGTCCGGGGCGACGACCGCGAGCAGCACGGGAGCGCCACCGAGTCCGGTCGACGCGTCGTCCGCGGCAGTGCGGGCGCCCACGGGGTGTTCGAATGAGCGGCCCCCTTCGGGTGTCGCCACCGTGCCGATCACCGCCGGGTCCGGCACCTACCGTCTGGCGATCCCGCAGGCACCCACCGGTGTGAACGCCAACGATGCGGCGCCGCTCCTGATCGCGGTCCCGGGCTACGGCCAGTCGGCCCAGTCCTTCGTGGACACCACCCAACTCGAGGCACAGGGCGTCGCATCGGGCGTCGTCGTCGCGACCTACGACCCCGCCGAACCCGCACTCGAAGTGAACACGGTGGGCGATCCGGAACGACCGGACGACCTCGACGGCGTCGCGGCGATGCTCGACGACGTCAGGTCGAAGGTCTGCGTCGACCCGTCGCAGGTCCACCTGGTCGGATTCGGTCCGGGGGCTCAACTCGCGGGTCAGCTCGCCTGTCGTCGCTCCGCCGAGGTGTCCAGCGTGGCAGCGGTCTCAGGAGGGGCGCTCCCGGAGGATTGCAACCTCGATCCGCCAGTGTCGTCGTTGCTGTTGTGGAACGCCGACGACGACGTGCTGCCGGTCGCGGGCGGATACGGTCCCTCCATCGCGGTGGTGGCACCGTCCGGTGCAGATGCGCCCCGGCCCACCGCCGAGGCGGCCGAGTCGCTGGCCAGCCGGTGGGCGTCCACGATCGGATCGACCGAGAGCTCGCGCAGCGCCGAGGGCGACGGCACGACGGTCGCCGACTTCACCGGCGGTCGGAACGGCGCCGAGGTCCGCCTGGTGATCGCCCCGACCGGGGGCCACGCCTGGTCCGCGGGCGCCACCGACAGCATTCTCGAGTTCGTGGGAACACACTTCCGCAGCGGGTGAGCTCCGACGAGTCTGCGTCCGGGCTCAGTGGATCGGACCCTCGGTTCGGCCCAGCGACTGGGCCGGCCGGCCGGTCCGAATGGCAATGATCTCCGCGCAGATGGACACCGCGGTCTCCTCCGGGGTCCGGGCACCGATGTCGAGGCCGATCGGGGCGTGGATGCGGGCCAGATCCTGGTCGGTGACCCCAACTTCGCGCAGTCGGTCGATCCGCTGGGCATGCGTTCGCCGTGAACCCATCGCTCCGATGTAGCCCGCGTTCGTGGTCAGCGCCGACACGAGCGCGGGCACGTCGAACTTGGCGTCGTGGGTGAGGACGCAGATCGCGTCGGCCGGTCCCAGCTTCGGCCCGATCGAGTCGAGGAGCCGGTTGGGCCAATCGACCACCACCTCGTCGGCGAAGGGAAACCGCTTCTTGGTTGCGAAGACCTCGCGGGCGTCGCACACGGTGACCCGATAGCCGAGCACCTTCGCGACGCGAACCAGCGCGGCGGTGAAGTCGACGGCGCCGAACACGAGCATGAGCGGCGGTGGTGCGAACGTCTCGAACGACACCGTCACGATGTCCTCGCGCGCTTCGCCGTGCTCCCCGTAGTGGCGGACTCCGGTTCGTCCGGCCGCGAGCTCGCCCGCCGCATCGCGAACGACGACGCGTTCGAGGTCGGGATCACCGAGCGATCCCTCGACGCTGCCATCGGAGGTCACGAGGACCTTCCGCCCCGGACTCGGACCCGCGACCACGGTGTCGAGCACCACGGGCGACTCGGCCTCGACCAGGTCACGGAGCCGGTCGTAGAGCGTCACGACGCCGCGCCGGTCGTCACCAGTCGAGGGGCTCGATGAAGAGGTGGACAGTGCCGCCGCACGTCAGGCCGACTGCGAAGGCATCGTTGTCGCTGTATCCAAAGCTGACCATCCTGCGATCGCCCGACGTCAGGATCTCGAGCGCTTCGGTCACCACCGCGGACTCGACGCACCCACCGGACACCGAGCCGACCACCTCCCCGTCCTCGGACACCGCCATGGCCGCGCCGGGCATCCGCGGTCCCGATCCCTCGATGTCGACGACCCGAGCCAGAGCGACACGGGTCCCGTTCCGCCGCCACCGGTCGAGGTCCCCCATGATCTCCTTCACCGCGCCGACCCTACCGTCGGCCCCGTCCGTCGCCCGGTAGGCGGGATCGCACCGGTGGCCGGCTCGGCGACCAGGTCGGCGAGGAACTCGAGGCTCGCGATGGAGTGGCCTTCGACGAAGCGGTCCACGAACGGCAACGCCGCGGCCATTCCCTGGGCGAGCGGCTCGTATCCCGGTGAGGCCTTCAACGGGTTGACCCACACGACGCGGTGCGCCACCCGATGAAGCCGTTCCATGGCAGCGCCCAGGACAGCAGGATCGCCCCGGTCCCATCCGTCGGACAGGATGACGACATCGGCGCCGCGGGCCATTCCCCGCGCCCCCCACCGCTCGTTGAACTCCCCCAGCGCGTCGCCCAGCCGGGTTCCACCGGACAGGTCGGCCACGGCGACGGCCGCCCGTCGAAGTGCGGCGTCGGGATCGTGGGAGGCCAGTTCCCGGGTCACCCGGGTCAGGCGGGTCCCGATCGTGAACACCTCGACCCGCCCCCGGCCCACGAGGGCCGCGTTGGCGAAGCGGAGCAGTGCCCGGGCATAGGGCTCCATCGACCCGGAGACGTCGACGATCAGGACCAGTCGGCGTGTGCGTTCGCTGGTGTCGCGGTGGAACCGCCTGACCGGTTCGGCACCAGTCCGCACGGCGGCCCGGGCAGTACGGCGGAGGTCGAGGCTGTCCGTGCGTCGTCGGGACGGCACCAGGCGGCGCGCCGGACGCTTGGAGCCTCCGATTCGCAACTTCGCCAGCAGGCTCCAGGCCTCACGAAGCTCGTCGGGGGTGCAGCGGGCGAGATCGCGGTGGCGCAGCACCTCCGTCCGGCTCCAACGGAGCGACACGTCCGGATCGGCGCCATCGTCGGACGGTCCCTGGTCGTCGGCCGCGTCCGCTTCGTCGTCGAGTCCGATGTCGAGAGTCTCGGTGTCGTCGTCGGTCCGCTCGTCGGGATCGACACCCAGGAAGAACTCCGCGAAGCACTCGTCGTACGTGCCGGCGTCCTCGGGTCGGCGCACGAGGGTGGCACGGCCCGCCCAGTACACCGAGTCGGGCCGATCGATGCCGACGACCGAGAGTGCGTCGACGTAGGCGATGGTCGAGGTGATGGGGACCACGAGTCCCGCGGACCGCAGCCGCGCGACGAACGTGGCCGGATCGAACCTCGGCGCCGTGGCCGGCGGATCAGCCGACCGCCGCACGCTGCATCGCATCGCCGACCATCGTTCCCAGGCCGAGGTCGAGAACGCGCTCCTGGTCCTCGCGGTACTTGAGGACGGTGCCGAGCGTGGCGCGTGCCGCGTCGAAGTCGAGTCGATCGGTCCCGAGGGTCGAGAGCGCGACGGCCCAGTCGATCGCCTCGGCGACGCCCGGCGGCTTGTAGAGCCCCAGTTCGCGGAAGCGTTCGGTCATCGCCGCGACCTGCCGAGCGAGCGACTCGTCAACCGACGCGGCGCGGCGGCGCACGATGGCGACCTCGCGTTCGAATCCGGGGTGATCGATCCAGTGGTAGAGGCATCGACGTTTGAGCGCGTCGTGCACGTCCCGGGTCCGGTTCGAGGTCAGCACCACGATCGGCGGCACCGACGCCGTGAACGTCCCCAGCTCGGGGACGGTGACGGCGTAGTCGGCCAAGGTCTCGAGCAGGAACGCCTCGAACTCGTCGTCGGCCCGGTCGACCTCGTCGATGAGCAGCACCGGCGGTGGCCCGGTCGACGTGGTCACCGCCCGCAGGAGTGGTCGGCGAACGAGGAAGCGTTCGGTGTACAACTCGTCCTCGAGCGAGTCGACATCGAGGTCCCCGGTAGCGCCGACCGTCGCCGCCGTCTCGGTCGCCCGAAGGTGGAGCAGCTGGCGCGAGTAGTCCCACTCGTACACCGCTTGCGCCACGTCGATCCCTTCGTAGCACTGCAACCGGATCAGCTCCCCACCGCTGAGTCGGGCCAGTGAGCGGGCGACCTCCGTCTTGCCCACGCCCGCCTCGCCCTCGAGCAGCAGGGGCCGCCGGAGCTGGAGCGCGAGGTGCACCGCGGTGGCGAGACCCTCGTCCGGCAGGTACCCGTCGCGCTCCATCGCGACACGGATCTCGTCCACGTCGCCCGCAGCGCGGAGATCGACGGCGGACACGGACGGATCGGACATCACGGCCAACATAACTGCCAGCCGGGGTCGAGATGCCAGACTGCGTCGATGCGAATCTCGTCCAAGGTCGATTACGCGGTCCGTGCCGCAGTCGAACTCGCCGCCCGGTCACCCGATCGGGCGGCCGGTCCGACCAAGGGCGAGCAGGTCGGCATCGCCCAGGGCATTCCCACGAAGTACCTCGAGAACATCCTGGCGGAGCTGCGCCGATCGGGGATCGTCGGAAGCCAGCGCGGCGCGGAGGGCGGCTACTGGCTGGCCCGACCGCCCGACCAGGTGTCGGTCGCCGACATCATTCGCGCCGTCGAAGGACCGCTGGCCGACGTTCGGGGCGAATCCCCCGACCAGCTGTCCTACGTGGGCCCCGCGAAACCGCTCGAGCAGGTGTGGGTCGCGACCCGGGCCAGCGTCCGCAAGGTGTTGGAGCAGGTGACGCTGGCCGACATCGCGACCGACCATTTGCCCCGCAAGGTGACCAAGCTCCTCGACGATCCCGAGGCCTGGTCCCGCCGCTGAACCACACCGTTCCGGTCGATCACACCTCCACGGGCGCGCCGGCAGCGTGGGTCAATCGGCCGAGAGGAAGAGCGTCTTGGACTCCGTGTAGTGGTCGAGCGCAGCGAGGCCCAGCTCCCGACCCATCCCCGAACGCTTGAAGCCGCCGAACGGCAGTTCGTAGCGGACGCTGCGGTTCGTGTTCACCGACATCACTCCGGTGCGCACCGCCCGGCCCACCCGGACCGCCCGGCCGACATCGCGGGTCCACAGCGTTCCCGACAGGCCGTAGTCGCTGTCGTTGGCAATCGCGATCGCGTCGTCCTCGCCGTCGAACGGGATCATCGAGACCACCGGACCGAAGATCTCCTCCCGCGCGACCCGCATGGAGTTGTCGACGTTCGCGACCACCGCCGGGGACAGGTAGTACCCGGGGCCCGCTTCCTCGCCGCCGCACACCACCTCGGCCCCTTCGGAGCGGGCGATGTCGAGATAGTCGGTGCTGACTCGTCGTTGGGCCGCCGAGATCATCGGACCAACCTCGGTGGCCTCCGCCGTGGGGTCACCGACCACCAGTCGCTGGGTGCGGTCGGTGACACCGGCGACCACGTCGTCGTAGACCGACCGCTCGACGAGGACGCGGCTACGGGCGCAGCAGTCCTGGCCGGCGTTCGCGAACACCGAGTACGGGATGGCATCGATCGCCGCGTCGAGATCAGCGTCGGCGAAGACGATGGCAGCCGACTTTCCGCCCAACTCGAGCGACACACGCGTGATGTTGGGCGACAAGGTCCGGAGCAGATGCGACCCGGTCGACGAATCCCCGGTGAAGGAGATCTTGTCGACACGGGGGTCCGCGACCAACGCGTCGCCCACCGTTGCCCCTGGCCCGGGCAGGACGGTGATCGACGCACCGGGCACCCCGGCGTCGACCAGGATCTCGCCCAGGACGAGGGCCGTGAGCGGAGTGAGCGACGCCGGCTTCAGCACGACGGAGTTGCCACACGCCAGGGCGGGAGCGAGCTTCCAGGACGCGATCAGCATCGGGAAGTTCCACGGAACGATCAGGCCGCACACCCCCACCGGCACCCTGAGCACCATGCCGATGCCGTCGTCCTGGGTCGGGACGACCGAGCCGAGGTGCTTGTTGGCAGCGCCGGCGTCGTAGTCGAAAACCGCGGCCGTGGTCTCTGCCTCCCAGCGGGCGTCCGCGATCGTGTGACCGGCGTTCGCCACCTCCAGCCACGCGAGCTCCTCGGATCGCTCCCGGATGAGATCGGCCGCCCGGCGGAGGACGACGCCACGCTCGGTCGCCGAGGTCGTCGCCCACGTCCCGTTGGCGGCCGCTTCGGCGGCACCGGCCACCGCACGCTCCAGGTCGTCGGGCCCGGCGCGAGCGACGCGGGCGAGCTCGGTGCCGGTTGCCGGATTCGAGACCGCGAAGCGCTCACCACCGTGCGCGGAGACCCGCTCACCGCCGATGAGCAGGTCCCACTCGCTCGGAACGTCGATCGGGAGGGTTCGGGGTTCGGACACGACTGATCTCCTTCGCTCGCGGTCTTCGGAACACCGACCGGCGTTCGGTCCGTGGGATCCGACGTCGAGCTCGGGCTCGGACACGGCGCGGGCGAGTGTACGGTGCGCCGGATGACCAGCCCGAAGCCCGCCGACCAGGGCCGACTGGCCGGCCGTACCGCCCTGATCACGGGAGCAGCCAGCGGGCTCGGTCGGGTCGCCGCCGAGCTGTTCGCCGCCGAGGGAGCGTCGGTCGTCATCGCCGATGTCGGCGACGGAACCGACGCGGTCGACGCGATCGGCGATGCCGGTGGCGATGCCGCCTACGTGTCGACCGACGTCACCGACGAGGACTCGGTCGCGGCGTCGGTGTCGTTCGCGGTCGAGACCTTCGGCGGGCTCGACATCCTGTACAACAACGCAGGCGTGTCACTCGGCGACGACGACGGCGTCGTCAACACCGAACGGTCCGTGTGGGAGACCACGTTGGCCGTCAACGTGACCGGCGTCGCGCTCGGGTGCAAGCACGCCATCCCCGCGATGCTCGACACCGTTGAAGCCGGTGGCCGGAGTGCGTCGATCATCAACGTGGCCAGCTTCGTCGCCCACCTGGGCGCAGCGACCCCCCAGATCGCGTACACCGCGTCGAAGGGTGCAGTCCTGTCCATGACGCGGGAGATCGCGGTGATCCATGCCCGCCAGGGCATCCGTGCCAACGCGTTGTGCCCCGGGCCGGTGCTGACTCCATTACTGGCCAAGTACCTGTCCGACGACGAGAAGCGGGCACGGCGTCTCGTGCACATCCCGATGGGTCGCTTCGGTGAGCCCATCGAGATCGCCAGGGCGGCGCTGTTCCTCGCCTCGGACGACTCGTCGTTCATGACCGGACAGTCGCTCCTCGTCGACGGCGGGATCACCGCCGCCTACACGACGCCCGAGTGACCGGACCCGTTGCCCGTTCCATCCCCGACCCCACCGAGGAGTCCTCGAGCCATGACGCAACGCACCGGAGGAATCGATCTGGCGACCCTCGAGGAGCTCGTCGCCGACGGAACGATCGACACCGTTGTCGTGGCGTTCGCCGACCTCCAGGGACGGCTGCTGGGCAAGCGGGTTGTCGGCCGCTTCTTCCTGGATCACGTCGTGGGACCGCAGACCGAGCCGGGCTCGAACGAGCAGGGTTCGGTCCAGGGACCCTCGGGCGAGGGGATCGAGGCGTGCGACTATCTCCTCACCGTCGACGTCGACATGAACGTCCTCGAGGGATTCCAGTACGCCTCGTGGGAAGGCGGCTACGGCGATTTCCGCGCCATCCCCGACCTCGCGACCCTGTGCGTGACGCCCTGGCTCGAGGCCACCGCGCTCGTGCTGTGCGACGTGGTCGACGTCACGACCGGGAACCCCGTCGAGGTGTCACCCCGCCAGATCCTCCGCCGACAGCTCGCCCGGGCCGCCGACCTGGGGCTCACGGTCATGTGCGGGTCCGAGCTCGAGTTCTTCGCCCACAACGCCAGCTACGACGAGCTGGCAGCGGCCGGATACGCCACGATGGCCGACACGGCGACGTCGTGGTTCAGCCTCGACTACCACGTGCTCCAGACGACCAAGGACGAGCCGCTGCTGCGGGCGATCCGCAACGGGATGCTCGGGGCAGGCCTCCCGGTCGAGTTCTCGAAGGGTGAGGCGGCGCCCGGCCAGCACGAGCTCAACCTCCGCTACTCCGACGCACTCCGCATGGCCGACAACCACGCCATCTACAAGAACGGGGCCAAGGAGATCGCCGACTCGCTCGGCAAGGCCATCACGTTCATGGCGAAGCCCCGCATCGACCAGCCCGGATCCAGCTGCCACATCCACACGTCGATCTGGTCGGCGGACGGGGAACAACCCCTGAGCCCCTCGAGCGACGATCCGCACGCGATGAGCGACACGATGCGGGCGTGGCTCGGCGGCATCCTCGATCGGTCGGTCGAACTGTCGCTCTGCTTCGCCCCGTACGTGAACAGCTACCGCCGGTACCAGCCGGGGTCATGGGCGCCGACCGCCGTGGTGTGGTCCCCCGACAACCGCACCTGTGGCCTCAGGCTCGTCGGTCACGGCGCCGGCCTGCGAGTCGAATCGCGGATCCCGGGCGCGGACTGCAATCCCTACATCGCGTTCGCGGCGCTGATCGCGGCCGGCCTGGACGGCATCGAGCGTGGTCTCGACTGTGGCGAGCCGTTCGCGGGCAACGCCTACGCGGCCGAGAACCTGCCCCGAATCCCGTGGAACCTGCCCGACGCCATCTCGGCGTTCCGTGACTCGGCGTTCGCGGCCGAGGCGTTGGGCCCGGACGTGGCCTTCCACCTCCTCCACGCTGCCGAGGAAGAGTGGCGGGCGTTCAACGGCATCGTCACCGAATGGGAGATCCGCCGCAACTTCGAGCGCATCTGACCCCGGGGCCGCGCCACCGTCGCAGGAACCGCTGACTCAGGCCTGACGGGCGCGACCCTCGTCGAAGAACGCAGTGAGGCGGTCGACGTCATCGACCTCGGCGGCGGGGATGCTGCGGCCGAACGGCTCGTTCCACCAGGGGTCGCCGCTCGGGTCCTCCGGCCGCTCGAAGGGGCCGACGTAGCCGTACGCGAAATCGTGGTCGGCATCTCCGGGAGACACCCCGTAGGTGACTTCGTCGGCCGTGATCGCCAGATCGAAATGCTCCGGCCACAGCTGTGCAGCAGATGCGACGCCACTCGGCAGGCCGTTGGCGAACCGCGCCAGCGCCACCGATCCGAGTTCGAACCACTCGGCGAACGCCGCCGCAGCACCCGGGTGCACGGCCAGCGGAGCCTCCAGCGAGTAGGTCGACTCCGAGCGATAGACATCGGGCGGGGCCGGGTCGACCCCCAGGAACGCTCCGGCCGCGGACAGCGTGGTGATCTCGGTGCGGTACTCGTCCTCGTCGCGCCGGGTCACGAGCTGCAGGCCCTCGATCCGCGACTGTCGCGTCACGCCGTCGACCATGAAGGTGGGTGTGCCGAAGCCACCGGTCGTCGGACGGAGTCCGATCTTGCCGATGTGGCGGTAGAGATCTGCTGCCAACACACACTCGGCCAGAGCGTGGAGCGAGCGGCGCGTCGCAACCATGGTCGCGACGTCGACCTCGAGCCCAGCCCGGAATCGGTTGGTTGCCACGAAAGCGCTCCCTTTTCCCAACACGCGACCGCGGCAATCTATCGCGCCGCAACTATCTGTCGCGACGCCCCACGGGCCGATCGAGCCCGCCCGCGACGTTCGCGCCGTACCATCACCACGGTCGAGCGGCGTTCGATTCGCCACGGTCGAACTGCGTTCGATGCGCGACGGTCGAAGGGGGTTCGATGAGCGACGTGATGGACGCACTTGTGGCGGGGCTACCGGGCGTGATGGTGTCGACCGGCGAGGCCGCCGGAGAGGACTTCAGCCACGACGAATGCCTGACGGTCACCCCGAC
>Ga0190271_10001645_pt1 | contig 12944 bp, 12 predicted proteins | sample Popmic356T_FD_133747 | JGI IMG/M metagenome (GOLD analysis project Ga0190271, IMG submission 133747) | Populus adjacent soil microbial communities from riparian zone of Weber River, Utah, USA - 356 T | ecosystem: Environmental > Terrestrial > Soil > Riparian zone | place: USA: Utah | collected...
AGCCGAGTGGACTTACGCCAACATTGCCGACATGAAGTCGCAGATGGAACCGCTCGGACTGGCGTTCGATTGGTCGCGCGAAGTAACGACGTGCAAGCCCGACTATTACGTTTGGAACCAGTGGATGTTCCTGAAGATGCTCGAGTCGGGCATCGCCTACCGCAAGACTCAGATCGTCAACTGGGATCCCGTCGATCAGACGGTGCTCGCCAACGAGCAGGTGATCGACGGGCGTGGATGGCGATCGGATGCGATCGTAGAGAAGCGCGAAATCCCCGGTTACTACCTGGCGATCACGAAGTACGCCGATGAGCTGCTCAGAGATCTGGAGCGGCTCGACTGGCCGCCTCACGTGCGCGCGATGCAGGAAGCGTGGCTCGGCAAGAGCGTCGGCGTCAACTTCGGCTTTCCCTACACGCTCGATGGCGAGCAAAAGCTGCTGCGGGTGTTCACGACGCGTGCCGACACAATCATGGGCGTCACTTTCGTCGCGATCGCAGCTGAACATCCGCTTGCTTCGGACCTGGCGCGTGACAAACCCGAGCTTGCAGCATTCATCGCGGAATGCAAACGTGGGACAACGTCGGAGATCGACGTTGCGACAATCGAAAAGAAAGGGGTCCCGACCGGATTTTTTGTGTCGCATCCGCTATCGGGCGAGAAAGTGCCGGTATGGATCGGCAACTATGTGCTAATGGGCTATGGCGAAGGCGCAGTCATGGGTGTTCCCGGACATGACGAGCGAGATTTCGAGTTCGCAAAGAAGTACGGATTGCCGATCAAGCAGGTGATCGCGGTTGCACCGCATCTGGCTCCGGCTGACGATGGCTGCACATTTTCGACCGACGCTTGGCAGGACTGGTATGCCGACAAAGAGCACGGGGCGTGCGTCAACTCAGGAAAGTACGACGGCTTGATGTACGAAGACGCCACCGAAGCGATCGCCGCCGATTTGCACGCGCTCGGTGTCGGTGAAAAACAGATCCAGTGGCGCCTGCGCGACTGGGGCATCTCCCGCCAGCGCTATTGGGGCACACCGATTCCGATCATTCATTGCGCCGACTGCGGTGTCGTCCCGGTCCCGGAGAAAGACCTGCCCGTCGTGTTGCCAGAACATCTGGTTCCAGACGGCACAGGTAACCCGCTCGCCAATTACGAGCCGTTTTTGAAGTGCAGCTGCCCACGCTGCGGCCGCCCGGCCCGTCGTGAGACCGACACGATGGATACGTTCGTCGATTCGTCCTGGTACTACATGCGTTATTGCTCGCCGGATAACGCCCGCGCGATGGTGGACGAGCGCAACGATTACTGGATGCCGATGGACCAATACATCGGCGGCATCGAGCACGCGGTGCTGCATCTGCTGTATGCCCGCTTCTGGACGAAGGTGATGCGCGACATGGGGCTCGTCAAGTTCGACGAGCCATTCAAGCGCCTCTTCACACAGGGCATGCTGACAGCAGAGTGCTACTACCGTGAAGACGAGGCTGGCAGGAAGCGCTGGTATTACCCGAGTGAAATCGACGTCGAATACGACGATCGTGGCCGACCCATCAAGGTCACGGCTTCGGACGACGGCAAACCCGTGTACTACGGCGGCACCGAGAAGATGTCGAAAAGCAAGAACAACGTCGTCGAGCCGCGCGACATCATTGCGAGGTTCGGCGCGGACACGGCTCGAGCGTTCGTGATGTTCGCCGGCCCGCCCGATCAGAGCGCACCCTGGTCGAGCTCGAGCGCCGATGGAACGCACCGTTTTTTGCGCCGCCTGTGGAATTTCGGCGCACAGACGAAGCAATCGATCGCACAAGCGGGTGCCATCGACGCTGCATCGCTATCGGGAACAGATCGGCTGTTGCGACGCGAGATTCACATGCACCTGAAGCAAGCTGACGCCGACTATGAACGGATTCACTACAACACCGTTGTTTCGGCAGCGATGAAGATGCTCAACGCGTTGGAGGAATCCAGCGCCGGCAACGGGAGTCATGCTCCTGCGAGCGCGGGCGTAGTGCGCGAATCGATGGGCATCGTGTTGCGGGTCCTGTATCCGCTTGCGCCGCACATCACGCACACGCTTTGGAACGAGCTCGGTTACTCGCGCGAGCATCCGGAGATCATCGATGCGCCGTGGCCGCAAGTCGACGCGTCGGCGCTGGTGCAGGACGAGATGGAACTCGTAGTGCAGGTCAACGGCAAGGTGCGTGGCTCGATCCGAGTACCGACGCACGCAGCAGACGCCACGATCACCGCCACCGCTCTTGCCGACGCCAATGTCATCCGATTTGTCGAAGGACGCCCGATCAAGTTTTCGAAGGTCGTGCGACCGAAGCTGGTCACCATCGCGGTTTGATAGATGCGTCGAATTCTCATTGTTAGCGCTCTGGTGCTGTTGATAAACGGCTGCGGCTTCCAGCTGCGCGGCTCGCAAACATTGCCTGTCGAGCGCCTCTATCTCGCACTGCCGGTTAATTCGCCGATCGGCGCGGAAATCAGCCGCGTGGTGCGTTCTTCGACGAATGCAAGCGTGGTGCCAACCAGAAAAGATGCGCAGGCGATTGTTGAATTGCTCGGCGAGCAGCGCGAGCGCGAAGTGCTTTCGATCAATGCGCAGGGTCGCGCTCGCGAGTATCAGCTGAGATTGCGCACCACGTTTCGCGTTATCGATCAGGAAGGCACGGAGTTGATCGCACCAACATCTCTGCTCGCAAGACGCGATATCGGCTTCAACGAGTCCGAGCTGCTTGCCAAGGAGTCCGAAGAAGCGCTGCTTTACCGCGACATGCAAAGCGATCTGGTGCGGCAGATCGTCAATCGCCTGCAGGGAATCAAACTGAGTGGCCTATAACAGCCAATTCGAAAGTGCCTCTCGCGCCGGTGCGGCCGATTGCTTTGTCGCTCGCCTTGCGAATATGCGTCGGCTATTCGACGCGGCTCGCTTCGCACACTCGGCGCGCCCCGACGCGCCTTTCCCTTCCGAATTGACTGTTACCGGCCACTGTGCAAGTTAGAAACGACGCCTTGGGCGGATTGCTGACGCGCGCGCAGCGCTCGGGATCGTTGCCGCCGGTGTTCGTGGTGGCCAGCGACGAGGCATTGTTATCGCTTGAAGCGCAGGATGCGATTCGCGCCACGGCACGCGAGCTGGGTTACTCGGAGCGCGACGTCTTGAATGCCGACGCACGCTTTGACTGGTCGAAGCTCGCAGAGGCCGCGCAAGGCTTGTCCTTATTTGCAGACAAGAAAATTGTCGAAGTTCGACTGCCTAGCGGTAAGCCCGGCCTTGCCGGAGCCAAGGCGCTTGAAACGCACGCCTCGAACGCTCTTGACGGGGTGATGACAATTGTCTCGGTGCCGCGCCTGGAACGGCGCGACCGGCAGGCTCGTTGGGTTGAAGCGCTCGAGCGTGCGGGCGTCATGGTCGAAATTGATACCGTCGAGCGGGCGCAGCTTCCGCAATGGATCGCGCAGCGGCTCGCAAAGCAGCATCAAAGTGCCGGACGTGAGGCGCTTGAGTTCATGGCCGACAAGGCGGAAGGCAATCTGCTCGCGGCGCATCAGGAAGTGATCAAGCTCGCTTTGCTTTATCCGGTCGGCCAGTTGACGCTTGGGCAGGTGACTGACAGCGTACTGAACGTCGCCCGCTATGACGTGTTTCAGTTGCCGATCGCAATGTTGAGCGGCGATGCGGCGCGCGTGCGCAAGACCATGGCTGGACTTGAAGCTGAGGGGGAAGCGACTCCGCTGGTGCTGTGGGTCGTCACCGAAGAGCTGCGCACGCTGTTGCGCGTGAAGGCGCACGTGGACGCGGGCCGCCCGTTTTCCGCGGCGGCGCGTGAGAACCGATTATGGGGACCGCGCGAAAGGTTGTTCGAACGGGCTCTTGCGCGCGTCTCGGCCGACATGCTGGAAGCAGCGCTGCTGCGCGCCGCAGAGATTGACAGGCTTGCCAAAGGTCTGCTCGCGCCAGGAAGTGACAGCAACGTGTGGCTAGAATTGACTGATCTGGCGTTGAGCCTCGCCGGTCCGTCAAGGAGCGCCGTTCAATGAATTCCGCGGTCGTTCGTTCGATCGAACCTGCCAACGTTGTCGACGTCCCGGATTATGTGCGCCAGATTGGCCGTTCCGCTCGCGATGCATCCAGCGCAATGTCAGCTGCGGACAGCCACGCGAAGGATCTTGCACTGCTGAAAATTGCAGCGCTGCTGCGCGACGGGCGGCAACAAATCAAGCGCGCCAACACGCTCGATGTTGATCGTGCGTGTAAAGCGGGTGTGCAAGCTGCGCTACTCGATCGCCTGACGCTCGATGATGATGCGATCGAGCAGATGGCCGTTGGCGTTGAGCAGGTCGCGCGGCTTTCGGACCCGATTGGCGAAATCATCGACGTGAAACCGCGTCCCAGCGGCATCAAGGTCGGGCGTATGCGGATGCCTCTCGGGGTGATCGCGATCGTGTACGAAAGCCGGCCCAACGTGACGGTAGATGCTGCTGCGCTCTGTATCAAAAGCGGCAACTCAGCGATCCTGCGAGGCGGCTCCGAGGCGATCGAAACGAATCGTGTACTCGCGCAAATCGTGCGCACTGGAATCGTTGACGCCGGTCTGCCTGCTAACGCCGTGCAGCTGGTCGATACGACGGATCGGGCCGCCGTCGGCGCACTGGCACAGATGACCGAATACGTCGACCTGCTGGTGCCTCGCGGAGGTCGCGGATTGATCGAGCGACTGATGCGCGAGTCTCGCGTGCCGATGCTGAAGCATCTCGATGGAATTTGCCACGTCTACATTGACGGGGGCGCCGATATCGATAAGGCGATCGCGATTGCAGACAACGCGAAGACACAGCGCTACGGCACGTGCAACACGATGGAAACGCTGCTGGTCGCTCAAAGCATCGCTGCGCAGGTTCTGCCGGCTCTGGGCCGCATCTATCAGGCAAAGGGCGTAGAGCTGCGCTGCTGTCCCGAATCGCGGCAGATTCTCGAAGCATCCGGTGTGCAGGGCGTGGTCGATGCGGTTGACGACGACTGGCGTACCGAATATCTGGCGCCGATTCTTTCGATCTCGACGTTGCCGGGCATCGACGATGCGATCGCGCATATCAACACGTTCGGAAGCAAGCACACTGACGCGATCGTTACCGAGAATTACGCGAACGCAATGCGTTTCGTACGCGAGGTCGATTCGGCGTCGGTGATTGTCAACGCTTCTACGCGTTTTGCCGACGGTTACGAATACGGCCTGGGCGCAGAGATCGGAATTTCGAACGACAAGCTGCACGCACGTGGTCCGGTCGGGCTCGAAGGTTTGACGTCGCTGAAATACGTTGTCTTCGGCAACGGCGAAGTGCGTACCAGTTGACTTTGAATGGGCGGTGGCTTTCTGTGGGTCAAGGCAGCGCACATCATCTTTGTGACCAGCTGGTTTGCAGGACTGTTTTATCTACCGCGCATCTACGTCAATCTGGCAACGGTCGAAGACGCCGCGACCCGCGAGCGCTTGCTAATGATGGCGCACAAGCTGCTGCGCTTTACGACGGGACTGGCCGTTTTTGCACTGGCCTTCGGTATGTGGCTTCTGAGCTACGGCGTAGGAATGGGTACGGCATGGATGAATACGAAGCTCGCTCTGGTGTTGGCGGTGATTGCTTATCACGGCTGGTGTGCACTTCTTTACGGGAAATTCGCGCGCAGCGAAGTCAGGCACTCGCACGTCTGGTTTCGCTGGTTTAACGAAGCGCCTGTACTTTTGCTGGTCGCGATTGTCATCCTGGTTGTCGTGAAGCCGTTCTAGGAAGCGTATGGACAAGACTGTCGATTACTTCATCACTCCGGTGTCGCCCTTCGTTTACCTGGGCCACGCGCGCTTTCGTGAGATCTGCGCAAAGCACCAGGCGAAAATCAATTTGCGAGTGATGGACCTGGGCAAGGTCTTTCCAGTGTCGGGCGGACTCGCGCTAAAAGACCGGCCGCCGCAGCGGCGTGCTTACCGGATGATGGAGCTCAAGCGCTGGCGCGAACATCTCGGCATGCCGCTGACGCTCGAACCCAAACATTTTCCGGTTCCCGCCGAGCCGGCCGCAACACTTATCCTCGCCGTCCTGGAGCGCCACGGCACGACGGCTGCGCTCGACATCGCGGGTGACTGCGGCCGTGCCGTCTGGGCCGAGGAGCGCGACATCAGCGACGCAAGCGTGCTTGCGGAAATCGCCAGCGCACACAAGCTCGAAGCCGATTCATTGCTCGAACACGCACGCTCGGCCGAAGTCGCGGCGCGATATGTGCAGAATTCCCAAGAAGCCATCATGCGCAATGTGTTCGGCGCTCCGACCTATATCTATCATGACGAGCTCTTCTGGGGCCAGGACCGCCTCGAGTTTCTCGATCGAGCTTTAGTCCAGTGAAACCGCCGAAATGCGCCTCCGCTCGTCCGCGCCTCGGCGCGCCGGACGTTGTTACAAGTGCTCGCCATGGTGCCGCCATGTCTGCGCTTTGCGCCTAGCCCGACGCGACGCTGCACGGCCGCTCGAATGCGATTTGACGGTTTCACTGGACTAGCCCGGTGACCGCTGCCGCGTTTTTCGCGGTCTGCCCGCGCGGACTTGAGGACGCGCTGTCCGACGAGCTCGTAGCGCTGGGTGCGCAATCGCTGCGCGCCGAAGCGGGTGGCGTGGCTTTCAAGGGCTCGCACGCCACTGCCTATGCTGCGAACCTTCATTCGCGTATCGCAAGCCGCATACTCTGGCAAGTCGGCAGACGCGGCTACCTGAGCGAGCAGCATCTGTACGACGCCACGCAGGAAGTGCGGTGGCAGGACTTGATGTCGCCGCAGCAGACGCTGCGCGTCGACGTCACCGCATCGCGCTCGCCCCTGCAGAGCCTCGAGTTCGCGATGCTGCGGATCAAGGACGGAATTGTTGATCGTCTCCGCGAATTAACCGGTGCGCGGCCGTCGATCGATCGCTCCAACCCCGACGTGCGTGTTTTCGCCTATCTGGATTCATCCACCGTTACGTTGTACGTCGACCTGTCGGGCGAGCCGCTGTTCAAGCGCGGTTGGCGTGCCGATAAGGGCGAAGCGCCGCTGAAGGAAAACCTTGCGGCAGGACTGTTGGCGCTGTCAGGGTGGACGCCATCGTCACCGCTTGCCGACCTGTTCTGCGGCAGCGGCACGATCGTCATCGAAGCGGCGTCGATCGCGGCCGGGCGTCCGCCCGGACTCGAGCGGCACTTTGCATTTGAGCGGCTTAAAGCATTCGAATCCCATTCATGGCGCCGGCTGAAAGAGGCTGCGCGATCAGCGATCACGGACTCGGCGGCTGCAAACCTGGTGGGGTCCGATATATCGACGCGAGTCATCGATCAAGCGATTGCCAACGCCCAACTCGCCGGCTTGCAATCATGGCTCGACGACGGCCGGCTGCAGTTCAACGCAGTCGATGCGCGCACTGCAACCCCTGCGGCCGAAAGCGGCATGATCGTCAGCAATCCACCCTACGGCGAACAGAGCGCGCCACGTTCGGCGTCGGTGGCCGACATGATGCGCAACGTCGGAGACCGGCTGAAGCAGCAGTTCTCCGGCTGGGAGGCGTGGTTTCTGACGTCGGATCGCCAGCTACCGAAGCAGATGCGCCTGCAGGAAACACGCAAGGCCGTGCTGTTCAACGGACCGATCGAGTGTCGATTTTTTCGATTCGAGCTCGTCGCCGGAGGCTACCGTCCCCGCGCGGCCGTGTTGAAGACCGAAGTTTGAGCAATCAAAGGGCGGGCTTCGCTACGCTGCCAGAGCGCGCTCGACGTCCTTTTCTAGATCTTCCGGTTTTGTCGTCGGCGCGTAGCGGTCGATGACGGCGCCGTCCTTTCCAATCAGGAACTTCGTGAAATTCCACTTGATTCCTTCCGATCCGAGCAGCCCTTTCTTCTCGGATGTCAGGTACTTGTACAGCGGATGAGCGCTCGGCCCATTGACATCGACCTTTGAAAACATTGGAAACGTCACGCCGAAGTTCATTTCGCAGAACTCCGCGATCTCCGTGTCGGGTCCGGGCTCCTGCTGACCGAACTGATTGCTCGGAAAACCCAGGACCGCAAACCCGCGAGCCGAATATTTCTTATGCAGCGCTTCTAGTCCTTTGTACTGAGGCGTGAATCCGCACTTGCTCGCCGTATTGACGACCAGCAACACTTTGCCTTTGTAGTCCGCCAGCGTGCGAGTCTTGCCGTCGATCGTTTGTGCGGAAAAGTCGTAGACCGAACTCATCGTTGTCTCCTCGATGTACTGCCTGACGAGTGTAAAGCTGCTGCAGGGAACGCTCCTTGCTAGACGCGCATGAGGGAGGTGTTATGAACCCACTGAATGCAGGCTCGCCCCGGCTTCCGCCGGAGATGTCCCCCGGTGACGAAGCGCCAGCCGGCACGCCAGGAACCGGCGAGAACATCTGCCGCATGTGTGGCGGCACCGGGCGTGTCGATGGTCACACGTGCACCGATTGTGAAGGTAGCGGCAAAGTAATCGAAGGCGTTGGCGGCGCCTAAATGTCTCAATAACTTTCAGGTGAAGGAAAACAGATGCAAACAGTTGCCGAAGTCATGACCCCGGACGTCGAAGTAGTAAGGCCTGAAGAGACCTTGCGCGACGCGGCGCGTGCGATGGCGGATTTAGATGTGGGATCGCTGCCGGTATGTGACGGCCGCAAGCTGGTGGGTGTGATCACGGACCGCGACATCACCGTTCGTGCGGTCGCCGAGGGCAAAAGTGTCGACACGCCGGTCAGTGAAGTGATGACGGATGAGGTCGTGTGGTGCACCGACACCGACTCGATAGACGACGTGCTGCAGCAAATGTCGGACGCTCAGGTCCGCCGCATTCCTGTAGTTGATAAAAATCGTCAGCTGGTAGGCATCGTCGCGCTGGGCGATATAGCCCTGGAAGAGGAAGACGACGTCGACGAGACGCTACGCGACATTTCGATGCCGTCGTAGACCGGCGACAACACGGCAAAAATACGACGACGTACCCTGCAGTTGTATCGCGCCGCTCCGCGCGGCCGCTCCGGAGGGGCGGCGCCTAGCTGATCGTTGCGAGTGCACGGGCGACAGCGAAGCTGTCGCGTACACGAGCAACGCCTCTATCCGGTAAGGCCCATGTGCTCGATACCCTTGTGGATACCGGCCACACCGCCATACAGTTTGCTGTTGAGCTTGATGTTCAACCGCACGTCGTTGACGGAATCAGCGTTGCGTAACGCGTCTTCATAGGAAATCTGCTCGGTCTCGTGCAGGTCATACAGGCACTGATCGAACGTCTGCATACCCTGCTCTCGCGAGCGTTTCATCACTTCCTTGATCTCGTGTATTTCCTGCTTGAAGATCAAATCGGCAATCAAGGGTGAATTCAGCATGATCTCAACTGCAGGAATTCTTCCCTTGCGATCCTTGAACGGGATCAGGCGTTGCGCGATCGATGCACGCAGATTAAGCGACAGGTCCATTAGCAACTGCTGGCGCCGCTCTTCAGGGAAAAAGTTGATGATGCGGTCAAGCGCCTGATTGGTCGAATTCGCGTGCAGCGTACACATCACCAGGTGGCCGGTTTCGGCAAAGGCAATCGCGTGATCCATTGCGTCACGATCGCGAACCTCGCCGATCAGGATGACATCAGGAGCCTGACGTAGCGTGTTCTTCAGGGCAACCGCCCAGCTCTCGCAGTCGACGCCGACCTCGCGCTGGGTGATGATGCAGTTCTTATGCGGGTGCACGTACTCGATCGGATCTTCGATCGTGATGATGTGACCGTTGCTGTTCTCGTTCCGATAGCCGGTCATCGCAGCCAGCGTGGTCGATTTGCCGGAGCCCGTTGCGCCAACCACAAGCACGATTCCGCGCTTTGCCATTGCAAGCTCGTTGATAATCGGCGGCAGGTTCAACTCGTCGCTGGTAGGGATGTGATCCGCGATCACGCGAAACACGATTCCCACCTTGCCTTGCTGAATGAACGCCGAAACGCGAAAGCGTCCGATGCTGGTCGGGTTGATCGCAAATTGGCACTCTTTGGTCTTCTCGAACTCCGCTGCCTGCCGATCGTTCATAATCGCGCGCACCAGCTCACTGGTGTGCTGCCCCGTCAGCGGCTGATTCGATACGGGCAAGACGCGGCCGTCGATCTTGAACGCCGGCGGAAACTCGGCCGTGAGAAACAAGTCCGACCCTTTTTTGCTGAGCAGCAGCCGCAGCAGATCGTGTACGAACCGTGTTGCCTGATCGCGTTCCATTAGTTCTCGCTTTAGCCTGCAAACGATTCGGGAGTCTTTGCGTACTGCCGCGCTTCGGCCACCGTAATGACGTTGCGTCGAACCAGCTCGGTCATGCAATGGTCGAGCGTTTGCATTCCGAACTGGCTGCCCGTTTGAATCATCGAATACATCTGCGCGATCTTGTTCTCGCGAATCAAGTTGCGGATGGCCGGCGTGCCCACCATGATTTCGTGCGCCGCGACGCGTCCGCTGCCGTCTTTCAGCTTCAGCAGCGTCTGCGAGATCACAGCGACGATCGACTCGGACAGCATCGCGCGAACCATTTCTTTTTCGGCCGCCGGAAACACGTCGACCACGCGGTCGATCGTCTTCGCGGCCGACGACGTATGAAGGGTGCCGAATACCAAGTGGCCGGTTTCGGCGGCGGTCAGCGCCAGTCGGATCGTTTCCAGGTCACGCAACTCGCCGACCAGCACGACGTCCGGATCCTCGCGCAGTGCCGAGCGCAACGCATTTGCAAACGACAAGGTGTGCGGACCAACCTCGCGCTGGTTGATCACCGACTTGCGCGACTCGTGCACGAACTCGATCGGGTCCTCGATCGTCAGAATGTGCCCGTACAGGTTGTTGTTGACGTGATCGACCATGGCGGCCAGCGTCGTTGACTTGCCGGACCCTGTCGGTCCGGTGACCAAGACCAGGCCGCGCGGCCGGCCCGAGAAATCGGCGAATACACGCGGGGCCTGCAATTCTTCAAGTGACAGCACGCGCGAAGGAATCGTCCGCAGCACCGCTGCGGCGCCGCGGTCCTGGTTGAATGCGTTTACGCGAAAGCGAGCCAACCCTGGCAAGTCGAACGAAAAATCGGTTTCCAGATTTTCGTCGTACTGCTTGCGCTGCGCATCGTTCATGATGTCGTAGATCATGCCGTGCACGTCTTTGTGCTCGAGCGGCGGCAGATTGATGCGGCGAACGTCGCCATGCACGCGAATCATCGGCGGCAGTCCTGCCGACAAGTGCAGGTCCGATGCCTTGTTTTTGACGGAGAATGCGAGCAGTTCTGAAATGTCCATGGCGGGCGGCGTTGGCCTCGGCTAAAGTGCTTTGAGTCTGCTTAGAGTCGGCTCCTTCAAAGCCACTCTGGGCCGAAGCGTAGCGCGCGCAATGATCCCGGTGTTCCCGTAAAAAAGCTAGAAATAGCTTGAAAAGACAAGCCTATAGGCTCGTTCGCTCATTCATTTACTGACTCACGTGCCGACCTAATGCTGAGTTTGCCGACTTTGCCCGCGAACTTGCAAGCCAATTTGCAGGCATTGCACGAGCGCATTACCAAGGCTGCGCGAGGCGCGGGACGCGATGCGTCATCCGTGCGGCTGCTTGCCGTCAGCAAGGCGTTTCCGGCGACCGTAATCGCGGAGGCGGCGCGAGCGGGTCAGCGGGCCTTTGGCGAAAACTACGTGCAGGAGGCGGTCGACAAGATGGAGTCTCTTGCGGGCTCCGCCCATCAGCCGCTCGAATGGCACTTTATCGGGCCGATTCAGAGCAACAAGACACGCACGATCGCCGAGCGTTTCGACTGGGTCCAATCGGTCGATCGCCTAAAAGTGGCCGAACGCCTGGCCGATCAGCGACCGATCAACCTGCCGCCGCTGAATGTATTGCTGCAGGTCAATGTCAGCGGAGAAGCGACCAAGGGTGGAGTCGCTCCTCACGAGCTCGGTGAGCTCGCCGCCGCGGTGGCGCGTTTGCCCAAGCTACGCCTGCGCGGCGTGATGGCAATTCCGGCGCCCGAAACTGATGTCAAACGCCAGCGGCAGGCCTTCGCCATGACCAACGCCTTATTTCGGCAGCTTCGCGAACAGGGACTGAATGTCGATGTGCTGTCGATCGGAATGTCGGACGATCTCGAAGCTGCCATCGCCGAAGGCTCGACGATGGTCCGAGTCGGCACCGCCATTTTCGGCGCACGCGCAAAGAGCCGATGAAAGTCGCGTTCATCGGTGGCGGCAACATGGCAGGCGCGCTGATCGGCGGCATGCTGCAGGCGGGATTCAAACCGTCTGAGATCGATGTGCTTGAAATCGACGTCGCGCGCGGCGCCGAATTGACCGCACGCCATTCTGTGGTTGCGCACCCGCAGCCGGGAGATTGGTTGCAGACCAGCGAGATCATTGTGCTCGCCGTGAAGCCGCAACAGATCCGCGAGGCCGCTGCATCGATCAAGCCTCACCTGAAGCGGCCGCTGGTGTTATCGATCGCGGCCGGAATACGCGCGCATACGATTTCCGAGTCGCTCGCCACTAACCAGGTTGTGCGTGCAATGCCCAACATGCCCGCTCTGATTCGCGCCGGCATCACTGCGGCAACTTCGCTCCCCGACGTCAGCGCAGCAGAACGAGGTCGCGCCGACAGGATCCTGAGCGCAGTCGGTGCTGTTGTCTGGCTCGATGACGAATCGATGCTCGACGCGGTCACTGCGCTCTCCGGAAGCGGCCCTGCCTATGTCTTTTATTTCATCGAAGCGATGCAGGCGGTTGCGCTTGAGTTGGGTTTCGATCAAGCACAAGCGCGCGCGTTGGCGCTGCACACATTTTCCGGCGCCGCACAGCTGGCGATGCAATCGCACGAATCGGTCGCTGCATTGCGCGAGAAGGTGACTTCGAAGGGAGGCACTACCGCCGCTGCACTTG
>Ga0190271_10001646_pt1 | contig 12940 bp, 15 predicted proteins | sample Popmic356T_FD_133747 | JGI IMG/M metagenome (GOLD analysis project Ga0190271, IMG submission 133747) | Populus adjacent soil microbial communities from riparian zone of Weber River, Utah, USA - 356 T | ecosystem: Environmental > Terrestrial > Soil > Riparian zone | place: USA: Utah | collected...
CAGTGGCCATACCCCGCGACCGCCGTGGTGTCCATCACCGGCGAACGGCTCGACGAGGCCGTCATCGAGCACGTCGTCGACACCATGACGTTCAACCGGCGCACGTCGTGACCCGATCCACGCTGGTGGCGGCGACCGTCGCGGTCGTCGTCGCCGTGGTGATGCAGTCGACCCTCCTCGTCTTCGCCCAGGTGAGCGTCGCGACGGCATCCGTGCTGGCCGGCGTGGTCCTCGGGTTCCTCGACCGCCCGGATGCCGTGCGCGAGGTCGCGCTCCCGGCTGCGGTCGTCGGGGTGGCCAGCACCCTCGCTGCCCTGGCAGTGATGGCGGGGCGCGGCTCGCCGGTCCTGGAGGGCCAATTCCTGCTGGGGTGGGTCCTCACGGCACTCCTCGGCTCGGTCCTGGCCGGGGTGGTGGCCTGGGGGTCCGGGCGGCTGTACGCCGTCGCGCGGTGACGGTGGACGGCATCCGGTCCGGGGGGACACGGTGAGCGACGCGATGGCGCTCGCGAGCGCGGCGGTGGTCGTCACGGCATCCGGCCTGCTCGGGTGGGCGATCAGGCGGTGGCTGGGCACGCACGCCCACCGGTACGCCGACGAGGCCGACCAGCAGCGGCGCAGCCACGCCTGGGTGCCCGTGGCGTGTGCGCTCGTGCTGCCGCTGGTGGCGCTGGGCGGGTGGCGCAGCCACGGGTGGTCGCTGGCGGTCGCGCAGTGGGCCCTCGGGGCGGTGCTGCTCACGATGGCAGCGATCGACATCGACGTGCGGCGGCTCCCCGACCGCTTCACCAAGCCCCTGGTGCCGGTGAGCATCGTGGCCATGGGTGGGGTGGCGCTGGTCGCCGGAGCGGGTGGTGACTGGGTCCGGGCGCTGCTCGGAGGGGTGGCGCTCGGCGTGGTCTACCTCGTCCTGGCGCTGCTCGGCGGTGGCGCCGGTCTGGGCCTCGGCGACGTCAAGCTCGCACCCAGCCTCGGGGTGCTGCTCGCCTTCCACGGCTGGTCAGAGGTCGTGGTGTCCACCGTGCTCGCCTTCGTGTCGGCGGGCCTGTTCGGTCTGGTGCTCCTGGCCCTGCGCCGGGCCGACAGGCGCTCGACGCTGGCCTTCGGGCCGCACATGATCGGCAGCGCCCTCTTCGTGCTCGCGGCCCCCGGGCTCGGGTGGGTGGTCTCGGCGCTCAGCTCGTCGGGGTGAAGGTCGAGAGGACCTCGGCCAGGCCCAGGGACGCGAAGTCGGCCTCGGGCGCGATGGCGACGGCGTTGAGGATCAGCCCCGAGTCGACCTGCACCATGAGCTGCCAGGTCGTGAGGCCTCCCGTGGCGCCCTGCCGCGGTGCCGTCCACTGCAGGAGGATGGCTCGCTGTGCGCCCGGCCACTCCAGCTCGGAGCGCGTGACCTTCACCTTGGGGTCGAGCTCCGTGGTGATCTCGAGGGTCTTGGACTGCTCGATGGCGTCGGCGCGTGGCTTGGCGTCGGTGACGACCGCCACCAGCGGCGGCTGGGACCCGGCAGCGGGCGCGATCCACCGGTAGGTCGTCGTGCCCTCGGCACCCGGAACGGTCTGCTCCTCGAACTTTGCCGGCACCTGGATGTTCCACCCGTCGCCCGTGACCTCGCGGGCGTCGATCTGCGTCTTGGCGCTGTGGGTGAAGCCCGGGCTGGGGCTCTCGGAGGGGCGGATCGTCTCGAGCCGGGGCGGGAGGTCGCCGTCGCTGGCCGATCCGCTGCAGCCGGCGATGAGGGCACCGACGGCCAGGAGAGCGGCGACGCTGCTGTGCGGGATCCGGCGGCTCGAGGAGGACATGGGGGCGAGTCTAGGAGCGCGAGTCGTGAGGGCGACCGGCGCACCCCACCGTGTTCTTTGGGACCACGGGCCCATGACCTGCGATCCACGGTGTGAAATCCTTGGGCACGAAACGTGATGCCGTTGGCGCCGATCCACGGTGAGCCAGGGGTGACGCCCACCGGGGCGGCATGTCGGAGGGGACAATCCATGAGGACGCTTGATCGCGCACGCGAACGGGGTGCCACCTCGCTCGAGTACGCCGGTTTCGTGGCCGTCGCGGCACTCGTGGTGGGGGCCGTGGTCCTCGGGATCGTCGGTGGCTCCATGCCCTTGGCGCGCGGTGTCACCGGCGCGATCTGCAAGCTCTTCACCCTCGGCCAGGGGTCGTGCGAGGTGCCCGGCTCGGCGGAGGGTCGAGTGCCGACCGAGCCGTGTGTGGTGAGTGCCGACGGCCGCGAGAGCTCGGTCAAGGCAGGGGTCGCCGTCATGGTCGGCGGCAACGAGTCCTGGTACGTCGAGAGCCTCTCCGACGGGACCTACCGGGTGACCCGGGGAACGGGTGGCTCGGTCGGTGTCGAGGGTGGGGCCGGCTTCAGCCTCACCGGCGTCTGGGCGGACGAGACCTTCGGGCTCGAGGCAGGCGCCTGGGCCAGCGCCGACGGCGTCTTCAACGGCGGTGAGGTCTACCTCCTGCCGACCCAGGAGGCCGTCGACGAGCTGATGTCCGCCCACGTGGCGGACATCGCCAAGGACATGGCCGTGGGTGGCGAGTCGGTCCCGATCCTGTGGTGGGACGCTCCCAACCCGGTGCGCTGGGCGACCGACGAGATCACCGACCTCGCCGGGGTCCCGAGCCTGCCGAGCCCGAGCGAGACGTACTACGAGGGTGGCGTCTCCGCCGAGGCGAGCGCGTCCGCGACGTTCATCGCCGCGAACGCGCAGGCCGGGGTCGGGGTGCAGGGGCTGCTCGGCGTGCGCCAGGGGGCGGACGGCACCTCGACGACCTACTACGCGGCCACGCTCAGCGGGGAGACCAGTGCGGGCGTGCGCGGTGGCGATGGTCGCGGAGACATCGTGCTCGCCACGGCGGGCGCCTCGGGCGAGCTCGAAGGGGTCATCGAGATCGACAGGGACAAGGACGGCAACGTCACCGCGGTCGTCGTGAAGTACGCGGCCACCGGAACGGCGTATGCCGGTGAGGACCCCTCTGACGACGGAACCCGGTGGGAACACACGATGGCGCTTCCCGTCGCCACGGCGGCTGACCGACAGGTCGCCTCGGCCTTCCTGGACGCGATGAACATGGGCTCGGTCCCGGGCCTGCCGGCCTATGTGCCCAACCCGGGCGTGGTCCCGAACCCGCTGGACCCCACCGTCGTGGTCCAAGCGGTCGACGTCGCCCTGGCCTCGGCCGACTTCGGCCGAGCGGTCGCCGAGCGTGGCTACCAGTCCCGACAGAGCTTCACGGCGAACGACGACGAGTACGGCGGCAACTTCGATGCGGCCTGGATCGCGAAGGTGGGCGTCGGTGCCACCGTCACCATGTCGTCGCTGGTCTCCGACCAGGCGGAGTACTTCAACGGCGACGCCTGGGTTCCGTGGGAGGGGTGCGCCGCGTGATCCGCTCCCTCGACGCCACCGGGGGCGACTACCGCCGGCTGGCGGTGATGTTCCGGTGGCCGGCGCTCGTGGGCGGGGTGGTCCTCCTCTCGATGGCCGTCTTCATCGTGGCCCGGGGCCCGGGTGAGGTGCGCACTGCGGGTCCGGCGGCCGTGGGGTCGCCCGTCACCTCCACGCTCGACGGGTCGGTGAACGCCGACGTGTTCGTCAGCGTCGACGGCGCGGGCGATGCCGAATGTCGCGACGCCGCCGGATCGCTGGTGAGCACGCTGCGCTTCCCCATCCCCGCCGACCGCACGATCGAGGGACAGCCGTGGTTCGGGACCGCCGCCCAGGTGGAGGTCCGCACCGGTGATGCCGTGACCTGTTCGGTCGAGGGCGCCGACGGTGGCCAGATCCTGCTCGTGCACCGCACCGGGCTCGTGCGGATGCTGCAGGCCGCCCTCTTCGGGGTCATGGGCCTGATCGGCCTGACCTTCTGGCTGATCGGGGTCCGGGCCGCACGGCGCACTCGGGGCGTCGCCTCGTGAACGTGCAGCGAACGGCCGCCGCCATCGGGGCCTTCCTCGTCATCGTGATCGGGACCACGCTGTGCGTCGTCACGGCGGGCGCCCTGGCCGGGCTCACCGGGAGCGCGGCGTTCGGAGTGACCTTCAAGTCCTTCCTCGTCCTCGTGCTGCTCGCGAGCACCCTGGGGGCATTCATGAGGTGGGGTCAGGGTGGCTCGATGCGGCTCTGGCTCGGGATCGCCCTTGCCGCCTACCTCGCCGTCCCGTCATCGTGGGCGGCCAGCACGCTCTTCACGAAGGCGCTGGGTGCTCCCCCGGTGGTGGCGTGGGTCGCCGACGGTGCCATCTGGATGGCGCTCGCGTGGCGGACCGCCAGGCGCATCCTTCCCGAGGCAACGCTCGACGACGGCCTGCACCGGTTGCGCTGAGGCGGGGCCGGGGCGCAGGTGCGTTCAGTTCCCGACGTACACGTGCTTGATACCGTCCCCGTCGCACGTGATCGACACCTGGGGCTGGAGCTCCTCGACCTGGGCGACGGCGTAGAGGGTCGTCGACCCGAGGGTCTCATCGCCCTGTTCGGGCTGGGTGAGCCGCGGTGTCCCGGGACCGCTGACCGAGCACACCCCCGGGTCGGGCTCCCCGCCGGGGCGCGGGTCTCCGCCGCCCTCCGAGGACACCCAGATCGTGGCCTCACCGGGCGACTCCAGCACCGTCAGCGTCTCGCCGGCGACGGTGTCGGCGAGCAGCTCGACCCCCTCGTCGCTGCTCCCGCAGGCCGTCACGGCCAAGGCCAACAGCGCCGTACCCAGCAGTGCCCCCGGTCTGCGTTCCATCCCTCCATCATGGCAAGGATCGAGCGTCGACGAGCCCGCAGCGACGCGCGGGTCAGGATCCGAAGCGCCTGACGCCGCGCCCTCGCGGGTGGAGCAGGCCCGCGATCCCGAGGGCCGCGATGCCGCCCACGACGAAGGCCAACGGCACCGCGCGCACACCCACGTCGCTCGGCATCACGGCCAGTGCGATGGTGTCGGCGGTCACGGGGTCGCAGCGGATCTGGTCGCCGGCGGCCGTCGTGCCCACCGTGACCACGGGCACGTAGGGCTCCCCCACGAGCACGCGACTGCCGACGGCGTCGAAGTCGGGCCGAACCTGCAGCTCGACCTCCGCGCCGTCGCGGATGAGGACGCACGCCCACGACGCGGGCTCGGCCGGGTCCTCGTCCTCACCCTGCGCGAAAACCGTTGAGCCCGGGTCGAACAGGGGCGACGGCGTGAGGGGCGCCGGCGTCCCGGCGGTCAGCCTGACGACCTCTGAACGGGCCTGGCTCCAGGCCAGTGCCCCCACCCCGATGGAGACCACCGCGAGGGTCGCGAGCAGCACGCTGCCGAGCACCCCGAGCAGGTGTGTCCGGTCAGCATTTGTGCGCTTTCGTTGGGTCAGTTTCACTGGTCGCACCTTAGGGCGGAGGGCTCGCGGCGTGTAGCGTACCTGCTAGTGGCTCCGGGCTGGAGAAGGCCGCGCAGATTGCGCAAATGCCCGATGGGGATTCATTTCTAGGTTCTGGGGAAGACAAAAGTGGACACGTCGGTGGCGTTTGTCGTGGTTGAAAGGTCGCTCGACCACGACTCCCTGTTGCCATGGATCGACGACGACCCCCGGGTTGCCGTCTCCCCCGAGCCGGCGTTCGCCGACCTCCCCGCATGGGTCGACGGCCTGGGCGCCGACCACGTGATCATCGCCGCGCGCCCGGCATCCGGTGCGGTGGCCCGGCTCGCAGCGACGACGTTGACCGGGGCGCGCCCAGGGGTCGCCGTCGCGCACCGCGTGGTGCCGACGACCTCGATCGCGCTCGCGGCCAGCGCCCTGAACGCCCTCGAGTCGGGCTCGGATGCCGTCGGCGTCCTGCGGGCCTTCGACCAGCTCTCCACCAGGTCCTCCTCCGGGGCCTGGTTGCGTTCGGTCACCAGGCTCGATGACCCGAAGCCGGGCCTCGGACTGCACGTGCGCTCCCTCTTCGGCCGCGGGTTCGTCGCGATGACCACGCCGGCGCCATCCGTCGGGCGCACCCTCGAGGCTCCCCCGGCAGGGCACCCGCTGCTCGTCGGTGCGGATGCCGCGTCCGCCGAGTTCGCGGCCGTGGTCGCCCTCGCCGGCGGCCACGCCGTGCAGTCCGTCCCCGTGCTCGCCGACGTCAAGCGGTCCTACGGGTCGACGGGGGCCGAGTTCGTCGCCCTCGCCCCCCTGGCGCCGCCGGCCGAGCCGTTTGCCACCTGCCCGGTGTGCGAGAGCCGCCAGAGCAGCCTCATCTGCCCCTTCTGCCACGTCCACCTTCGCGTCTCGGAGCCTGCATGAACCCCCGTCAACGGCGAGGCCTGGTCTTCATGGCCATCTCGATCCTGGTCGCCATCGCCACCTTCTTCGTGGTCACCGGCTACGTCGCGAACGTCAACAGCCAGGTCGGCTCGCGGGTCACGGTGTACCGGGCGACGCAGGCGATCGAGCCCTACACCGCGCTCAGCACCGACAACCTCGAGCCGGTGGAGGTTCCCGAGCGGTGGGTCTCGAAGTCCTCGGTGCTGCGGATGGACGACCTCCTCGGCCGGCGGGTGGGCTTCCGGCTCAACGCGGGCTCGACGGTCTCCTCCGACATGCTCATCCCGAGCTCCAGCCTCACCCAGGACGAGCGTGAGGTCGCCGTCAACGTCAACTCGGTGACGGGAGTCGCCGGCCGGGTGCGGCCGGGTGACCGCGTCGACCTGTACGCCGTGTTCGCCGACGTGCCCGGGCTGCCCAAGTCGGTCAAGGTGCTCGCCCGAGACATCCGGGTCGTGTCCATCGCCGGCGAGCAGCAGGTGACGCAGGCGGGCGAGGACGGCATCCAGGAGCAGTCGGTCATCCCCGTCACGCTCGCGGTGGTGCCGAAGGTCGCGATGAGCCTCACCTACGCCGCGAACTTTGCCGCCGAGGTCCGCCTCGTGGCCCTGCCCAACGACGTCGGCACCGACCGACGTGGTGAGGTCGACGACTTCGACGCCTCCGAACTCGGTGGCACGGCCGTTCCCGAAGGAGAAGAGCGATGAGCCAGGTCATCATCGGAATGGTGGACGAGAACCTCGTCGCCGACCTCATGTCGCTCCTGGAGGAGATGGACGGCTTCACCGTCCGTGCCGTGGCCAAGTCTCCGAGCGAGCTCGTCGACCTCGCCGCCCGACTCGAGCCGGACGTCGTCTTCGTCCATGAGACCCTCGGCATCGAGCCGGTGTCCCAGACCATCCGTGACCTGGCGAACCGCCGCCCCTCGACCGCCGTGATCCAGGTGTCGCAGATCCGCACCCCCTCGCTGGTCATCAAGGCGATGGAGGACGGCGCGCGGGGCGTCGTCGCCTACCCGTTCGCCTACGAGGACGTGTCGACCCGCGTCATCGCGGCCGCCGAGTGGAGCGAGCACATGAAGGCCGTGCTCGCAGGAGCCGCGGTCACGAGCACCACGCGCGGCGAGGTCGTGGCCGTCGTGGGCGCCAAGGGTGGGGTCGGGACGACCACGATCGCGGCACACCTGGCGTTCGACCACCTGCGCGACCACCCGGAGGAGAAGGTCTGCCTCGTCGACGTCGACATCGAGAAGGGCGACGTCGGGGCGATCTTCGAGGTGCGACAGTCCGTGTCGATCGCCGACGTCGCCAAGGTCTCCGGCGACCTGTCCCCGCACGCCGTCCACGACGCCGTCATCCAGCACGAGTCCGGGCTGCACCTGCTCCTCGCACCGCTCGACGTGCGGGAAGGCGAGTTCGTCAGCCCCGAGGCGATCCGGGCCATCGTCTCCCTCCTGCGCCGCGAGTTCGACCTCGTCGTCCTCGACGGTGGCGGGCACGTCTCGCCGGCTCAGGCCTCGGTCGTCGAGCTCGCGGGCGAGTGCCTCGTCGTCACCACCCCCGACGTGCTCTCCGTGCGGGCGATGCGTCGTCGGATGATCGCCTGGACGGCTCTGGGTGTGCGTGAGGAGCCGGGCTTCAAGGTGCTCGTCAACAAGGTCGACCGCGCCAGCCTCTTCCCGGCGAACGCCGTCACCAAGCTGACGACGGCCCATGTCGTCGAGACGCAGATCCCCTACTCACCCCGGGTGCTCGAAGCCTCGATCAACGACCGTGACCCGCGTGCCGTCACCGAGGTGGCCTGGTGGAGCCTCATCTCCAGCCTGCGGGTCGAGCTCGGGCTCGCGAAGGCGCCGGTCACGGCATCCAAGGCTCGGCCCAAGCGCCGTGGGTCCGCTGCGCCCGTCGAGTCCAAGCCCAAGGGCCGTGCCGCTCGCGGCGCGCGTCCCAAGACGGAGCCCGTGGCTGCGCCGGCGCCCGAGGCCGTGGCCGATCCGGAGCCCGCGCCCGCGCCCGAACCCGTGGCGGCCGGTCGATCCAGGGAGTCCGGCGCCGTCGGCCTCGAGACGATCGGCATCTTCCCGACGGCGCTCTTCCTGTGCCTCATCGGCTGGCAGACCGCCGTCACCGGCTTCTCCTTCATCTACGCCGGGCACGCGTCGTCGGTGGCCTCGCGCGAGTACTCGGTCACCGCGGATGCGGGCGAGGCAGAGCGAGCGGCCCGGGCCGCGGTGCCGAGGAGCCTGCGGTCCGGGCTCAGGGTCTCCACCTCGGGTGACCAGGTCTCGGTGACCGTCCCGGTCGTCAAGGGCTTCCCTGCCGGGCTGCCGACCTCGCTGACGAGCACGCGAACGGTGGTGAGGGAGCAATGAGCCTCCGCCCGTCGCGAGTACGCGACGAGCGAGGGGCCGCAGCCCTCGAGGTGGCCGGCGTGGCCCCCCTGGTCATCTTCGCCGCCCTGGTGGCGCTGCAGTTCGGTGTCGCGGGCTGGACCATCGTGTCGACGCACGAGGCCGCCCGAGACGGTGCCCGTGCCTACTCGCTCGGTGGCGACCCCCGGGCCGCCGCCGAAGGTGCGCTGCCCGGCATCATGACGGTCGGCGGCGGCGGGGGCACCCTGAGCGGCGACGGGTACACGTACACCGTGACGGTCAAGGTGCCGACTGTCGTCAAGCTCGACCTCGGCTCCGTCACCCGCAGCGTCACGATGCCGGTGATCAAGTGAACGACTACAGCTCCTTCACCGGGGGTGCCGTCACCGCGGCCACCAAGGAGGACGACAGCCTCGTCGTGACCTTCCGGCGCATGCTGCTCGAGGAGGTCGACCTCCACGAGCTGAGCAGGATCGACGCCAACCAGCGCCGGGCCCGGCTCGAGCGCGTCATCGCCCACCTCGTCTCCCGCGAGGGCGTCATCCTCTCGGCGAGCGAGCGCAACCAGCTGGTGCGCCGCGTGGTCGACGAGGCGGTGGGGCTCGGTGTCCTGGAGCCGATCCTCAACGACCCGAGCGTCAGCGAGATCATGATCAACGGCCACGACACGATCTATGTCGAGCGGGCCGGCAAGCTCGAGCGCTGGCCTGCGCCCTTCAGCAGTGACGAACAGCTCATGCAGACCATCGACCGCATCGTCTCGACGGTCAACCGCCGGGTCGACGAGTCGAGCCCGATGGTCGATGCCCGGCTTCCCGCCGACAGCCGGATGCCGCGCGGCGCCCGCGTCAACGTCGTCCTGCCCCCGCTGAGCCTCAACGGGCCCACGGTGACGATCCGGCTCTTCCCGCACGCCCTCAGCCTGACCCAGCTCATCGAGCGCGAGTCGATCGACCGGCGCACGGCCCTGCTGCTCAAGGCCTGTGTCGAGGGGCGGCTCAACGTCGTCGTGTCGGGGGGCACCGGCTCGGGCAAGACGACCCTGCTCAACGCCCTGTCGTCCTTCATCAGCCCCGACGAGCGCATCGTCACGATCGAGGACGCCGCCGAGCTCAGCCTGAACCAGCCGCACACCATCCGGCTGGAGACCCGCCCGCCCAACGTCGAGGGCCGCGGCCACGTGTCGATCCGCGACCTGGTGCGCAACAGCCTGCGCATGCGGCCCGACCGCATCATCGTCGGGGAGTGCCGAGGGGGCGAGGCCCTCGACATGCTGCAGGCGATGAACACCGGCCACGAGGGCTCGCTCACGACCGTGCACGCCAACAGCCCCGATGACGCCCTGTCCCGCCTGGAGACCCTGGCCTCGATGAGCGACGTCGAGGTGCCGTTCCACGCCCTGCGTGACCAGGTGAACTCGGCCATCGACATCATCGTCCAGCTGAACAGGCTCGCGGACGGATCGAGACGTGTGGTCGACGTGTCCTGGGTGCGCAGCCGCCGGCAGGAGGCGTTCGAGCTCGTCCCCCTCATGCAGTACGTCATCGACCGCAGCGACCCGGGCAAGCCCGAAGGGCGGTTCGAGGTGTACGACCTGCCGGAGGCACTGCGCCAGCGCCTCATCGAGGGTGGCGCCGACCTGTCGATGCTCGAGGTCGCCTGATGGTGGTGCTCGCGATCATCGTGGGGTCGCTGATCGCCTCCATGATGTTCGTCCTGGCGCTGCGACAGTTCGTCGGGCTCGTCGCCAGCCGGCGGCGGGCGATCGTTGCGGCCGAGTTCTCCCGCGGGGAGCGTGAGTTCTCCCTGCTCGCCGAACTGGACGAGCGCCTGGGGCGGACCCGCCTCGGGAGGTGGCTCGCTCGTGAGCTCGACCTCGCCGGCCTCACCCACCGACCGATCCTCGTCCTTGCCGTGGCCGTCGTCGTGGGTGGGGTCATCACCTGGGTGTTGTGGCAGTTCGTGTCCACGGTCCTCGCGGTCCTCGGGATCGTCCTGGGCGTGGTGTTCGTGCGCCGGTACCTCGCGCGCGCCCAGGCGCGGCGGCGAGATGCCTTCATCGGGCAGCTCCCCGAGCTCGCCCGGGTGCTGGCCAACGCCAGCCACGCCGGGCTGTCGTTGGCGACGGCGGTGGGGGTCGCCGGGGCCGAGCTCCCGGAGCCGGCACACAGCGAGCTGACCCGCGTCGCGACCCGCCTGAAGTTCGGTGCGCCCCTGGCCACCGCGATCCAGGAGCTCAACGACCGGGTGGGGTCCCGGGAGACCAACGTGCTCATGTCGACCCTCATCGTGGCCTCCCGCAGCGGTGGGTCCCTGGTGACGGCGTTGCGGGACATCGCCGAGACCCTCGACCAGCGCAAGGAGACCCACCGCGAGGTGACGACGATCCTCTCGCAGTCGGTCGCGTCGTCGAACCTCGTCATCGCCATGGGCTTCGTGATGCTCCTCGTGCTCAACTCGATCGCCCCGGGCACCGTCGACCGGATGACGAGGGAGCCCATCGGGCAGGTGGCTCTCGTCGTCGGCGGTTCGCTGTTCGTGGCCGGGTACGTGCTGATCCGCCGGATGACGAGGATCGAGCCGTGACGCTCCTCGCCAGCGTCGTGCCGGGACTCGTGGCCACCCTTGCCGTCGTCCTGCTGCTCCGGGGCTACCACCTGCTGCGCACCGACCCCGACGTCGGGCTCGACGCCGACGAGGTGCTCTACCTCAACAAGTCCGCCAGGGACCGCGCGGGCAGCCAGAGCGCGCTCATGGCCCTGTCCTACCGGCTCGTGCCCCCGATCCGGCGGGTGCTGCCGCGTCAGACGACCAGGTGGCTCCAGCTGCAGATCGACATGGCCGGGCGCCCCAAGGGGCTCGACGTCGACGCGGTGCTCGCCAAGTTCGTGCTGTGGGGCATCTTCGTCGGCCCCATCTTCGTCTACGGCGTGATGACCGGGAACCTGCTCTTCCTCGTGCTGCCCCTCGGCATCATCGTCGTCCTGCCACTGGCGCAGTTGTCCGGGCTGGCCCGCAAGCGCCGCGAGGCCATCGACCGGGACCTGCCCGACTTCCTCGACGTGCTGGCCGTGACGGTCAGCGCCGGCCTCGGCTTCCGGGCCGCACTGATGACGGTGGCCGGGCGGTTCGGCGGAGCGATCTCCGAGGAGATCAACACCGTCCTGCACCAGATCACCAACGGTGCCAGTGTGCGGTCCGCCTTCACCGCCCTGCGCGACCGCACCCAGTCCGAGGCCGTCAACGAGTTCGTCACGGCCTACCTGCAGGCCGAGGAGCTCGGTGCGCCGCTGGCCGACACCCTCAACCAGATCGCTTCGGACATGCGCCGAGCCACGGCCCAGCGCATGCGTCAGCACGCGTCGAAGATCGAGCCGCGGATCAGCCTGGTCATGACCATGGTGCTCATCCCCGGCGCCATCGTCATCCTCGTCGGCGGCATGATCCTGGCGATGGGGCCCGACCAGCTCGGGAGCGTGTTCGGTGGATAGGCATGCCGGGGTGTCGATGCCGTTGCGCCAGCTCACCCAGGTGACCCTGCTCGTGCGGTTGGTCGGCCTGGCCGCCGGCATGCTCGCGCTGACCGGCACACGGGTCTCCTTCGCGACGATGGTGGGCTTCCTCGTGGTCGGTGCGACGAGTCTGTTCGGGCTCATGAACACCTCGGTGCTCGACCTCGCACGTCGCCACCCGCTGATCGCCATGGCGGATGCCGTGCTGCTGGCCGCGATCGTGGCCGTGAACGGCATCGACAGCCCCCTGCTGCTGGCCGCCCTCACGACGGCCCTGCTGCTCGGGCTGTGGCTGGAGCCGATCCCCGGCGCCCTCGTGATGGTGTGCCTCGTGTCCTGCTACATCGGTGCGGCCCTGCTGGGCGCCGACGCAACGGCCCCGGTCTTCACCGCCTGGGTGACCATCCCCTTCGTCTACGTGACGTTGTGGCTGCTCGGCCTGACGATGCGCCGGTCCCTGGAGTCCGAGGCCCGGGCCCAGGTGACCCTGCGTGATGCCGTGACGACCGCTGCCGCCACCGAGGAACGGACCAAGGTCGCCCGCGAGCTGCACGACCACCTCGCGAAGTCGCTGCAGGGCATCGCGATGACCGCGACTGCCCTGCCCCTCCAGCTGGAACGGCATCCCGAACGTGCCGCCGAGTCCGCCCTCTCGATCAGGGAGATGGCAGCGACGGCGGTCCACCAGGTGCGCGGGGTCATGGGCGACCTGCGCACGAAGACCTCGCACGGAACCCTGTCCGACGCCACGACCCAGCTGGCACTGGGTTGG
>Ga0190271_10001647_pt1 | contig 12935 bp, 8 predicted proteins | sample Popmic356T_FD_133747 | JGI IMG/M metagenome (GOLD analysis project Ga0190271, IMG submission 133747) | Populus adjacent soil microbial communities from riparian zone of Weber River, Utah, USA - 356 T | ecosystem: Environmental > Terrestrial > Soil > Riparian zone | place: USA: Utah | collected...
CCAACAACCGCGTGCTGTCTGCGCCTACAGGCGTGACCGGCTGGACGGTGCTGGACACGACCACGTCGGGCACGATGCTGACGCGCTTCTACACCAAGATCGCCACCGCGACCGACGCGAACAAGAGGGTCACCGTGACCATGGACGCGGCGGCCAAGTACACGATGACCGTGGCCGACTACTCCGGCGTGCGTCCCGGTTCGCTCGTCAACGCGGACTTCGCCGAGACAGTGGTCCGGGCCGGTCACCCGACGCCGGCCGTCGACGCGCCCGCGGGCTCGTGGGTCGTGTCGTACTGGGCCGACAAGTCCGCCGCGACAACTGCCTTCGCCCTGCCGGGCTCGGTGACCGGTCGCCAGGCCCTGTGCAGTACGGGCACCGGTCACATCTGCAGCTCGCTCGCCGACTCCAACGGCGCGGTGCCGACGGGGCTCTACGACAGCCTGGTGGCGACGGCAAACACGGCCAACGGGACGGCGACGACCTTCTCGATCATCCTGCGCACCATCGAGCCGAACCAGGCTCCGACGGCGTCGTTCACCTACACCTGCGACAGCGCGGCCTGCGACTTCGACGGCATCGAGTCGAGCGACCCGGACGGCTCCGTGGTCTCGTACGCCTGGGACTTCGGTGACGGTGGCGTCGCGACCGGCAGCTCCTCCAGCCACGACTTCGTGACCTCCGGGACCCGCGACGTCACGCTGACGGTGACCGACGACGAGGGCACGCAGGGCTCGATCGTGATCCCGGTGTCCGTGGTGCGCACCAACGCGGCACCCACGGCATCGTTCACGACGAGCTGCACCTTCCTGGCCTGCAGCTTCGACGCGAACGCGGCCGGAGACAGCGACGGCGACGTCACGTCCTACGAGTGGGACTTCGGCGACGGCGAGACCGAGACCACGACAGGTCCCCTGTCGAGCCACTCCTACGACCTCGCCGGGCCGTACGTCGTGACCCTGACCGTGACGGACAACGACAGCGGCACGGGCAGCACGACCCGCAACATCTCGCCGGTCGCGGTCCGCCCGATCGCCCTCGTGGGCAGCAGCGCGAACCAGGGCAACGTGGCCACACCCAACACCACCATGCCGGCGGGTCTCTCGGCCGGCAACCGGCTGCTGATGGTGCTGAGCCTCAACGACACGACGCGCACCGTCGGGTCGACCACCGGCGTCACCGGATGGACGCTGGTCGACACAGCGACCTCCGGGACCATGCAGACCAACGTCTACACGAAGGTCGCCACGGCGGCCGACGCGGGCAAGACGGTTCGGTTCGCGATGGACGCGGCAGCCAAGTACACGCTGACGGTCGCGGCCTACACCGGCGACATGTTGCCTCCGCAGTTCGCCAAGGCGTCGGAGACGGTCGTCCGCGCAGGACACGCCGCTCCGGCCATCGAGGCCGGCGCCGGCGACTGGGCGGTGTCGTACTGGGCCGACAAGAGCTCCGCGACGACGTCCTTCACCCTCCCGGGCGAGGTCACCCAGCGGCAGGCCATCTGCAGCGCGAACGCCGGTCACATCTGCAGCGTGCTCGCGGACTCCAACGGCGGAGTGTCCGCAGGCACGTACGGTCCGCTGACCGCAACGGCCAACGCAGCTTCGGCCAACGCGACGATGTGGACGGTGCTGCTCCGCCAGGCAGGTTGACCCGACCGCACGCCGGTGCTGCCCCAAGTGTGGGCAAGCACCGGCGTGCGTCTGCGTTCCGGGAAAGGCTGACCCGTCCTTCGACCACGGCATGTCGTGGCTCAGCGAGCTGCCGGGGCCGGTGGCGGTGGACGTGGGCAGATGAGCCGGTCCCGACAGGCTTCGGTCTCTACCGCGCTCCCACGCGATCCTGCTTGACCGCCCTGCCGCAAGCGCCGTCCTGCGGTCTCTGCCCGTCATCGGTATGACCACCCGTCGCCGACGACACGTTTGCCAGTCCAACGGTGCGCGAAGCGAGAGGCGCCCGCCCCGGAAATCGGGGTGGGCGCCTCGCCCTGCCTCACGGCAGGCGGTCACTCCAGATAAGCTGTCGACGTCATCCGTTCCAGGCGATGAGCTGCACGGGTCCAGGCTCCTCGGCTTCGTCGTTGCCACCGTTGAGGACCACGAACTGGGCGCGGTTGTTGATGGTGACCGCGGCCACATCGTTGGCGTCGCCGCCGGCGGCGGGCACCTCGTGGGGTTGCCAAGAACCGTTCGCTTGTCTCACGTAGACGAAGTCTGCAGGATTGCCCGTGCTGGTGGCGGAGGCGACCAGTCCGTAGACGTCGAGCATGCCGTCGCCGTTTATGTCCGCAACCGCTGTGCTCCACCCGTCGCCCGAGCTGGGAACGGTGCCGATGCGGACTGTCGTGGTGCTGATGCCGGTGGCGGTACCTAACCGGTAGGCGAAGCCGGTGTTGTCGGCGAAGACCAGGTCCAGATTGCTGTCCCCGGCGATGTCGGCCACCGTGGCCCCGTTGAAGAGCGGCAACGGAACGGTCCCGTTGCGGGCGACCTCCGTGAAGCCGGTGCCGTTGTTGGGGTTGCGGTTGTTGCGGTACAGGAAGGCAGGCTTGTTGGGGAACGTGGCGGCCAGCAGGTCCGTGTCGCCGTCTTTGTCGTAGTCCCACGGCAACATGAGGCGGTTTCCACTGTTGCCCTGGCTCACGTTCCACTCCGTGCCGAACCGGAAGCCCAGCCAGTTGCCGTTGTTGTCCGCGCCGCGATTCACGAAGATCTTCGACTGCTCGTTGTACGGGTAGTTGGCCTCGTCGTTGCAGGGATCGTCGGCATCGCTTCGTTCGACTTGAGCGCCATAAGCGAGGTCCATCCACCCGTCGCCGTTGACGTCGATCGGGGCCGCATGCCGACCTCGGGTGCACGGCTCACCGACCCCGGAGGCAGTGGCGGTATCGCTGAAGACACCGGCCGAGCTCTGCATGAACAGCTCGTTGTTGATGCCTTCGACCTTGTATCGGTTGCTCCGATAGCGCCCGGCGGTGCAGTAGGCGTCCTGGCGCCCGTTGTGGTCGAAGTCAGCCCAGGTGCAGGCGTGCCGGTCCACCAGGCTGCCCTGCGGGCTGGGCCGGGGCATGATCGTGGTCGCCAGGTTGGACGAGGAGGCGACCTTTGTAAACGTGCCGTCGCCATTGTTGCGGCGCAGCTCCCCTGCATTCTTCATGTGCAGCGACATCGCGAAATCGGTGTCGCCATCGTTGTCATAGTCCACCACGGAGACGTCCCACGACGGAGTGGACGACCAGTTGATGCCGGCCGCGGCCGCCCGGTTGACGAGCTGGGGCGACGGTGCTGCCGCACTCGGGGCTGCCGAGTGGATCCCGCTCAGCACGGCCGTCAACGTGAGGGTAGCGGTGGCCAGAATCGTCCGTCCGGGTACTGATCTGTAGGGCATGGGACCTCACTTGGTGGAGGCATCGACTACGCGACGCCGTCGACGGGAACGGTTCCGGGTGGCACCCACGGCGCAGGGGCAGCGACGAAGCTCCGAGCGGCGGAACTTGTGGCAACAATCCTGAGAACGCACTGTGGCCCCAATCCGGGACGAAATTGAATTACCTTTCCCGAGACATTTTCGACCGTAGGGCTCCCGCGGCGAGATTGACAAGCCACGAGAAAGCATGAAGGCAAAGACCCCCGATTTGGGGGGTGCCGCCCCAACATCCCCTCCATAACTTTGAGGTCGGGCGAGGGAAGGGCGCTGTTGTGACCTGCTGGAGGCTGATACGCCGAGTAATCGGTTACGCAGCGGCACTGTTGATGCTCGGAATCACCGCTCCCGGGCCGGCCGAGGCGCAGGCGCCGGTCGCGGCGGCGGTGGTCGCTCCCGGCGGCGTCCCCTGGACGTGGGGCGGGAACAGCTTCGGCGAGCTCGGCAACGGCACGACCCAGGCGAACAGAGTGCCCGGTCCGGTCGCCGGACTCAGCGACGTCATCGACCTGCACGGCGGCCGCGAGCACGTGATCGCCCTGCGCAGCGACCACACGGTCTGGGTGTGGGGCAGCAACGGTGAAGGACAGCTCGGACTCGGCGGGACGGCCAACCGGTCGACGCCGATCCAGGTCCCCGGTCTGGCCAACGTCCAGGCGGTGGAGACCGGCCACAACCTCTCCCTGGCGCTGATGGGCGACGGCACTGTCCGGACCTGGGGTCTGAACGCCGACGGCCAGCTCGGGGACGGCTCGACCACCCTCCGGCGTACTCCCGTCACGGTCGTCGGGCTCAACAACGCCACCGCGATCGCCGCCGGTCGGAACATGAGCTACGCCCTGCGCGCGGACGGCACGGTTGTCGGGTGGGGCCGGAACGACGAGGGACAGCTCGGCGACGGGACGATCACCCGGCGGACGACTCCCGTGCGGGTCGGCTCACTGACCAACATCGTCGGGATCGCCGCAGGACGCGACCACGGCCTCGCCCTCGACGGCGACGGCACGGTCTGGGCCTGGGGGTCCAACGACTACGGGCAGCTCGGCAACGGCACCAAGGTCGATCGGGTCTCGCCGGCCCCGATCGTCAACGGCATCCGCGAGGTGATCGCCGGGGCGCACCACTCCTACGCCCTGCGCACGGACGGCACCGTCGCCGCCTGGGGCCGCAACTACCGGAACAACCTCGGCGACGGCACCACAACGGAAAGGCTTCGTCCCGTCAGCGTCCCGAACCTCTCCGGTGTCACCTCGATCGGCTCCGGCCGCGACACCGGCATGGCCGTACTGACCGATGGCCGGATGATGGCCTGGGGCCACAACGACGCGGGTCAGGTCGGCGACGGAACCACGGTTGATCGCTCGCGGCCGGTCGTGGTCCCCGGGATCGAGGACGCGGTGCTCGCCGGCGGCGGTGGCGCGGCGTACGCCGTGGCGCTCGTCGCACCGTCGGGCCCTCCGCCTCCGAGTGACCCCGTCGCCGCGTTCAGCTCGTCCTGCGACGGCACCGTGTGCTCGTTCAACGCGAGTGGCTCCAGCGACCCCGACGGCGGCGCCTTGGTGAGCTACGACTGGGACTTCGGCGACGGCGGCTCGGCGACGGAGACGACCGCGACCACCGATCACGAGTTCCCGGCATTCGGCACCTACACCGTGTCCCTCACGGTCACCGATGACGAGGGCGCCACCGACGTCGTGACGCACCAGGTCGTCGCCGAGGACGAGCCGCCGCCACCGGTCGGACCGCAGTGGCGGACGGGAGCCTCCTCGGACTCCAACACCAGGAACCCGATCGTGTTCGTCCCTGCGTCCGTGCAGGCCGGCGACCGGCTGCTGCTCTTCGTCTCGACCGCACGGGCCGCGACGCTCACCACCCCGGCGGGCTGGACCGTTCTCGGCACGGTCTCGGACGGCACCGAGGTGCGCTCCTGGGTGCTGACGCGCGTCGCGGTCGCCGGCACCGGCGGAGCCAACCTCCAGGTGATGCTCGACGCGACGTCCAAGGTCAGCCTGGCGCTGCTCGCGTACAGCGGAGCTGCGCTTCCACCGGCGCCGACGAGCCGGGCGGAAGGCACGACCGCCACCCGCACGCACGCCGCACCCGCCGCGACGGTCGGCAGCACCGGGTCCACGGTGCTCCGCTACTACGTCGACAAGGGCGCCACGGCGCACACCTGGGCGCTGTCGCCGTCGCTCACCACTCGCGCCACCACGACCGGGAGCGGCAGCGGCTTCCTGACCGTGGCGCTGGGCGAACAGGGCAACGTCGCGGCCGGCACGGCCGCGGCCCTCTCCGCGACCTCTGGCATCTCCTCGGCCAAGGCGATCGCGTGGACCCTGGTACTGCCACCCGCGTGAGGCGACCCGTCAGGCCGGGTAACCGAGTGACCGCAGGGTGCCGCCCTGGATCTCCCCGATGCGTGGGTCGACCTTGGCCCGGGCACCGAGCGGGTGTCGGTCCGGGAAGTGGATCTGGCCCAGCTCCGCCTGCCAGCTCGGGTCCACACCGAGGCCGCCGAAGACTGCCGTGCCGGTGAGCACGTCGAGCGGCGAGCGCAGCAGGGACTCGTACGAGACGCGCAGCACGCGACGCGAGGACACGCCGGTCAGCCCCTCATCGATCGCCTGGACCTCGTGCACCCAGTGCTCCGCGGCCAGCTCGGTGGGGTCGCCGCCGTCCTTTGCCCAGTCGGCGGGCGTCCCGCCCCACCACCAGATGTGGGCGCGCGGCCACCAGTCCGCGGCCAGCAGGGCTCGCGCGACCGCCCGTCCGTCACGCGACATCACCAGGAACTTGCTGTCCGGGAAGATCTCGGCCAGCAATGGGATGCGTCGGTTGTGCCCGAGCCGCTTCGACACCAGTACGCCGCCTCCGGCGGCCCTGGTGAGCCGCGCGAGGTCGGTGCGCAACATCAGCTGCTCGGCGTCCGGGACCTCGTCGTGGAGGTCCGCCAGCACCCGCCGGCGCTGGAACAGCGGTTCGCCCTCCACCGGCCGCGGGACGGCGCGCTCGCGCAACGCACGCCGCTGACCGGAGTGCTGGACGTTCTCGCCGTCCTCCCCGAACCACGCCTGGCGGCGCACGTCGAGCGCTCCATGGCCCAGGCGGTTGAGCATCGCGACCTGCGGCAGCGCTGCCAGCCGCCGGTTGTAGTTGCTGATCCAGGCGGCCCGCGGGTGCAGGCAGAGCGCCCGGTAGAGCAGCGAGGTGCCCGACCCGGGAGCGCCCAGGATGAACAAAGGACCAGTGGTCACACTCCATAGAAGGCCGGTCCGCCCGGGCGCGTCGGTGGTCCGGGTGAGGATCCCCGATCTTGGGGAGCAAGCCTCTTCGCCGACGGCCGGCAGCGCCGAGCGAGCGCTCCTCCCCCAAATTGTGTACGCGGCGTGGGATCCGCGTACGGGGCCCGCTCGCCGGACCGATCGTCGAACCATGACGGGCGTCAGAGAGATACCCGTGGCGCTTGCGTTCGGGGCCGGAACATCGGACCCGGGGAGCCCACGGCAGGGGACATCGGTGGAAGCACCTCGGCGTCCGCGCCGCATCCGGCGGATCATGGTCGGCCTGGTGGTCTTAACGATGGTCGCGCTCACCTCAGCCACGGTCACCCTGCTCGCGGTGCAGTCGCACCTGGCCGGTCAGGTGCAGCGGATCGACGGCGTCTTCGACGGCCTCGACAACCGACCTGCCCGACCCAGCGCCGGCCCCGCCGCGCTTGCGACGAACATCCTGGTGATGGGCACCCAACGCTCGGACACGATGATGGTCCTGCACGTCGACGGGGACCGGGACGGGGCGTCCCTGATCTCGATTCCGCGGGGTTCCTGGGTCGACGTGCCGGGCCACGGCTTCGACAAGGTCAACGCGGCGGTCTCGCTCACCCGCCCGTCGCGGGCCGTCGAGACCGTCGAGAACCTCACCGGGGTCCGGATCGACCACCTCGCCGTCGTCGACTGGGCCGACTTCCGGGCACAGCTCGGCTCCGAGAACCACGCGGTCGCCGGCCAGCTCGTGCGGCAGTCGCTCTCGACGCTGCGAACCCCCTCGCCGCTCGCGATCTACGGCGTACTGGACGCTCTCACCGACAACCTGTCCGTCGACTCCGGCTGGGAGGTCGGCGACATGCGCTCCCTGGCGCAGGACCTGCGAGAGATGAGGCCGCAGGCGATTCGGTTCTTGACCGTCCCGGTCCGGGGACTCGGTCAGGAGGGCGACCAGAAGGTCGTTCACCTGGACCGGACCGGGAACGCGGCTCTGTGGGAGGCCGTCCGGGAGGACCGGGTCGCGCGGTGGACCGTGGAGGACCCCGCGAACGCCGTGGGGATGGCGCTGAGGTGACTGGCCCAGAGTCCCTAGTCCGTGCCGTGCCGTCGCACGAAGTCGACGATCGACTCGGCCAGCTCGGGTCGGCACACGATGAGATCCGGCAGTGAGACGTTGTCCTGGTTGTAGACCAGCTCGGAGCCGTCCACGCGGGAGCAGTAGATACCTGCCGCGCGGGCGACGGCCACGGGAGCGGCGTTGTCCCATTCGTACTGGCCGCCTGCATGCACGTAGGCATCGGTGACGTCGCGGGTCACGGAGATCACCTTCACGCCCGCCGAGCCCATGGGCACCAGCTCGGCGTCGAGCTCCGCCGCGAGCGCCTCGACGAACGCGGGCGGGCGGGTCCGGGACACCGCGATCCGCGGTCGGTCCGAGGTCCGCGGCGGTACCACCGGCGGCTGACCGGTGTTGAAGGTCTCACCGAGCGCCGGCTGCGCGACTGCGCCGGCGACCAGTTCGCCCCGCTCCCACAGCGCGACGTGGACGGCCCAGTCGTCCCGCGGCGGCTCGGAGAACTCCCGGGTACCGTCGAGCGGGTCGATGATCCAGACCCGGGATGCGTCGAGCCTGGCCTTGTCGTCGGCTCCCTCCTCGGAGAGCACGGCATCGTCCGGCCGGTGCTGCGCGATCAGGCCCATCAGCAGCTCGTGGGCAGCGGCGTCGCCGGCGTCCTTCAGCTCTCGGCCCTCGAGCCCTTCGGCGCGCACCTCGAGCAGGCGCTCCCCGGCCACGGTGGCAAGCCACGTGGCGAGGACGTGGTCGTCGGCTTCGGCGGGTGGCGTACCAGGTTCGAAGGTCACGGGCGCCACCCTATCGAGGCAGGTCGAGGGCGCGTGTACGCCCCGTGACACCCACCCCGGTCAGGAGTTGAACTTCTGCTGGGTCTTCTCCAGACCCTCCGTGACCAGGCACTCGACGGCGTCCGAAGCGTCCATCACCTGGATCGGCACGTCCTTGCGCTCGGCCGACGAGTAGTTCGACAGCAGGAAGTCCGCGACCTCCTGTCGGCCGGGCGGCCGGCCGACGCCGATCCGCACCCGGTGGAAGTCGCCGGTGCCGAGCGAGGCGCGCATCGAACGCAGGCCGTTGTGGCCGTTGTCGCCGCCCCCGAGCTTGACCCGCATCCGGCCGAACGGCAGGTCGAGCTCGTCGTGGACGGCGACGATCCGCTCCGGAGGCAGCTTGTAGAACTTCGCCAGCGCCGAGACCGCACCACCGGTCTCGTTCATGTACGTCCGCGGCCGGGCCAGGACGACGCGCGGACCGGGCTCGCCCGGAGTCGCGAGGCGGCCCTCGACGACCTCGGCCCGCCCGGACTTGTGCGCGCGGAAGGTCGACCCCATCCGCGACGCCAGCTCCTCGATGACGAGGTAGCCGATGTTGTGCCGGTGCCCGGCGTACGAAGGGCCGGGGTTCCCCAACCCGACCACGAGCCACACGTCGGTGGTGCTCTCGGTCATGGGGAACTCCCGGCCTCGTCGCAGGAACTTCATCGGGTCGACCGGTGGCCGAGGGCCACCGCGGGATCAGTCCTCGGAGCCGCCCTCGGTCGGCTTGTCGCCCTCGCTGGCCTCGCCGTCGGCGCTCTCGCTGGCGGCAGCCTCCTCGGCGGTCTCGTCGTGCTCCTCGCGCTCGATGCCGGCCTCGGCCTCGGCCTCTTCCAGCTCGGCCTCGATCTCCTCTTCGGTCGGCGCGTTGGTGATGTTGACCACCAGGATGTCGCCGTCGGTGAGCAGCCTGCTGCCCTCGGGGAGGATCAGGTCGGAGGCGTGGATCTGGGTGCCGACCGGGGCGCCCTCGATGCTGACCTCGATGTTCTCGGGGATGTGGGTGGCCTCGGCCTCGACCGAGACGCGGGTGTTCTCGGTGACGACCAGCGTGTCCGGACCGGCGTCGCCGATGAGGAGGACGTCGATGTCGACCGTGACCTTCTCGCCCTGGCGGACGGCGACGAAGTCGATGTGCTCGAGGTGTCGCTTGATCGGGTCGATCTGGACCTCGCGGGTCAGCGCCAGCTGGCTGGTGCCCTCGATGTCGAGCTCGAGCAGGGCGTTCGAGCCGCCGTGCTTGAGCGCCATCATCGTGTCGTGACCGGGGAGGGTCACGTGGATCGGGTCGTTGCCGTGCCCGTAGATGACGGCGGGGACCTTGTCCGCACGGCGGATCCGGCGGGCGGCACCCTTCCCGAACTCGGTGCGGGTCTCGGCGGTGATCTTCTCGGCGGCCATGTGTCTTCTCTCCTCGAACGTGCAGACGTCTGAAATTCGTGCGTGCCCCGTCGGCGGCGCCCCGGATGCAAAACGCCGCGCACTCGACTCGAGCAGCGCGGCGCACCAGTGGTCAGCCAGCCCTGTCGATCACGGAACTCCGGAAGCCGGGTTCCCTCGCCGAGGCAACCGGACAAGACTAACGACGTTGCCCCTGCAGCGCTAATCACCGTGAACTCCGTGAAGTGATCACGACCCGGGCTATACCGTGGCGCGGTGTCCCTCACCCTCGACGAGGCCCGCGCCCGGGCCCGCCTGATCACCGACGTCTCCTACGACATCGAGCTGGACGTCACCGACCGCGCCACGTTCGGCTGCCGGACGACCGTTCGCTTCGGCTGCACGCGACCCGGCGAGTCGACCTTCCTGGAGCTCGCCCGCGCCGTCGACGTGACCGTCGATGGCCTCGCCGCCACCTACGACGGGCGGCGGATCGAGCTCGTCGGCCTGGCGGAGCAGAACGAGGTCGTCGTCGAGGCGCGGATCCCCTACGTCACCGACGGCGACGGGATGCACACGTTCACCGACCCGGCCGACGGCGAGACCTACGTCTCGGCGTACCTCGGGATGGACATTGCCCAGCGGGTGTACCCGTGCTTCGACCAGAACGACCTCAAGGCGACGATCGCCCTGGCCGTGCGCGCGCCGGAGCCGTGGACCGTGCTGGCCAACGGACGCGCGCTCGAGGCGAGCGACGGACTGTGGCGGTTCGCGACAACCCCGCCGATCCCGCCCGCGATGTTCGTGGTGTGCGCCGGACCGTGGCACTCGATGACGTGGGAGCACGCGGGACTGCCGTTCGGCTGGCACGCCCGCCGCTCGCTCGGCGCCGAGCTGGAGCGAGATGCCGCCGAGCTGCGGCGGATCACGGAGTCCTGCTTCGACCACTACTCGGCGATCTTCGAGGAGCCCTACCCGTTCGACTCGTTCGACCAGGCGTTCGTCCCTGGCCAGAACTGGGGCGCGCTGGAGACCCCGGGCTGCGTGACGTACCGCGACGAGTACCTCCCCGTCGGGCGCGTCTCCGCGGGCGAGGCGCGTCACCGGGGCACGGTGATCGCCCACGAGATGTCGCACATGTGGTTCGGCGACCTCGTCACCATGACCTGGTGGGAGGACACCTGGCTGCAGGAGTCCTTCGCCGACTACATGGGCTTCCGGGTCGCCGAGGACGCGGCCGGGTTCGGCGGCAATTTCGCCGACTTCGCCGTCACCCGGAAGGCCGGCGCGTACGCCGCCGACGAACGGCGCTCCACCCATCCGGTGGCTCCCCTGGCCGACGAGGTCGAGGACGTCGACGCCGCTGCGAACAACTTCGACGCGATCTCCTACTCGAAGGGCGGCTCCGCCCTCCGCCAGCTCGTCACCTGGCTCGGCGACGACGACTTCCTGGCTGGGGTGAACTCCTACCTGACCCGGCACCGGTTCGGGAACGCGACCCTGGCCGACTTCGTGGACGCGCTGGACGGTGCCTCCGCGCGGGATGTCCGCGGATGGGTCGACGCGTGGCTCCGCACGACCGGGTTCGACACCCTGCGGGTGGTTCCCGACGGTGAGGGCTGGACCCTCGTGCGCGAGGGAAGCCGGCCGCACCGCGTCCTGGTCACGACGTACGACGAGTCGATGGCCGCCGCGGAGTCGCTGGTGGTGGACGTGTCGGACGCGCCGGTGGCCCTGCCCGCCGGCGCGGTCGTGCTGCCCAACGCCGGTGGCGAGACCTACGTCCGGGTCCGCCTCGACCCGGAGTCCTGGGCCGCCGTGACCCGTGACCTCGTCTCGATCCCCGACGACGGCGCCCGTGCCGTGCTGTGGGCCACGGCGTTCGACCTGGTCCGGACCAACGAGCTGTCCGGCGAGGACTTCCTCGGCCTGGTCACCCGCCACCTCCCTCGTGAGCCGAACGTCTCGATCGTCGAGGCGGTCCTGACCTGGGCCTTGCGCACCCTGGTGCCCCTCCACGTCGGCCCGGACGTCGCCGCAGCGGTTGCGCAGCTCGCCGCTGCCTGCGAAGCGGGCCTGGCGTCGGGCCCGGATCCGGAGATTGCCCTCGTACTCACCCGGGGACTCGCGGACACGACCCCCGACGTCGTACTCCTGCAGGGCTGGCTGGTCGACCGGACGACCCACACCGGTATCGAGGTCGACCAGCGGCTGCGCTGGCGTGTTCTGCACCGGCTGGCGACGCTCGGTGGGATCGGGGCTGGGGAGCTCGAGGAGGAGCGCTACGGCGACGGGACCATCGTCGGCGAGCTCGGGGCCGCGACCGCGATGGCAGCGCTGCCCGACGCCGACGCCAAGTCGGCGGCCTGGACACGGATGTTCGGGGACCACGACGTGTCCAACCGCGTGTTCACAGCGACCGCCGCCGGCTTCTGGCAGCCGGAGCAGCGCGAGCTGGTGCACCCGTGGGTGGCGCGCTACCTGACCGAGGCCCCGGCGGTCGCCACCGAGCGCGGGCAGGCCTTCTCGCAGCTCGTCGGCCGGGCGTTCCCGGCCATCCCCTTGGACGACGCCGACGTCGACGCGCTCGCGGGCGCACTCGAGGGCGACGTACCGACGGTGCTGCGCCGGTCGTGGGAGGACCGGCTGGACGACCTCAGGCAGGTGCGGGGCTGACCTGGGCCAAGGGGTTTCGCACGTCACGCAGCGGGTAACGTGCTGGACGGATAGGGACGACAACTCTCGGGAGTCCTCATGTTCCAGCAAGATCTCGACCCGGTCGGCGGGTCACTCGCTCTCAGCGCGCTCTGTGCCGCGATCCCTCTGGTGGCCCTCTTCGTCCTTCTGGGCGGGCTACGGATCCGGGCCTGGGTCTCGGGCCTGATCGCTCTGGGCGTCGCACTCGTCGTGGCCGTCGCCTTGTTCGCGATGCCGGTCGACCAGGCAGTCCTGGCGGCGAGCGAAGGCGCCGCGTTC
>Ga0190271_10001648_pt1 | contig 12932 bp, 6 predicted proteins | sample Popmic356T_FD_133747 | JGI IMG/M metagenome (GOLD analysis project Ga0190271, IMG submission 133747) | Populus adjacent soil microbial communities from riparian zone of Weber River, Utah, USA - 356 T | ecosystem: Environmental > Terrestrial > Soil > Riparian zone | place: USA: Utah | collected...
AGGCCGCGAGAATGCCCTTCGCGTGCTCGCTGCCCGTGTACTGCACGTGTTTCTCGATGAGGACTCGCAGATCGGCGGCTTCGTTCGCATCCTCGACGCGCTCGACATCCACCATCTGCGTATTGATGCGCGCGGGGAACTCGTTGTTCTCGTCGAGCACATAGGCGATTCCGCCGGACATGCCCGCGGCGAAGTTGCGACCCGTGGGGCCCAGCACCACCACGCGTCCGCCGGTCATGTATTCGCAGCCATGATCGCCCACGGCCTCGACGACCGTGTCCACGCCGGAGTTGCGGACCGCGAAGCGCTCGCCGGCCATGCCGCGCACGAACACCTCGCCTTTCGTCGCGCCATACAGCGCCACGTTGCCGACGATCATGTTCTGCTCGGACGGGAACGAGGCCAGCGGCGACGGGAACACCGCGAGCTTGCCGCCGGACAATCCCTTGCCGAAATAGTCGTTGGCGTCGCCTTCGAGCGAGAAACTCATGCCATTGGGCATGAACGCGCCGAAGCTCTGTCCGGCCGATCCCTTGAACTTGATCTGGATGGTGTCCTCGGGCAGGCCCGCGGCGCCCCACTTCTTCGTGACCTCACTGCCCGTGATGGTTCCGACCACGCGGTTGACGTTGCGCACCGCCAGTTCGGCCGACACCTTCTCGCCGCGCGCGATCGCGGGCTCGCAGAGCCCTAACAACGTGGTGACGTCCAGCGACTTGTCGATGCCGTGATCCTGGCCGATCTGCTTGAAGCGACCGATCTCGGGGCCGGCATCCGGTGCATACAGGATGTTGCTGAAGTCGAAACCCCTGGCCTTCCAGTGGTCGATGGCGGCCCGCGGTTCGAGCATGTCGACACGGCCGACCATGTCTTCCAGCTTGCGGAAGCCGAGCTGCGCCATGATTTCGCGCAAGTGGGTCGCAACGAAGCGCATGAAGTTCACGGCGTGTTCGGGCTTGCCCGAGAACTTCTCGCGCAGCCGCGGATCCTGCGTGGCCACACCCGCGGGGCAGGTGTTGAGGTGGCACACGCGCATCATGATGCAGCCCACGGCAACCAGCGGCGCGGTGGCGAAACCGAATTCCTCGGCGCCCAACAACGCGGCGATGGCCACGTCGCGGCCGGTCTTCAGCTGTCCATCCGTCTCGACCACGATGCGCGAGCGCAGGTTGTTGATGACCAGCGTCTGGTGGGTCTCGGCGAGGCCGAGCTCCCAGGGCAGGCCGGCATGGGTCAGCGAGGTCAGCGGCGAGGCGCCGGTGCCACCGTCGGCGCCGGAGATCAACACCACGTCCGCGTGTGCCTTGGCGACACCCGCGGCAATCGTGCCCACACCCACTTCGGCGACCAGCTTCACGCTGATGCGCGCGTCGCGATTCGCGTTCTTGAGATCGTGGATGAGCTCGGCCAGGTCTTCGATGGAATAGATGTCGTGATGCGGCGGCGGGGAGATGAGGCCCACACCCGCGGTGGTGCCGCGCGTCTTCGCGATCCACGGATACACCTTGGTGCCCGGAAGCTGTCCGCCCTCGCCGGGCTTCGCGCCCTGCGCCATCTTGATCTGCAGCTCTCTCGCGTTGACCAGGTAGTGGCTGGTGACGCCGAAGCGGCCCGAGGCCACCTGCTTGATGGCCGAGTTCTTCGAGTCGCCGTTCTCCATCGGGATGTAGCGATCCGGGTCTTCGCCACCTTCACCCGTGTTGGACTTGCCGCCCACGCGGTTCATGGCGATGGCGAGCGTCTCGTGCGCTTCCTTGGAGATGGAGCCGTAGCTCATGGCGCCGGTCTTGAAGCGCTTCATGATGCTCTCGACGGACTCCACTTCGTCGATGGGGATCGATTCGCCCTGCTTGAAGTCGAGCAGGCCGCGCAGGGTGGATAGATTCTTCGCGCGATCGTCGATGAGATCGGCGTAGCTCTTGTACGTGGCGTACGAACCCGTGCGCACCGACTTCTGCAGCCGATGGATGCTTTCCGGGTTGAACAGGTGGAACTCGCCATCCACACGGTACTGGTACTGGCCGCCCGACGGTAGTTCGGTCTGGCTCTGCGGCTTGCGTTCGGCAAACGCCATGGTGTGGCGCATGAGCACTTCGCGCGCGATCACGTCGAGGCCGACGCCACCGACGCGCGAGGCCGTGCCGGAGAAGTATTCGTCGATGACGTCCTGGCGCAGGCCCACGGCTTCGAACACCTGCGCGCCGTGATAACTCTGCACGGCGGAGATGCCCATCTTGGACATCACCTTCACCACGCCCTTGACCGCGGCCTTGGCGAAATTCTTGCACGCAAGCTTGTGCTCGACGCCCGACAGCATCTCGTCACGGATCATGCCGTCGAGAGTTTCGAACGCGAGGTACGGGTTGATGACCGAACAACCGTAGCCGATGAGCAACGCGAAGTGATGCACTTCGCGCGCGTCGCCCGTCTCCAGCGCCAGCGACACCTTCATGCGCAGGCCCTGGCGGATCAGGAAGTGATGCAGACCCGAAACGGCCAGCAACGACGGGATCGCCGCGAATTCCTTGTTCACGCCGCGATCGGACAGGATGAGGATGTTGACCTCGTCCTCCTCGATCATGCGCTTCGCCTCGGTGCGCACTTCTTCGATGGCTTCGATCAGTCCGTCTTCGCCGCGCTCGGCGCGGAACAGGATGCGCAGCGTGCCCACCTTGAGTCCGGGCAGCGACATGCGTCGAACCTTGGCGAATTCCTCGTTGGTCAGCACCGGCCCCGGCAGTTCGAGCCGGCGGCAATCGCCGGGGCGCGGGTCCAGCAGGTTGCCTTCGGAGCCCAGCCACACGTCCGACGAGGTGATGATCTCTTCGCGGATGCAGTCGATGGGCGGATTCGTGACCTGCGCGAAGAGCTGCTTGAAGTAGTCGTACAACATGCGCGACTTCTGCGAGAGCGCGGCCAGGGGCGTGTCGTTGCCCATGGAGCCCACGCCTTCGTTGCCATCGCGCGCCATCGGCGCCATGAGGATGCGCTGGTCTTCGAACGTATAGCCGAACGACACCTGGCGCTTCGCGAGTGCCACGGGCTCCGGCAGCGGCAGCTCGGGCGCCGCGGGGAGATCCTTGAGGTGCACCAGGTGCTGCTTCAACCAGTCGGCGTACGGCCGCTCGTTGATGATCTGCGCCTTGATCTCTTCGTCTTCGACGATGCGGCCCTGCTCGGTGTCGACGAGGAACATGCGACCGGGCTGCAGGCGGCCCTTGCGCACGATCTGGTCGGGCGGGAATTCGAGCACGCCGGCTTCGCTCGCCATGACGACGAGGTCGTCCTTGGTGACGTAGTAGCGGCCCGGGCGTAGTCCGTTGCGATCAAGAATGGCGCCGATGCGCTTGCCGTCCGTGAAGGCGATGTCCGCGGGACCGTCCCACGGCTCCATCAAACTACTGTGGTACTGGTAGAACGCGCGACGCGCCGGATCCATCGAGGCGTGCTTGGACCACGGCTCGGGGATCATCATCATGACGGCGTGCGGCATCGAGCGGCCGGCCAGCACCATGAGCTCGAGCACGTTGTCGAACATCGAAGAATCCGATCCGTTCGGATTGATGATCGGCGTGATCTTGCGGATGTCTTCGCCGAACGCCGGCGACTGGAACAGCGCTTCACGCGCGCGCATCCAGTTGATGTTTCCGCGCAGCGTGTTGATCTCGCCGTTGTGGGCGATGCAGCGGTACGGGTGCGCGCGATCCCAGCTCGGGAACGTGTTCGTGGAGAAGCGCGAGTGCACCAGCGCGATGGCAGACTCCATCAACGGGTTCTGCAGGTCGAGGAAATACTGGTCGAGCTGATTGGTGGTCAGCATGCCCTTGTAGACCAGCGTCTTGTGCGACAGCGAAACGATGTACCAGAACTCCGCGCCGCCGATGGTCGACACGCGGATGTCGTTGTAGGCACGCTTGCGGATCACGTAGAGCTTGCGCTCGAACTCCGCCTCGTCGAGCGTCTCGGGGCCGCGGCCGATGAACACCTGGCGCACGAACGGCTCGGACGCCTTCGCGGTCTCGCCCAACGAAGAGTTGTCGGTGGGCACGCTGCGCGCACCGAGGTACACCTGGCCTTCCGCCTGCACGACTCGCGCGAAAACCTCCTCGATCTTGCGGCGCTGCGTCGCGTTGCGGGGCATGAAGATGTTGCCGGCCGCGTACAGGCCGGGCTCGGGCAGATTGATGCGCGCGTCTTTCTTGGCCACCTTCTTGAGGAAGGCATGCGGCATTTGCAGCAGGATGCCCGCGCCGTCGCCGGTGTTGACCTCGCTGCCACTGGCGCCGCGATGGTCGAGGTTCTTGAGGATCTGGATGCCTTGTTTGACGACGGCGTTCGATTTGCGCCCCTTGATGTCCACGACAAAGCCGACGCCACAAGCGTCATGCTCGAACTGAGGGTCATAAAGGCCCTGCTTCGCGGGGGGCCCGAGTCGAATCGCGGTCATTTTTAAGTCCTCCAAACACAAACACGCGGGGCGCAACTTCCCCGCGCTATGGGCTCCGCGCCCATAACTTTCACTCTATCAATTGGTTACATCTGGAGGCGCGGCCCGCGAAGGCGCTGTCGGCAGTCAGATATATATGGAGTCCGATCATACAGACGGAGATCGATCGGTCAATCTCGTTTGCAGCCATCCGTGGCCGAAAACCGCGGCGAGCACGATGCCCACGCCGATGAAAAAGAGTCCGTCGAGCTCCCGCGCCTCACCCAGGAACAGCACCGCGATGCCGATGGCGTACACCGGCTCGAGGTTGATCGCGAGCTGCGCGGTGAACGCCGACAGGTGCCGCAGCGTGGCCAGCGAGACGGCGAAGGGGATCAGGGTGCAAAGGATGGCCAGCACCAGCAGCCATGCCCCGTCCTGGACGGACGGCAGAACAACGGCCGCGCCGTCCGGGGCCGCGAATGGAACGATTGCGGCCAGGGCCAGGAAACCCGCACCAAGCTCGACCCAGGTCACCGCCATCGCATCGTGATGGCCCAGGTAACGCTTGTTGAGCGCGTTGTATAACGCAGCCAGCGCCGCGGAGAGCACTCCGATCCAGAAGCCCAGATGCATAGCACCAGGGATCCCGCCGACCACCAGCGCGACCCCCGGAATCACCAGGATGCCGAGCAGGAGATTATGTCGTTCGAAGCGCGCGCCCGTGATCAGGGGCTCGATCAGCGCGGTGACCACCGGGGCGAGCGCCATGGTCGTGGCCGCCACCGAGGCGTTCGCCAGCTTCACCGACCCGTAGAACGCCAGCCAGTGCATTGCCACGACGAAGCCGATGCCGGCGTAGATCCCGAAGAGTCTCGGAGGGAGAGTCCCGATCGCCCGCCACACGCGCGGGAAGCAGGCCAGCGCCAGCGTGACTAACAACATGCGCCACCAGACGAGCTGCATCGCCGTCAGCGTGATGAGCTTGCCGAGGATCGCGGTGAATCCCCACAGAACGACGCAGGCGTGTAGTTCGATGAGTGCGCGTCGGTGCGGGTTCATGTGGCGTAATCTACCTGCAGGGAGGGAGACGGCATGAGACTACGATCGAGGATGACGTCCCGGGTGCTCGCGCTCGCGCTTTGCGCCATCGGCGCCGGCGCCGGCGCCGCCGAGCCGCGCATCGGCAAGTTCGTGAGCTACGAAGTCGAAGATTTCACCATCATCACCTCGCGCAGCGGAAAGCAGGCCCGCCAGTTCATGGAGGACCTCGCGAAATTCCGCGTCACGCTCGAGAAGACCCTGGGCAGGCGCGCCGCGAACGTCGGCATCCCCACGCAAATCCTGGTCGTGAGCGGCACCGAGTGGCAGAAGTACCTGCAGCCGCGGCAGAACGTCGCCGGATGGTTTCAGCAGGGCGACTTCGCCAACTACATGGTCATGAACGGCGATGCGGATGCCGCCGAGGCGACGCACATCATCTTTCACGAGTACACGCACTTCTTCCTCGCCTCGCAGTTTGCCGGCGAGTACCCGCCCTGGTTCAACGAAGGCCTCGCCGAGCTCATGGGGTTCGCGAAATTCACCAAGGACATGGCGGTGCTGCAGATCCCCATGTACCGCGTCTACGAGGCGCGCGACGGCGACTGGATTCCGTTCGACCGGCTGATCCGCGTCGATCACAGTTCGCCGGAGTACCAGTCGCACAAGCTGGCCGATTCCTTCTATGCGCAGGCGTGGCTCACGGTGCACTACGGGCTGGTGGAGAACCGCCAGTTCGGCAAGCAGATGATCGACTACCTGAACCTGCTGAACCGACTGCAGCCGCTCGACGAAGCGCAGAAGCAGACGTTCGGCACCGATTCGGCGGCCATCGACAAGCAGCTTCGCACCTATTCGCGAAACACCCGCATGATGTCCGGCGGCATCGGTCTTGGAACATTGCCGCCGGTGACGCTGCCCGCGGGCAAGCCGGTGGCCGAGCTCGACGCGCTGGCGACGATCGTCGAACTCATGATCAACACGCGGCTCGCGCCGGACCGCATCCGGCCGTTGGTGGAATCGCTGGCGCGGCGTGAACCTCAATCGGCACGGCCAGCCATTCTCGCGGCGCGCCTTGCGTTGCTCGAAGACGACTACAAGGCTTTCGGCGCCGCGGTGACGAAAGCGACTTCGCTGCTTGCCGAGGGCGACTGGCTCACGCGTCGCGAGCTCGCCAGCGTGCTGCTGTCCAGCGCGACCCGCTTCCGGCCGATGGGCGATCGAAGCAAGGAAGACAACGAGCGCGATCTGACGATGGCGATGCGCTGGTTCGGCGAGGCCATCACGCACAACAATGCCGACGTGAAGGCACTGTGGGGATTCGGGACCGCGGCCATGCGGCTCGACAAGGACCTCGATCTCGCCGAGCAGGCGTTGCTGTCCGCTTACCAGCGCGCGCCCGCGAACGCCGACATCGCGGCGTCGCTCGCCAACCTGAAGGGACGACAGCGGAAGCCGGAGGAGATGATTCCCTATCTCAAGGACACCATCCGCTTCGCCAACAACCGCAACCAGCGCAAGTGGGCCGCGGAAACGCTGGTCAAGACCGAGGAATTTCTCGAGGAGCGCAACCGCGTGGACGCCGAGAACCGCAAGCAGCGCGAGGAGAACGAAAAGAAGTCCGGCAAGCCGAGGAAGAAGGCCAGCGGCTAATACGGGTACGCCTGCCGGCTCCACTTACGTTTCTCCGGCCCGGTGAAGACGATGGCCCGATCGGCGGGATCCCAGACGAATGGCTGCTCGTTGTACGGGTTTCGAAGCGGCGAGCTCTTCAGGCGATCAGGCAGTTGCGCGACGGGAACCGACTGACTGCGCAATTGCGCGGTCAACAGCGCGGCCCGCCGCATTCCTTCGGCGCTGCCGATTCGCATCGCGTACTCCGGGACGTCCCAACCCGCGTCGCTGTCGGCATATTTGCCGCCGATCTTCGCCGACACCGATTCGTACTGGCGAAGCGGCACCGCGAAGCTCATCGCGCCCGAGAGGTACTCGTCGGCGATATCACGCAGATCCGGTTGCCGACGCGCGCGCGACGTCAACCTGTCGCGCAGCCGCTCGAGCGGAGCCATGCGCTCATCCTCACTCTCGTCGAGGCGGGCGTACCCTGATGAGCCCTCGGCTGCGAGCATCTCCTCGGCTAACAAGAGCTCACCCGCCATGACCCGCAACAGTGACCGCTCGGCCGCCGTGAACTCCTGGTTCCATGGCGCCGGTATCGCCTCCGCGACCCGCTCCGCGGGCAGTTCGCGAAGCACATAGCTGGCGAACGAGAAATGCTGACGGATCGCGGCGAGCGCGATCATCTTGCTGATCATCACGTCCGAGGACTCGAGCGCCATGCGCCAGAAAGCCAGGTCGCGATCCAGCGTCGCGCGAACCTGCGCCGCGTCGCCCGCCGCGGCCGCGCGGCGCAGACGAATGAGCAGCAGGCGCTGAGCCTCGATCGTGCCATCGAACGCCGGCAGCGGATTTTCGGGATGCGTGGTGCCGATCTCGAACCAGCCGCGGCGTCCGAGCAACACTTCATAACGCGCAAGCAACAGCGTCTCGACGCCCGAGAGCGGCTCATCGTCGACGCGCTCGAGCGCGCTGGCGCAGGCGCGTGCAATGGCCGCGCGGCATGCGTCGACTACCTGGCTCAATATCTGCGATCGCTGAGTCCTGACGGCGAGCGCCGGCTGTCCAGGATCCGGGCTTAGGTCTCCCGAAGCGGCGCGCGCGTTTTCGAGCCACGTGGCGCGCCGCATTCCGAGCTCATGCGGATCCGTACCAGCGGGCGCGAGGAAACCGAGGACATCGAAGAACGCGTTGTCGGCGTCGGCCACGACGGGCCTCGTCGCGAACACCTGCTTCAGTCTCGCTACCGCATCCGACGGCGGCTCACCGCAGGCGAGCAGCGCAATGGCCGTGAGGCCCGGGAGAGTCCATTGAACAATGTGTGAGCCATTCACGGGGCCCGAGCGTATCCGCATTTGGATGGCGCCCGAGCGCCGCGAACGCTACTTCTTCTTGCCGGTGAGCTGATCGACGACCGGACCGTAGCGTCCCGGTGAACCGGTGATGCCCGCGCGGCTCGCCGCTTCGCCCTGGCGCTTGCCGGTGCCGCGCTGGTTGTAAGGATCGAATCCACCAGCCTTGTCGCGGCCGGTGACTTCCAGCTTGAGCTCGGCGGGCTTGTGGTCATCGATCTTGAGATCGGCGACCTCGAGTTTCTTGAGCGCGACCGAAGTGCTCAGCGTGTCGAATTCGCCAGAAGCCACCGCGAAATCCCAGACCGCCACACCGCGTTCGTCGTGTCGCACGCGGCCGGACGGTCCGCTTCCGGGAGTGTCGCCGCGATCTTCGGATGAGCGCGACGTCGCCGCCTTCACTGCTTCTGCCACTCCCTGGGTCGCAACTTCGGCGCGGCGCAGGCGCAGCGACTTGAGGCGCATGGTGGTGGTCTCGATGCTGAATCGGCCGGAGTCGGAGTCCGACGACATCGTCGCGCGGTCATGCCGGCCTGTGCGGCCAGTGTTTTCTACCGGTGGTTTGCGACGATCGGGCATCGGTATCTCCTCAGACTGTGTCGGCGCTGCGCGTTCGGTGTTTAACCGAAGACAGTGAACTACTTCACAGAACGCCGGGATATCAGGGTTTTTCTGAAGTTCTCGCACACCTCAGCGCCCCAGGCGGTCTGCGCGAACGACCTTCCAGGCGTCGCCAGAGCGCCGGAACTCTACCTTCAGCCGTTGCAGGTCGGGATCCGTGAATTCCACAGTGGTGACGGTGATCACCGCCTGCGCCAGCCCATCTACCGGGAACTCCAGGCTCTCGACTGTCACCAGCAACTCGAGCTTCGGATGAATAAGGAAATATCCGCGCAGAAAGTCCCGGAGCTGGGCCTTGTCCATATCGCGGGAGTCGGCGTAGTTGTCGGCGACGTGCTCGAGCACGTCGCTCGCGTCGCGCGCTTCGGCCGCCGCTTCGACGCTGTCGATGACCGAGCGAACGCGTTCTTCGTCGCTCGAATCCGTCGCGCACGCGGCGAGAAAACTTGCGCAGATGAGCAGCGTGACAAATTTCATGATTCGTCCTATTGCAGTTGAAGTCAGTTGGCCCTATCGTTCGCGCGCGTTGCGGGGTTGGGAACCGGTCGTGACGTCCAGAAATGGTGCTCCGGACCCAGTTGGAGGTGGACAACTGAAATGAAGAAATCTGTGCGGTCTAATGACACCGAACCTGGACCCCGTCTTCATACCGTCAATCAGTATCTCGAGAAGAATTTCCCCGACTTCTTCGCTGAAGCCCGTTTCCACGTCGGAAACGACGATTACTTTCTGTACGCCCGCTTCGGCAAATACCTCGCCAGCTCCATCGAGCACCGGCGTTTCAAAAGCGACAAGATCTCCCGCGGTTTCACCGTGCTGAACAAGCTTGCCCGCAAGGCCGAGCATGATCCGCAGGTGCGGCACATTCTCGTGTCCGGCCCGCTGGAAGAGATTGTCGACGAACCCAAGGCCCGCGAACTTGCGCGCAAGCGCCTGTCCCCGGTCGCCCAGGGTTACCTCGAAGGCCTCGTCGAATAATGGGGACACTCCCCATTTCCTAGGAAATGGGGACGGACCTCGATAGCGGCGGCAACACGTGAGGACGCACCCGGTGAGGTGCGTCCCCATTATTCCGCGCGCCACAACCCGTTTGCCTTCCACGCGTTGAACGCCCAGCGCAGCCAGCGCACCAGCGCAAACGCCATCCAGCTCGCCCACGCGAAGAACAGCGTGCGGTACACCCACATGGGCGCCGAGATGATGGTGGGCGCCTCGATGACGCCGTCGGTCTGATCGACGAACCACCACATCGCGCCGCCGCCGTAGTTCAGGTCGGCGATTCCCATATCGGGCGCCGCCAGCAGTCCGTTGCGAATGCCGGAGAACAGCAGCGTGGTGATCACGAACAACGTGAACAGCGCGAGCAGCACCTGCACGGCGTTGAAGTGAAAGCGCGCCGCCTCGGCGGACAGAACCCACCCTTCGCGCCACTTCATGGCGACCAGCCACACGGCGGTGAACGTGAAAACCCACCACGATTGCGTCGAGAGCCCCAGGCCCAGCAGCAGCCATTCTGAAAATCGCAGCGGCGAACGCGACCAGCGTCCGAGCAGCCACGCGATACCGATAAACACCGCGAGCTCGCCCCAGTACAACACCGCAGGCCCGATGCCGGGACCAGACACGAACAACGGCCAGCGCGACTCCGGCAAGGTGACCTGGAACTGGATGTTGCTGGCGGGCGATTGCAGATCGACTGCCGGCGGACGGGTTCGCAGGCCGACGTCCTGCGATCGCTCCCAGTGCACCTGGATGTCGTGGCTTCCGGGCATGAGCGACAGCGGCAACTCGCCCTTCTCCGGGCGAAGCTGTTGCGGCTGCTCGTCGAAGAGCACCGAGGTGACGCGCGCATCGGGCGGCAGTTTGATGACGTGACGTCCACCCTGGGTGCTGCGGGAGCTGAACCTCAGCGTGGTGTTCGACGAGCGCTTGCCGACCTCGATGACCTGTTTCACCGCATCGATGGCGAGCGTGGTGCCGCTCACCGGCTTGGGCCGCGTCACCTTGAGCACGAGCTTCTCGCCAGGGCGCGGCATGTAGCGGAACACCCAGACCGCCTCGGTCAGGTTCTCCGGCAGCACCGGCGCGAAACCCTCGAAGGACACGCTCCATTGCGGATTGACCAGGAAACTCCAGACCTCGCTGCGCGGCGCATCCGCCGGCATCGAGATCTCCAGCGTGTCGGCGCGCGACAGTCCCGAATGCCAGCGCGTCGAGCTTTCGCCCGTCGTGAGTCCGACCAGCGCCGTTTCGCCGTTGCGCACTTCCACGCCAGGGGTCAGCACCGACTCACCTTTCACCAGCGGGATTTCCACCGACAGCGCCGCGCGTTGCGGAGCGATGCGCCGCACCTCGGTGTCGATCGACCAGTCGAGATCGAGGTTGAAGACGCGCTCCACACGCACGAAGCCGGGAAACTCGCTGCCGGCTTCGAGGATGGTGCCGGCACGCTGCTCGGTGCGTTCGCGTGCAAGTTCGAGCAAGCCGGCGACGAGCCGGTTTTCGTTCACGCCGCTCACCGTCCATCCTGAAGCACGTACGTCGATGACGCGCGGCGGCTGCGGAAATGCCAGTTGAATCGACTCGGCGGCGGCCAGCCGCCCCGTGAGACGCACGCTGTGCGCACCTGAGGTCAGCGGCACCCACAGCGACGCGTCGCGGTTGCGCGCGATGGCGACCGACTCGCGTCCGTCGACGGTGACCTGGTCGAGCTGCCAGCGATCGCTGGCATGCGGCATGGCCACCGCCAGGTTGGCGAGCGTGCTCACCTGCAGCACCACCTCGAGCCGCTCGCCGTCGACGGTGACACTGGCCGCGGTGATCTCGGCGCAGCGCGGCGCGCAACGCGGTGGCGCGGTCAGTCGCGACTTGAGCTCGGTGAGCAACTCGTCACCTGGATGGTTCGGCGCCATGGTGGATGCGGCCTGGGCGCGCGCCGGCGTGACGCCTGCGCATGCCACCACCAGCAACAAGGCGCTTGCCGCGGCGCCGCGCATGCCGCGTGGCATCGCGGGCAATTTCCAGGTCCCGCCGAAACTCAGGCGCGCAAGCCAGAGGAACAGCACGGTCACGGCCAGCACGCCGAGGATCCGCCAGAAGAACATGACGACCGGCCCGACATATATGAAGCGCACGGTGTCGGCGGCCTCGACGGGACCCGTCCAGAAGTAGTTATACGAGTTGTATCGCCACGCGGGAATGCCGGGTCCCGCCTGCAGCACCGTGCCGGCGGCGTAACGCGGCACCACCTGCGCGGAGTTCAGCGTGCTCAACTTTTGTCCGGTAACTACGACATTGGATTCGACGGGCTCCGAGATCAGCCCGGAGACCGCGGCATCGGCGGCCGGTGCCATATCCCGGGACATCTCCATTTCTCGTGGAGGCGGTGGCATCGCCGAGGCTGGTTGCGGCTCTATCGACGGTCTGAACATGTCAAACAGGCCCGGGCCCTGGGTCCAATTCGCTTGCGCTCCGGCCGTGCTGTCCAGCGAGCTGTCCGAGAGGTTGTAGGCGTGCTGCTTCGGCGAGAGCTGCGGATACAGCGCGTAGCGGTACTGCATGACCAGGAATGGCAACAGTGCGAGTCCCAGCACCGTGAAACTCAGGGTTCGCCAGGCGCGCGCCCACGTCTGGAAGCGACCTTCCGGCGCCGCGCGCGCCACGGCCAGCGCTGCCAGCAGGTTTCCCCAGAGCCAGATGTACTCGGGCGCTTCCTGGTAGGTGAGCACCAGGCCGAGCGCGGCGATCGCGGCGGGAATGTGGCCGGCGGTCCAGTACACGAACACCACCACGATGAGCACACCGAAAACATTCCACAGGCCCCACTGTTCCCACCACGACGCGGGAGCGGCGTCGGCACCCACGGCGGCGAGCAG